>OBLW0100000197.1_pt1 | contig 50889 bp, 48 predicted proteins | sample 1520161 | NCBI WGS metagenome assembly OBLW01 (sample SAMEA3539309, study PRJEB22396) | soil metagenome | biome: tundra; feature: field; material: soil | place: USA | collected 2010-05 | depth 0.15 m
AGAGCTTGCCGTCCTGGATGGTGAACTCGAAATCCTGAATGTCGCGGTAGTGCTGCTCCAGCATGTTGGTGATTTCGCGAAGCTGGTCGTAGACGGCGGGGTTCCAGGTGTGCAGCTCCGAGATGGGGTGCGGCGTGCGGATGCCGGCCACCACGTCTTCGCCCTGCGCATTTTCCAGAAACTCGCCGTAGAAGGCCTTCTCGCCGGTGGCGGGATTGCGCGTGAAGCCCACGCCGGTGGCGGAGGTGACGCCCATGTTGCCGAACACCATGGCCTGCACGTTGACGGCGGTGCCCAGGCTTTCGGAAATCTGGTTCATCTTGCGGTAGTGCTTGGCGCGGTCGTTGAACCAGGACCCGAAGACGGCGTCGCGCGCGCCCTTAAGCTGGGCCATGGCATCCTGCGGGAATGGCTTGCCGGTCTTCTTCTCGATCAGCTTCTTATAGCCCACGATGACCTGCTTGAGGTCGTCGGCGGTCAATTCGGTATCGAGCTTGGCCTTGGCCTTCTTCTTCTGGCCGTCGAAGACTTCGTCGAAATCGTGCTTGGAAACCTCCAGGACCACGTTGCCGTACATCTGGATGAATCGGCGGTAGCAGTCGTAGGCGAAGCGCGGATTGCCGCTCTTGGCTTCCAGCGCAAGAACGGTTTTGTCGTTCAGCCCGAGGTTGAGGATGGTGTCCATCATGCCCGGCATGGAGAACTTGGCACCGGAACGCACGCTGACCAAGAGCGGGTTCTCGACGTCTCCGAGTTTCTGCCCCATGCGTTCTTCCAGCGTCTTGAGAGCCTCGACCATCTGCCCGTCGATCTCCGCCGGGACGGTATTGTTGCTCTGGAAGTAGATGTTGCAAACCTCGGTGGAAATGGTAAAACCGGGAGGCACCGGCAGTTTTGCGCGGGACATCTCGGCGAGTCCGGCGCCTTTGCCGCCGAGTACGTCTTTCATCTGGCCGTCGCCATCGGCGGTTCCGTTGCCGAACGAGTAGACTAACTTCTTCATGCTTTGCTCCTAGCTCCTTATGAATTTGTAACGATTTCAGAAAAATCCGCGATGGAGGAAAACTCCTCCAATAGCGTGTGAAGCAGCGTCAAACGGTTCTGCCGGACGCGGGCGTCCGGCGCGTTTACCAGCACCTTGTCGAAGAACAGGTCCACCTTGGGCCGCAGCTTGGCGATGGCGTTTTCGATGGGCTGGCCGGCGATACGCCTTTGTTCGTCGTAGAGATCCTTCTCGGGACCGGATTCGAGGAGGGTTTCGTCGACCGCGCTGGCAGGCGGAAGCGCCTGCCCCACAAAGCCGGCTTGGTTCAAAATATTGCGAATGCGCTTGAAACTGGCGGCGAGAGGCTCGAAGTCGACGGAAGCGCGCAGGTTCTGGATGCGCTCCAGGCGGGCTTCCAGGTCGAGCAGGCCGGTCCAGCCGGCGGCCATGGCGGCGTTGACTTCGTCGTACTTGAAGCCGCGAATGTCTTTGAAGTAGTAACGGGTGCGGTCCTGGAGGAAATCGCGGAGAGCGTGGTCACCGCCGAGGTAGGGCAGCAGGTCGATGTCCATTTTGCCTTCGACGATTATTTTCACTACGCCCTGGGCGGCGCGGCGCAAGGCGAAGGGGTCGCGCGAGCCGGTGGGAATCAGGCCTACGCCGAAGCAGCCGCGCAGGGTGTCGAGTTTGTCGGCCAGCGCGACAATCTGCCCGGTACGGCCGCGCGGGATGGCGTCCTCCATGCTCTCGGGCTTGTACTGGTCGTAAATGGCCTGCCAGACGGGCTCGGGCTCGCCCTGCGCACGGGCATAGAGGCCGCCTACGACGCCCTGCAATTCGGTGAATTCCTTGACCAGCTCTGTGGTGAGATCGCACTTCAGAAGTTGGGCGGCGCGGACGGCGTGCGCATCGCCGCCGAGCTGCTTCACCAGCTCCACCATGCGTTCGGTCTTTTCGAGATACGAGCCGAGTTTGGCCTGAAATGTGACGTGCGCCAGGTCCTGGCGGCGGTCCGCCAGCTTCTTCTTCTGGTCGGTCTCCCAGAAAAAGCGCGCGTCGTTGAAGCGCGCACGGAGCACGCGCTCGTTGCCGCGGCGGACGATGCCCTCGGCGTCGGCATCGATATTCATGACCGCTACGAATTGCGGCGCAAGCCTGCCCTGCGCGTCCTCCACGGAGAAGTACTTCTGGTGATGCCGCATCACGGTGATGAGGACTTCCTCGGGCAATTCCAAAAACCGCGGGTCGAAGCTGCCGGCGACCGGCGTAGGGTACTCGGTGAGGTAGACCAGGGTTTCGAGCAGCGCGGCGTCGCGTTTCACTCGGATAGCGGCGAGCGCGGTGGAAACTCTGTTGCGCCGCTCCTCGGCCGAAAGGATCACGTAATGGTCGCGCAGCCGCTGCTGGTAATCGGCGGTGGTCACGACAATCTCTTGCGCGCCCAGACGGCGGTGGCCGGAGGTGAGGTTACCGGCGCGCACGCCGGCGATCTCAAACGGCACGATGTCCTCGCCGAGCAACGCCACGATCCAGCGGATGGGCCGGATGAAGCGCGGGCCGGTCTTGCCGGTCCAGTACATGGTCTTCGGAAAGTAAACTCCCAGGATGACCGCGGGCAGAGACTCCGCCAGGATGTCCTGCGTGCGGCGCCCCTTCACCTTCTTGACCAGCGCGTAATATTCTCCCTTGGGCGTGGATTCGGTAGAGAGCCGCTCCACGCTCACGCCCTGCTTGCGCGCGAAACCGGCCACGGCCTGCGGAGGCGCCGATTTCGCGGGGCCGAGCACGCGCTCTTCGGAATCGGGCTGGCGCTCCGGCAGTCCCTCGGCTCGCAACACCAGGCGGCGCGGGGTAGCGTCCAGGGCTACCGATTCGTGCGGAATTTCGAGCTTCTCAAAGAGCAGGCGCAGGCTCTCCAGGGCGCTTGGAATCATCCAGTCGGGGATTTCCTCAGTGCCGATTTCGAGGAGGAAGGGGAGACTCATTGGGCCGCCTCCTGCTGTTGGTCGGCCCACGCCTGCGCGACTCCCACGGCCAGTTTGCGTACCCGCTGAATCACACCGACGCGCTCGGTTACGCTGATGGCGCCGCGCGAATCGAGCGTATTAAAGAGGTTCGAGCACTTGAGCACCTGGTCGTACGCCGCGAGCAGCGGGAAGCGCCGTTTATCGGGCGCTTTCGGATCGTAAGCCTCGATCAGCCGGGCGGCTTCGCCCTCGTGCAGATCGAAGAGCTTCCAAAGGGTCGAGATGCCGGCCATTTCGAAGTTGTAGACGGAGTACTGCAACTCGTCCTGGTAGCGCACGTCGGCGTAGGAAACGTCCTTGGTCCATTCGATATCGTAGACGCTGTCCTTTACCTGGAGGAAAGCCGTGAGGCGCTCCAGGCCGTATGTCAGCTCAGCGGGAACCACGTCGAGGTCGATGCCGCCGCACTGCTGGAAGTAGGTGAACTGGGTGACCTCCAGGCCGTCGAGCATCACCTGCCAGCCGATGCCCCAGGCGCCCAGCGTGGGCGCTTCCCAGTTGTCCTCTTCGAACTTGATATCGTGCTTGCGCAGATCTATGCCGATGGCCTCCAGGCTTCCGAGGTATTGCTCGATGACTTCGGCGGGCGAAGGCTTGAGGATGACCTGGAGCTGGGTGTGCTTGAACAGGCGGTTGGGATTATCGCCGTAACGGCCGTCGGCCGGGCGGCGGCTCGGCTGGACGTAGGCGACGCGGTAGGGTTTGGGGCCGAGCACGCGCAGGAACGTCTCCGGACACATGGTGCCGGCCCCGACCTCCACGTCATAAGGCTCCTGAATCACGCAGCCACGATCCGCCCAGTATTGCTTCAGCTTGAAGACGATGTCTTGAAACGATGGCATGATCAGTATGCCGCCAGCCCTTCCTCCAGCATGGCCGCCGTGGCGAGCCGCCGTTCCGCGTGCGACTCGATTTGCTGCACCAGGAACCTCCGCAAGCCGGCCGCTTTCGCCTGGCTCCAACTGTCCGCCGCCAACAGGGTCACGGGCTTACGCAAAATCTCCTCGGCGAGGGCTCTCGATTCCGCGCTCAACTCCCAACTACCACCCGCCGACAGCGACGGCCGGCAGTGGCCGCAAATCAGGCCCGCCCGTCCGCGGCTGAAGAAAGCCCGCTCCGGACCGTCCAAAACGGTCCCGCACCCGAGACAGACATGCAGTTCCGGCAACCATCCGGAAAGCCGCAACGCCCACAACGAAAAATATGTCACGGCGCACCACACCCTGCCCGGGTCCGGCTCCCCGGCCGCCGGCTGAAGAGACTCCAGCACGGCCACCAGGAGGCGAAAAAACCTCTCATTCGGCTCCGCGGCCGGCAGCAATTGCTCGCTGACCTCCGCGAAGTAGTCCAGCGCCACGCTCGCCCAGTAATCGGAAACCAAGCCGAATTGGGAATGGATCAATTCGCAGGAATCCAGGCTTACCAGTTCGCGCGTTTCACGCTGGAAGTACGCCATACGCACGTGCGATAACCGCTCCAGCCCCGCGCCGAAGGGACTCTTCGACCGCCGCGCCCGCTTGGCCACGCCCCGCAGCTTCCCCTGGTCCCGAGCAAAAAAGCTGACGATGAGGTCGGCCTCCCCGAGCGGGTAGGTACGCAGAACTAACGCTTCGCTGACACACGCTGGCACACGTGGAAATTTCAGAGTAGCACAGATGAAAAAGAGCCGCCGGGCTGGCTAGATCGCCGCCCGGCCCGCCCGGCCCCACGAATTACTGGATTCGTATCAGGCGCACCGGACCGATAAGGCCGGAGGGCAATAAGGGCGAGTCCGCCCGGTAGAACTGCTGCGCGGTCCACGTGTATTTCTTGGTGACGTCGGGCTGCTGGTCGCCGATTAGCCGGTTGACCCACAGATTGGTCACTTTGATCGCGACGGCGTTGGCGCCGGGTTTCAGCGCGCCGGTCACGTCCGCCCGGAACGGCGGCCTCCAGAGGATGCCCAGAGCCCTGCCGTTAACGGACACCTGCGCCAGGTTCTTGACGTCGCCCAGATCGAGCCACAACCTGGCGCCCGTCTTGAACCACGCGGCCGGCGCCCGCACGGTCTTGGTGTAAGTCCCCGTGCCGGAGAAGTACTTGAGCCCTTGATCGGCGCTGTCGCTCCAGGAGATCAGCCTGTCGAAGGTGGTCTTGGCGGGCTCGCCGCGGTCCGGCGCGAAGCTGACGTTCCAGGAACCCGCGACGGTGGCGACTTCCGTTTCGGTCCGCTTGGGCAGGGTGCGCGATGGCGCGGCAGCGGGCTTGCGGAACACCACGAACACGGCTTCCCAGGGGTTCAGATCGAGCGGCACGGTGGTGCGTCCATCCGCGATCCGGTAGGAGACCGGCTCTATCTTGCCCGTGTCGGCGTGCCATAGCTCGGCGGCCTTGCCTTGCACGCGGAAGGTGGCCTCCACGGTCTCCGCGCGGTTGTTGCGGTTATCCACCCAGTACACTTCGCCCGTGGGCAGCTTGCGATGCACGAACAACAGGTTGGTGTCGTTGTGCGGCTTGGTGCATTCGAAGTCGGGCTTGACTTCGAGCGCGGGCAGGGCTTGCGCCAGCGTCTGGCCGGCGTAAACCTTACCCTTGCCGTAATCGTGCTCGCCCGTTCCGGAACCGAAGACCTGTCCGGCGATGGTCTGAAACTCGGCTTGGTCGTCGCTCAGGCTGGGGCTATCGACGGGTCTCGGTCCCACCACCACGGCTCCGGCGTTCACCAGGTCGCGGATCTTGCGCAGGACCGGCAGCGACATGTGGCGGCTGTTGGGGTCGAGCGCCAGCACGTGGTAGCTCATGCCGCTGGGAGTGGTGATGCGCCCGTCCTGCACATCCAGCAGGTGCGTTAGCGCATCGGCATTGACGTAATCGAAGTTATAGCCGGGGGGCACGTCCGGCGACGAGGCTCTGAACAGGGCCGTGAGGTTCGAGTCTTCGCCATAGAAATAGACGACGTCGGCAGTAAACTTACCCTGTTGCAGCATGTAGGAGCTGCGCGCCAGGTAAGTGGTCCAGGGCTTGGCCAACTCCGCCCAGGTCTCATGCCGGGTGAACCATTGGCCGTATTGGCCCAAGCCGAGGCCGGGGATCTTATCGTCCGTTGGCTGGTGAACCGAGGTGTGGATCACAAAACGGTTCAGACCCATGGCCAGCTCTTTGTCGGCGGTGGGTTTCAACGTCTCGGGCGACCAGGACCACGCGCCGCTCCCGGCCGTAAGCGATTCCGCGGCTACCAGGTTCTGGCCATAAATATGGGCCACCGAAGCCGATTCGCGGATGTCGGCGTTGTAGCCGTACTGTTCGTTGTTCACACCGGGCAACTGCGTCCACATGGCGCTCATGGGGACGGCGGCGTGGCGCTTGACTTCCATGCCATCGGCGATGTAGGCGCGGCCGGATTCATGGGACTCGCTGTAGCGCGCCATCCCGCGTTCTTTCAGAATGGTGGTGAGCTGGTCGTAGTAGTTCTCCGCGGTCAGGTCGGCGATGGTGCGGCGGAAGTCCCACAGGAAGCGGTCGCTGGCCTCGGCGCTTTCCACCACGCGGCCGGTAAGGACCGGCAGCCAGGGACGCATGTCATAGCCGCGGCGTTTGGTGAACTCGGCGATCATGTTGTCGGTCCAGTTCTGGACTCCAGCCTCCCAGCTATCCGTGACCATATACCGGAGGCCGCGGTTGCCCATCATGTCGCCGGCGGTGTCCTTGTACATGCCCAGATAGGTATCGAAATATTTCCTGACAAACGGCTGGCTCAGCTTATCCACCTCGAGCCCCGTGGCTTCGGGCGATGCCGGAGAATTCTGGTGGCCGGTCAGCGAATAGCCGAGGCGCAAGACCACCCAGCGGCCGGACGGCGGGGTCCAATCGAGCGTGCCATCGAGATGCATCTTCGAAGTGAGGTCCACGACGTCGGCTTTGTGAACCGCGTCCTGGACCGGGGGAGTGGAGAGACTATACAGATCGATTGTGGCCGCGAAAGCGGCCTTGTCCTCGAAACGGTTCACCCAAGCGGCCGGATGCAGGACAAGCTCGGCGACCTGGATAGCGGGTGGCGCCGCAGGCGCGGCGGGAGCCTGGGCGTTGCCGGGAGGCGGTGCGCCGGCGCGGCCGCCACGGCCGGCCATGGGCGGCGCGGTTCGAAACGTGACGCGGAAGTATCTGGCTGTGAACGCCGGGAACGCGATGCTGCGTTCGGCCGTCCCGCCGCCCGGGATCGAGGCTACGGTCCGATAATCCTGGCCGTTGTCGCTGGCTTCGAACGCCTGGCCACTATCCCCGCCGGGGCCCCGGCCGCCGCCGCCCCGTCCACCGGCGCCGCCCGCCACCATGGTGAGGCCCTGAATGGTTTGGGGTCTGGGGAATTCGAACTGGATCCAAGCCTTCTCGCCGACCGGCGCCGGCGGCAGCGCGGTGGACGTAACCAGGTCGCCATCGGTGAGCGCGGCGAGATTGAACGAGCCCCCGCTCGAAGTCACCTTCGGTTGCAATTCCGTCATCGGCACGTCGCTCGAAGGCGCGCGATAGGCGACTACCGCGGTATCGGCGTAGTATTCGGGCCGAGGCGCTGCGGCTGCGCCACCGGTCCCGCCGCGTCCCCCGAGGGCGATGTCCTGGAACGGCCCGGTGGCAGACGGCGGCTTGGGCAGCGTCCCGGTGAATGGCCTCCCGCCTTCCACGCGGGTCTCGCTCCAAACTACCTTCTTCATGGCCTCCGCCGGCGTGACCCACGGCCCGCCGCTCTCGCTCCATCCAGGCGAGCTGGCGATGGCCATCTCCAGCCCCAACTGGTCCGCCAGCGTGGCTGCGTACTTGAAGGCGTCCTTCCACTCGGGGGTCATGTAGACCAGGCGCTTCTCGACAATCTGGGGAGTGTTGAGGTTGGCGTCGAAGTTCTGCATGCCGCCGATGCCGACGCGCTTCATCCATTCCAGGTCGGCCTTGATTCCTTCCTTGGTGATGTTGCCGCTCATCCAATGCCACCAAACGCGCGGCTTGGCGCTATCCGGCGGGGTCTGGAAGCCTTGTACCAACGGGTCCGCGTTCTGCGCCGGAACGGCCCAGGCCCCCAGTATGGCGGCAGCTACGGCCGTCAAACCGAGCAGTTTCACTCTGCGAGGCATTCTCATTCGTGCTCTCCAGCTTACGGAGAAGACATTGTAACTCCAGGCTCTTGTGGAGGGCGGCGAACGTAAGAGATAAGAGAGGTTAGTCCGCAATCCGGCCGCGCAGGACGATGATCGACGCCTTAGGAAGCTGGTAGAGCGTGGCGGGACCGGCCGCAGAGACGCTCGACTTGGAGGGCGGCCCATCGGGGTCCGCATGGCCGCTGCCGCGGCCGCCCCGACCGCCGCCACCGGCCGCGGGTGCAGGAGGCGCAGCAGGTTGCGCGGCGGGAGGATCGGCGTGCCACTGGTATTCGGTGGGACCGAAGACGACCCGAGCCACCCTGCCGGAGAAGAACCGGTCATGTTTGGTCAGCGGATCGGAGAACGTCACCTTCAGGAAGTGATCGTTGTCGTGGTCCTTGTTGACGAACATGACGGACCACTGTCCATCCGGCCGCAGGACGGCGTAGGCGGTGACCAGGACGTGCCCATCCTTATCCTTCACGTCGCTATCCACTTTGAACAGCTTGTGAGGGGCATCGACCGGCTCCACCCACTCCTTAGTAATGACTTGCGTAGCAAGATACTGCGGCGGATAGGTGCTTACTTTGCCATTTTGGTCCATCGCCAAGAAGCCGCCACCGCCGCCGCCCCTACCTACAGACGCGATGTAATGGAAGTAGTAAGTGCCACCAGCGCCCGCGGTCATGATGGAACCCACATAGTCCGCCAGCCAAAGGGCAGTCTTGCCCTCGGTGGCGCTGCCGTCGCCAAGATCGTTGCCCTCGGTCATGAAAAAGGGAATGCTGGGCGGAAGACCGTTGTCTTTCCAGGCTTGCACCACATGATTGACGTTTTCCGGCTCGTCATAAAGGGAATTCCAGTTCCGGCAAACCGGGTTTCCCTGGCAGGGATAGTGTTCGAAGGAAAAGAACGTGAAATCCTTGAGACGGCCGCGCGCCTTAAGGTAATCCACAAACCGGCCCAGGAAGGAAACTTTTCCGGTGGCGTCCGGCCAGGAGTCCACATCGCCCGGGGTCCCCTCGAAGGCCGGTCCACCGAGTGGCGACTGGGGCACAAGCTTGTGGATGGCGGATGCGAATTGCAGGTAGAGGGTGGCGTAGTCTTCGGGGAGCACGCGCTGGCCGTCGGCCTCCTCTCCCATCTCGATCCATGAGATGGGATACTTCCGTTTGTACAGATACGCGATCTCATTGGCGGCATCTTCGGGAATGTTATACAAGATCGCGATGGGGATCATGGCGGGGAGGCCGCGAGTGACCCCGCCGGTGAAGAAGAAATCGAATCCGATCTGATCGCCTCTCCCGTAGTCCAGATCGGAAGCAGCGTGCCACGGATCTACCGATGACGGCCAGGTGACGGTCTGCTGGCGGTTCGGCGAATGCCTGACGACGTCGGTGAACTGGCCGCCGGCCGGGAGGGTCCCGACATACAACTCACTGATGGCGTATCCCAGACAGTTCCGCTTGTCGGACGGGCCGTGAGTGTCACAGGTGTTAGAGGACTCCGTCATCCAGATGCGCAGGTACCGCACGGGAATCATCCAGGAAACCAGCTTCAGCGTGACCGTGCCGCCTTTGCCCTCGGTGACGGCCCCCATGGGGTAAGTCTGCCAGACGCCCTTGGTGATGCCGTCATAGAAGGGTTCCTTTTCGCCGGTCCAGAACTGCACCGTATATCAATAGCGGCGCGCGTATGGGTTCGCCCAGGCGATTTTGATGGCATTGACATCCATTTTGGCGCCGAGGTCGATCATGACCCACTGAGGGTGAAGCGAGTCATCATCTCCGGTGAAGGGCTTGGCCAGATAGGGATTGCTCTTCCAGTAGGAGTCGAGGTTGCCGTCCGTGAGGCGGGACCAGCCGTTGCCATCGCCCATGGTGGCGCCGCGATGGGGCAGCGGGTAGGCCCAGGAGTGGCGGATCGGTTCTCCGAGGTCCGCGCTGCCCGTAAAGTACCCTTCCTGCCTGGCCGCATTGCTCCACGTGCCACGCTCGTTCCAATGCCAGGCCTCGGTCATGAGCTCGGTGTTCTGGCGGTACGACACGGTTTGCCAACCGGCGCCGAGAAGCTCCTTGAGGACCGGATCGGTCAGGAGCCTCTCCGTGCTGGCCACGTTAGCCTCCTTGGTGGCCCCGCCGCGGAGCCGGTCAATGGCGCCGCCCAGCGACTTGAAGGGACTGAACGTGTTTACGGCGTGCGACGGGGCCGCGTCCACCACAATGTTCTGGGCGGTGGCTGCACCCGTCAACAAGAGAAACGCTCCCATAGCGGCGCGAAACATAATGGCCTCCCTGATGGAACCTGGAAGAGATCAGCGTAAACGTTTGCGGGCTTGGATACAAGGGGGCGGTGGGAGGCTACCATGCTCGCGAGCGCGGTCTGCTCAAGGGTCGTCGATCTGGCGCCGGTGATAGCATGGATGGAGATGAAGTGCGCCTGGCTGTGTTCGCTTGTCCTTCTGGGTCCTTCGGCGTTCGCCTGCAACTGCACGTTAAGCGTGCCGGTATGCAATGCGGTATCTTACAGCAATGTGGTCTTCATCGGCACGGTGGAATCGATTACGCCTATCTTCTTGAGTGACTGGAACCTCTCCCGGCGCCCGGAACTCCAACAACTCAACCAAGCCAATGAGCGATACCTCGCCGACCGCTCGCCGCAGAACCTGGCCGCATTGAAGGACGTCTTCCGTAAGACTTTTCCCGATCTGCAGGACGATCAGCGGGACCGACTCGAAAAGGCTACGTCGCAGAAATCCCTGGTGGATCTTTTTTACGCCGTGCTGGGCCACGAGAAGCGCGTCCGATTCCGCGCCGGCACGGTATTTCGCAATGGCGACGACGACGATGACGACCAGAAGACTAAGGGCAAGGGCAAAGACCCGGGCAAAGGCAAAGCCGCGCCCAAAGACGCCAAGGACGACGATGATGCCAGAGACCAGGTCGTCGACGTCTGGACGCCCTTCGGCGATTGCGGTTACGATTTCCAGACCGGCGAGACGTACTTGGTTTATGCCGAAAGCGACGAAGACACCAGCGTGGTGGAAACCGACCGGTGCATGCGCACGCGCAGGCTGTCGGACGCCGGCCCCGACCTCGCATACCTCTATTTTTATAAGGAGCGCAAGGCGGCGTCGGGGCGCCTGGAAGGCTTCACCACCTTCGATGAGCTGTATGCGGTCAAGCCACGCGACGGCGATAAGATCGACTCGCCGGCGCCAGGCCTTACGGTGGAATTGAAGTCTCCGGGCGGGACGCGCTACGCACGGTCGGATATCTCCGGGAAATTCCTCTTCGACGGATTAGAAGCCGGCGACTATTCGCTATCCGCCTATGCCCCCGGATTTCCCGACATCGTCGAGCTTTTGTCCGGTCCGAAGCGCTTCCACATGGACGCTCAAGGCTGTTCCAACCAGGTTCTGCCGATTCCGAAAGCGCCGTAGGCCTTGGTGTAGAATGGATACCGGCCAAGGTGGGAAAACGCACACTTGGCTGGGAGGATTTGGCGACCATGACCTTGCCGTCGACTGTCGGAAAGAATATGCCGTTGGTTGTCGCGAGCGGGCTGGCCCTGGTGGGCGTGCTTCTCTTTCGCGCGTATTTGAACTGGGGCGCGCTGGTTTTGACGGTTAGAGTGCAGGATCTGACTGGCTTGTTGGCGCCTCTTGCCTTCGCCGCCGCTTGCATCGAGCGCGCGGTGGAGATTTTCGTGAGCCCGTGGCGCGACGCGGGAGCCAGCAAGCTTGCAAAAGACGTGGCCGCCATCCAGGCCGCCATCCAGGCCAAATCCGCCGACCCCGCGGCGTGCGCACAGAATGCCGCGGAGCTGAAAGCCGCCTCGGACCGGCTCGATGAGTACCGGGGCGCCACGCAGCGGTATGCCTTCGCCGCCTCGCTCACGCTATCCGTTTTGGTCAGCATGGCCGGCGTGCGCGCGCTGGGGAGCTTTGTCGCCGCGGAGAAGCTCAAGGACCGCGCGTTCACGGACGGATCGCAGTATCCCTTTTTTCTCTGCGTCGATGTGATACTTTCGGCGGCGCTCCTGGCGGGCGGAGCGGATGGCATACACTCGCTGGTCAATGCAGCCACGAGTTTCTTCGACTCGACGGCAGCCAAAGCTTCTAAGACGCCATGACCTCACCCCGCTAGTCAATAGTGAAACCGGTACCTGACTTCGCCATAAATCTGGCGCGGGTTGATGTAGTGCGTCCCGCCGAAGGTATTGCTCGTGTCGAGCAGATAGCGTGTATTGGCGATGTTGACCACATTTGCGGAAATGGTCACGTTCTCCCGGAACGTTTTGCCCACGGACAGGTCGAAGGTGGAGTGCGGCGGCAGGTGCGCGGGACCGTCCGCATTTAGAAAACCGGAGCCGAACTGATACGCCGGCGTCGCCCACGCGTGGCCTGGCAGGCTCAAGGAGAGGACGGAAGTTACGGTGTTGCGCTGATCGTGATCGAGGAGGAAGTTGCCAGCGGGGGCGAATTCGAGTAACCCGCCGGTGATGGGGCCGATTCCCTGCGCAATCTGATTGGAGTATGCGACGCGCCACTGGGCGACATGGAAAAGCCGCGGCGAGCGCAGCGTGACTTCCGTTCCGCTGACGATCGCGGCCAGATCCGTCAGCGGAATGAAGATGCCGGAATCGCCGATCACGTCATGGTCCAGGAAATTGCGCGCGCTGGTGTGAAACGCGTCCGTGTCCAACGCCCATCCGCGTAGCGGGATGCTCAGCCCGATGTCATGCTGAATGTCGCGCTCGCCCTGGAGAGGAATGAAGCCATACCCTTGCGCAACCGCAAACTGGAGCGCTGGACCGGCGAGACTGTCGAGCGGAGGGGGTTGGTAGTAATACGCATAGTAGCCGTGGAGAGTCCAGTTGAGACGAGGAATCCGTATGGCCGCGCCGAGCCGCGGATCGGCGGCGTTCTCATTGACCAACCCCGCGTAATGCGTGAAGCGGACGCCGAGGTCGAATGTGAGCCACGAAGCCGCCTTGTATCCATCTTCCAGAAACAGCGCGTTCGAATTGGCCCAATGATTCTCCCGTTGATTGAGTACGCCCCCGCCGGGATTGGCGGTGAGTCCGAAGAAGTTATCGTCGCGCTGGCCCCACACTTCGATGCCGGCCCGCGCATCGTTGCGCCCCTTTTGCACTTGCAGAGTGGAGCGGGCGCCCACGTAATTCGACCGGGCATTGTCGTCGAGAATGAAAGGGGTATCCTGCGGTCCGCCAATGTAGTGTGCGTTGTTGTAATGGAAATAAGGGGCGAGCGTAAACTCCACGCCATCGGCGAAGCTGTGAGTCCAATGGAAGCCCGCTAGGTAGTTCTCTTCCAGGTCGATATCGCGAATACCGGCGCTCTGGCCGTCCTCGGTGTTGGGAATTTGATAACGATCTTCGCGCAGTGAGGCGATCCAACGGAACTGGTCCTTTGCGCCGAGATTAAAAAGGAGAGACAGAAACCCGCCCACGCCGCTAGCTTGATCATGGACAACTTTGGAAACCGGCGTTGCGAGCCCCAGATCCGAGCGATCTCCGTCCACGCTCGCATAGTATGCGAAGCGCTGCGAGTGGCTGCCGAAGTTTAACTGGTCGTCCGTGGAATAAAAGTTACCCGCGCCCAGGATGAGCTCGGCCTCGGTGTTGCGCTCGAAGCCGGACGGCGTGACCACGTTGAAAAAGCCGTAGGTGCGGTCGCCATACTCGCTGGAGTATCCGCCGCGTTCGACCTCCAGTTCCGCTACGTTCTTGGGATTGATGAGCGGCGCGACGTTGGCCGCGATGTTGGTGTTGATCACGGGAATGCCATCGAAGAACCAATTGACCTGATGGCCGCCGCGCATGTGGAGCATGTCGTGGACCATATAAGCTCCCGGCGTAAAGTCGGTGATCATGGCGAGGCTGTTGGTTTGATCGGCGCCCGCGGTCTGGGCGATGTCCTGGGTGGAAACCGCGGTTTGAACCGTCGACGTCTGCGGGTTCAAACGGCTGTTGACGGCGGAAACCTCGACGCTTGAGCTGACCGGCGCGATTTCGAGTTGAACGTGCAGGACCGGCGACTTATCTGCCGACACCGCAACCTGCTGCTGAAGCGGCCGGAAGCCCAGGGCGGAAACATCAACGGTATATGCGCCCTCCGGAACGTCATCGATCTGAAACTCACCGTTTGCGTCGGAGTGGACGGTTTTTGTCTGGGTTGCATTCCGGGCGCGAAGAACGATCTGTGCGCCGGGCAGCGGGCGATGCTGCGGATCGTGTACGACGCCGCGAAGACTGCCCGCTGCCGCAGCCAGGATCGGTGCGGCCAGCAGGCACAAAACGCCAAACTTCGCAGAAATACCTCGCATGTCAACTCTCCTTGTTCGGACCGAGTAAGTGGGATGCGGCGTGAGGCAATGCCTCACGCCTGCCGTATCGCGTAGGGGCCGGGAAACAAATGAGACGGTTGCCAGGCTAGACGGTAGGAGGCGGACGTTCAAAGAGAGCGAAACGAGTCTCAGAGGATGCGCGCGGCGAGAGGGCCGCGATTCGCACATGCGACACGGTAACGACCGGACTGACTCGGACCCAAGCCGCGACGAGACTCGCCGCCGCGGCTCGGGACACCGCGGGAAGCTGTCCGCAACCTTCGGGGCACTTCGACGCGGCGATCCAGCCTTGGCCGTGCTTGGCCGATCTTCGGCAGGAGCAGACCTTCGACCCCTTGCAGCACGACATGCCGCAACCGGGCCCTTCGCGGCCGGCAAGCAGGAACGCGCCGGAACCGTACGGAACCAGAAGAAGAACGAGAAGAAGCCGGGCGACGGCTTCCCATAGTTTTCGCCAGCGCCCACCCTCCAAGGGAAGCATCTCCTTGGAGAGAAGTGTAGCACAGAGGATTGATATAATTCCCATCGACTGGAGACTCATCGTGCGCATCGATCTATACACAAAGACGGTCCTCACCGTCATCGCTTTGCTTCTGACGGCGATGATACTGAAACCCCTCGTTCAGCCAAGTCAGGCAAGCGCTCAAGCATCGCTCGCCGGAGTACAGTTTGCCGCTGCTTCAAGCAGCTTCAACGCTTTCGATACGAGAAATGGCGACATCTGGCTGTATTCCTATGACAGCGGACGATATTCGGCCAGATATCTGGGCCGAATCACTCAACTGGGTCAGACGCCGATCAACACGTTACAAGCGCCTCCGGCATCGCCTGCGCAGAGATAGAGCCTGCGCCACAATAAAGGCATGTTCTCTTCGCGGTTTCATTGGGACTTGCGGCCGAATCGGATTGCGCGGGCGGTCGAGGAGCGGGGACGCGGCATTCTGGATCTGACGGAATCGAACCCCACGCGGGCAGGCGTCGAGTATCCGGCGGATATCTTGCGCGCATTTGAAGATCCACGGCTGCTGGTTTATGAGCCGGCGCCGGCTGGGTCGCTGGAGGCGCGCGAGGCGGTGGCGGGCTATTACGCGGCGCGTGGACAGCGAGTTGAGCCGGGACGCATCCTGCTCACGGCCAGCACCAGCGAGGCGTACGCCTACCTGTTCAAACTGCTGACGGATCCGGGCGACTGCGTGCTGGTTCCGCGGCCTTCCTATCCGCTGTTCGAGTTTCTGGCGAACATGGAATCGATTGAGGTCCGGCAATATCCGCTGGCGTATCACGGAGGGTGGTCCATCGACCTGGAGGCGCTAACGGCGGCCGTTACAGAGCGTACGCGCGCGGTGGTGGTGGTGAATCCGAACAACCCCACGGGCTCCTACGTGAAGCGGGCGGAACTGGCCGCGATCGCCCATTTGTGCGCGGACCGAGGCATGGCGCTCCTTTCCGACGAGGTGTTTTCCGATTACGCCATGGGGCCGGACCCCGAGCGCGCGGCTTGGCTGACATGCGTGGAAGAGTGCCTGACGTTTTCGATGAGCGGCCTCTCCAAAATAGCGGGGCTGCCGCAGATGAAGCTGGGTTGGATTGTAGCCGGTGGTCCAGCCGGACCGCGCGCCGCGGCGCAGGAGCGCCTCGAATGGATCGCGGATACGTACCTTTCGGTAGGTACGCCGGTGCAGTGCGCCGCTGCCAAGCTGCTTGGGGCGGGCGAGGAGGTACAGCGGCGGATTTGCGAACGCACCGCCGCGAATCTTTGCCGCGCACGGGCGGCGCTGGCGGGGTCGGCCGTGAATATTCTGGCGGTGGAAGGCGGCTGGTACATCACGGTGCAGGCGCCGAGGGTGCGCAGCGAGGAAGAGTGGGTGCTGGAGTTGCTGGCCCGCGAGAACGTTCTGGTGCAACCCGGCTTCTTCTACGATTTCGAATCCGAGGCGTATCTGGTTGTAAGCCTGCTTACCGCGCCGGAGGTTTTTCGAGAGGGAGTCGCGCGGCTAAGGAAGATGGCGGACGGCTGAGCCCCAGCAAGCGCCGGCGCAACACGTCCAGCGCGAAATTGGCGGTAAACGTGCGAATCCGCTGGCGGTCGCCGAGGAAAACGCGCTGCGCCACATCCACGCCGGCGGCATCGGCGACGCCGATAAATACGGCGCCCACGGGCGCGGTCTCCGGGCCGGAGGACGCGTCGGGACCCGCCAGTCCCGTCACGGAAACGGCGCAAGACGAACCGGTGCGGCGGCGCGCGCCCTTTGCCATGGCCTCCGCCGTCTCCCGGCTCACGGCTCCGAACCGGTCGAGCGTCTCGGGGCTGACGCCCAGCAACTCGGTCTTCATTTCGTTGGAATAGGCGATGAACCCGCCCAGGAAGTAGGCGGAGCTGCCGGGAACCGAGGTGATGCGCTCGCCCAGCATGCCGCCGGTGCAGCTCTCCGCGACCGAAACGGTGGCGCGGCTCTGGCGCAACAGGCTGCCCACGACAACCTCGATCGGATCGCCGTTTCGCGAATAGATACGGTCGCCGAGCAGCAGGTCGATGGGGGCGCCCACTTCCACCAGCAGGGCCTCGGCTTCAGCCGCGGTGGCGCAGCGAGCGCGCAGATGCACCTGGATCTCGCCGGCGGCGGCCAGGATGGTAGTGACAGGGTTGGTGTACTTCTTGTAAACCGGCGCGATGAGCTGGTCCAGGTCGGATTCCGCCATGCCGGCCACGCGCAAACACAGGGTGCGTATGGCCATGGGTGGCACGATGCGCCGCAGCCGCTGCAGGCATTGGCGCTCGAACATGGCTTGAAGCTCATGCGGCGGGCCGGGTAGCATCATGACCACCGCGCCGGACTCCTCGATCCACTGGCCGGGGGCGGTGCCGCGGTCGTTCGGAAGGACCGTAGCGCCTTCGACGACGAACGCCTGGCGCTTGTTGATCTCCGCCATTTTTCGATTGGCCCGGGCGAAGCGGCGCTCCAAGGCTTCCGCGAGTTCCGTGGAGAACACCAGCTTGCGGTCGAGCGCCAGGGCGACGGATTCGCGGGTCACATCGTCTTCGGTGGGGCCCAGGCCGCCGGAAATAATCAAAATCGGCGAGCTTGATAACGCGCGGCGAATGGCGCCGGCCAAGCGGTCGCGGTCGTCGCCGATGACGCTCTTGGCTACTACTTCCACGCCGATGTCGTTCAGCTCGGCGGTGAGATAGAGAGAGTTGGTATCGACGCGGTCGGGCGTCAGCATTTCCGAGCCGCAGGCGATGATTTCGGCGTTCATCGAATGAGCGGGAAACCCTTGATCCCGACGTCCACGCGGAAAAGGGCATTGGTGGTGGCGACCACCATGGCGCGCGAGGGGGTGAACGCCAGCCCCACGATGCCGGGCCCGGAAAGGAATAACTCGGCGCGCCGCGCGGGATCGATTCGCACGACGCCTTTGCGGCCGGAAATGGAGGCGGCCACGTAGAGCAGGCCCTGCTCGTCGAACGCCATGCCTTGCGGGCGGCCCAGTCCGCGGTAGAAGACCTCCACCACCCCGGCGTGCGAAATGCGGTAGACCGCGTCGTAGCTTGAAGTGGTTGGACCGGTGACGTAGAGATAGCCATCGGGACCGAACGCCAGGTGGTAGGCCGCGATGGAAGGTTCCAGCGTGGCGAAGACGAAGATCTGCCGGTTGGGACCCACTTTGAACACCGTGCCGCTGCGGTCGCCCACGTAGAGATTGTGTTCGTCGTCGAAGGCCAACCCGCTGGCTACTCCCATGCCTTCCACGAAAACGGACATATTCCCGGTGGGCGTGGCCTGGTAGACGAAACCGTCGTAGCGGCTGGATATGTAGAGCATGCCCTGGCTATCGAATGCCAGGCCGGTGGCGTTCATCAGATCGTTGATGAAGGGTTTGACGGTGAAGTTCAGGTCGACCTTGAAAACCGCGACGGGAGTCTTTTGGCCGCGCGATCCGCTGTAGGTGGCGTAAAGGTTGCCGAAGGAATCCACCGCGGGGTTGGCCACGGGGTGAAGGCTGTCGGCGACCTGCACGCCGATGTCGCAAGCCCAGGAATCGCTGGCGTGCTGGCCGGACTGGACCACCAACTGCCCCGCCGTGGCGCCTTCCGGCACGCGGGCGATTACCAGGGCGTCCGACCCAATGATGATGGGCGCACCCATTTCGCCAATGGTGACGCGCGGATGCGCGGATCTCGCGAAACCTTTCCCGCGGATCTGCAACTCACCGCCGGCGATAGCGGCGGGAGGCGTCACCTGGGAGATCTGCGGCTTGGAATCGGACGATTTCCGGACAGGCATGTTAATACAAATTGAAACATCCGGCTGCGAATAACACAAGAGCCGCGTAGATCCCCGCCATAGCGTCGTCCGCGTTGATACCGATTCCGCCGGGCAGCGCTTCCAATTGCCGCACCGGCGCGGGCTTCCAGATATCGAACAGACGGAACAGCAGGAACGCGGCCAGAAAGCTCTTCCAGTTGTAGGCGCGCGCGCCGGCCAAGGCGATCCATTGGCCCAGAACTTCGTCGACCACCACGCAGCGCGGATCCTTCACTCCCATGGCCTCCGCGGTTACGCCGGCGCACCACACGGCGGGGAACCAAAGGGCCGCGGCAAGGACGAGGAATCCCCACCAGGCGAGGCCTGCGTACACTAGCCCGGCGCCAATGACGGCCGCCGCCGCCGAACCGGCGGTCCCAGGCGCGAACGGAGCATAGCCGCAGCCGAACCAGGAGGAGAGCAAGTTGGCGAATTTCAAGCCATGTTTCGTTGTCACTGGCTGTTCCGGGGTGGGGCAGGCGATTCGCCTGCCAGCGGCCGAGCGAGGCTCGCCGCGTCCAGGTGCGCAGGACGCATGCGAGGGCAGGCGAATCGCCTGCCCCACCACTGCTCCACTGAGCTAAGTTTCGTCGTCACTCTGTTGTTCCGGTACGGCGGGCCCGGGAATCACGTACTTCTCCGACGCCCAGTTGCCCAGATCGATCGTCCGGCATCGTTCGCTGCAAAACGGAAATTCGGGGTCCCCCAGCTTGACTTCCTGTTTTCGGCAAATCGGGCACTTCATAAGACGGCGGCCAGAGGCGCGATGCCAATCAACCCCGGGATGGCGAATCGCGGCGCGGATTCGGTGGGCTCGAGAAGCGTGCCGACCACGTCGTAATCGTGCGCCTCGGTGATGCGCAGGCGGCGGATTTCGCCGGGGTGCGGCTCGGCGCCTTCGAAATCGTTGATCAGCGTGACCCCATCGATTTCGGGGGCCTGCGTGGCCATGCGCGCCTCCCACAACAGAGGGGTCTCCGCGGAAGGGCCTTCCACCAGCACGGAGACTTGGCTTCCCACCAGCCCGCGGTTGCGGGCGCGCGCGATGCGGCGCTGGATGGCCATCAGCCGCCGCTTGCGGTTCTGAGCGGTACGGCCGTCCACCTTGCCGTCGAGCGGGTAGCTGCCGCTGGTGTCCTCATCGGAGTAGGTGAAGACGCCGAGATTATCGAACCGGGCCGCTTGCACGAAATCGCACAGTTCCTGGAAGTCGGCGTCGGTTTCGCCGGGGAAGCCCACGATGAAGCTGGTACGAATCGCCACGCCGGGGATCGTCCGGCGGACGCGCTCCAGCAGTTTCAGGAAAACGTCGCCGGAGGCGCCGCGCTTCATCCGGCGCAGGACCCTGGCGCTCGAATGCTGCAACGGCATGTCGAGATATTTTACCAGCGGAGCGTGCGCGGCAATGGCGTCGAGTAGCTTCTGCGTGACCTTGTTGGGGTAGGCGTAAAGGAAGCGGATCCACTTTTCGCCGCCGGTTTCGATTCCGGCCAGCCGTTCGAGGAGCAGCGCCAAGCCGTTGGCGAGGCCCAGGTCTTCGCCATAACAGGTGGTGTCCTGGCCGATCAGGTTGATCTCGCGGACGCCCTGACGAAAGAGGCGCGCAGCCTCGGAAATCACCGATTCGAAACGGCGGCTGCGGAATGCGCCGCGATATTGCGGGATGACGCAGAACGTGCAGGGGTGGTCGCAGCCTTCGGCAATCTTGATGTAGGCGTAATGGCGCGGCGTGGAGAGCACGCGCGGCGTCATGTCGTGGTAGAGGTAGGGCTCCAGGACATTCGCCGGCGCTTCCTTGCCCTCGCACAGCGCCACGATGCTTTCCAGCTCGTTAGTGCCCACAAGCGCGTCCACTTCCGGAAGATCCTTGCGGATATCGCCGCGGTAACGCTCCACCAGGCAGCCCGCCACGATCAGTCTCTTGGCGCGGCCCACCCTCTTGTATTCGGCCATCTCGATGATGGCATCGATGGATTCGCGCTTGGCCGGGTCGATGAAGCTGCACGTATTGACGACCAGAACTTCGGCCTGGTCCGGATGGGGAGTCAACTCATGGCCCCTGGCCACGAGCAGGCCCATCATGACTTCACTATCGACAAGATTCTTGGGGCAGCCTAAACTCACGAAACCAATTTTCAAAGGCGTATCCAAATCGACCCGCGGGGTGATGCTTTTAGAATAGCAAGGCGGCGCCGCGGCTTGACGCTGGACCGCCCGGACGATAGACTCTAGTCCGTGGACAACCGTTTGCTATTTCACCTTGCAGCCGGAGTGCTGGCGCTTTGGTGCGTCATTCCGTGCGCGATCGCGCAGCCGCGTTACGACCTGATTTTACAGGGCGGGCACGTCATCGACGCCAAGAATCAAATCAGCGCCGTGCGCGATGTCGCCATCCTGAATGGGCGCATCGCGGCGGTCGCCGCGCACCTGGACCCGGCCACCGCGGTGAAGTCCGTGGACGTAGCGGGCCTGTACGTCACGCCGGGGCTGGTCGACATCCACGTACACGTTTTCGCCGGGACCGGGGAGCGGGGCTCCTACGCCGGCGACGACAGCTTGTATCCGGACGGCTATACCTTCCGCGTAGGCGTCACCACGGTGGCCGATGCGGGGTGCTCGGGCTGGCGCAATTTCGAGGACTTCAAGGACCGCGTGATCGACCGCTCCCAGACGCGCGTGCTGGCGTTCCTGAACATCGTCGGCGCCGGCATGCGCGGAGCGAGATACGAGAACAACCAGGCCGACATGGAAGCCGCGCCGGCCGCCGCGATGGCGCTCAAGTACAAGGACATCATTGTGGGCATCAAGACGGCCCATTACGCCGGACCGGAGTGGACTCCCGTAGAGCACGCGGTGGAAGCGGGCACGATAGCCAAGATCCCGGTGATGGTCGATTTTGGCAGCAACCGGTCGGAACGTCCTTCAAGCGAGCTTTGGACCAAGAAGCTGCGGCCGGGGGACATCTACACGCATTGTTATTCCGGGCTGCGGAACGAGCTGGACGACGCTGGCCACGTGAATCCGGCCATGTTCGAGGGACGCAAGCGCGGGGTGATTTTCGACGTCGGACACGGCGGAGGCAGCTTCGCATGGCGCATCGCCGTGCCGGCCATGAAAGAGGGCTTTCTGCCGGATTCCATCTCCACCGACCTGCACATCGGCAGCATGAATTCCGGCATGAAGGACATGCTGAACGTGATGGATAAGTTCCTGGCAATGGGCATGTCCGTGGACGACGTGATTGCGCGCTCCACCTGGAACCCCGCCAAGGAAATCCAGCACGAAGAGTTGGGCAACCTTTCCGTGGACGCGCCCGCCGATGTCGCGGTGCTGCGCCTCGAGAGCGGCAAGTTTGGCTTCACCGACATGTACGGCGCGAGGCTGAATGGAACCGAGAAGCTGATCTGCGAGCTGACGGTTCGCAACGGGAAAGTGGTTTACGACCTGAACGGCATCACGCGGCCGGATTGGACTACGCTTCCAAAAGGCTACACGAATACGGGCGACCCGCGCTGGGACGCCGTGACCCCGGGGCGTAGGGCGGCGCCGCCGAGACCGGCGGCTAAGTAGCGGGTGGCCGAGAGGCCGCTCAACGGGTATCCTCAGAGAAGGAGCATGGATTATGGCAACTTCCTCTCTCGACTGGTCGCAATGCCCCGCTGTGGAAAGCGTGCCCGGTAAGGTCGGCGGCGCGTGGGTGTTTCGGGACACCCGGTTGCCCGTTGCTACAGTCATCGAGAATCTGGAGGATTTGAGCGTCGAAGAGGTGATGGAGCAATTCGACGTAACGCGGGAGCAGATCGCGTCGGTTCTCGATTTTGTCGCGCAGAGCCTCCAGGCGCCACCTCCTGCGCAGGACTCCACACCCGTCGATGCTCATTCTCTTTGACCAGGGGACGCCGCGTGGATTGGCCCGTGCACTTCACGGGCACATCGTCATTACGGCCAAAGCAAGGGGCTGGGAAAGGCTGAGCAACGGCGCTTTGCTGAAGGCGGCCGAGGCAGCGGCAGTCGATCTCCTGCTGACTACGGATAAGAGAATTCGCTACCAGCAGAACCTTACGAGCCGGAGGATCGCCATAGTTGTTTTGACCGGCACGACGAAATGGTCACGCGTACGGTTGCACATTGAACGCGTTGCCGCCGCGCTAAACGCGGCCACAGCGGGGAGCTATACCGAAGTGGTAATACCCTTCGATTAAGCATTGATCCGCCTATCGTCGTTTCGGGTCCCGGTTGGAACTGAGATCTTCTACATATACTCCGGAATCGGAATCCCCAGAATCCCCGCTGTCCTCTCCAACTGCCTTCTGAAGAAATCCGTCATCCACAGCAGAAACACCTTCTTTTCGCGGTTCTCCTCGTGGATGATGGGGTACTGGTGATAGAAGTTATTGAACGCCTGCGCGAGCTGGAAGGCGTACTTCGCCACATGCGCCGGTTCGCCCGCCGTCACCGCTCGCTCCACGGCGGAATCGGCTTTCGAGGCCGCCAGCAACACTTGCCAGAAATCCTCGGACTGAAGCTGCCGCGCCATGGCTTCGGGCGAGATCTCCGCCACGAAATCCGGTACGCGCTCGCCGCGCTCCTCGAGCTTTCGCAGGATGTTGCGCGCCCGCACCGCTGCGTACTGCAGGTAGGGGCCGGTCTCTCCCTCGAAGCTGAGGGCCTCTTGAAAGTCGAACGCAATTACGGAATTGCGCGTGAACTTCAACAGAAAATAGCGCAACGCGCCGATGGCAATCTGCGTCGCGACGCGGCGGCGCTCGTCCGGCGTGGATTCGGCGTGGCGCGCATCCACCTCTTCGAGCGCCTTGGCGATCAGCGTGTCCATCAGGTCGTCCGCCTTCACGCCCAGACCTTTGCGTCCGGAAACCTCGACGTAGGGGCGCTTGCGGTCCTCTTCCGATAGCGGAATCCCCAGTTCGGCGCAGCAGCGCGGCGAGAGCGCCACCATCTCATACGAGAAGTGGACCGACTGATCGGCTTGCCGGTTGTAACCCAACCCGCGCAGGCCGGCCACCACCACATCCTGCAAATAGGATTGCCGCGCGTCGATGACGTTGTACACGCGTGAGCCGCGCCCGAACTCGCCGCCCCCGGCGGATGGGTCGTCCGTGGTGACCCATAGCACGCGGCCGTCCGCGTACGTCTGCAACGGCCGGTAAAAGAAATCCTTCCCAAGCAGCCCGAATTTCCAAAGCTGGTAGGCGATGTCTTTGCCCACGTAGGTCACGGTGCCATCGGAGCGAACGATCACCTTGCCCTCTTCGGAAAGCCCCGGCATCACAAAGCAGCCCGCGTTCTTGCCCTCCGTCTCGAAGTAGATGGCCTTGCGTTCCTTGAGCAGCTCGAACGCCGACGCCCAGAACTGCAAGTGCAGGATTTCGCTCTCGCGCGGCAGCACGTCGTACTCCACCCCCAGCCGCAGCATGGTGGCCAGGTGCGCTTCGACAATGGCGTCCGCCACCACGTGCGCGAGTTCCGCCAAGTCACCCTCTCCCGCTTCGATGGCGTGCAGCGTAGCGGCCCGCCAGGGGAGCGCTTCGGGATGGTCCTTGTAATAGGCGGAGGTCCGCGCGTAAAGATCCCAACAATAATAATCGAACCGGAGGGACGGGTCGCCGATCAGCGCCCGCACATCGGCCGCGGTCTTGTTTTCAAGGTTATGAAAGCCCGCCACCACATCGGCCACCTGCACGCCGGTGTTATCGATGTAATTCTGCACTTCCACGCGCTGGCCGCGCGCACGCAGCATGCGTACGAACGTATCGCCCAGCGTGGCGTTCCGCAGATGGCCGATGTGTGCGGCTTTATTGGGGTTGATGTTGGTGTGCTCGACGATTACCTTTTCGCCCTCGGCCGTGGCCGCTCCGGAGTCACCGCGCAAAAGCGCCGCGCCGAAAGCTCCGCGGTCAAGCCGGATATTGATGTAGCCGCCGCCGGCCACTTCGATGGCCGCAACACCCTCAATCGGGCCAACCTCGGCCGCCAGCTCCGCCGCGATTTTCCGGGGTGCCTGGCGCAACTGTTTGGCGAGCTGAAACGCCGCCGCAACGGCCATTTCGCCGAACTCGCTCTGCCGCGGCTGCTCCACGCTCAACGCGAGATCCACCCCGTAACGGGCCTGGATATGCGCTTGGAAGGCGTCCGAGACGTGCTTTTCGATGGAATGGAACACGGGAGATTCAAGTATAACAACGTGGCTTTGCGTCCAAGGTGGGGCAGGCGCTTTCGCCTGCCAACGTCCGCAAATTGGACATTCAGGGTACACTATCAGGCATGACCTATTACGGCGCAAAAGACCTCGCTCGCAGCTTCCAGACAGTCCGCGGCAATACGGTGACCATCGCCGAAGAAATCGGCGAGGAACACTACGGGTTCCGCGCCACGCCGGAGACGCGGACCGTGGCGCAGTTGCTGGTTCACATTGCCCTACTGCCGAAACTGCAAACGCAGATTCACGCGGTGGAACGCCGTACCACGCTGGTGGGCTTCGACTTCCCAACGTTCATCGGCGGCTTGGTCGCCGAAGAGCACAAGCCGCGGAGCAAGGCACAGATCCTCGAGTTGTTACGCAGCGGCGGTGATAGCTTCGCCCAATGGCTGGGAGGCCTTTCCGACGATTTCCTGGGCGAAAGCGTGAGCATGAGCATGCCCGGCATGACGCCCGCCAGCAAGACCCGCTTTGAAATGATTCTCGGCGTGAAGGAACACGAGATGCATCATCGCGCGCAACTCATGCTGATGGAGCGGATGCTGGGGATCACGCCGCACTTGACCCGGCAGATGCAGGCCCGCATGGCCGCGACGCAAGCCGCTCCAGGTTCCTCATCCGGCGTCGGGCGGTAAGAAACCCGCCTGGAGAGCACCGGAAACCGTCGAACTGAGCCTTCTATTTCGTAATCGTGCCGCAGGCGATGCGGGCGCCTGCCGCGCCGGCCGGGTCTGTTTTCATATCGTCCGGCGCGGCGTGAATCACCAGCGCCGTCCCGTCGCCGGCCACTATGGAATGGTTGTCCGATCCCAAATTCACGCGCGGGTCGGTCACGGTGGCCTTGGCCGTTCCGTCGGCCTTCACGGTAAAGTTCGGCATATCGCCGGCGTGCGGCCCCGCCGGGTTTTCCAGTCCGTGTTGCTTCAGATCGGGGTTGAAGTGCCCCCCGGCCGACACGAATCCGGGCGCATCGCACTTGGCCGTCTGGTGAATGTGCACGGCATGTACGCCAGGCGGCAGATTCTTGAGATCCAGAGCGATGGACACGCCTTGGCCTCCCTTTGCGGGAGTGATGGCAGCGGTTCCCACGCTCTCCCCCTTGACATCCTTCAATTCGACTTTGACGGCCTTCACATCGGCTGCGTAAAGAGCGGCGGCGCCGGCGAGGCCCGCAACAACAACTGCGATCGTCAACTTGGTCATTCTTTTCCCCCTCAAGAAATCATCTCACGAAACTGCGGCCCGAATCGTTCCATTGCTCACGAAACGGCTCCCGCGGACCACGAAACGCAGCGGCCAATCGGCGCAGTGCCGGATGCCGATGCGCGGGATTGCGTCGATCTCAAACGCGCGTTCCTCCAGAGGCCGGCGGACTACCAGGCTGCCCCGCGTCACGTCGGCGCCGTTCAGCGCGCGGGTGATGGCCATGGCGAGCGTTAGTTTGCCGGGTCCCGATGCCAAGTCTTCCAGGCGGCGGGCCGCGGGACGGCGGCGGCGCATCAGGCCCACTCCGGCCACTGGCTCCAGCGCGCGAATCAGCACGCAGCCGGGCTTGCCTTCGGCCTCCGCCACCAGGTTGAGGCACTCGTATATCCCGTAGACGATGTAAACGTAGGCGTATCCGGGCGGTCCGAAGATCACGCGTGTCCGCTCGGTAAGCCCGCGCGCGGAGTGCGCCGCCAGATCGTCGCCGCCGAGATAGGCCTCGGTCTCCACGATGGCCCCGGCGGCTGAACCATGTACCAGGATCTTGCCGAGCAGATCGCGCGCCACCTCCACGGTGGGACGGTCGTAAAAGGGGCGTCTCAAAATCGGCCCAAAAGGCATCGCGAAGCACCATCTTCGCCTATTCCGCCGGTACAATGAAAGCACCCATGAGACTGTTTGCCGGACTGGATCTGCCGGCCGGGACGGTCCACAGCCTGGAAGAGCTGATGGATCGGTTGCGCCCTTTAGCGCGCATTCACTGGAGTCCGCCGGCCAACCTCCACATCACCACCAAGTTCATCGGCGAGTGGCCGGAGGCGCGGATCGAAGATTTGAGAACGGCCCTGGCGGCCGTCGAGCCGAGGGCCTCGGTCGCCATCCACGTTCGCCGGGTTGGGTTCTTCCCCAACCCGCATGCGCCGCGCGTATTCTGGTGCGGCATTGAAGCGCCTGGCCTTCCGGCATTGGCCGCGGCTACCGACCGCGCCACTGCGGTTCTAGGAATCCCGGCCGAAACCCGCCCCTTCTCGCCGCACCTCACCCTGGCGCGCATCAAGGAGCGGATCGACCTTCAGCCGCTCCGGGAGGCCATTGCCGGGCTGCCGTCGCTCGATTTCGGGAGGTTTGAGTCCGGCAGCTTTTTCCTTTACCGGAGCACCTTGCGGAAGGCCGGTTCCGTGTACACTAAACTTGCGGAGTTTCCGCTCTCCATACGATGATTCCTCTCCTAGCTATGGTGATCGCGTACCTGCTCGGCGCGATTCCGTTTGGATACCTTCTGGTCAAATTGAAGACTGGCGCCGATGTTCGGTCGGCGGGCAGCGGCAACATCGGCGCCACTAACGTACTCCGGACCACCGGTCGGGCGGCTGGCGTTGCCACCCTGCTGTTGGACATTGCTAAGGGCTACCTCGCGGTTTGGGTCGCATCGCGCCTGACGGAACAGGACCCTCTCTGGATGGGCGCCGCCGCGCTGGCCGTAATGGCCGGGCACGCCTACCCGGTCTTCCTAAAGTTCAAAGGCGGCAAGGCGGTGGCTAGCTTCGTCGGCGCCTTCCTATGTATTACGCCTGTAGCATTAGGTGCCACGCTGGTGGTATTCGTAGCTGCCGCGGCGTGGACACGCTACATTTCCATGGGATCGATTATCGGCGCCGCCACATTTCCCTTGGCAGTCTGGCTGCTGCAAAAACCTCCACTGGAAGTCCTGGTGGCCTCGGGGCTCGCTGGAGCCTTTATAATCTACAAACATAGTAGTAATATACGGCGATTGCGGGAAGGGTCGGAACACGTATTCCGTTTCGGTGCCGGGACGTCGTGAAGAATCTCGCGATCATCGGCGCCGGAGCCTGGGGAACCGCCCTGGCGATTGTTCTAGCTCCGCGTTTCTCCCGGACTCGGCTGTGGGTCTATGAGGAGGATTTAGCGGAGCGGATGAAGCGCAACCGCGAAAACGACCTGTATCTCCCCGGTTGTCCCCTGCCAGCCAATGTGGAACCGGTCGGCGATCTTGGCGCCGCCCTGGACGGCGCCGAAACTGTCCTAAGTGTCATACCTTCCCATCTGGTGCGTGGATTGTACCAGCGGATGCTGCCATTCCTAAGCGAATCCATGCTCTTTGTGAGCGCCACCAAGGGACTGGAGAACGACACTCTTCTACGTATGTCGGAAATCGTGCAAGAGGTGTTGCAGGTTCGGTTTGCGCCGCGCGTCGCAGTCATTTCAGGCCCGAGCTTTGCCAGGGAAGTCGCACGGTTTGAGCCAACCGCTCTGGCGGTTGCATCGGCGGACGCTGCTACGGCCGAACGCATTCAGGCGGCCTTCTCCGGCCCGACTTTCCGCCTTTATACCAGTGCAGATACTATAGGAGTAGAACTTGGTGGATCCATCAAGAATGTGATTGCCCTGGGTGCAGGAGTGCTGCACGGCTTGGGGCTTGGCCACAATGCCATGGCCGCGCTGATTACGCGGGGGTTAGCGGAGATGACGCGATTGACCTTGACTATGGGTGGGCGGGCTCAGAGTATGGCGGGGCTGGCGGGCCTTGGGGATTTGGTAGTCACCTGTACGGGAGATTTGAGTCGCAATCGGGCAGTCGGCGTGGGTCTGGCGCACGGCCGCAAGCTCGACGAGATTATCCACTCGATGAAGACCGTGGCGGAAGGCGTTAAAACTACAAATGCAGTAGTTGACTTGGCGCAACGGTATTCGGTGGACATGCCCATCTCCGGGCAAGTGTTTCAGATGCTGCACTTTGGGGTATCTCCCCGAGAGGCCATCCAATCTTTGATGGTGCGCTCTCTCAAGGGTGAGTAGCGTTGTCGTTATGGCACAACCTTTTACGCCGGAGCGGGTTCGAATATTTATGGGAGGAGCTACGGCGGCTCTGGACTACGACGCCGAGTTGATGCTTCGCGTGCGCGACGGCGACGGCGTGAGTTTCGCCGCGCTCCTGGACAAGCATCGCTCCTCCGTGGTGAATTTTCTCTGCCGGATGGTGGGGAACCAGGCCGTCGCCGAAGAACTGGCGCAGGACGTTTTTCTGCGGGTGTACCGTTCGCGCGGTTCCTATACCCCAACCGCCAAGTTCACGACGTGGCTCTTCCGGATTGCGACCCACACAGCGCTCAACGCCCTGCGGGATGGCAAGCATGAACGGGCGCAGGAGAGTCTGGACGCCGTTCCCGCGGATTTGCCCTCCAGGCAGATTCCGGACGGACGGCCTTCCGTGGAGCAATCGATGGTTTTCCAGGCCGGGCTGGATGAGGTGCGCCGCGCGGTGGCGGCGCTGCCTGCCAAGCAAAGGGCCGCGGTCCTGATGCACAAGTACGAAGAAATGGAGTACTCGCACATTGCGAGTTCGCTAGGCTGCTCGGAATCGGCGGTGAAGTCGCTGTTGTTCCGGGCCTATGAAACGCTGAGGGTTCGTTTGGCCCATATGGCGTGAAAATGAGGTGCTTTTATGAGTCGGATAGACTGTGGGGAGAACGCGGATCTGCTGATGGAGTTTGTGGCCGGCCGGTTGGATGCGGAGGCCAGGGCGCGCCTGGAACGGCACATGGAGGTCTGCCCGGCATGCCGTGAGTTCGCCGATGGCCGGCAGGCCGTCTGGAAGGCTCTGGACGCTTGGGAATCGGCTCCGGTGTCGCCGGATTTCGACCGCCGCCTGTATCGCCGCATCGAGAGCGAGGTCTCCTGGTGGGACCGGATACTGGGGCCGTTCCGCCCGGCGTTGGTCCGCCGGGGATTGCCGATTGCAGCCGCCGCGAGCCTCATTGTGATGGCCGGCATTATTGTCTTGGACCGCTCTGCATTGGTCAGGCCGGCGCCTGAGAAGGCGTCGGTTCAACTGGAATCGCTGCGGCCCGAGCAGGCGGAAGGCGCCCTTGAGGATATGCAGATGTTGCAGGAGATCAACGGTTTGGTCCGGCCCGATGCCGCGGCATCGACGATGTAGCGGAGGTCTGAACGATGCGTGTTGTCCGGATTATCGGAATCCTGGCGTTGGGGTTGGCGGGAGCGCTGGTCGCGCAGACCGGCGGGAGCGCCCCGGGCGCCGGGAACGCGCCTAAAGCGCTCAGCCCCGGCCGGCGAATCTTCAATCCGGAGAGCGTGGCCGCACGGCTTATGCTGGCCACCCCGCAGCAGCGTGAGCGTGCGCTGGCGAAGCTTCCCCCCGAGCGGCAGACGGCAATCCGCAAACAACTGGAGTGGTTCGACAGCCTTCCCAAAGCCCAGCAGGATGAGCAAATCCGGCGTCTCGAGCGTTTCGCCAGCCTGCCGCCCGACCAGCAGGTGATTGTCCGCTTGCAGGTGGCAGCCCTGGCCAAGTTGCCTCCCGCGCGGAGACAGGCCATCCAGCGGGCGCTGGGTATGCTGCAAAGCCTGCCGTACCCTCAGCGTGCCGTCCGCATGAACAACCCGGCTTTCAAGAGCCGTTTCTCACCGGAAGAGCTAAGCATCATCGAGGACCTTTCCAACGCCTGGCTGCTGCCGCAAGCTCAGCCCCCGGCCCCGGTTATCCCAAAGTAAGCCTGAGGGCGCGCGCCACTATCCAGGATTTTTGCAGTGCGGAAAGGCGCACGCGCTGGGAGAAAACGTCGAAGCCCTGGCGCTCGATGCGCTCCAGCAGGCCCGAGTAAATGCCGACCAGCGCCCACAACGACGGCCGGCTCTTGGCGTACACCAAATCCAGCAGGGGTCTCGATTCGTCGTAGTAGGATCGCGCCCGCGCCGTTTCGAAGCGCATCATTTGCAGAAACGCGGCGCTGCGGTTTCCGGCGCGGAGATCGTCTTCGGTCACGCCGAAGCGGCGGAGATCCTCGGCCGGCAGATAGAGGCGGCCGCGCTCCAGATCTTCGCGAATGTCGCGCAGAATGTTCGTCAATTGAAAAGCGATGCCGCATTTTTCGGCCAGCGGCAGGGCTTCCGGAGAGTCGAAGCCAAAAATGTGAACCACCGTCAGTCCCACCACGGAGGCCACCTGATAGCAGTAACGGTAGAGTTGTTCGAAGGTCTCGAAGCGGCGAGGCTCCAGGTCCGATGCCACGCCGTCGATCATTTCGTGGAAATACCTGTGCGGGATGCCAAAGCGCTCGACGGCGTCGCGAAAGGCAGGCCATACCGGGTGGCCGCTGAAGCGACCGGCCAGCGCCGCGTCCAGGTCCGTGCGCCAGCGTTCGATTGCGGAGCGCGTGGCGCCGGGCTCGTCGCTCAGGTCGTCGCAGTAACGCATGAAGGCGTAGATGGCGCACATGGCCGCGCGCTGCGGCTTCGAGAGCAGTACAAACGAGTAGTAGAAGTTGCGGGCGCGCGTGCGGGCCACTTTGCGGCAGTAGGCGTAGGACCCCTCGACCACCGCGTCCATTACGCCGCCCGCGGGAAAACCGCGCGCGCCAGCGAGCGCAGTAGCAAACGCACGCGTTCGCTCCTCGAAATGGCCGGGCGCGCCGCGAGGACGTTGTAGTCTTGTTCTTCGATCTTCTCCAGTACGCGCATGCCGCCCCGGCTGAAAAGATCCAGATCGAGCGCCAGCCTCCGTTCCACCATGCCGCAAAGGGGCAGGCCTTCCAGAAAGAGAGTGTGCGCTTTGTTTACCGCCTCCCGCATGACTTCGCGGAAGGCCGGCGTGAATCGGCGCGCCTGCAAATCCTCCAGCGCGCAGCCGTAGCGCTCCAGCAGATCGAGCGGGAGATAGACGCGGTCTTTGAGGAGATCGACGGCAACGTCCTGCCAGAAATTGGCGAGCTGGAGGGCTGTACAGGTGGCGTCGGAGAGGCCCTGCCGTTCGGCATCGGAATAGCCGCACAGGTATAGCACCAGGCGTCCCACGGGATTGGCGGAGCGGCGGCAGTAATCGAACAGTTGTTCCCAATCTCGGTAGCGGTTCACGGTTTGGTCTTGCACGAACGCCTGGATCAAATCGGCGAAGGGCTGCCGCGGGATGCCGTAGCGTTCCACGGTCGGCAGGAGCGCCACAAAAACGGGGTGCGACGCGCGCCCGCGGTACATGCCGTCGAGTTCCGCATCCCACCAGGCCAGCAGCCGCAGGCTCTCGGCGCGGTCGCCGATTTCGTCTCCCAGGTCGTCGGCCCAGCGGCAAAACGCATAGACATTGTAGAAGTCCTGGTGCAGCCGCTTGGGGAGCAGGCAACTGACTACATGGAAGTTTTCGTAATGATGGGTGGCCAGCCAGCGGGTATAGGCCCGGGCGTCGTCCAGCGGGAAAGACCGGCCAAGCGCATCCGGCGATTTGACGAAATCGGCTGGAGCTAGAAACAGGTCGGCGAACATAACAGGCGAAGGCCTCCGCTCCCTTGCGGCGCCATTCTTAGGGAACGATGGCGGTCTTGAGGTGGCCGTTGTGGCTCGTTAGGTGCCGCATCACTTCCAGGAGGTTCGCGAGCGGCTCTTCCCGGTTGACGAAGAAAGATGCCGCGATGTGTCCCGCGCAGACCAGATCGAGGGCCTTGCGGATGGACGCCGGCGTGTGATGGAAGGTGGCTTTGCAGGTGATCTCGGAGTAATGCAACAGCGCCGTATCCAGTTCCACGCGGGTGTCGTTGGGGCAGCCGCCGAAAAAGTTTACCGTGCCGCCGCGCCGCACCGAGCTCACGGCCCACTGCCAGGTCTGGGGTTTGCCGACGGCTTCGATGGCGATATCCACGCCGCGGGAGTGGGTCATTCCGCGGATGGTCTTGACCGGATCGGACTCGTCTGTCGCGACGATGGTTTCATCGGCGCCGAGAACCGCGGCGCGCTCCAGTTGCTTCCGGCGGCGTCCGACCGCAATCACGCGGCATCCATACAGCTTCGCCAGCTTCACGAACATCAGGCCGATAGGCCCCAGCCCGATAATGGCAATGGTGTCTCCCGCCCGCGGGGCGGTTTCCTCAAATCCGCGAATCACGCAAGCCAGCGGCTCCACCAGAGCGGCGTCCCGATAACCGACGTGTTTTGGGATGACGTACGTATTGCGCTCCACGATCCGCGCCGGAATGCGGATGTACTCCGCGTACGCGCCGTTGTTAAACAGCAGATCCTCGCACAAATTCTGCGCGCCACGAAGACAAAAGAAGCACTTCTCGCAAGGCGCCGAATTGGCGGATACCACGCGCTGCCCAACTGAGAATCGAGACACACCCTCGCCCACCGCGACAACATCGCCAGCCAATTCGTGCCCGAACACAGCGGGGGGCACGATCATCCGAGCGTGATACCCGCGTTGGAACACCTTGACATCGGTTCCGCAGGTCAACGCAACTTTGACTCGGACGAGAAGGTCTCCGTTATTGACTGTGGGAACGGCAACTGGCTCAACCTGCAAGTGTTCCTTGCCGTAAAGCACAGCGGCCATCATCTGGTCATTCACTATATCCACCTCTGTGGCAGAACTATTATTTTCAGTGATTTAGGTCCAGGATGCAACGCTAAATCGATTCCTGAACGGATTTTAACCAGCGGGAGGCGGTGCGATATTAGTTCCTCCAGCGGCAATTCCCCGCCAAAAACAAGATTTGCCGACTCTTTTTGCAGGTCCAAAGATGCACTATAACACCCAAACAGGGTCCGTTCACCTACACAGACGTCCGCGCCCGACGCTTCGATTCGTTCAGTTGTGGCAGTTTGGGCAAATAGCAGGATGCGCGAGCCGGGCCGCGAGCACGCCATGGCCTGTTCCACGATGCCCGGGCCGGAGGCGGCCACGATCACCAAATCCGCCCCTCGGCCTTCGGTCAGACGGCGGACTTCCGTGGCTACATCCACGGTTCGCGGGTTCCAGGCAAGCTCCGCGCCGCATCGGCGGGCCAACTCCAGCCTGGAAGCGATGGTGTCGGTCGCCGCGACTCCGGCGCCGGTGCGCCTGACGAGCATGGTGAACATGAGCCCGATGGGTCCCTGGCCGATGATGAGGACAAACTCGCCGGGCTGCGGGTCGCACTGCACCACCGCCTTCAAACACGTGTTCAGCGGCTCCACCAGGGTGGCGCGCTCGAAGGAAACGCCATCCGGAATGATTTCGACGCCCCGCTCCACAATCCAGTCCATCACCCGGACGTACTGCGCGAAGCCGCCGCCCGCGGGCTCAAATCCCGCCGTAATGCCGACTTTCTTGTACACGGGACACTGCGCGTACACCTTCCGCCGGCAATAAAAGCACTCGAGGCATGGGATATGGTGAAATGCCACGACGCGATCGCCCAGGCGGAACTTGGTAACGCCCGAACCCACCGCGGCCACCACGCCTGCGGTTTCGTGCCCATAAACTCGCGGCGGTTTCAGCAGGTTGTACACGATCTTCTTCAGATCGGTATTGCAGATACCACAGGCCTCCACCCGCACCAGGATCTCGCCGGGGCCGATCTCGGGCGTGGGAACCTCTTCCACGCCGATAGTGCTCGAACCGCGGTAGACGGCCGCGTGCATGGTCACGGGAATGGCGTTCCGCTCAGAATCTGCAATTGGCAAGAAAACTCCCCAGGGCGTGCGCCGCCGAAACACACCGTCTGCGCAGCCGGACCAGCTCAGGCAACCGGGCGGCAGGATAGCGCAAAGCACTCGATAGAATAGATATTGTAGCGAAATGCCCATCCGTCCGCAGGGCTTTGTTGAAATCGTTCTGTAAGGTTTCTTCCGCCAGATCCGTTACGCCACGAATGCAATAGAAGGGCAGGCCACGCTCCTCTGCCCGGGCAGCTACGCCGGCGGCCTCCATTTCCACGGCGCAGGCGCCGGTGGCCCGCAGGCGGCGCTTCTCTTCGGCGGCGATCGCGACGTGGCCGATGGACCGCACGGGACCGGCGCAAAAAGGGGATGCGCTCGAAACCGGCAGTGAGGGATAGTCGCCGTCCTCCCCGAAAACTCGCGTCGCCACCACCACCGCGGCCACCGTCAAGGCCGGGTCCAGGGCGCCGCAGAAGCCCGTACTGACGACCGCTTCGGGTTGAAAGTAGCCGCAGGCCGCATCCACCGCCGCGGCGGCGCGCGTTGCGCCAGCTCCGTTGGCCGCCAGCAGGACCACGTGCCCGCCCAGCCCGGCTTCACGCGCCCAATTGACTTTCAGACGCCGGGAACGCACGCCGCTGGCGCTCGCCAGGACGCCCGCATACTCCATTTTGTCGGCGGCTACGAACAGGATGCGCATTAGGCGCGAAACCACTCGACCGCCCGCGTGAGAGCGGCCTCGGCAGGAGCCGGATGGAAACCGAGCTCGATCCGCGCCTTTTCGTGCGTAACCCACATCTTTTTTCTGCCCATGCGAACCGCCTCCAACGGCACGCGCGGCGGTTGGCCGCTCAGGCCGGCCCATGCCGTGCTGCACGCGCCCGCGCACCAAGCCACGGCGTAGGGCAGCCGCAGCGTGGGCGGCTTCCGTCCCGCGATCGCCGCCAGTTTCCGGAGGATCGCGGCCAGCGTCAGGTTTTCCGATCCTAAAATATACCGCTCTCCATCCCGGCCCCGCTCACACGCCAGCATGTGCCCTTCGGCGCAATCCCGGACATCCAACACATTCAGCCCGGTGTCGATGAATGCCGGCATATCTCCTCTCAGGAAGTCCAAAACAATTTTGCCGGTGGGCGTGGGCTTCACGTCGTGATCGCCGATGGGCGCCGTCGGATTCACAATCACCACCGGCAACCCGCTGCGGGCGAATTCCAGCGCCACCCGCTCCGCCATGAACTTGGATCGCTTGTAATGGCCCACCATGTCCTCAAGAGCCACGGGGGAATTCTCATCGCCGATGCCGCCGTGCGGCAACCCGATGCATCCAACGGTACTGGTATATACGATGCGTTCGGCGCCGGAGTTCTTAGCGGCTTCGAGCAGGTTGCGCGTGCCGTCCACATTCGAGCTGTAGATTTCCGCGGGGTGCTTTGCCCAAAGGCGGTAATCCGCGGCCACATGGAAGATCAGGCCGCAGCCGGCGGCGGCCCGTTCGAGCGAGGCGGCGTCGCGCAAATCGCCGGTGGCCGTCTCCACTTCGAGATCGACGCTGCTGCCCGGACGGACGAGGGCTCGGACCCGATAGCCGCGTTCCATGAGGACGCGGGCCACATGCCAGCCCAGGAAACCCGAGGCGCCAGTGACCAGCACGGGCTTCATGGGGTTTCTGGGGCTATCGCAGGGTCCATGCCAGCATCTTCAGGTTGTCGGCCAGACCGGCGTTGATGCCCAGCGCGGCCGAGGGTTCGAAGCCGCAATGTACCATGCAGTGCTCGCACCGCGGGTCGTTGCCGGGGCCGTAACTTTCCCAGGGCGTCTCGGTCATCAGGCCTTCAAATGTCTTGTAATGACCGTCCGTGATCAGATAGCACGGGCCCTTCCAGCCCTTCACGTTATAGGTGGGGTTACCCCAGGCGGTACAAGGGAAGTCGTGTTCACCCCTGAGAAACTCAAGGTAGAGCGGAGTCTGTCTCACGGCGTACTTTTCGGCGACGCGGGCGAAGTCCCGGAACTTCTCGTGAACTTCCTGGCGCGTCATGAAAATCTCCCGATCGTCCACCGCGGAGTAGCCGTAGGCCGGCGCAATCTGATGGCCGTCCACGTTGAACTGCTTGAGGTATTCGAACAACTCTTCTACCTCGCGCATGTCCGTCTCCTTGTAGACGGTGGTATTGGTGCACACCTGGAAGCCGGCGGCCTTGGCGGCCTTGATGCCCTCGATGGCTTCCTGGAATACGCCCTCGCGCTCCACGCACATGTCGTGAGTTTTTTGCATGCCATCCAGGTGGACGTTGAAGTAGAAACGCCAGTCGGGCTTGAACTCGTGCAGACGCTTCTTGATGTACATGCCGTTGGTGCAGAGGTAGATGGTGCGGTTACGCTCCAGAATCCCGGCCGTAAGCTGGCCGATTTGCGGATACATCATGGGCTCGCCGCCGCATATGGAAACCACCGGCGCGCCGCATTCGTCCACGGCCGCCAGGCATTCTTCCAGCGGTACGCGCTCCGTAATGCTGGATTCGTATTCCCGTATGCGCCCACATCCGGTGCATGTCAGGTTGCAGGCATGCAGCGGCTCCAGCATGAGCACGATAGGGAAGCGCTTGGCGATCATGGGGTGCGGCAAACGCTTTTCACCAGTCTTGGGCGGCAGGATGCGAAATGGGTTGGTCCCGTTGGCCTCCGGAACGGCGTTCTTCTGCCACTCCGGCCGCGGCCGCATCTTGTTCTTGAAAATGTACCCGGCCAGGCCGGCGGTCATCGCGAGGGGAAATTTCATAAGCTAGTCCGTTCGGGTCCGTGCCTTCGCAAATTCGGCAAGCGCCAACAGCGGGAAGTAGTCCTTGTATAAATGGTAGTTCAAATAGAACACCTTAGGAAACCCCGTCCCTGTCGCCAGCCGTTCCTCCCAGTTTCCATCCGGAAGCTGGGTATCCACCAAGTATTCGATGCCGTGACGGACGCTGAGGCTTCCGGCGTCGCCCCCCGCAATCAGGCCCAGCACGGCCCACGCTGTCTGCGAGGGGGTGCTGGGGGCCGCGGCGAAGGCTCCATGATCGTAACTGGCGCAGCTCTCGCCCCACCCGCCGTCGGCGTTCTGTACGGAGCGCAGCCACTCGCCGGCGCGCAGGATATGCGCTTCGCGATCGCTCTCGCCCGCCGCCGCCAGCCCGCGCAGCGCGAAGCATGTGCCATAAATGTAAGCCACGCCCCAACGCCCGTACCAGCTTCCGTCGGCTTCCTGGTTGCGCACCAGCCACTCCGTCCCGCGGCGGACGGCCAAATGATGGCGGTCCACGCCGTGCGCCGCCAGCGCTTCGAGAACGCGCCCGGTGATATCGGCGCAGGTCGGGTCGAGCATGGCGTTGTGATCGGCAAAGGGCACTTTGCTGAGAAACTGCCAATTGTTGTCGGCGTCGAAAGCTGCCCACCCGCCATCGCGCGATTGCATGGCCAGCATCCAATCCAGGGCGCGCTTCTGCGCCGGCGCGCCGGATTGGGCGAGGGCCAGCAATACCATGGCGGTGTCGTCGATGTCCGGGTAGAACTCATTGACATACTCGAATGCCCACCCGGAGGGCTCCGTACGGGGCCGCTTGACCGACCAGTCGCCTTTGCGCCGAATTTCTCGCGCGAGCAGCCAATCGGCCGCGCGCCGCACGGCTGGGCTGCCGGGCGCCGCTTCCTGGAGCGCGTAAGCGGCGATGGCCGTGTCCCAGACCGGCGAAAAGCAAGGCTGGAAAAAGAACCGCCGGCCGTCGTCCACCATCAGCCGGTTGAACTGCCGCAGCGCCTCGGCGCGCACGGCGTCGCTTGCGGCGTATCCCAGAACGTCCAGCGCCATCACCGAATACATCATGGGTGGGTAAATCGCGCCTAATCCGTCGGAGTGGCCGAGGCGCTCGACGACCCACTCTCCGGCCCTGCGCATGGCCCTCCGGCGAAGGGTTGCCGATCCGTGGCGGTCCCACCATTTCAGCATTCCGTCCAGGGCCAGGAAGGCATTGTGCCACGTGAACCAAGCCGCGTCCTTGCGGAACGCGGGGCTTGCGCCGGACAGCCAGATCTCGTCCAGCGTGAAACCTTCGGGAACGGGGCGGCGTGGATTCGCGGCATGCAAAATGGAGAGCGGAATCGCGATGGCGCGCGCCCAGGACGCGATTTGGTAGGGGAGACCGAACGGCAGCATGGCCGCTTCGGGCGGGATGGTCGGGCAATAGCGCCGCGGGAAAAGATCGAAGAGGCTGAGGTTGATCTTGACGTAGCTGTTGGCCGCCTGAATGCCGCCGAGTTCCAGGATGCGCCTTCGCAGCCGCGCCATGGCGGCGTCGTCCGCCGGCATGCCACCCAGCTTCAACGCGGTATACGCCTTGACGGACGCGCTGACCTCGGACGGTCCCTCCGCGTAGATATTGAAACCGCCATCGGGAAGCTGCCGGTCGAGAATCGACCGCACCGCTTTATCGATGAGCGGCAGCGTTTCCGGCGCCCACTTGCCGCTTTTCGGTGGATAGAGCCAGAGCTGGAATAAGACATAGTCGGATTCCAGCGTGGTGTCGGCCGTCAATTCGCCGCACCAGTGACCATCTTCCCCCTGAAGGCCAGCCAGGTAAGCCGCCGCACGGTCCCTGGCCCCCTCGGCGGCGCGTTCCAGGGTGCTGCCGGTTTGTAGCGGCGCGCTCATTGAATGGAAACTGTCAACTCGGCGGGCAGCGAAAACCGCACGTCCTCCTCCACAAGCTCTATTTCCTCCATCCGATGGAATCCGCGCTCGCCCAGGAACGCCATCAGTTCCTGCACCAGGTGTTCGGGGGCGGAAGCGCCTGCCGTGACGGCGACGTTCCGGACGCCCTCGAGCCACGCCGTATTCACTTCGCGGCAATCGTTCGCGAGATACGCCTGGACGCCGAGATTGCCGGCCACCTCGACCAGGCGCTTGGAGTTGGAGCTGTTCTCGGAGCCCACCACCAACAACAGGTCGCAGAATTCCGAGATGGCTTTCACGGCCATTTGGCGGTTCTGGGTGGCGTAGCAGATGTCCTGCGCGGGAGGGCCTTGCAGGTGCGGGAATCGCTGCTTCAAGCGCTCTACGATGGCGCTAGTCTCGTCCAGGCTGAGGGTGGTCTGCGTAAGATAGCGCACGCGCAAGGGGTTCGGGAGTTCCAGGGCATCCGCGTCTTCGACGGTTTCCACCAGATAACTGCGATCGGGCACTTCACCGAGGGTGCCGATCACCTCATCGTGATCCTTGTGGCCGATGAGCACGATACTATAGCCCTCGCGCGCGAACCGGACGGCCTCCAGATGCACCTTGGTGACCAGCGGGCAGGTGGCGTCAATGATGTTCAATTGGCGCTCGGCGGCCTGCCTCCGCACGGTGGGGGCCACGCCGTGGGCGCTGTAGATGACGCGGGCGCCTATGGGCGCCTCATCCAGCTCTTCCACGAATATCGCGCCGGCCGCGCGCAACTCTTCCACCACATGCTTGTTATGAACAATCTCCTTGCGCACATAGATGGGCGGCCCGTACAGATCGAGCGCGATCTTCACCACGTCGATGGCGCGTACCACTCCGGCGCAGAACCCCCGCGGCTTGAGCAAGAAAATCTTTTTCTCGATCCCGTCGTTGGGAGTGAAAGGCTTCAGAGGCATAGGAGTGCGGTTGGCTGTATTATAACGCAGCGGGCCGCGGCTCCGTGGCAGACTGGAACTATGCTTGAATGGACCGACGCGACGGTCGCCGGGGATCTGACGTTGCGTTTGGTGGCCGCGGCCGCGGGCCTGCGCGCGATCGGGTTCGATCTGGCCGCGAAGCCCCCGGACGGCCCCAGGAACGACCATAACCCGCTCCTGGTAGAGGCCGCTGGCCAACTTCGGGCCTATTTCGAAGGTACGGCGAGCGAATTCCACCTGCCGCTCGACATGATTGGCACGGCTTTTCAGAAACGCGTATGGCGCCAGTTGCTCGCCATCCCTTACGGCGAGACGCGCGGCTACGGGCAGATCGCCGCCGCCATCGGTTCCCCGAAGGCCGTGAGGGCGGTAGGCGCCGCGAACGGAGCGAACCCCATCGCGATCGTGGTTCCGTGCCATCGGGTGATCGGCGCCGGCGGAAAGCTGGTGGGCTACGGCGGCGGCTTGGCGCTCAAGCGCAGGCTGCTGGAATTGGAGCAGCGGATGCGGTTCGCCGACCGGGGGTTAAGCTGATGGTCTCCCGCACCTGGCCGATAAGCACAAGGGATGGGCGAAGTGAAGCCGGAAAACGATACAATCGACTTCAGACCGAAGCTCGTCTTCGGGATGGCGCTGCCGAACAGGAGAAGATTGAGAAGAGCCAACCGCAACGGACGCACGCCGCAAGACAACCTTTTCGGCAAGGGATCGGCGAAGAGGCCGAACCGTCGGGCCCCGTCCCTTCCGGCCGAAGACAACACGCCAGAGGGGCTTCGAGCTTTTCTCGCGGCCAACGCCCACTACCGTGAGACAGTGTGGCCGGAGCCCTACCGCCAGACCAAACACGAGATTCACCTCGGAGACGCGCGTGATTTATCGTGGATACCGGACGCCTCGGTTCATCTCGTAGTAACGTCGCCGCCGTATTGGACGTTGAAGGAATACGCGCCGGGCAACCTCGATCAAATGGGCCACTTCGAGGACTACGAGCACTTTCTATCGCAGTTGGATCGCGTTTGGCGCGAGTGCGCCCGGGTGCTTGTGGGCGGCGGCCGAATCTGCTGCGTAGTGGGCGATGTCTGTATACCGAGGAAGCGCGGCGGGCGGCACTATCTCGTGCCGCTCCATTCCGACATCCAGGTGCGCGCCCGAAAGCTTGGGCTGGATTGCCTTCAGCCGATTTTCTGGCACAAGATCGCGAATGGCGCCATGGAGGCTGAAGGAAACGGCGCGGGCTTTTATGGGAAGCCTTATCAGCCGGGCGGCATCATCAAGAACGACATCGAGTACATTCTTTTCCTGCGCAAGGGCGGCGAGTACCGCACCACGCCGGCGATTCAGAAGGCGCTATCGATGCTGACTAAGGACGAGATGACGAGTTGGCAAAGGTCGATTTGGAGCGATCTTCCGGGCGCATCCACACGCGACGGGCATCCGGCGCCGTACCCGGTTGAGCTTGCGGAACGCCTCATCAGGCTTTTCTCGTTCGCGGGCGACATGGTCCTGGACCCGTTCGCGGGTACCGGGTCGACCTCACAGGCTGCTATCATCTCAGGCAGAAATTCTATCGCCAATGAGATCGAACCCGCTTATGTCGAGATTGCGCGGCGGCGGATTGCCAAAGCCGCACGGCAACCTCGATGCGTTGGAGCGATAGAAGCCGAGGTTATCGTTGATAGAGACGTCCGCACACCTCGAATACCGGCTACCAGCGGAATTCCGGCGGCTCTTTGAAGGAAAGACCTACTAGCATCGCGATTCGAGTCAGGGCGACTTTGTTGCGATGCATCTCTATGAAGACCTGATTACGATAAAGCGCTCTCCGAAGCTTATTGAGGCGGCGATCCATCGGAAAGACCGCGTGTTGAACGTCCAGAACAAACGGCGCGGCGTGGCGGCCCGGCGTGGCGATGGGACTTTCGGCGAAATCATTCCGGGAGAGACCCCCATAACCGATAGTGGTTTTCTGGTTGCCCGAGGGCCGATCGCTACTGTTGAAATCGGCATTGAGGTGAAGATCCTGGCGAAAGCAATGATCAAGCAGATTGATCGCGTGATCAACGACCTTCGGAATCAAGTGGTCCAATTCAAGCGTGGCGGTGGAAGCCCAATCTGCGTTGCCTTGGTCGGCATCAATCAGGCTGAGAGTACGGTCGGATACGAAGGTGATCGCCCCTTTCCGACAACCGGCAGGCAGGGTTTCCTGCATCCGTTTCAGGAGGCGCCGGAAGCCGAGCGCCGGTTGCGGGCCGATGCCGCGCCGGAGTTCGATGAATTCCTTGTGCTGCGGTTCAAGGCCACAAATGCGCCACCGTACCCCTTCGAGTGGGTCGACTACAACGAGACGCGGTTGGATTACGCAGCGGCGCTCGCTCGAATCAGCGCCCGGTATCAGCAGCGTTTCTAATCGGCACGCGAGCCAATTGGTACATTGCTAGAAGGTGGAACAGCGAGCCTTACGGGCAGTCATTGTCGACGATGAAGAGCTGGCGCGCGGGTACCTGCGGGAGTTGCTGCGCGAGCACCCCGAGATCGAGATTGCGGCTGAGTGCACCAACGGCTTCGAGGCCGTGAAGGCCATCGCCGAATCTGCTCCCGACCTCCTTTTTCTGGACGTGCAGATGCCCAAGCTCGATGGCTTCGAAGTGCTGGAGCTGATCGAGCCCGGGCCGGCGGTAGTCTTCACGACCGCCTACGACCAGTACGCCATCCGGGCCTTCGACGCGCAGGCAGCCGATTACCTGCTGAAGCCTTTCGACTCCGAACGCTTCGAGCGCGCGCTGGAGCGGGCCAAGACGCGGCTCCGGGGGCGCCGCCCGTCGGCCGATTTGGCCGCGGTGCGTCCCCCGGGGCAGCGGCCCGAGCGCATCGTGGTGAAGGACGGGACGCGCGTCCACGTGATCCCCCTGGACAAGCTGGACTACGCGGAGGCGCAGGACGATTACGTGGCGTTGCACAGCGGCGGGAAGCAGTATCTCAAGCAGCAGCCCATCGCCAGCCTGGAGGCCGCGCTCGACCCGGCGCGTTTCGTGCGCATCCACCGCTCCGTCATCGTGAACCTGGAGCGGGTGGCGCGAATCGAGCCCTATGGGAAGGAGAGCCGCCTCGCGATCTTGTCCGATGGCGCGCGCCTGCCGGTGAGCCGGGCCGGTTACGCCCGGCTGCTCGAAGCCATGGACGATTCGCAGGGAAACCGCAGGAGCACGCGATAAACGCCGCCGCTGGGACCCGCTGCGAACTCGGCGTCGTTGCCGTAGCGTACCTGTAGCCGCCGGCGGACGTGAGAGAGACCGATGCCCGTCTTGCCCGGCGCGGACAATTCGGGATCGAAGGCGTTTTCGAGGGTGATGGCGACTGCCGCGCCTTGCCGCCGGGCGGTCAGCCGGATGGGCCCGCCTTCCACCAGTCCGGCGACGCCGTGCTTGACCGCGTTCTCCACCAACGGTTGCAGCAGCAGGGCGGGGACCCCGCACGCTTCGCACTCCGGATCGATTTCTTCTTCCACGCGGAGGCGCGAGCCGAAGCGCACCTGCTCCACTTCGAGATAGCTTCGCGCCAGCGCCAGTTCTTCGCTCAGCGGGATGCTGGCGCGGTCTCCCAGCCCCAGGCTGCTGCGCAGGAAGCCCGCCAGGCGCACGCACATTTCCCGGGCGCGCGCGCCGTCCACGGTGGTCAAAGCCGCGATGGAATGCAGACTGTTGTACAGGAAGTGCGGGTTGATTTGCATGCGCAGCGCCTGCAGTTCGGCCTCTCGCGCCAGGGTGCGAGCCTCGGAGGCGCGGCGTTCGGCCTGCCGGGACGCCCCCACCGCCAGCGCCGCGTAGTGCAGACCGGCGGAGAGCAGGTAGAGCAGCACGCCCATGGCGAACCAAACGGGGACGTGCGTCCGCAGGCGGGCAATGCCCCGCAACGCCGCCGTGGAGTCAAGCGCCAGTGCGGTCTGCCAGGCGCTCCATGCGAAGATCAGGCCGCCCGCCGCCGCCGCCCCGCCGAAGGTAACCAGCAGGTTCAATGCGCTGGAGGGACCGATTGGCAGGCCGCGGCAGATGTAGTACGGCGACAGGCAAACGAAAGCGAAAAGCGCGCAGGCAGGCCCCAGAGCCAACGCCGCCTGCAGCCACGTCGCGCCGCTCGATTGCCAGGTCACGGCAGCCAGGAGCGCGAGTATGGGCGTCCAGGACAGCAGGTAGAGCAGCAGACGCCGGGGCGATGCCAGAATCGGGTGCATGGGTCAATTCTTGACGACCACGCCGCCGAACACCGCGCCGCCCTTCAGAATGAGCCGCTTGGTTTCCGGCGTCATGGGCGGGTGCATGGTCTCGTCCGAATAGCCTCCGAAAACCCCGGTGCCTTCGACCACGGCGCACCAGTCCTCCGGGATTCTCATTTCCACACCGCCGAAAACGGCATCGATCTTTAGCACCGCGGCATTGCTTTTCATGGCGGCGCCGCGAAGGTCCAACTCGAAACCGCCGAACACCGCCGAGACCGTACCTCCGCGGAAATCGTTGGTCACGATCCTGCGTTTGCCGCCGCTGAAGACGGCCGTGAGATTGAGGTCTTCGGTGGTAACGTTGGCGGCGGACCGCCAGTCGTGCCGGCCCAGGTCCGGCAAGGAGATGCGTTGAAACAGCAGCGCGGCGCCGATCCCGATCAGCAATAGGGGCCAGAGGTCCCACACCGGGAACGGCAGAACGCCGAGGTTGCTTGCCAGGAAGGCCGCGCCGAGGCCGAGCAGGATTGCGCCGCCGGTGTAGCTGCCTCCGCGACTGGCGTCCGCCAGTTTGAGCGCCCCGATGACGATCAGAATGACGGGCCAGAAATCGAACCAGTTCATCGAAGGGATAAGGTGAAGGTTGCCGAGCAGAAACAGGGTTCCGATTCCGATCAGTACGATCGCGGGAATCAGGCGCCCCGAATCCCAGTTACGGTCTGTGCGAGATTCATTCGGTTGCATGACCCCAGATTATGCCGGCTCCGCCCGCGGCGCCCCTGTTTTTCGGCGAACGGCCGCTGCCTACCGGCGAACGCCCCGACCGGCGCGGGAAGCTGCGTCCCTCTGAGATTGCGGACACGCCGACCGCCGAGCCGTGCTAGACTCATGAATGTTTCCCGGTCGCCGTCTTGGCGCAGTTTCCTGCGTCGGGAACGGTCGGCCGGCACATACAAATATCGGGCCGTGGCGCAGCCTGGCTAGCGCGCTTGCTTGGGGTGCAAGAGGTCCCGAGTTCAAATCTCGGCGGCCCGACCAAAACCCTCAAAGAGTTACAGACCTCGGATCTTCCCAAGACCTCCGTCTGGAGTCCAGAATGGACGCCGGTTGGGTGCCCCAGCCGCCGATTCTCACGGCTCCAGCGGCCCGCTCAAGTGGGGGCCAGGCCGTTGTAGTAATCTGATCGAAGAATGCTTCACCGATGTCCTTCTTCCTTGCGATCCATTTGGCAATCCTCACGAAACATCTTTGCCCCAGCGTGCCGGCAGTTTAGAGGTGCTTTCCGATGTCTCTGACGGCGACGGCACCGAAGCGGGCGCGCGGCAGGCGATCGAAGTCAAAACGAATTCCGACGAAGCTTGGCGCCGCTTCTCCCCTTGGTTATGGGAATCGGTGTGGTTGCAGTCGTGCTCCAGTCCCAATACACGTTCACTCTGCAATCGCCATTGCGCATCCGATTCCAGTGGCCCCTGGTAATTGCCCCGAGAGATTCGGCGGAGGAAGCCGGCGCGGCCCAAGGCGATCAATTCGGTCGCAGGTTGACCGCCTACCAGCAATACGCTTGCAACAAATTCGGATCGGCATGCCGCATCGCGTTAGCGGTTCAACGTGCCGAAAACCCGCGCGGTGCCTGCGAGATCTATCACTACAACTCCGACGGCACGCTGGATTGGGGCTACTTTCAAATCAACACGGTGCATTTGAAACGCGCAGGAGTTAATCTTCGGGGCCTGCTGGACTGCAAAGCGAACATCGACTTCGCGTACCAGCTATACACGGAGAGGGGCTTTGAACCGTGGACCACGTTCAACAGCGGCGCGTATCGTCAATTCCTGAGAAAGTTCTGATCGAGGTTCCGTCGGACGGCACGCCACGTTCGCGCCCCCGGCATCCGGTGGTGCGGCAAGGGCGGCCAAGCCTCATCTCCCAGAACCGGACCTCCTGGGCGTTTAGTGGTGCAAAGGGGATTTATCGCCAGGAATAGGAGGGCTCGGTCATGCTGCTGCCGAGGATTCTTCATAACGGTTGGCGCCACGCTCATTTTGCCGGTCTGGCGTGATCCAGGCATAACGCGACCAGGTCGGAGAGATTGGCTTCGCCTACACACATCACCGTGTCGGCGCCGCCCCAATAGATCTTCACGGTTCCGTCGGACTCCGCCACGGCGCCGCAGGTGAACACGACGTTGTGGACATACCCCGTGATTTCCCAGGGATCTTCCGGCTGCAAGATCCACGAATCGCCCACGCCGAGGATATTCGCCGGGTTCAGGAGATCGTGGAGAGCGACCCCCAACCGGTAGACCGATCCGTCCATAGTCCGGAACACGCCGTGATAGATGGAAAGCCGGCCCCGATCCGTTTTAATCGGCGGCGCGCCCGGACCGATCTTCATTTCGTCCCAGTGATATGGTTCGGGCCGCATGACGAGCTGCGGCGACCGTCTCCCACGCGCCGTATTGCCGGGGAGGCGTGCGCCAAGCTACGGGCGACAGGACGGCGACCCGCTTGTTGGAGATAGTCATGCTTGTGATAGGTATTCCGGCTTCATGGCGGCCAGTACCTCGGCGAGCGGAACGGTTGCGAAGCCGGTGGAGTGATCGGCCATGCCATAAGGAATGATCAGTTCGCCGTTGTGGACTAGCGCGCCGCAGGTGTACACGACATTGGGCACGTAACCCTCACGCTCGCTCTCACTCGGCTTGAGTAAGGGTTCGCGGAGCCGTCCAATCACTTTGCCAGGGTCGTCGAGATTCAGGAGAAACGCGCTGATCGCGTACTGTCGCATCGGGCCGACGCCGTGGCTTAGGACCAGCCATCCGGCATCGGTCTCGATCGGGGATCCGCAGTTTCCGAGCTGGACCAGTTCCCAGGGAAAGGCTGGCTTGAGGAGCAGGCGGCGTTCATTCCAGAAGTGAATGTTGTCGGAAGACATCAGGTAGATGTTCTCGTTGTCCTGACGGGAGAGCATGGCATAGCGGCCGCCGATCTTCCGCGGGAACATGGCCATGCCCTTGTTTTCGGCGGCTGGACCGTTCAGGGTAATGAATCGAAACTTGAGGAAGTCGGAAGTCTCCACCAACTCTGGCACCACGACCCTGCCATCGAAAGCGGTGAACGTCGCGTAGTAGGTGTGGGTTCCATCGTCTTTCCGGAAGCGAACGAAGCGCGCGTCCTCGATGCCGTTACGTTGGGAGGGTGTAGCTGGAAAAAGAATACGCGCAGACATCTCCTGTTCCGGCTGGAACTGGACCTCGTAGTTGGACCGGGCCAGCATCCAAATCCCCTGGGACTCGTCTTGATCCTCCTGGGTCATTCCGTCCGGCAGGCGGAACTGCTCCCCTTGGAGCGCGGCGCGAAGATCTTCCAGCGCAAACGACTCTCCGAGTTTGTTCATGACCCGGCGCGTGAATTCCCGTGTCAACCCCACTTCGGACAGCTTCCGTCCGAATAGCGCCTTCTCATATAAAAGGTTTGGGATTTGACTCGGCTCGGTCAGGAAGTCCGTGGACGGCATTATCGCGATCCGGTGATTGGGATGGACAATGCCGGTCCGAAAAGTGATGGAAGAAATGTGCCCTTCCCCGGTGGCGCGGAGACTGAGAATGAACCGGAGGGCCCCGGACGGCAGGCCAGTCTGGTCGGGATGCGGCACGATGGAAGGATTGAACAGGGCGGCAGATTCCAAAGAGTATTCAGCCATGAAATAGGAGCCGATCAGGAGCCGTCCTTGTTCGGATAGTTTCTCGACCGCCGGCAAAGACTCGCAGACCTGTTCGAAACGCTGCAGAAAAAGACGGCGGATGTGCTGGTGGCGCTGAGAGAACTCAGCGGAAACCTCGGCCAGGACCGTGCCGACCCGATCTTCCGGGATCGCCATAATCCTGGCGACGATCTCCGCGACCCGCTCCGGGCCGCCCGGCGTGAAGGGACGGAGGAGCACACGCGACTGGTCGGGTTTGAGGATTGTGGCGGCGCGTTTGAGGTGGATGGACATGAGTGTTGGGGGCTACTCCGTGATGGCGATCGGTTCTCTAAAACTGGCCAATGTGTTTTGCGCTAATTGCATTTCCGCCAACGAAAGCAAGAAGGCCAGGGTCGATTCCGCTCCCTGGTTGCCGTTGACGCGATCTACGTGCAAGCCATCGCGGCAGCCGCCGGTCTCTGAAGAATAGAGTTCGAGCCCGAGATCGTTCCAGCCGATGAACCAGCGGGGGCTCAAAGCCCTGTGCTGGCTGACGCAATTGCAGATGTCCGAGAAGGGCCACTTCCGGCCCATTGGCAGCAATGAAGTCTACCGCCGCGGCGGCGCGCGCGCCAACTTCGACCAACTGCCCAGTCGAAGGCGCGTTGCGCGTGTTCGTACCACCAGACCTCCGAGCGGACACGCGACCGGGCAAGCGGCGGTGCTTCACCGGGTCCTCGCCCAATTCGCCGAGCAGTGCCGCCAGGATGAAAGCGCGGGCGTTATCGTCGGTGCAATAGCCTTCGGAAAAATTCGGAACGCTGAATACAGCGTGTTGAAAGACCCCGGTGGAATCGGTCATCCGGGAAAGGTGACTCAATTTCATCGGCGCCAGTTCCCGCGCTTTTTGATCGAGGGTCTTGGTGGCAAGAAATCTTCGCGTCCCCACGGCCCCTTCCAGCCGGGAACACTCGAAGGAACGCATATACATCTGCGCCACGTTGCTCCAGATCATCTCGCGGCCGATCCTATAGGCGTTCTTGCGAATGGCGTGCCGGCGGGTGTCGTCCCGTAGCAACGCGGTTACCTCGCGCGTGATCGCGGCTGCGTCGCCAAACGGCACCAGCACTCCGCGTTCTTCCGCGAGCAACTCCGCGGCGTGCCAATACGGCGTGGACACCACTGCCTTGCCGGCCCCAAACGCGTACGCTAGCGTGCCCGAGGTGATTTGCGCGGGAATGCCGTGCGGGATCAGATCGATCTTGGCCGGCGGCGCTTGGTATATCTGCTCCAGCATCTGCCGTCCGCGCTCGGCCATGACCACCAGACGGGTTGAGAGTGTGATCAGCTCCTTCATCACCCGCCGCTGATCCGCTTTCGGTTCGCGCAGAACGGTATGGAGAGTTGTGACGACGGGCATTCTCAATTCGCGCAGGAGCGCCAGGATGTGACCGCCGACGGGCCCGCCGAAAATAGCGAACTCGTGCTGTAAACACACGATGTCCACATTGCTGATGTTGAGGAAGTCCGCGGCGCGCACGTAGGACGACAGGTCCTGCTCCTCGATTTCGAAGCGCACAACCTCCGGGTACTCATAGCCACCAGGAATGTCGTTCACCGACACAGCCAGGCACTGGCTCTGAGGGTGCGCGCTTGCGACGGCCGCAAGCAAGTCGGACGTGAACGTGGCAATGCCGCACTTGCGCGGCAAGTGGTCGCTAACAAAAGCGATCTTGCGAACTTTAGACGCGCTGTTCATGAAGGCATTCCTTTGCTGCCTGGCGGCCTGGCGCCTCTTCGATCAATCTTACTCTCCGGTTCGCGCTACAGACGGGAAATGGAGCGGGTCCCTCAGGTTTTGTAGCTCCCGGCGCCGACATCGGCCGTTCTGCGAGCACGTCATGGAAGACCGTCACACTGAGGACCATGCGGTAGCCTCTGCCGGCAGTGCCGGCGAAACCACGGGCGACATTTCCGGCTTTGAAGTTAACGTTCCGCAGACCCAATTTTGCCGCGCGTTCCTGGGCTACCTGGATCGACTCCTTGCCCTTATCGAGCCCGGTGAAATGGGTCTCGGGGTAGTAAGAAGCCAGCAGGCAGAGCAGGAGACCGCTGTCGCATCCAAGCTCCAGGACTTTGCCTTCGGCCGAAATCCGTCCCTGGAGCAGCCATACGGCCGCAGCGCGCAGTTTCCGGGCCTCAAACTGCGACAGGGCCAAGTTGGCGAAGTCCAGCGAGGAATTCATTAACTGGTGGGCTATTGCGATAGCCCGGTCGCCGCCATGATCGAGGCACTCCTTGAGCTGCTGGGCCTCGTTTCCGTAGTTTTTCAGAGCTACGGCCCAGAATTCATCCAAGCTGAGTAGCGGCCGAATACCGGCTCTCTGGAAGAACCCGTCGACGACTGCTGCCGCGTCGATTGGTGAAAGCACGCTCACGACCTCCCCGTACTCCCGACTAAACTCCACCAAATCGGGCGACCATATCTGATATTATCTCAGGCTGATCCGAGACGGTACTGCTAACTTTGGTGGGTCATAGCTTTACCGATGACCCCCCCGTCCGTTTGGGTTACGTTCAGGCCGGTTCGACCGCGTTTCTCGAACGCCGGCTGCATCCGGCCTTTCCACGCATTGCGCCGCGCTTCCGCAAT
>OBLW0100000198.1_pt1 | contig 50758 bp, 46 predicted proteins | sample 1520161 | NCBI WGS metagenome assembly OBLW01 (sample SAMEA3539309, study PRJEB22396) | soil metagenome | biome: tundra; feature: field; material: soil | place: USA | collected 2010-05 | depth 0.15 m
CGCGCTTGGAAACTCGAACGCTCGCTGCCGCCAACGCGAAAGTCCATTTCGAATTTGTCCTGATTGAACTCCTTATCGGCGGCGAACCAGCGGCGTTTCTTGGCCGGATCCGCGAACGCGCCGAATACACGCTCCGGGCTCGCAGGATAATTGCGCTCAATCACGAACGTGGCATGAGTGACGGACCGCTGCTTCACGTTTCCTCCTCCAACCGGGTGATGCCCTCGCGATTACTGGGGCAAGCCTTTGATGAACTCTTCGAGAACGCGGTTGAATTTCTCCGGGTCATCCACAAACAGCGCATGCCCGTCGCCTTCGAAGCGCTCGAGCCGCAGTTTGTCGCCGAGCTTCGCTTTCAGGAAGTCGGCGCTCGCCTGCGACTCAGGCTGGTAGGCAAACAGCACGGGACGATTCATTTTCGCCAGCCCGGTCGAGAAGTCCTTTACCGCAATCATGTTGTAGATGAGAACGACCGCGGTGTCGGCAGGAACGTGCACGGAGGCGTCGATGACGCGATGCAGATACTCGTCCGTCTGCGGTTTCTTGTACATGCTGCGGACAAAGCCGTCGGCTTGTTTCTGGCGATCCTGTTGGAGTTGATTCATCCATCCGGAGATGGCGGCGAACATTTCGGGGCTGAGCTTCTCCGAAAGAAATCCGTCGACCAATACAATGCCCCCAACGTTGTCGGTGCCGAATTGTTCCGCGTACTTCACCAGCTCGCCGCACGCCATGGACCAGCCGACGAGGACGGGTTGCTTGAGGGCGAGGTGATCCACGAGCTCTTTGTAGTCGCGCGCCCGGGTTTCCGGAGAGTGGCCGTACGAGGGTTGGTCGCTCTCGCCCTGCGATCGGGGATCGACGGCAATGACGTGGTACTTCTTCGACAACTCGTCGGTTTGCTTCTGCCAGATCCAGGCTGGCATGGTCCATCCCGGAATGAAAACGATGGCGCGGCCGCTGCCGGCCTCCAGGTAGTGGATCCGGATGCCATCGGAGGTTTTGAAGAAGTCGCTCTTCGCCGCCTGCGCGAAGACGGTCGGGGCTACAAGAATGCACATCAGGATCAGGGCTAGTCTGGTTCTCATGATTCACTCCTCACGCCATCGGCTCGTAGCAAAGATAGACCTTACCATTGGCAAAGGTTCGTGTCTTGGCCAGCTTCAGATTCAGGGGCGCTTTGATACCGTCGAACATGCTGCGACCTTTGCCCAGAGCCACCGGGTCCACGATCATCTGGTACTCGTCAATTAGATTCTCCAGAGCCAGCTGCGAGACGATGCTGCCGCTGCCCAGAATCGCCATTCCGGGTCCGGACTCGTTCTTCATCTTTCGAATCTCCGATACGATCTCGCCCTTCACCAGCCTGGTGTTGTTCCACGAGGCCTGAGTGAGGGTGCGAGAAAAGACAACTTTCGACATACTGTTCATCCCTTTGGCGACGGCAGGATCATGCTGATCCGCGATCGGCGTCGGCCAGTAGCTAGCCATGAGTTCGTAAGTGATGCGTCCGAACAGCAACTGGCCTCCGCCACTGGCATTCTCGGCTACGAATGCGGAGTATTCCGGATCGTCGTTGCCCTTGTGCGCCCAGCTGAAGTCTCCGTTTGCGCCGACGAAGTAGCCATCGAGCGTTACGTGGTTGAATACGATTAACTTGCGCATGGTTTTTTCCTTTAGGTGGAAGCGAGGCGGCTTCCATTGGTTTAGTACATACTTAAGTGTTATCCCACGCGAGCATTATTGTCAAGCAATTACTTAAGTATTGATAAGGACAAATCGGAGCGAGAGACTTTTGCGTTTACTGCTCTTTTTCGCCTTCGTCGGAGATACCGATTTTTGAGAGGCGGTAGCGCAGGGCGTTGCGCGAGAGGCCCAGCAGGCGGGCCGCCTGGCTCTTGTTGCCGTTGGCGCGGCGGAGCGCTTCCTGGACCATTTCGTCTTCCCATTGCTCCAGCGTCATGCCTTCGGGCAGAAATCCTCCGCCGCCGTTTGCCGCTTTTGCGGGACGAACGTCCAGATAAATGTCTCCCGAGTCGAGCACGCTGCCTTTCGCCAGGGCGCATGCGCGCTCGACGATGTTCTGCAGCTCACGGACATTTCCTGGCCAGTGATAATTCACCAGAATCTGCATCGCGTCGGGCGTGATGCCCTCGACGGGCTTGCCCGATTCTCCGGTGAAACGCGAGATGAATAGGTTCGCGAGATCGGGGATGTCTTCCCTACGCTCACGCAGCGGCGCAATGTCGATGGGGACGACATTCAGGCGGTAATAGAGATCTTCGCGGAATGTGCCCTGCTCAAGGGCTTGCCGCAGATCTTTGTTGGTGGCGGCAATCAGGCGCACGTCGACCTTTATGGTACGCGTGCCCCCAAGGCGCTCGAACTCGCGCTCCTGCAGGACGCGCAACAGCTTCACCTGGGTCACCGGGGGAACGTCGCCAATCTCGTCGAGGAACAACGTTCCCTTGTCGGCCAGTTCGAACTTGCCGGGCTTACTGGCGACGGCTCCGGTAAAAGCTCCTTTTTCGAAGCCGAACAATTCGCTTTCCAGAAGATTCTCGGGGATGGCAGTGCTGTTGATCTTGAGAAACGGACCGGAGGCGCGGCGCGATTTTTCGTGGATGGCGCGCGCGATCAAATCTTTGCCGACGCCGCTCTCGCCGCCCAGCAGCACGGTGGCGTTGGTGGGGGCGACGCGCTCCACGGTGGCCAGCACCTCCTGCATCTTCGGACTGCGGGCGACCACGTTGGGATGCGAATAGCGCTTGCCGAGGGCTTCGCGTAGCGAACGGTTCTCTTCGCGCAGGTCGCGGACGTCCAGTTCCTTGTGGATGACCATCCGCATCTCGGTCAGAGAAAATGGTTTCAAGACATAGTCGCTGGCCCCCGCCTTCATGGCTTCAACCGCGGTTTCGACGCTCCCGAAAGCGGTCATCACCACAACCGGAAGAGCAGCGCTGTGGCGCTTAATGGTTTGCAGAAACTCCAGGCCGTTCATGCCGGGAAGTTTCAGGTCCGTCAGAACCAGGTCGATGGGGTTCTCGCGCAGGAGTTTCAGGCCGGTCTCGGCATCCTCGGCAGAGAACGTGGTGAAGCCATCGTCGCCCAGGTTCAACTCGAGCAACCGGCGCATCTTGGCCTCGTCCTCGACGATCAGAATTGCAGGCATCGGCGCGTTTTCCTCGATGGGTGGAATTTCACGAGATCACCAGATGAGCCGTTTCTCCTAGTGTGGCCCTGTCGCTCGCGACGGGGAAAAAGATCACAAAGCGAGCGCCGGAGCCAGACGCACCGTTGCCAGCGGCCTGGTCTGAACTTTCGATGCGAATAGTGCCGTGGTGCCCGTCAATAATTTTGGAGACGATGGAAAGCCCCAGACCCACGCCGGTTTTCTTGGTGGTCACGAACGGGTTAAAGATTTGCTCGCGCAACTCAAGGGGAATACCCGGACCCGTATCTTCGATGCGCACTTCCACTCCTTCCACGTTGCCCCCATCGCGGACGCTTGCACGCGATTTTCGGACTTGGATGCGCAGCATTCCGCCGGTGGCGCTCATGGCATCGTAGGCGTTCTGCACAATATTCACGAATGCCTGCTCGCAGAGGCTTTCATCCAGCGGCACAGGCGGGAGACCGGCCCCATAATCCTTCTCCACACGAACAGTCGCGCCTTTCCAGAATTGCGCAACGTCATTCAGAGCACGATCGAGGATAGCGGTAATGTCCTGCGGCGTCAGATCGGCGTGCAAAGGCCGCGCGAAATCGAGAAACCGGGTGACCAATGCGCTCAGACGGTTGGTTTCGGTGGAAATGTATCCGGCCAGTTCCGTGGCGAGCGCATTGGAGTTGCCCAGCTTCTGAGTAAGCATCTCCGCGGAGCCTTTGATCACGCCCAACGGATTGCGGATCTCGTGGGCGAGTCCTGCGGAAAGCTGACCTAGAGCGGCTAAGCGCTCTGAACGGCGAGCCTCGGCCTGGGCCTGCTCGAGACGGCGGTTGGTCTCGGCCAAGGTCTCCGCCAGTTCCTGATAGCGCTGGGTCTGGCGCCGGCTCTCGACTACAAAGCGGTTGACCACCATAGCCGCGAGGAAGAAGAAGACGATGCGGATGGCGAGCCGACCGTAGTCTTCTGACGTAATTTCGAACTCCTGCAATGCGGGATAGAGATAGGAGCAATAGGCGAGCGATGCCAGCGACGTCCACAGCAATGTGGCCCAAGAACCGAAAAACTCCGCCGCGGTAACCACGGGCAGGTAGTAGATGGGGTAGTAGTAGCTGTTAATCGCGAGTTCGCCGGTGTGATCGACCAGCGCCGTGGCCAAGGCAATCTTCAGCACCACGAGATAAGCGGGGCCACGTTTCGGAACCCGGGAAATCAACCATCCCTCGCTCAACTGGAGGACGCCAAACGCCAGCAGGATGAGCTGCTTGTGGCATTCCTGCACGGGGGGCAGCAGGGCTAGTCCAGCCAGCAGCACGAGCCACAGCAGATCCATCCAGTTCATCGTTGGGCGCTTGGCTTCGATCATTTCCTGCACTCTGTGTTTGCTAAGAGAATCCTATTCATTGCCCGCAACTGCTCGCAACGACTGCAGCCGACAACATGCTGCGGAAAAACACGATCCTGCTGGGAACAGCAACCACAGGGGCTGAAGCCCCACGCCGATTCCACATGCCTTACACGGCCCTAAAAGGGCCGCTCTTCCACAGTGGTGCACGCATTTGTGGTGTCGCGCTTTGCAGTGTGTCTGCACTCAAAGCGATGCCTGATACAAATCACCGTGGTGCTACTCACTGATGCGAATCTCGGTCTTTCTGCAACCTACAACATGCTCACCACAAAAAACTACGCCGGGAGAGGTCATGCTTCCCCCGGCGTTGCGTCATAGGTTGTCTGGTCCGCAAGCGCATCTCATGCGAACCTATCACACCGCAAAGATGCCGTCAGCGTCAACGGCCCTTCTTGGACGGCTTCTCCTGTTTCGGCTCCGGAGCCCGAGGGGCAGGCCTGGCCGGCGGCGGAGCGGGCCGCTCCTGGTGCCACTGGTTGAACTTCTGCTCCTGCTGCTGCTCTTGTTGCGGGCTGCGCTCCTGCACCGGCGGAGCTTGCCGGACCAGGGGATGCGTCTCTTGCGGAGCCGGCCTTGCCTCTTGCTGTTGTGGCGGATGGGAGTCGCGGTTCGCAGGCTGGGTATTGCGATTGTCCTGCGGCTGCACGTTCCGGTTCTCGGGCTGCGGAGTTCCCTGTTGCTCGTAGGTCCGCGGCTGGGTTTGCGGCATTTGGTGAACCTGATTGTTGCCGCTGTTGGGCTGAGTGAATGGCTTAAAGCCATCCTGGGATTGCTGCGGCCGTCCGCCTTGATTCAGTTGTGCCGGCTGCGTCGGACCCAGCGGACGAACCAACGCCTGCTCATTCAGATGTCCGCCCGCCTGAGCCTGCCTCTGCTCGATCGGGTGCGGCAGCGGAGGCGGCGTTCTCACGACAACCACCGGCCGGCTCATGATGGCTGCCGGCGGTCGCACGGTCACCGGCCGTCCAGCGCCCACCACGCTCGTGCGGATCGGTTCTTCACGAACAAGGTGGCTCACCGGCGCGGCGGCGATCTCTCGCGGATCCACCTTCATCACATTGCCAGCGACAGGCCGGGCATTGACGAAAGTCTCGTGCGATACCACTGTCACGCCGTTGTTCACGTGCTGATTGACGTAAGTGATGTTGTTGATGTTTGTGGTTCTGTTTACGACCACAGTGTTGTAAACGTTCGTGACCTTCGTGATATTCACCGTTGTGTTGGTGATGTTCACGTTGTTCACATAGGCGCGACTGACGCGGTATCCGGGAAGGTAGACTTCACCGGGAGCGAGCGGGAACCATCCCACGCCAACGCCGACGGAGAAGCGGAAGCCCGGACCGCCGCCCACGAATGCGACCAATGCCGGAGCCCAGATGGGCCGGACTACGACCGGTCCTGGCACCCAGAACCATCCGCCGTTCACAGACGCCCAGCGGCCATAGTGGAACGGAGCGAATCCCCAAGGCTCATCTTCGACCCAGGTCCAGCCCCAAGGTCCGACAAAGACCCAGTGACCGAAGCGATAAGGAGCCCATCCTACGACGACGGCGCGCGGGCGCCAGCAGGGACCGTAACCGGCCACATAGCTCCAGTCGCCGTATTCGTCGAGATCTTCATAGCCGGTCATTTCGCGCGAAACATAATTCGCGGAATCGGCATGATCTTCGCGATCGTCGCGATCAAAGGCCCAGCGATCGAAATCATCCCGATCGGGGATCTGGCTGAGGTCGTAGTCGAGGTGCTGCTCGTTGCCAGTAAAGGTGGCCGACTGACCGGCGACGACGGTGTAGGAAAAACCGCCGCCCGTAACCTTGCCACGGCCGTGCCATACGTTGGTGACGGTCTGACTTCCGTCTTCATTCACATCCACTCGGTACTCCCCGGGCTGCAACACGCTGAACGCGATGTTCGGCGTGTCGATCTCGTAATTGTCCTCGTCGTCGACATGACGTACGTGCAGAATGAGCGATCCTTGCGCCAGACGGATCTGCGTGGTGTGGTCATCGAGGGCGAGAAAGGTGATTCCGGTCTTCGCGCCCAGGCGAATGGCTGCGGAACCAACATGGACTTCGGCACGGGAATCTTCGTCCGCCCACAGGTCGTCGCCCGTCACCATGGGCCGATTGGGAACCGCGGAAACCCAATCATCTTCGCCCGCGGGTCGAAAGGAAATCGATCCCTGGGAGAAGTTCAGGCGCGCGACGCGGCCAGGAGGATCCTGATCTTGACTTGAATTATCCGCGTCATCTTGTGCTGTTGCGCGAGCCGAGAGTTGCAGCACTAATGCAAAGCTCGCCAGTAGAAGCAACCAAGAACACAACTTGCGTGTTTTCATAAGTTTGCCCCGATAAAACTGAAATCGTATGTCGTCATCCTACCGACATCGGTGTAAACACAATAGAGACAGTTTAGTTTCCTAGGCATGGAAGTGCTTGGCGGAGGCGGATTTGCGCGGTAGAGACGTGCTCGCAACGTCTCTCTCACCATCGCCTGGAATGCCGCCGGCAGAGACGTAGCAAAGCTACGTCTCTACGGATGATTTTCCGGCGGCGGATTCGGTTAGTCTTTCAGCTTCGGGCGCTGGCAGGTATCCACGATCTTTTTGGGATCGATGGCGTCTTTGTCCACCTGCTCCTCCATGACCTTCCCATCTTTGCCGATCAGGAAGTTCACGCGGCGGGGAGCCTGATATTCGTCTTTGTAGATGCCGTACTCGTGGGTTACTTTTCCGCCCCAATCGCTGAGAAGGGGGAAGGTCACTCCAATTTGGTCGGCGAAGGCTTTGTTGGCGAAGGGACTATCCATGCTCACACCCAGGACCTGGGTGTCGGAAGCTTCCAGCGCTTTCAAGTTCTGCTGGAAGTTTTTCATTTGCTGCGTTCAACCACCGGTAAAGGCGAAGACGAAGAACGCCAGAACAACGTTCTTCTTTCCGCGATAGTCGCTCAACTTCACATCTTTCCGGTCGTTGCCATCAAAATATTTCAGCGTGAAGTCTGGAGCCATTTCGCCCACCTTGGGCATGCTCAATTCCTCCTTCTTGGTTTGCGCGAACGTTGAGGATGCAGCCGTCGCCATCAAAAACGCTCCGACCGCCAGAATCCTTAAATGTTTCTTTTTCATTGACCCTCCCACAGGAGTGATGGCCCAGCATACCCTGCCTTGGGCGCGCGGTAAACCGGGAAGTACCTAAATAGGGTGAGGGTGAGCATTGCCGAAAGCAGTGACAAAACAGTAGAGTTCTGTTCGGAGCCGGTTGCGGAAGACGAAATGCGGCTCCGCAGCCGAGGCCCCGAAAGACGCGATGAGCATTGCCACTCTGAACGACATTTTCTTCGCTGCGGTCGAGCGCAATCTTGACCGCATCATGCTGTACCGCGAGGCGGGGAAGTGGCTGCCGATCACGTCGCGCGAGTTTGGCAGAAGCGTCGCCAGGACCGCGCGCGCGCTGCATACCTGGGGAGTTCGCCCCGCGGACCGCATCGCCATCCTCAGCGAGAATCGTCCCGAGTGGCCCATGGCCGATATCGCGAGCCTGTTACTCGGGGCGGTCACGGTGCCGCTCTATACCACGCTCACGGCGGAGCAGACCGCGTTCGTCCTGAATGACTCAGGCTGCCGGGCAGTCTTTTTGTCGTCGGACCAGCAATTGCACAAGATCCTTTCGATCCTGCCCCAGACGCAGATCGAGAAAATCTTTGTCATGGACCCGGTGGAGTTCAACGGCGATCTCGCCCCGTTCGCGGGCAAGTGCCTAACCATGAAGCAAATACTGTCGGAGGGAGTGGATCAACTGGGTGCTGAAATCGAGATGCGGGCGCGCTCCGTGAGTCCGGATGATCTGGCCACAATCGTCTACACCTCGGGAACGACGGGCACTTCCAAGGGGGCGATGCTCACACACGGCAACATTGCCTCGAATATTCAGTGCTCGCTGCTGGGGTTCGACATGCGGCCGGGGCGGATCAGCATCTCGTTTCTGCCACTATGCCATATCACGGCGCGCCACGTGGACTTTGCCATGCTGTATCACGGAGTAACGCTGGCTTATTGCCCGTTTCTGGACCGGCTGCCGGCAAGTCTGTTGGAGGTGCGGCCGTCAATCTTTGTGGCGGTGCCGCGAGTTTACGAAAAAATCTACGCGCAGGCGGAGCAGCAAGCCAAAGGGCTGCCCAAGCGGGCCATCTTCGATTGGGCGCTCGCCGTGGGACGGAGCCATAAGCCAGAGATTCTTGCGGGAAAGACTCCGACAACGCGGAGCTGGAAGCTGGCCAACAAGCTCGTCTTCTCTAAGATTCGTGAGGGCATGGGCGGGAAGGTGGAAACGTTTATTTCTGGCGGCGCGCCACTGGGGCGCGAACTGGCCGAGTGGTACGCCGATGCCGGCATCCGCATTCACGAAGGCTACGGGCTCACGGAAACGTCGCCGGTGATCGCGGTGAATACGCCGGTCAATCACCGCATTGGGACGGTGGGCAAGACTCTGCCGAATCTGGATGTTCGCATCGCGGAGGACGGCGAGATTCTGGTGCGGGGACCGTCGGTGTTCAAGGGCTATTGGAACCGGCCGGAGGAGACTGCGGCCGCGCTGGTCGATGGATGGTTCAAGACTGGGGACATCGGCAACATCGACGCGGATGGATATCTCTCGGTCACCGATCGCAAGAAGGATCTGATTAAGACTTCTGGGGGAAAATTTATTGCGCCGCAGCCAATCGAGAATTCGCTGAAGCTGAATCCCCTGGTGGGGATCGCCGCCATCCTCGGTGACCGGCGCAAGTTTCCGGCGGTTCTGGTGTCTCCCAACTTTGTTCCGCTGGAAGAGTGGGCGCGGGAAAACAATATTCCGTTTGGCTCGAGGGCGGAGTTGGTGGCCAATCCGAAGGTGCAGGCGCTCTACGAGGGAATCGTCGAGGGCATCAACGGGAATCTGGCACGCTTTGAAAAGCTGAAGCGGGTGCTGGTAGTGGCGGATGAGTTCACCGCCGATAGCGGAGCGCTGACGCCGACCATGAAACTCCGCCGCAAGGTGATTGAGGAGCGCTACCGGAAGCAGATCGAGGAACTGTACGCGCAGGCCGAGGCGGCGCCCGTACCCTAGCGACGGGGCGCCAAGACTATGGATACTTCGCGAATCATTCGTGAAGCTTCTGCTGCGGGGATTGGGTTGGCTCTTGCTCGTGATTGGTGGCCCCTCATTCTGGGCGGGAGGCCGGGTGATCAGCGAATCCTGGAAAATAGATCGAATACTCGCCGAGATGATCGGTCTCGGAATCGCAGGAGCATGCGGCGCGCTTGGGTACGGACTGAAATCCGCAGGAGAACCTGACAAAGTTAGAGAAGACCCAGATTGAGCGTCCGCTGACTTGACCGGCTGCAAACGATCTGATCAAGGGTGCCCCATTTCTCGCGCGTTCTTGGCGCGAGAAGTGGGGACTTTTGCTGGCACCATTTCACTCGAAGAACTTACAATAGTGGAATGTCGGACTCATTGGTTATTGCCGGACGTTCCTTCCGCTCGCGCCTGATCGTGGGCACGGGAAAATATAAATCCTTCCAGGAAACGGCGCGCGCGCTCGAAGCCAGCGGCGCGGAGATGGTCACAGTCGCGGTACGCCGCGTGAATCTGGACCGCAGCAAGGAATCGCTGCTCGACTACATCGATCCCAAGAAATATTTCCTGCTGCCCAACACCGCCGGCTGCTATACCGCCGACGAGGCCATCCGCGCAGCGCGACTGGGACGCGAGGTCGGCCTCTCCGATTGGGTGAAGCTCGAGGTGATTGGCGACCAGGCGACGCTTTATCCGGACGTGCAGGCAACGCTGGAAGCCACGCGCGTGCTGGTCAAAGAAGGCTTCACGGTGCTGCCGTACACCTCAGACGACATTGTTTTTGCGAAGCGTCTGATTGAAGCGGGAGCGGCCACGATTATGCCTCTGGGGGCGCCCATCGGCAGTGGCATGGGAATTCAGAACCAGGCTCACATTCGCATTCTGCGGGAGATGATCACCGGCGTGCCGCTAATTGTGGACGCTGGAGTAGGCACAGCCTCGGATGCCGCAATTGCGATGGAACTGGGGGCCGACGCGGTGTTGATGAATACCGGCATCGCCGCCGCGCAGGATCCGGTGCTGATGGCTGAGGCCATGCATCATGGGGTGCTGGCGGGACGGCAGGCTTATCTTTCGGGACGCATGCCGAGGAAGTTGTATGCGACGGCGAGTTCGCCGCTGGAAGGGGTCGTACGGTAGGGACGAACAAAACGCGGGCGAGGGCACCCGCGCCACATTCGTAGAGACGTTGCTTGCAACGTCTCTCTTACCATCATCCGAGACGCTGGCGGCAGAGACGTAACAAGTTACGTCTCTACGAATAAAGAGGGCGGCTTTCGCCGCCCTCGACCTGCTTTGATCTGTGAGACAACCTACATCATTTTGACGCTGGCCACGTGCATGGCATCTTTGGACATGGTGCCGGTCACGGTGACGTGATGTCCCTCATGACCTTTCAGGGCATCCTGGTTGTCGACGGCGACAACCTTCGAATCGCCATCGGTGACGATGACCATCTTCTCACCGGCGGCCACGCATTTCTTAGTGCACGCCTCGCCCCCGGCGTTGGCACCCTTGGCGCCGCACTTGGCGTCCGTGATCCAACCGTTGACCGTCATGCTCTTCCCCATATCATCGAACGCCATCGCCGACAGGGCGAACACGAAACTTATCGCTAGACAAATCAGCAGAACTTTTCTCATGGCCGGTTTTTCTCCTTTTGGAAGTTCAGATCGCGGCCCCACGCCGCAGTAACCTACTGTGCGACGAGAATCGCCCTGCTCCTTTGGGGGGAAACAGGCATCCTCGATCGATTGTGAAATGAGGCACCGGAAATATACCACAGAGTAACGGAGCGTTTGTCAGTGCAAGTACCGGCTGGATACTCAGAGGTTGCATGGCAGGAAAACGCCTGCGCTATTTTTTCGCGGTGTGATTGGCGGGCAGCGCGGGCTTCGCGGGAACCGGCGGTACGTACACGTATTCTCCCGGCTTGGCATACCCCAGTTGCTCACGCGCCTCTTTTTCGATGGACTTCTGATCGCTCTTCAGGCCCTGGATCTGCTGAGTGTATCGGTCGTTTTCCTGCTGCACCTGGACGATCTGCTTCCGCAGCGCTTCGTTCTCGGCGCGCTTCTGTTTGTAGACGACCATTCCGTTGGCGCCGAACATCACATGGACGAACAGCGACGCAGCCAGCACGCCCACTGCGATAGTCGCGATGCGGCGGCGCAGGGCGTAGATTCGCATCGCCAGCGGCCGAACCCGCTCAATCCAGGAGGCAGCAAAGGCCTCCGCCTGCGGGGCGCGGTTGACGACGGCGCGCAGCCCGTCTTCGGGGCTGGGAAATCTCGCGACTTTTGAAAAAGTCTTCACTATTGAGAACTTCGTCCGAACTCTTTCACTCGAAAATCCAGTGCTTCGCGGCCGTACTCAGCTTCTCCAGGCCTTTCTCGCTGCGTGCCTCCGTGTAGACGCGCACCACGGGTTCGGTTCCGGATAAGCGGTAGCAGACCCACGACCCGTCGCTGAACACCAATTTCAATCCATCGGTGCGGACGACCTGACTGACCGGATGCCCGCAGAACTCCCGAGGATCGGACCGTAACTTCTCAGTGAACTTCGATTTGACCTCGGGCGTCAAGCGGAAGTTCTGCCTTTCGGGATAGTAGGAACCAACTTGGTTACACAGAGCCTTCAATTGTTCGCCCAGCGACTTCCCTCTTTTGGCAACCGCTTCGCAGCACAAAAGGCCGGCCAGCAAGCCATCCTTCTCGGGAACGTGATGACGGATGGAGAGGCCGGCACTCTCTTCACCGCCAATGGCGATCTTGTCCTGCATGATCAATTCGCCGATGTACTTGAATCCGACCGGAGTCTCGTGCAATTCGACACCGTGATGCTGCGCCAGGGCGTTGATCAGATTGGTGGTCGCGACGGACTTGGCTACGCCGTTTTTCCAGCCACGGCTTTCGACCAGATAATCGAAGAGCAGGGCAATCACGAAGTTCGGCTGCAGAAAAGTTCCGTCGGAGTCGACGATGCCGAAGCGGTCGGCGTCACCATCGGTCGCAATGCCGATCTGGGCTCCGGTCTCGCGCATCTTGTTTCGCAGGTCTTCCAGCAGATGGTCGTCGGGCTCGGGGGCGTGTCCGCCGAACAGGACGTCGCGGTGATCGTGCACGGTGGCTACCTGTACACCGGCATTGCGGAGTAGTTCGTCGGAGTATCCGCGAGCCGCGCCCCACATGGGATCGAAGGCGACCCGCAGATTCGCCTTGCGGATGACTTCAAGGTCGACAATCTCACCCAGGCGTTTCAGGTAGGCGGGCTTGGGGTCGAGAGCTTCCTGGGTTGCGGAGGTTGAAGCAGCTTTGTCGGACGGGGCATTGTCCCCGGCAACGATTTCCGCTTCGATCTTTCCGGTAACTTCGGGCAGAGCAGGACAGCCATCGGGAGTAGAGAACTTGATTCCGTTGTATTCGGGCGGATTGTGCGAAGCGGTGAAATTGATGACTCCGTCGGCTTTGTTATGAGTCACAGCGTGCGCGAAGGCCGGGGTGGGGGCGGGCTCAGCCACCACCAGCGGAGTGATTCCCTTTGCCGCCAAAATTTCCGCCGCCATCGAGCAGAACGTCTCCCCCAGAAACCGCGGATCGCGTCCCACGATAACCCGCGCTCCTTGCGGCTTCTGAGAAGCCACGTAGCGGGCGATTCCGCCGACAGCGCGCCGCACATTGGCGAACGTAAACTCCTCGGCCATGACGGCCCGCCAACCCGATGTCCCAAACTTGATTTGCGTTAGCATGAAAGCACCCTCGCTGCGTGTCGGATCTGCCGTCGACGCTCGTGGCGCATTCCGCTCGCTGAGGCCGACGTGTGATTTTATATGACCGACAAACAAATCGTCCTCTCCACCGCGGGTTCCGAAGAAGAGGCGCGCAAGATCGCCCATCATCTGGTCGAGCGGCAACTGGCCGCTTGCGTGAATATCGTCCCCCACATTGAATCGATTTACCGCTGGCAGGGAAAGATGGAATCGAGCCGGGAATGGTTGCTGCTCATCAAGACGACGGCAGAGAAATTCCCTGCAGTGCGCGACGCGATTCGCGAACTGCATTCTTACGATCTCCCGGAGTGCGTCGCGATCGGCATCCAAGACGGCAGCTCCGAATACTTGGAATGGATCGGGCAGTCGGTGAAGTAGGCTCGCTGCCCGCGCAATGACGCAGGAAAAAAGGGCAACGAAAATTGGTTTCGTTGCCCTCCGCCTCGACAGCACTGGCAGTTAGAATTACCGGCGTCCGCCCCGCGGTGCGGTTCTGGAAGCATTCCTTGCCATCTGGCGGCGGTCAGTGCCCGCGTCCAACTGGCTCTGGCGTGCTTGCCGCGTGGCCTTGCTGAGTTGACTCTTGTCCTGGTGAAGAACCTTGGTTTCCCTGCCCGCCGCGGCTTTGTTGCCATTCCTTATGTCATTGCGAAGTGCAGCCTGGTCCAGCTGCGTTTGTTTCGTATCGCTGCTCACTTGCTGCTTATCTTTCTGGGTCTGCTGAACATCCTGCCTTAAATCCTTCTTGCTGTCCTGTCCTGCGTCGTTTGGGCTTGCCGTTTGCCCGAACGCAACCAGGGACGCCATCACGAAAAGGATCGCACCGAAAATGCTTCGTCGCATAGTTCCTCCATGAGTTACGAGTTTATGGACGAAGTGGCAATGTATCGACGGGTTACGAGTGTAATGGACGAAGTGCAATGCATCGACGCTTGAGGAGTAAAACCCATGGGCTCGCAACAAGTCGCTGCCCATCAGCATCCGCGACACCGTAGAAGAGATGGAAGACGCTACAGGAATGACCCTAGGAAGTTCACGGTAGCTGGAGCGAGCGCGCAGACTCGGGCGCCAGGCGAGTTGCGGCCCGGCTCGAAAAGGTTTCAAATCGCGTTGAGAGCCTGTTCCAGATCGTCGAGGACGTCGTCCACATCTTCGATGCCTACGGAAATTCGCACCAGGCCGTCGGTGATGCCGATGGCCTTGCGGCCCTTTACACCGAGAGCGGCGTGCGTCATGGTTGCGGGATGGGAGATGAGCGTTTCGACGCCGCCCAGCGACTCGCCTAACGAGCACACGCGCACTTTCTTGAGCATCTTGTTGGCGTTTTTCAGAGAACCGGTCTCGAATGTGATCATCGATCCGAAGCCACTCATCTGACGTCTCGCGAGTGCATGCCGCGGATGATCGGGCAGACCGGGGTAGAACACGGCCTTCACCTTCTTGTGTTTCGAGAGGAAGTCGGCCACGATGCGGCCGCTGCGGTCGTGAATCTCCATGCGTGCCGCCAGGGTTTTCACGCCTCGCAGGACGAGCCAGCATTCGAAGGGAGAAAGAATCGCGCCTGCCGCCTTTTGCAGGAACGCGAGTTTGTCGGCGTCCTCCTGTTTGGCGCAGATCACGACGCCGCCAAGGCCATCGCTGTGACCGTTCAGAAACTTTGTGGTGGAGTGCACGACCATGTCCGCACCCAGGGCCAGAGGCTGCTGGAAATACGGAGACATGAATGTGTTGTCGACCACGAGCGCGACTTTCCTCTGGCGACAGATCTGGCTGATGGCGGCCAGGTCGCTCAGGCGCATTAACGGATTTGTCGGAGTCTCGACGTAGACCATGCGCGTGTTCTTGCGAACGGCGCGTTCGACGTTCTTTGCGTCGGAGGTGTCGACGTAAGAAAACTCCAACCCGAAGCCGGTCATTACCTGGTTAAACAGGCGCGGCGTTCCGCCGTACAAATCGTTGCCGCAGACCACGTGGTCGCCGGACTTGAGCATGCTTACGATTGCATTAATCGCCGCCATGCCGCTGGCAAACACGCGTGCCGCCACGCCGCCCTCGAGCGCGGCGAGATTCGTCTCTAATCTCGTGCGCGTCGGATTCGAGACGCGGGAATATTCATATCCCTTGTGCTCGCCGATTCCCTGCTGGACGTAGGTCGAAGTGGGATAGATAGGTACGGTGACGGCCCCGGTCAAAGGATCGGGCTCCTGCCCACAGTGAATGGCGCGCGTGGCAAAACCTGGCTCTTTATTCTTTTTCATGAGTATGAATCTGCGAGATCGCTGCCCTTAGAGGCCGCCCTCAAAAATCTTTTTGGACAAATACCGCTCGGCCGAATCTGGAATGATGGTCACGACGCGCTTGCCCGGACCTAATCTCTTGGCTACTTTCAGCGCCGCGAAGACGGCGGCACCGCCGCTCGATCCCGCCAGCACGCCTTCCCGAGCCGCCAGCGCCTTGACCGTGTCAAATGCGTCGTCATCCATCACCATCATCACTTCATCGCAGACCGAGCGGTCAAAAGTTTGGGGGACGAAGCTGGTGCCGATCCCTTCCACTTTGTGCGGCCCGGGCTGCCCGCCGCCTAGGGTCGAACCTTGCGTTTCGACCGCAAACGCCAGCACTCCGGATGACTTCTCCTTCAGGTAGCGCGCGACTCCAGAGAACGTTCCTGAAGTTCCGCACCCGACGACAACGGCATCGATTTTTCCGTCCATCTGTTCGAAAATTTCGTGAGCCGTGGTCTCGTAGTGGTAGTCAGGATTGGCGGGATTCTCGAACTGTCCGGCCATGAATGCGGCGGGATCGCTGGCGACGAGTTTCTTCGCCTGCTGGATGGCTCCCTGCATGCCCTCGGCGTCGGGAGTGCGGACCACCTCGGCGCCAAGAGCCCGCATGATAATGACTTTTTCCTGAGAAAAATTCTCCGGCACAAACAATCGCACCTTGTAGCCGCGGTTCACGCCGATCAGGGCGAGGCCGATCCCGGTGTTTCCCGCGGTTGCCTCGACAATGGTGCCGCCGGGCGCAAGTTTCCCTTCCTGCTCCGCGCGACGGATGATGCCAATGGCCGCCCGGTCTTTCACGCTGCCGCCCGGATTCAGGTATTCGAGCTTGGCGAACACGTCCGCCGACCCGGCCGGGACCAGCCGCTTCAATTGCAACATGGGAGTTTCGCCGACCAGTTGGGTGATGTCGTCGGCAACGCGCAGGCGGGACATTTCAGAGGTTTTCGAAGTCACCTTACAGGGTACGGGGGAGTGTGCAGGATCGTCAATTACCGAAGGGCCAAGCGAAAGGTCGCTGCACCTCAGGCTATAATTCCCCCCACCGAGAGTCGAAAGGAATCGCATGCGACGCTTCGCCGCAGTGCTGTTGATCTTCAACCTGATTGGTCCGTCCCTGGCGCTGGGCGCCGACGAGACAGCCCTGGTCGGCTACTCGGCCCGCTCCAGCCAGACCGAACGCGAGTGGGAGACGAAGTTTCGCGCGATCCCCGATCCGGCCAATCTTAAGGAATACATGCGCCGCCTGAGTGCCCGGCCTCATCACGTCGGGTCGCCGTACGACAAAGACAACGCCGAGTGGATTCTCGCACGCTTTAAAGAATGGGGACTCGACGCGCATATCGAAACGTTTGACGTGCTTTTCCCCACCCCTAAGATTCGCGTCCTTGAGATGGTCGAGCCTACAAAGTTCACCGCCAAACTGGAGGAGCCAGCGTTGGCGGTGGATCCAACCTCGAATCAGAAGTCGGAGCAGCTTCCCACCTATAACGCGTATTCCATCGATGGGGATGTGAAAGCGCCGCTGGTCTTCGTGAACTATGGGCTGCCGGAGGACTACGAGAAGCTCGATCGGCTGGGAATCTCGGTGAAAGGCGCGATCGTGATCGCGAAGTATTACGAGTCCTGGCGCGGCGTCAAACCTAAAGTCGCGGCCGAGCATGGAGCCATTGGCTGCCTGATCTATTCGGAACCCAAGGATGATGGCTACACCCGCGACAATGTGTTCCCGCAAGGACCCATGCGCAATCCGGACGGCGTGCAGCGTGGGAGTGTGATGGATTTTGCGTCGGCGAGTCCCGGAGACCCGCTGACCCCTGGGATCGGCGCCACGCCAGGCGCCAAGCGCCTCGCGCTGAAGGACGCCAAGAGCCTCACCAAGATTCCCGTGCTGCCGATTTCCTACGGCGACGCGCAGCCCCTGCTGGCGGCTCTCAAAGGGCCCATGGCGCCTGACGAGTGGCGCGGGAGCCTGCCCATCCCATACCACGTGGGGCCGGGGCCGGCAATCGTCCATCTGAAGGTTGAATTCAACTGGGACACAAAGCCGGTATACGACGTCATCGCCAAGATTCCGGGCAGCGTCGCGCCCGACGAATGGATCATCCGCGGCAATCATCACGACGCTTGGGTGAACGGCGCGGAGGATCCCGTGTCTGGCCAGGCTCCGCTTCTGGAAGAAGCCCGAGCGCTGGGCATGCTTCTCAAGCAAGGCTGGAAACCGCGGCGGACCATCATCTACACCGCGTGGGACGGCGAAGAGCCTATGTTGCTGGGTTCCACGGAGTGGGTCGAGGCGCATGCCGATGAATTGCGGCAGCATGCAGCGGTCTACATCAATACCGACGGCAACGACCGCGGCCTGCTGAGCATGGGCGGGTCGCACACGCTGGAACAGTTCATCAACGGCGTCGCCCGCGAGATTGAAGATCCCGAAACCAAACTGACAGTGTGGCAGCGGCTGCAATTGTCGAAGATCGCGGCGGCCAAATCCGCCGACGACCGGAAAGAACTGCGGCAGCGGGCTGACCTGCGTATCAATGCGCTGGGTTCAGGCACAGACTTCACTGGATTTCTCGATCATCTGGGAATCGCTACGCTCGACCTGGCGTATGAGGGCGAAGATGAACAGGGCATTTACCACTCCATCTACGACGACTTTTACTGGTATATGCACTTTTCCGACTACGATTTCGTGTATGGGCGGGCGCTCTCGCAGACGGTGGGCACATCGGTGATGCGATTGGCCGACGCCGAAGTCCTGCCTTTGGATTTCGTGGACTTTGCCGACACCATTCAGAAATACACCAAGGATCTGGAGAAGCTGCTGGCGGACAAGCAGGAAGAAATTCGCGAGCGCAATCAGGAATTGGAAGAAGGCGTCTTCAAGGCCACTCTGGACCCCAGACGTCCGACGGTCGCTCCCGCTCGGGAGGACGTTCCGCCGCACTTGAACTTTGCGCCCATGCAGAATGCGGCAGACGCGCTGGCGCGCAGCGCGGAGCACTACCGGCAGGCCTTATCGCACGCACAGGCTGGTCTCGGAGAGGCACAGGCCGACTCGTTCCGCGTCCTGAATCAGCGCCTGATGGAGAGCGAACGCAAATTGACCAACGACGACGGGCTGCCGCGGCGGCCGTGGTACAAGCACCTGCTGTATGCTCCCGGAGTCTATAGCGGATACGGGGTGAAGACCGTCCCAGGCGTGCGGGAGGGCATTGAAGAGAAGAGGTACGCCGAGGCGGAGCAGGAGATCGTACGAGTGGCGAAAGCGTTGGAAGAGGAATCGTCGCTGATCGAATCCGCGGCGCAGTTGCTGGCGCATCCCGCCCAATAGAACAACCTATTTTGCGCCGCGGCCCGCGGGTTGCACACCCGCATAGTAGCCGCTCTTGGTGCGCACCGTCATCTTGCTGTGTCCCTTGGCCTTGGCCTCGACGCGAATCTGCCGAAAGCCGCCGTTGCCTCGGGGATTGGTCGGCTTGTAACCAATCGTGTATTGATTCCGAATGTCGCGGGCGACGGTTCGGCTGATCTCGTCGACCTCGTCCAGCGTCTTCGGAAAGAATGCGATCCCGCCCGTACGCTGCGTGATGATCTCAAGCGCACGCTTGGCGCGCTTGGGATGTTCCTCATCCCCGAGAATTCCGATGGCGTACACCGACGGGCCGTTCTCTTCCTGCAAGTGCTTCACGGCCTGCTCCAGAGTCTCGTTGCTGGCATTGTCCTCGCCGTCGGTGACGATGAGAAGCACTTTCTTCTCGAGGCGCGCATTCCGCTTCAGATGCTCAGCCGAGGCAACGACTGCGTCATACATCGCGGTGCCTCCACGCGCATCAATCTTTTCCAGTGCTTCTTTCAGTTTCAGCAGATCGTTGGTGAAGTCCTGGTCGAGATAATATTCGTCGTTGAAGTTCACGACGAAGACCTCGTCCTTCGGATTGCTCGATCGCACCAGGTTGAGCGCGGCCTGGTTCACCTTGTTCCGCTTCTCCCGCATCGACCCCGAGTTATCGATGATGATTCCGATCGAGACCGGAATGTCTTCGTGATGAAACGAGATGATGTTCTGGGGCTTGCCATCTTCAAATACGGTGAAATCGCTGCGGTCGAGGGTGGTGACGATGTGCTGCTTGTCGTCGATCACTGAGGCGTGGAGCAGCACTTCGTCCACGTCTTTGCGAAAGACGAAGACTCCCTGTTCGTTTAGATCCTTGTCCTGACGATCTTTATTCTCTTGCTTGTCTTGCTTGTCTTGTGTTTGCGGCGGGCTCGCCGGGGCCGGACCAGGCGAGGAGGCAGGCGGAGTCGCTGGTTTCGAGTCGTTCTGAAGGGAAGCAGCTTGCGACCAGGCTGGCACTGCCGACTGCGCAGCGGCCCAAATCACGAACGTAAAGAGAAGAACCCTCGCGGCCCTATTCCGCCGGCGCGTAATATCCCGTCCTGGCATACACCCGTAGAGGCGGCAATCCTTTCGGTGGCAACAGCTTCACTTTTATCTTACGCCATTTGCCGTCGCGTACGACTTTGGTCGGACGGTATCCCAGAACATATTGATTGCGCAGTTCGACGCCAATCTTGGTGGCCACGTCGCCGAGGTCGTTGGGGTTGTCGATGGTAAAAGCTCGCCCCCCGGTCAGTTCCGTAATGTCGCTCAGCAGTTGCGGTCCCAGCCGTTCTTCCATGGCGGAAGCGTAACGGTCGTAAATGCCGATGGCATAGATCATCACATCGGCTTCTTTCACCAGCGATTTAATCTCGCCTTCGGTGTAGCGGCTGTGATTGTCGCCGCCGTCGGAAATGATCAAAAGGGCTTTCTTGGCAAACTTGGCTTGCCGCATCTTGCTGATGCCCATGTAGATCGCGTCGAGCAGCGCCGTACGATGCCGGGGCACCGCGAAGACCAGTTTGTTCTGTATCTCGTCCACGGAACTGGTGAAGTCGCTCACCGTCTCCGGTTCGTCGGAGAAGGTGATCATGAAAAACTCGTCCTGCGGATTCGCGGTCTTGAAGAACTCGATCACAGCATCTTTCGCCCGGTCCATCTTGCTGCTCATACTTCCGCTGGAATCGAAGATCACGCCCAGCGATACCGGAGCATCCTCGCTCGAAAATGTTCGAATCTCCTGCGAACTGTTGCCCTCGAAGAGCTGGAAATTCGCCTTGTCGAGGCCCGTCACCAGGCGGTTCATGGGGTCGGTGATGGTGACCGGCACCAACACCAGGTCCACGTCGACCTTCAGCGGGCGCACGCGGGCGGTCAACCCAGTGGTCGACGCAACCAGATCGGGCTTGGCAGGCTCGGGTATTTTCTCGACTTCACGCGCCGCAATGTGTACGTCGTTCACGTCAGTCTGGCCAGACGCGGGGATGCCAATGCACACGCACGCGAGGAGGCAGAGGGACAGCGACAACCATAGCCACGGGTTCGCGACTAGGAGTTTTTTACGCAGCCGGGGTTGAGTCGGGTCCCAGGGGAGAACCGGACAGCCACATCGAACTACGGCCATCGGGTGAGATGACCAGCGCCCTTCGTCTTGACGCAGGCGGGCCATAGATACCTCTACTGGGGCGGATGTTAGCACAGCTTTCACCCCGCGGCGCAGGGATTTTGTCAAAATTCAGAGACAATCCGAGAGCCAGTTAAAGAATTGCACTTTGGTTGTCCCTGGGGGACAAAGGGTTGCCTACTTTTGCGGATCGCTCGGCCCGGGGCGGGCGTCCCCGGGGCATGCCGCTAACTTGTTACAATCAAAAGTTTCCCATGGCAGACATCCATCCATTTCGCGCTCTCCGCTACGATTTGCAGCAAGTTTCCGCTGCGCAGGTGGTCACCCAACCCTACGACAAGATCACTCATGCCATGCAAGACCGTTACTATGCGGCCAGTCCCTATAACCTCGTCCGCATCATCGTGGGCAGACGTGACCCGTCGGACCATGCGGTTGACAACGTCTACAGCCGGGCCGCCGCGTATGCCAGCGAATGGCGCGGCAAGGGGATTCTCCGGCAGGACTCCTCGCCGTCCATTTACACCTATTCCCAGACCTTCACCGCGCCCTCGGGCAAGAGCTTTGAACGGCGGGGCTTCATCGCTCTGGGACGTGTGGAGGACTACTCCGCCAAGGTCGTGTTCCGGCACGAGCAAACTTTGTCCAAGCCGAAGGCCGACCGGCTCGACCTGCTTCGGGCTACCCGCGCGCACTACGAACAACTCTTTCTGCTCTATGAAGATTCCGGGGAGGTAGATTCCCTGCTTACCCCCGGACCCAATACTGCTCCGACGATCGACGTGGCCGACGAATACGGAGTCGCGCACCGTGTCTGGCAGATTTCCGATGCCGACGCGATTGCATCGGTGCAGAACAAGATGCGCGACAGGAAGCTGGTCATCGCCGACGGGCATCACCGCTACGAAACCGCCCTCAATTTTCGGAATGAAAGTCGCGCGGCAGCGGGCGCGAATTTTAGTCCCCAGTCTCCGTACGAATTTGTGATGATGACCTTCGTCAACATCAACGATCCAGGATTGCTGGTTCTGCCTACCCACCGCGTCGTGCATTCCCTCGAGTCTTTTTCAGCAGACGAATTCAAGAATTCCAGTCGCGCCTACTTCGAGGTGGAAGAGGTCGATTCTAAACTCGATGGCGACCGTGCCACTGCGCTTCTGCGGGAGCGAGGCCAGGCCGGTACAGCCCTGCTCGCCGTCACCGCGAACCGCGCCTTCCTCTTACACTCTCCAAAAGCGGCCGGATCAAAATTCTTCGCCCGACTTTCAGCTCGCCAGCAGGCGCTCGATGTCGTGCAGTTGCACAAATGCTTACTGGAGGGAGTGCTCAAGCTTTCCGAAGAATCCATCCGCAATCAGCAAAACCTGTCCTACATACGGGAAGGGACGGAAGCCTTGGCGCAGGTTCGCAAAGGCGCAGCCAACCTCGCATTCCTGATGAACCCATGTCCGGTTCAGCAGGTGCGCGACGTGGCGTTCGCTGGCGAAGTGATGCCGCAAAAATCCACCGACTTCTATCCCAAGCTTCTGAGTGGGTTGACCGCCTATGCGCTGGACTAGCCATGGTCGTAGCGTCGGCGTCCCGCCGGCTCTCGGGTGGGCGTCTCGCCCGACGATTGCCGGCACATCGCTGGTCGCCGCCTGCGGCCTGATCTTGATCTGCGCGTCGCTTCTATCCGGGGCGCCCCCGGAGAAGCATCTCACGGTCTATTCGGTCGCGGCCAACTACTCGCTCCTTCTGGTGCAGCGCGAAGGAAAGCAATATGTTGGCCTGCTCGAAGTGCTGGAACCGCTGGGTAAGGTAGACGCCAAGTTGGATGGCGCGCGCTGGCGGCTGCACTACAACAATGTGGAAGGCGATTTCCAGGTAGGCAAGAACCATCCCCGCGTTCAGGGACGCGATGCCGATCTCGGCGGGAAATTCTTGGTGGAGAATAATCGCGGGCTGGTGCCCGTCGGTGCTCTGGCGTCCCTGCTGCCGCGCTTTCTTGGCGGTCCGGTCACGTTGCACGAAGATTCCGGACGCCTGTTCATCGGCAGTGTAGCGACCCATTTCACAGCGTCGCTTTCCGCCGACAATCCTCCGCGCCTCGTCTTCCATTTCACCAGCCCTGTGAATCCGACCGTGGCCACCGAGCCGGGCGCTCTGCGAATGACATTCTCGCGAGAGCCATTGGTGGCGCCCGCATCGCCGACTCTGACTTTCGGCAGCAAAGCGATTCCATCTGCGATTTACAGCGAGAGCAACGGCTCCGCCGTGGTTACGGTCAACGCCGCGATCCCGGTGATGGCCACCTTCAGCGCTGACGGACGTACGGTGACAATTTCATCCACCGCCGCGATCATCGCGCAAAACGCAACCCCAGCCGCGCCTGGAACACCTGCGGTCGCCGGACAGCCCACCCTGCCCGGTTCCGTTTCCAGTGCGCCCCCTGCCTCGATCGCGCGCCGTTATTTTGCCGTCGTGGATGCCAGCCATGGCGGCGACGATCATGGGGAAACTCTCAGCAATACGCTGCTCGAAAAAGATGTCACCGTCGCTTTGGCTCGCAGCCTCCGGCAGGAACTGGAGAGTCGTGGCATCCCTACTCTGGTGCTGCGGGACTCCGACGCGAATCTCTCCCTCGACCAGCGGGCCGTCTTCGCGAATGCGGATCGCGCTGCCATCTACATCGCCGTGCACGCCGCCTCGAACGGTCACGGTGTGCGGGTTTACACCGCGCTGCTTCCTTTTGGTGGTGACGACCGAGGAACCTTCCGCGCATGGACAACCGCGCAGCATGCCTCGTTGCCTCTGAGCCAGAGCACCGCGAACGCGGTTGCCGCCGAATTCCAGAAACGTCAGATCACGGTTCGCACCCTGACCGCCCCGCTCCGCCCTCTGAATAATGTGACCGGACCCGCCATCGCGGTCGAGGTCGCGCCGCAAGGCTCCGATTCTTCACAACTGACCGCACCCGACTACCAGCAACTGGTGACCAGCGCGGTGGCAACGGCCATCGCCGCCAGCCGTGATCAGCTAGGAAGTGCGCAATGAGGTCAAAACAATGATCCCTCGCCATTTCGTGATTGCCATGGCTGTGCTGCTGGTCGCCGTACTCGCCTTGAGTGGATATGCGTGGCACATGCGAAAAACCGCTGCCGCCACGCCCGTGGTCTCGACCGATACGCGCCCGCTGGCGCCCCCCGTCGCAGGGCCAACCGAGCGAGTCATTCTGTTTGTCGCCCATGATGAGGATGGCAGCCTGCGCGCCGAGTCCGCCCAGATTCCTCTGCCTTCTGGACGACAGCAGCGCGCCGAGGAACTTCTGCGCGCTCTGGTCTCCTTGTACCTGGATAAGTCCTCGCCCCACGTTCTGGGCTCGGGCGCTGAGGTGCGCAGCGTCTTTCTGGTCGATCCCGGGGTCGCGGTCATCGACCTCAATTCCGCCTTCGCCGACACTCACCGGTCCGGCGTCCTGGTCGAGGAACTGACCGTGGCGTCGCTAATCCACACCATCTCGTCCAACACTCCGGGCATTCTGAAGGTGAAGATTCTGGTGGATGGGAAAGAGCGCGAGACGCTTGCCGGACACGCCGATCTTTCCGCTTTCTACGACGTGACCGCAGTCAATCAACTCAGCACCCAGTTGCAGGCAGCACAGTAGCATAGAAGCGGACGTCGGACGTTGGACCTCAGACGTCAGCCCCCTCCAGTGAATGCTCAGTCTGAGGTCTGAGGTCTGACGTCCGGAAGCCGGAAGCCATCATTTACAATCCCGGATCATGTTCTATCGCTCTGATAATCGCTCTCCCGACCAACTTCGCCCCGTGGTGCTGACGCCGGAATTCATCACGACCGCGGAAGGTTCCGTCCTGATTGAAGTGGGCAATACCCGCGTCATCTGCACCGCCTCGATCGAGGAAACGGTCCCGTCGTTCATGCGCAACTCCGGCAAGGGATGGATTTCCAGCGAGTACAGCATGCTGCCGCGCTCAACCCTGACGCGCACCCCGCGTGAAGTCTCCAAAGGTCGGCAGAGCGGACGCACGCACGAAATTCAGCGTCTGATTGGCCGCTCTTTACGAGCGGTGACGGATCTGGCGCGCCTCGGCGAACGCACCATCTGGATCGACTGCGACGTCATTCAGGCCGACGGAGGCACGCGCACCGCCTCCATCACGGGCGCGTTCGTGGCGCTGGGCCTCGCTCTAGAGAAACTGGTCGAAGCGGGCACCCTGACTTCGGTTCCGCTCAAGGATTTCGTCGCCGCTGTTAGCGTTGGAATTGTGGACGGAGAAATCCTGCTCGACCTCTGCTACGAAGAAGATTCGCGCGCCGACGTAGACATGAACTTCGTGATGACCGCCGGACACAAGCTTGTAGAAGTCCAAGCGACCGCCGAGCACCAGGTCTTCGACGACCAACAACTCGCCAAGATGATCGCCTACGCCCGCCAGGGTGTGCAGACTCTCATCGCCAAGCAGCAGGCCGTGCTGAAGGCATTGACGCTAAGGCAGTAGAGGAAAAACATCCATGACTTCGGAGGAGTTCTCAAAGTTCCGCCATGAGGCTATCCATGCGTTGATGCGACTTAATGAGTCCTGCGACAGGGAATTCCAACTGTCCGCATGGCCACGCTGGGACTACGATTTTGAGCGCGGAACTCTAACGTTTTCGAAGGATAATATCCCGCGAGTCGTAGCACACATTCAGGTGGTAGGCACCACTTCGCAGTCATCGGGGACTTGGCTCTGGAGCTGGGCTAACAGCAGTCTGCCAGCCGAAGTCACCGACGTAGTGCTGCGGGTGCACGCTTTTGGAGAGAAAGAAAACCTATCTGAACTCATCGACCCGAGCGCGACGGATGACGAGTACCTCGGCTGGGCAATGACCGCAATTACTGCCAGAATCCTCGATTCGAAGGGAGCCTATCGCTGCCCAGGAGAGGACGGCTTTATTTATCTCGTATACATGGACATAAGCCTTGCTGAAAAACCCAATTCACAACCTGACGAGAATCAGATTAAATGCAGCACCCACGGCGGCGGCTACAGTACTTATGTGTGTGAGCATTTGATTTCAAATCCGGCGCAGCAATGGTTTTCTGACAATGCATCTGAAGTAAAACGATGGCCCGATTCGTGGTGCGCAGCCTGTGACCGAGTGTTCCACGAGCAAGGCGAGTGGAATGAACAGAACGAATCCAAGATCAAGATTAAACTTCTTTGCCATCACTGCTACGAGTCGCTCCGCTCCAAGTCGCAGGCCACGCACCAGTAGCTCGCTTCCGTTACACGGTCGGAATAACTCAAGCCTCCGCGGAGGTTCATTTCGGCCTAGTTCCCGAAATGAAAAAGGCCACCCGACCTTCGTTCACCAAACGCCACACTCCGCGTTTACATGCATTGCGCGCGACGCTAGGGTGAGGCATGCGAAACCTCCGCAGCATTGACGGACGAACCATCGACCGCCGTCGCGAACCGCGCACCGACATTGACGTTGGACTCACCGTCTGGGGCGTAGACACGCGGGGCGACCGCTTCCTGCAGGAAGCCCGCGCCCGCGAGATCAGCCTGAGTGGAGCGCTGCTGTTGGGACTCGATGCCGAACTACGCTCCGGCGACGTGATTGGAATTCTCTATGCCGGAAAGAAGGCTCGCTACCGCGTGGTCTGGGTCCGCGACAGTGGAACCAGCGACAAGGTGCAAGCCGCGGTCCATCGCTTTGCCCCCGACGAATGCCCCTGGAAGGAATTGCTGATCGAGGAGTCTGCAGAAGCTGGAGCGACGGCGAGCCCGTCACTTCCGGAGACTTCGCGTTAACCCTCCGTGTACTCCGTGTCCTCTGTGGTTGAGGATTTTCTCCCCTACGCCACCCACACGGTCTTCGCGTTCAGGAACTCGCGAATCCCAACGGCTCCCAGTTCCCGCCCGTGGCCGGACTGCTTCACACCGCCGAAAGGAATGCGCGGATCGGAGGCGACCATCTTGTTGATGAACACCATCCCAGCCTCCAGTTCGTTGATGAAGCGCTCGCGCTCTTGATCATCGTTCGTCCACGCGCTCGCTCCCAGGCCAAAGCGTACGTCGTTGGCGATGCGGATCGCTTCGTCCTGATCCTTGACTCGGAAGATCGACGCTACCGGACCAAAGAACTCCTCGCCGTACGCCGGTGAGCCTTTGGGAATGTTGGTCAACACCGTGGGTGCATAGAAATTCCCCTTGCCCTTTAAGGGATGCCCGCCGGTAAGCAGTTTCGCTCCTGCCTTTACCGATTTCTGTACGTCGGCATCGAGCGACGTAACCGCATCGGCCGTGGCCAGCGGGCCCAGTTCCGTCTTCTCGTCAAAAGGATCGCCCACCCGCAGGCTCTCCATGCGCGCAACGAACTTCTTCTCAAACTCAGACGCAATGGACTCGGCCACGATGAAGCGCTTGGCCGCAATGCAAGACTGCCCGTTGTTGAGGATGCGCGCCTCGACCGCCGTCTTCACCGCCGCTTCCAGATCGGCGCTGGGCATCACGATAAACGGATCGCTGCCGCCCAACTCCAGCACAACTTTCTTGATCCGCTTCGCCGCCCCAATGCCCACCTGAATCCCGGCCTGCTCGCTGCCGGTGAGCGTTGCGGCGACAACGCGCGGATCGTTCAGCAGCGCGTCGACTTGGCCTGAGCCGATCAGGAGCGTTTGGAATACGCCCGCGGGAAATCCAGCCTCGAGGAATATCTCCTCAATCGCCAGCGCGCACTGCGGTACGTTCGAGGCATGCTTCAGCAATCCAACGTTGCCCGCCATGAGCGCAGGCGCGGCAAAGCGAATCACCTGCCAGAAAGGGAAATTCCACGGCATTACCGCAAGCACCGGGCCGATGGGTAGATAACGGACGAAGCTCTTCTTCGCTCCCGTCTCGACCACTTCGTCGGCCATGAAGCGCTCCGTGTTTTCGGCATAGTAGCGACAGGCAGTGGTGCACTTCACCGCTTCGGCCACGGCGGCCTTGTAGGGCTTGCCCATCTCGAGCGTCATCAGGTGGGCGAACTTCTCCTTGTCGCGCTCCAGGATCTCGGCCGCCTTCAGCATGCGCTTGGCGCGTACAGCGAAGGGCGTCTTGCGCTCGGCCTTGAAGGCGCTGACCGACAGTTGCAGCTTCTTCTCGATCTCGGCTTCCGAAAGTGGCTGGAATGTCTTGACTACTTCACCCGTAGCGGGATTAATCGTTGCGATGGCCATGATGACAGTTCCCTCTTCTGAGTCGGACGCAGTGTATCGACATCGACTCGTGATCGCCCTAATTGAATATGGATTTCCGCTTCCGAGCAAATCCGGAGATCTGAAGCGGTCATACCACTATACCATTGGTACGACTAGGAAGGGGCTGGGGATCGAGAAATTCACTGATCCGGGGCAAGCACCTTCAGAGTGGATGTGGACCGGATCGCGGAGGCTGCACCGGATGTGAGCCACCGGCAACAACGCGATGATCCGGATGCGCCCACAGTTCCTGGAATTCGGCATATGCGCCGAGACCAATCAGGAAGATTGCTCCCGCCGCGCAGAAAACCATCAGCACGACCAACATCGCGTCACCTCCAAACCTGTCGTGGTGGCAGGTGACTTCTTACGGAACCAGAGTACTCCCTCGACAGAATTGTCTTCAGTGACTGCCATCACTTGCGAGTGTCCGTCTGCCTTGTCGCACTGAGAGAACCCTTGCCGGCACGTGTGAATTATGTATATACTCGATGTATATACATTGAAGGAGGTACCCATGGGTACGGCTCGCGTGTTCCGCTCCGGCAACAGCCAGGCAGTTCGACTACCGAAACAATTCCGCTTCAAGAGCGCGGAAGTCGAAATCTTCCGCCGCGGCGACGAGATCGTTCTGCGCGAGAAACATGGCGACATGGCTCGGGCCTTCGATCTGCTCGCTTCGCTTCCCGAGGATATGGGCCTCACCGGGCGGAAAGACGATCCGCCGCAGAAGCGCAAGGACCTCTAAAATGTGGCGCGGGCGCCATCGCCCGCGCGGGGAACCTATGGAACCTCGCTATCTCCTTGATACGAATATCTGCATCTACATCCGCCAAAGCAGGCCGGAACAAGTCCTGCGCCGCTTCCGCAAGCTCCGCCCCGGGGAGGCGGCTCTTTCGGTGATCACTTATGGCGAGTTGCTGTATGGCGCGGCCAAGAGCGCCCAGCGGGCCGCGGCCCTTGAGCGACTGCGTGAACTCGTTCAGTTGCTGCCCGCGCTCCCCTTGCCGGAAATCGCAGCCGAGACTTACGGGACCATTCGCGCCGAGCTGGAAACGAAGGGCGAGATGATCGGCAACAACGACCTCTGGATCGCGGCGCACGCTTTGGCCGCAGGATTGACCCTGGTCACTAACAATGAAAAAGAATTCCGCAGAGTACGCGGGTTGAAACTGCAGAACTGGACGACGTGATCCTGTCAAAACCGAATGAACACCCGGTGTTTTTACATCGGCTTCCTCTTCTTCCTTCCTCACCATCGTCCGTGCATAATGGTGGCCTCAGCGAAGCATCGTAATGCCCGACTATCATCAACTGACGGCTGACGAACTTCTGCACCTTGCCCAGGAGAGGGAGCAACTCACGCAAGAGGCGCGTCTGGCGCTCGATGGGGAACTCAATCGAAGAAAGCTCTCCCCTTCCGATATCGACTCCTACCGGGTGCAGCGCGAGGCAGCAAACAAAGCCGACCTACTGAAACGCGCGGTGCCGAAATACATTTCTCATGTCGGCCTGGGCAAGAAATTCCTCGGCAAGACCAACTGCCGTCGAGAAGCCAGCGGTTTGTCCGAAGAGTACGAGACCACGCTTTGGTTCGTCGTTCTGTGGTTTCCAATTTTCCCCATCGCCACCTTCACGGTGAAGAGAGAACTCGAACGGTGGCTGGGCCTCACCGTGGCGTCCAGCGAGGTTGCGATCGAGCGGCATCCCAGAAATTGGGAACAGATTCTTCTGACATGGGTAAAGGCTGCGTTGATGGTTCTCGCGCTTCGTTTTACGTTTCAGTTACTGCTGCGTCACCCTGAATGGCTAAGGCATGTCGGCTGAATCAGATCTGCTCCGCTTCCTGAACCCGGAATCCCACCGCCAAACACCTATGTCCAAACACCGCTTTTTCTCCCGCATTGGTTTACAATGGTCGGTATTTCAACGCACTCATTCTGGAGGAAATCTATGAAGCTCACCCCGGGCAAACTTGCCGGTCTTAAGAAAGTCTCCAACGAACGCGGCATCATCGCGGCCGCTGCCATGGACCAGCGCGGCTCCCTGCAAAAGTCCTTGGCCAAGGAAAAAGGCGGCGAAATCAGCGACGCCATGATGGAAGAATTCAAGACGCTGGTCAGCGAAGTTCTGACCCCGCACGCCACCGCCATCCTGCTCGATCCCGAGTGGGGACTGCCGGCATCGAAGCGCCGTGCCAAGAACGCCGGACTGCTGCTGGCTTATGAAAAGACTGGGTATGACAAGACCGGCCCCGGCCGCCTGCCTGACCTGCTCGACGTGTGGTCCGCGCGCCGCCTGAAAGAAGCGGGCGCCGACTGCGTCAAGATTCTGCTGTACTACACGCCCGATGATCCCAAGCACGTCAACGAGATCAAGCATGCCTGGGTCGAGCGCATCGGCGACGAATGCCGCGCCAACGACATCCCGTACTTCCTCGAGTTCGTCGGCTACGAAGAAGGCGCCGACGAGAAGGGTCTCGACTACGCCAAGAAGAAACCGCATATCGTCACCGAGAGCATGCGCGAGTTCAGCAAAGACCGTTACGGCGTCGACGTGCTCAAGGTCGAAGTCCCGGTGAACATGAAGTTCGTCGAAGGCACCAAATCGTTCGGTGGTCAAAAAGCCTACAGCAAGAAGGAAGCCATCGAACTATTCCATAAAGCCGCAAACGTCGCGACCAAGCCGTTCATTTACCTGTCGGCTGGCGTCAGCAACGCGGAGTTCAGCGAGACGCTGGAACTGGCCGGAGAATCGGGCGTGAAGTTCAACGGCGTCCTCTGCGGCCGCGCGACCTGGAAGGAAGGCATTCCCATCTACGCCAAGCAGGGCGCAGGGGCCTTCCGCAAGTGGCTGGAAACCGAAGGCGTAAAGAACATCCACAACGTCAACGACAAACTGAAGGCGGCGACGAGCTGGCACTCAATCTACGGCGTGGAGCTGGTGCACGCGTAGATCAGGATGGTTATGTGGGCGCGGGCGACTCGCCCGCGCCTTTTTCTTGGCTCACGTAGCGGCGGACGCCTCATCCGCCCCCAGGACGAGACGTCCGGGCTACGCGAATCCCGCTAAAATGTCCGCATGTCTACAGTCTTGATCACCGGCGCCTCCGGCGGCATCGGATATGAACTAGCCAAACTGTGCGCTCGCGATCATCACAATCTGGTGCTGGTCGCCCGCAGTGCCGACAGACTCGCGCAGGTTGCCGCTGAACTGCAAGCGCAAGGGGTCACAGTAAAGACAATTGCCCTCGATCTCGCCGCGCCACCCGCGCCGAAGTTTCTATTCGACCAACTCCAGCGCGAGGGCATCGCCATCGAGATCCTCATCAACAACGCCGGCTTCGGCGCGTTCGGCGAGTTCGCGCAAATGCCCGAGGATGAGATTCTCGGCCAAATCGCTCTCAATATCACGGCGATCACGCAGCTCACCCGGCTCTTTCTGCCGTCGATGATGCAGCGCCGCGGCGGCAAGATCATGAATGTCGCGTCCACCGCTGCGTTCCAGCCCGGACCGCTCATGGCCGTCTACTACGCCACCAAGGCTTACGTGCTTTCGTTCTCGGAGGCGATCGCGAATGAGTTGCACAACTCCGCCGTCACCGTGACGTGTTTCTGTCCCGGAGCAACCCACACGGGCTTCGCCAAGCGGGCTGGCACCGAGAAGTCACGTCTGTTCAAGCAACTTGGAGCGATGAGCTCCGAGAAGGTTGCCCTCGACGGTTACCGTGCCCTGATGGAGGGGCGAACGCTTGCCATTTCCGGAGCGCACAACTGGCTCGTGGCACAGTCAACGCGTTTTGCTCCCCGTAAGATGGTCACCGCAATCTCGCGTTGGGTCGCGGAAAAAGTCGAATAACATCCTCACACGCGCGAAGGTCCGCCGAATGAATCCCACCCCTTCCTTCGTGTATCTTCGTGCCCTTAGTGGTGAATGACTTGCGACCCGCGCACTTGCCTTCCTGCGCGATCTCGGCGGCCAAAGCTTTTGTTGTAATCTTGTCCGGAAGGCGAGAGCCGGAAGCTTACTCCATGCCCACACTCATCCCGCAGCCCACGCGAATTCAATCCGCCGGTAACAAGCCCAAACTCATCGACGAATACATCGGACGCGTTAACACGAAGACGTCTGGCGCGAGCGTCGCCCACATGCGCAGCCCGCAAGGGTGGCTCGAACCCGGACAAACTCCGGAGTTCGACGAGTTCACCATCGTCTTGAAGGGAATGCTTCGGGTTGAGCACAAGGAAGGTTCCCTCGACGTTGCCGCCGGACAGGCGGTCGTCGCCCATGCCGGAGAGTGGGTGTGCTACTCCACGCCACAGGAAGGCGGCGCCGAATACATCGCCGTATGCCTGCCCGCGTTCTCGATGGAGACGGTGCACCGGGACGAATGAGGCTTCACCCGTCCAATCCACCTTGTCATTCCGAGGAGCGAAGCGACGAGGAACCTGTTTCCCGCCAGTGCCACCCAAAGTGGCTCAAGTTTCTCCTCTGTTTGATTTTCAAACCGGGAAGGAAACGACTTCAGTCGTGCCGATATGGGCAGTTAAATGGCGCAGCTTTACAGTTTGCTGAAAAACTCAAGATTCGTATCAGGGTATCGCTTCAGCGATACCGCAAAGGCTCCGGAATCAGTCTCGGCTTCAGCCGCTGCGCACTGCTAGAGCGACGAAATGAGTTTTTCAGCAAACTGTTTAGCCGCCGGGATCTTGCTGCGAAGGCTTGCAGCCAAAACCGGTTCCACCGGCGCAGTGGTTGTAGCACGAGTTAAACTCGTGCCCTTCCCGGTATCCTTGCCAGAGCCTGCCGAGCTGCGCTCGGCGGACAGCCGGGGGCGGCTGTCCCCCATTATGCTCGGTTTAGCTAGAAGCCAGAAGCTAGCAGCTAGCAGCTTCTCACTCCCACTCAATCGTCCCCGGCGGTTTCGACGTGATGTCGTAGACCACTCGGTTCACGCCCTTTACCTCATTCACGATCCGCGTGGACATGGTCTTGAGCACTTCATGCGGGAGCGCAACCCAGTCGGCCGTCATGCCGTCTTCGGAACTCACAGCGCGGATGGCGCAGGTGTACGCGTAAGTGCGCATGTCGCCCATCACACCGACGGACATCACTGGCAACAGCACAGCAAACGACTGCCAGACCTTGTTGTAGAGCCCGGCTTCTTTGATCTCGCTGACCACAATGTCATCACACTCGCGCAGCAGCGCGAGGCGCTCGGGAGTGACTTCTCCGAGTACGCGCACTGCGAGGCCAGGCCCCGGAAACGGCTGGCGTTGGAGAATCTCCTCGGGCATGCCGAGATCGCGGCCGATCTTGCGGACTTCGTCCTTGAATAGGTCTTTCAACGGCTCGATCAGCTTGAGCTTCATCTTCTCGGGCAGGCCGCCGACATTGTGGTGCGACTTGATCACCTGCGACGGTCCGCGCACCGAGCGCGACTCGATCACGTCCGGATAGAGCGTCCCCTGCACCAACCATTTCACCTTGCCTTCGGTCTTCTCAATGCGGCGGGCTTCTTTCTCGAACACCTTGATGAATTCATTGCCAATGATCTTGCGTTTTTTCTCGGGATCGCTAACACCGGCCAGTTTGCCGAGGAAGCGGTCGGTCGCGTCGACGGCATCGAGATGCAGGTTGAGCTTGTCGCGCAGCACTTTCTGCACTTTTTCGAACTCGTTCTTGCGCAGCACGCCGTTGTTGACGAAGACGCAGGTCAGTCGCGACTTCCCCTTGGCGTCGCGCAGGGCGCGGTCCACCAGGACTGCGGCGACCGACGAATCCACTCCGCCGGAAAGCGCGCAGATGGCGCGTCCGGTGCCGACCTGCTTTTTCACATGCTCGACGGTCGAATCAATGAAGCGCTGCGGAGTCCACGTAGGCTTCGCGCCGCAGATCTCGAAGATGAAATTCCTCAACATCTGCGTGCCCTGCGGCGTGTGGTGCACCTCAGGATGGAACTGCACTGCGTACCACTTCTTGGCCGTGTTCTGAATGCCGGCAACCGCATAGTGAGTCTTGGCCATCAATTCGAAGCCCGGAGGAAGTTCGAGAGCTTCGTCGCCGTGCGACATCCAGACCGCAAGCCTCTTGGCCATTCCCTGGAACAGGACCGAGGCTGAAACCACATCGATTTCGGCATGGCCGTACTCCCGTTTGTCGGCCGGGCGCACCTTGCCGCCGAGCGTGTGCACCATGAACTGCAATCCATAGCAGATGCCGAGCACAGGCACGCCGATCTCGAAGACGCGCGCGTCGGCAGGCGGAGCGTCCTTGTCGTAGACCGACCACGGCGCACCCGAGAGAATGATGCCGACGGGACCGTAGCTCTTAATCTCGTCAAGCTTGGCCGTGCAGGGCAGCACGACGGAAAAGACATTCTGTTCGCGGATGCGGCGCGCGATGAGTTGGGTGTACTGCGCGCCAAAGTCGAGGATAACGACGCTCTGGCCGACTGAAATTTGCTTGTGCGGGGATGGGATTTCCACAAATGAGTTTCTCAGATTCGAGGAGGGAGTGTAAAGGGACGCACCATTTCGCCGCCCAACCATCCGTAGAGACGTTGCTTGCAACGTCTCTACGGCAAAACTCGGTTTGGACGCAAGAAGCGGATGAATTACATCGGACCGGCGCAGCATATTTAACTCATGCACAAAACTATCGAACCAACGATCCTCTATTTCGGGACGCCGGTGGCCTTGATCTCAACCTTGAATGAGGACGACTCGCCGAACATCGCGCCCATGTCGTCCGCGTGGTGGCTGGGATGGAGTTGCATGCTCGGACTGGGCTCCATGGGCAAAACATCGGACAACCTGATTCGCACGCGGGAATGCGTCATCAATTTGCCCTCTCAAGAGCAGGTAACAAATGTGGATCGCTTGGCGCTTACCACGGGTAAGAATCCGGTTCCGGAAAAGAAACTGAGTTGGGGATACCGCTGCGAACCGGACAAGTTCGGTATTGCCGGTCTAACCCCGATGCGTTCGCTCGACGTGGCTCCGCCGCGAATTGCGGAGTGCCCGGTGCAGATGGAAGGCATCGTGCATGAGTGGCATTCGTTCGGAAAGAACGTTTCGGCGAATGCGTTTGAAATCTACGTTGTCAGGTTGCACGTCGAGGAGTCCCTGCTGACAGGAGATGACTCGCACCCTCATATCGACCCCAAGAAATGGCGCCCGCTCATCATGAGCTTCTGCCGGTTCTTCGGGGTTGGAGGCGAGGTGCATCCCTCGCGGCTGGCGGAATCGGCCTTCATGAATTTCGCGAAGAAAGGAGCGGGAGCGAACAGCAGCGGTCAGAGATCGGGCACGACGCCTGCGGAGGGGGACCCGCTCAAGGAAGTTTCCGCACAGTAGGGTACGCGCTATCCACTGACAATGGGACTTGGCACGTCACTCAAAATGAGTTCGTCGCGGTCGAGAGTGGTCTGGACTGGCGGGGGCACGGGTAGTGGGGCGGGCGGCAATGGCACCAACAACGCCGCCGGCATTTCCGCAACGCATACATATCCCGCGAGACGCGCCATATAGAGCCAGTCAGCCAACGCGAAATAGGCCAACGTCACGAGAACTACTCCCAACACCACCAATCGCCAGGGCACGACTCGCGCCAAGCCAAGCGGCGCGGACGCAACCGTGGAAGCTCCCACAAACGCGACCAGGTGAGCCAGTCCTGTCCAGGTGCTAACCGCGAAGACGGGGCCGGTTCGTTCGCGGCACAAGCCTACGGCAGCAGAGATCGCTCCGATCGCATCCTCGTCATCGCGAACGGCAAACACGCCCGCCAGCGACAGCAGCCAGTTGAGCGCCCACCACACCCAGCAGATCAGCGCCGCCAGTGGCAGGAAGAGAAAGAAGGCAAGTCCGGGCTGAGGATTCGTATCAGGGGAGGCGAAACCCGCCAGAATGGCCGCGCCCACCAATCCTACAACTGCGGCAAATGCCACGCCGGCGCGCAGGAAGTTGAGTCGGAGCGATGCCGCTAATGGCGCACTCCTGGAGACGTTGCTCGCAAGGTCTCTCGCACCATCATTTGGAACACGGCTGGTAGAGAGATCGCCATCAACGTTTCTACGAAAATAATCCAGCAAGCCGCGAACGGTGGCGATCCGGCCCACGGACGCGGCGACGATCCAGAGCACCGCCAGCATGGACACCGCAAGCAATCCCGCCAGCACTGCGCGATTCAAACTTCCGCGGAAGATGTGAGCGATCGCTTCGCCGACCAGGTAGGGATGCCGCGTGCGCAGAAACAGCAGTTCGCCGTTGGTGACGGGCAGCGTATTGAGATATTCGAAAACCCCAAAGAGCAGCACTGCGGCAGCAGTTGCACCGGCGGTCCAGCGCCACGCAATTTCCGCCATCGTGAGCGACGGCCGCCGGAACGCAGCACGAAACCCTTCAGCGGTAGGGGAAAGAGCCATGCGTAGTCAGGATAACTCAATCTCGCGCGCAGGGATCGCTGAATAGCCTTGTCATCCTGAGCGAAGCGAAGGACCTATGCATTCTCGGCCGGTTGCATAGGTCCTTCGCGGCAAAAACGCCGCTCAGGATGACAATCGGAACGGCACTCGGTTCGGAGTGAATTCACTTCACAACCAGATTGACCAGCTTGCCGGGAACGTAGATCTTCTTCACGACTTGCTTGCCGGCTATTGCCGCCTGCACTTTTTCGTCGGCCAGCGCTCGTTCGAGAACGGTTTCTTGTGTAGCATCTGCGGACACAACAATGCGGCTGCGCAGCTTGCCGTTGACCTGCACCGGAATTTCGAGTTCATCCTCCTTGGCCAGCGCTGCGTCAAACTTCGGCCATCGCTCCTTGAGCAGGTTTCCCTTTTCGCCCAGCATCTCCCAGAGTTCGTGGGCGAGGTACGGCGCGAAGGGCGCGAGCAGGAGTACCAGGCTGCGCTGCACTTCGGCCAGCAATGGCGTGTGAACAGCGGCAGCATTGCCCCCGTCAGCCTTTGCGGGCGAGGATCCCTTCGATTCACTCTCCTCGTAGGCGTACAGCGTGTTCACCAGCTCCATGATCGCCGAGATGCAGGTGTTGAAATGCCAGCGTCCCTGGAAGTCATCGCTGACGCGTTTGATCGTCTGATGCAGCTTGCGCTGGACGGCGCGTGCCGGCGGAGGCAACTCAGATGGCAACGGCTTACTCCAGTCCGGATGCTCCGGCCGCGCGTTGCGCACCACGAAGCGATACACACGCCCCAGGAACCGCTGAATGCCTTCAATCCCGGAATCCTGCCAGTCGAGATCGCGGTCGGGCGGCGCTGCGAACAAGCTGTAGAGACGCGCAGCATCCGCGCCGTAGCGCGCGACCATCACATCGGGCGAGACCACGTTGCCCAGGCTCTTCGACATCTTCGCGCCGTCTTTGATTACCATGCCCTGCGTGAACAGGCGGTCTGCGGGCTCGTCGTTGGTGATCATGCCGAGGTCGCGCATGAACTTGGTCCAGAAGCGCGAGTAGATCAAGTGCAGGATCGCATGCTCGACGCCGCCGATGTACTGATCAATGGGGAACCAGTATTGCGCGGTCTTTCCATCAAAGGGCGCGCGATCATTGCGTGCGTCGGTGTAGCGATAGAAATACCAGGACGAATCCACGAACGTGTCCATGGTATCGGTCTCGCGACGTGCCGGACCTCCGCACTTGGGGCACGTCGCATTGACGAACTCCGGCACTCGGCTGAGCGGCGATCCGCCGGTGAGCGTGATGTCGACGTTCTCCGGCAATATCACCGGCAAGTCCTTTTCCGGCACCGCGACAATGCCGTCCTTCTCGCAATAGAGCATCGGGATCGGCGTGCCCCAGTAGCGTTGCCGCGAAATCCCCCAGTCCTTCAGGCGATACGTGACGGTAGCTTTGCCGAACTTGTTCTCCTCCGCATACGCGGACATCGTCCGGATCGCCTCGTCGCAGGCCAAAGTGTTGTATCGCCCAGAGTTCACCAGCATCCCCTCGTGCCCCACGAACGGCAGCGTAGGTTCGGCGACGGTCTCTTCCGGATCGTTCGACATCGGCAAAATGACCAAGCGGATTTCGAGGTTGTACTTCTTGGCAAACTCGTAGTCGCGCTCGTCGTGCGCGGGCACGCTCATGATCGCCCCGGTGCCGTAGTCCATCAGGATGTAGTTCGCAACCCAGACCGGTACCCGTTCGCTGTTGAACGGGTTAATGGCATGGCGGCCGGTGAAAACGCCGTGCTTTTCGATCTCCCCGATATCGCCCGTTTCCCTGGCTTTGCGCTGCTCGGCAATCAGTTGGCCGACTTGCGCGCGCAGGTCGGGATTCGCCGCCGCCAGATCCTTGACAATGGGATGCTCGGGCGCCAATTGCACCGAGGTCGCGCCGAAGATCGTATCCACTCGCGTGGTAAAGACACTGATCGTCGAGCCTCCGGGCCCGAACCCGGTGTGATTTTCCGCGTAATCGAGCTTGAAGTCGACAAGCGTGCCTTCGCTGCGGCCTATCCAGTTGCGCTGCATCGTACGGACTTTTTCCGGCCAGCCCTCCAGTTTGTCCAGACCGCCGAGCAATTCGTCCGCATACTTCGTCGTGCGCACGAACCACTGCTCCAACTCCCGCTGCTCCACCAGCGTGTCTTCATGCCGCCAGCAACATCCGTTCACAACCTGCTCATTGGCGAGGACCGTCGCACACTTCGGACACCAGTTCACTTTGCTCTTCTTGCGATACGCCAGCCCTTGTTCAAAGAGTTTGAGGAAGAACCACTGGTTCCAGCGATAGTATTCCGGAAGACACGTGGTGACCTCGCGCGCCCAGTCGTAGGCAAAGCCCAGGCGCTTCATCTGGACCTTCATGTTGGCGATGTTGCGCAGCGTCCACTCACGCGGCGGCGTGTTGTTCTGGATGGCCGCATTTTCCGCCGGCAGGCCGAACGAATCCCAGCCCATGGGATGCAGGACGTTGTAGTCATTCATCCACATGTAGCGGGCGAGTGCATCGCCGATGGCGTAGTTGCGCACATGTCCCATGTGCAGCGCGCCGGAAGGATACGGCAGCATCTCGAGCACGTAATACTTTTTCTTGGTCGAATCGGGCTCGGCAGCGTAGAGCGAGGCATTCGCTTGCCAGCGCTCAAACCATTTGCCCTCGACGCGCTGGGCGTCGTAGCGCTCGTCGTTTGGGCGCTCCGGGGGACGCGTTCCAGACTCGGAGTCGTTGCTCACGCTCTTGACAGTTTTTTCTTCGATCGCCATAGCAGGCAAGATACCAGCAAATAGTTCCCTATTTTACACGTCGTGGGGGCAAAGTCCCGACGCTGCAACGCGTCCCCGGAATTTCATCCAACCACATTCACCAGAGTCCCGATCGGTGGAATGGTGATGCGGATCTCGTCGCCAGCCTGCAAGCTAAACGAATCTGGAGGCACGACGCCGGTGCCGGTCAGAAGAAAGCATCCATATGGAAAACTGTTATTGCGGTAGAGGTATTCGACAAGCTCCTCCGGCTTCCGCTTCATCTCCTTAAGAGTGGTCGCCCCTGAAAATGCCGGCACACCTCCACGCCGTATCTCGATCGCAATTTCCGTAAAGGCGGACAACGGCTCATCACTCACTAGAAGGCAGGGCCCCAGCGCGCAACTGCGGTCGTACACCTTGGCTTGCGGAAGGTACAGAGGATTCTCGCCTTCGATGTCACGCGAACTCATGTCATTGCCAATGGTGTAGCCGGAGATCTTGCCGCGAGGGGTGACAAACAACGTCAACTCGGGCTCCGGAACCGACCAGGAAGCATCGTCGCGGATCGCGACCTTCGCGTCCGGCCCTACAACCCGATGCGGCGCAGATTTGAAGAACAACTCTGGCCGCGTCGCATGATAGACGCGGTCGTAGAAATCTCCGCCGCCCGCGCCTTTCGACTCTTCCATCCGCGCATTACGACTGCGATAGTAAGTAACGCCAGCCGCCCAAACCTCCTGGCTGCCGATGGGTGCAAGCAGGTCTTGCGGCGCTGGACCATCCGTCGGCGTCGCTTCGCGAATGAGGTGGCCTAAGTAACCAGCGAGGTCTTCGCGCGTCACCACGTCGTCCCAGGAAGATGCATTCACGATGTAAAAGCGATCAGCGTGCTCGGCCAGGATGCCATGGCGGGAACGGTAGAGCTTCATGGCAAAAGTATAACCGTGGCATGGTCGGACGCCTGGCTCCGCTCGGCGGGACGGGCAAGGCGCCCGTCCCCACACGATCCATGGAATTCAATTCATCGTGATGACAGCGCGGAACCGTACCTTGCCGTCGGCCACCCGGTCGTAGGCTTTGGCGATTTCGTCGAGCTTATAGGTTTCGGCCACGACCTTCACCTTGCCCTTCGCGACATAGTCCAGCGCTTCATAGAGATACTCTGGCCCGTTCTGGCTCGATCCCATCAGCCGCACACGCTTGAACATGAGTTCGGGATTGTAGTTCAACGGCTCGTGGCCGACCCCCATCAGGATGATGCGGCCATCAGGACGCATCCCTTTCGCGGCCTCTGCGGTCGCGACCCACGAATTCGAAGTCGCCAAAAGTACATCCGCACCGCCCGCCGCCATCAGCTTCTCGCCGCTCTCTACTATTTCATCTGCGCCCAGGTCGCGAATCAATTTTTCTTTGTCTTTCGACTTGGTCACTGCGATGGTCTCGAAGCCCGATGCCTTGGAATACTGGAGCGCCAGGTGCCCGAGGCCTCCAATACCCACCACGGCGATGCGCTCGTGCGGCTTAGGCTCCGCCAATCGCAATCCGCTCCATACCGTATATCCCGCGCAAAAAATAGGCGCCGCCTGCTCGTAGCCGACCGCGTCAGGAATCAGCATAGTCGCGTCCGCATATGCGAGCATGAATTCGGCGTGACTTCCCTGCGTGGAAATGCCAGTGGAGATGTTGTTCTGACACAACTCTTTTTTGCCCCGCAGACACCACTCGCAGCGTCCGCAGCCTTTTTGCACCCAACCAACGCCGACTCGATCTCCGACCTTGCGCGTGGTCACGCCGGGACCAACTTCGACAATCTCTCCCACCGGTTCATGCCCAAGAACGCGTGGGAACTGCAACGGGAACAACCCGTGAGTCAAATGCACGTCGGTATAGCACAACCCGCTGGCGTGAATTTTGATGACGACTTGATTAGGACCGGCCTTGGGCGTCTGCCACTCTTTGACTTCCCACTTGCCGTTAACGGATGGAACGACCGCTGCTTTCATGAGAACGCTCCTGGGGGATTCTTACTGCGGAATTCTGTATAGCACTTCCCTTGGATGCTTCGCTGTGTCCCTGGATTCATGCGCCACTGCCCTATTTGCGGTGCGGGCGGCGGAACGGTAGACTTATGGGGCGGCTTCTCCTGCAGCCGTGGTGAGAAAGTCGAGCTTCGCTCGACCGGACAGCCAGAATTTGCCCTGAGCGAAGTCGGCCGTCCCCACACGATTCTTTCCCAGGTGAACCTATGCTTGTTGTCATGAAGGCGCTCGCCACCGAAGAGCAGGTTCGCGCCGTTTGCCAAAAGATCGAAAAACTCGGATACCGCGCGCATTCCATGCCAGGCGCAACCCGCACCGCCATCGGCATAACCGGCAACAAGGGCGAAGTCGAGCAGGGCTCCCTGGAAGAGATGCCGGGCGTGCAGGAAGTCATCCAGGTTTCGAAGCCCTACAAGTTAGTTAGCCGCGACGTCAAAGACGACAACACCGTCATCCGCTTTCCCGGGACGGCTGCCACGATCGGTGGACCCGGGCTGGCGATTGTGGCCGGCCCATGCGCCATCGAGAATCGCGACCAGGCCTTTACCGTCGCCGAGCGTGTCTGCCGCGCCGGAGCGCAATTTTTCCGCGGTGGCGCCTACAAGCCGCGAACCTCACCGTACTCTTTTCAGGGACTCGGCGAGGAAGGCCTGCGCATTATGGCGGAAATCCGCCAGCAGTTTGGAATGAAAATCATCACCGAAGCCATCGACCACGAGTCGCTTGACCTGGTCGAGGAGTATGCCGACGTGATTCAGATCGGCGCCCGCAACATGCAGAATTTTTCTTTGCTGAAACGTGCCGGACGCGCCCGCAAGCCGGTGCTGCTGAAACGCGGCATGGCCGCAACGCTGGAAGAATTCCTCATGGCCGCTGAATACATCATGAGCGAGGGTAACTACAACGTGGCTCTGTGCGAACGCGGCGTCCGCACCTTCGCCGACCACACCCGCAACACCCTCGACCTCAGTGTCGTTCCCGCAGTACAGCGACTCAGCCATTTGCCGATTCTGGTCGATCCCAGCCATGGGACGGGCAAGCGGAATAAAGTTACTCCGCTGTCACGCGCGGCGGTCGCCGTCGGCGCGGATGGATTGATGGTCGAAGTGCATCACCAGCCCGATCAGGCACTCTCCGACGGCCCCCAGTCGCTCTTCCCCGATCAGTTCGATACGCTGATGGAACAGGTGCGGCAAATCGCCGCAGTCGTGGGAAGGACCGTGCCGGCGATTGGGGTGAGGGAGACGGTGGCAGTCAGCAAGTAGTGCGAGGTGCCCCACCTTTGTCGCGGTATTTGCGACAGGGTGGGGGTTTTGACTTCGACAAAGCAGGAGCCAACCGCCCGCAATTCCTCCTGCGCCCCGACCGGGTTCTGCTAATCTTTCTCTTCCGCCAAGCAAACGACTTTGAGAAAACTCCTCTTCATCGCTGTTCTGATTCCCATCCTTGCCGGCCTCGGCTGGTGGTATTTCCGCGAGCAGGCCCTGCCCGACTACGGGCCCGCCTACCGCGAGTACGCCTACGTCACGAACGGCAAAAGCAACACGGTTAGCGTGATCGATCTGCGCACCTTCGCACTCGCGAAGACCGTCCCCGTCGGCAGTGAGCCCACTGGCATCGCGGCCAACAGCAAGAAAAATGAGATCTACGTCGTCAATGCCGGATCGAACAACATCAGCGTGATCAACGCGGAGACGAACACCGTGGTGGCAACCATCGGCGTCCATGGACGTCCCTACTTCATCGATGTCGCCGAGGACGGCCAGCGTGCCTACGTGGCCAACTCGGGTTCGTCGAACGTGAGCGTGATCGATCTCGAGAAGCGCCAGGTGGTCGGCAACGTGCGCGTGGGCGCAGCCCCAGGACTGGCGCGGGTTTCGCCAGACGGTTCGACGGTCGTCGTCAGCAATCGCGCCGACAACACCGTATCCCTGATCGACGCGAAGTCGTTGCGCGTTCGCGCCACGATTCCCATTTGCCAGCAACCGGAGGAGATCGCCATCCTGCCAGATTCGAGCAAGGCCTTCGTGGCCTGCTCAGGATCGTCCCAGGTCGCCTCGATTGCGCTGCAGAGCGGGCCCCAGAAGAGCGATCGCCTACTGGCGCTGCTGGACGTAGGTCACACTCCGGTCAGTCTCACGCTCAAGCCCGACGGCGGAGAATTGATGGTGTGTAATTTCGATTCGGACAGCATTTCCATCATCGAGACCGGCAATGACGAAGTTGGCAATAGCCTGGAGATCGGGCAGCGCCCTTCCCGCGGCGCGATCACGCTCGACAATTCGCGGCTTTACGTGACGAACTTCGGATCGAACAGCGTGGCGGTCTATGACATCGATATGGGCCGCCGCATCGCCACGCTGGCCGTGGGCAGCCGTCCGGATGGCGTTGCCCTGACGCCGGACCAAAACTACATTCTGGTGCTTGACACGCAGTCGGGCGATGTCACGGTGATCCAGAAGCGCAAGCCGCGGCGCACGCTGGAGACCACGGAGTACTCTCTGCTGACCCTGATCCCCGTGGGCATGCAGCCCAACGCGATCGTGGTGAAGGCGTTCATGATGAGCAAGACGACGAAGAAATAGAACTCTGCCTGTGTTGACACGGGCCACCTGTGAAGTTTAAATGCAGCCATGTCTCTGCTTTGGGTCGCCGATTCATTCTATGTTGGAGTGCGTGACATTGCGGCAGCCTCGTCCTGGTACATCGAGAAGCTCGGTCTAAAGAGGGCCAACGTTGAGCTCAATGAGGGAGAAGGTTGTGTCGGATTGATTTTCCCGAAAGAACTTCCCGCTGCGATTGTGCTCGGCCCGTCGGGTGCGACCACAGCTCGAACTACCCGGATGCTCTACACAGGCGCCATCGAGAAAGCACGAGAATGGTTGATTTCTCGCGGTGTAAATGTCGGGGCCTATAGAAAAAGACCGCCAGGGCACGCAATATTTCGAGATGCGGGATCTGGAGGGAAATGTGATCGAGGTGTCGGAGGAACCGTAGGCCTCGTTCGACGGCCGACAGTTCCCGCGCTCTAAGATTACTGCGCCCGCAGCTAAACTTCCGCCGGTTTCCCGCAGAACCTGTCAAACGCCGCCTTTAGATCGGCCGCGATAGCCGGGGCTTCACGCGATTCAATATCGCGCCGCGGCATCAGATAAACCAGTTGGCCGTCACGCAGAATCCCGATCGACGGCGACGAAGGCGGTTGTCCCGTGAAGTATCCGCGGGCGCGATCAGTGGCTTCCTTTTCTTGCCCTGCGAATACCGAGTAAGCCTGATCCGGACGCACGGAATTCTGCATCGCCATGCGAACCGCAGGCCGCATGCGACCGGCGGCGCATCCGCAAATCGAGTTCACGACGACCATCGTGGTGCCGGGACGGCTCTTCAGGGCCTGGTCGACTGCCTCGGGCGTGCGGAGTTCTTCAATTCCCAGGCGAGTCAGTTCTTCGCGCATGGGAATCACCATAATTTCGGGGTACATTGGCATGTCGGTTTTGTTCCTCTCGTGGGTGTGACTTCTATTGTAGCGTGAGATCCGCGGCGGCGGGAGACGTTTCCACCAACGGCTCTACGACCCAGCGGCTGTATAGTCAAAACGACTCCAATGCTGCTTCAGGAAGATGTTTCACTCGCTCCGCTGACCACCTTCCGGCTGGGAGGGCCAGCCCGTTTCTTCGTCGAGGCAACTTCGATCGACGAGGCGCAGCAGGCGGTTGCCTTCGCTCAGTCGAAGAACCTGCCACTCTTTGTTCTGGGCGGCGGCAGCAATCTGGTGGTAGCCGACATCGGCTGGCCCGGCCTCGTGCTGAAGATCGCGATCTCCGCGATCGACCAACGCCCCGGACTCAACGACGATGGCAAGATCTTGTTCGACGTCGGCGCCGGAGAGTCCTGGGACCGCTTCGTCTCGCACGCCGTGATAGCAAAATGCTCGGGCGTCGAATGCCTGAGCGGAATTCCGGGCAGCGTAGGCGGCACGCCCGTACAGAACGTGGGCGCCTACGGCCAGGAAGTGTCGCAGACGATCGAGTCCGTCGAAGCCCTCGATCTCAAAGACGGGCAAGTCCGCGAACTCTGTCGCGAAGCTTGCGGCTTCACTTACCGCTCCAGCATTTTCAATACGACCGAACGCGGGCGGTTCATCATTCTTCGTGTCACCTACGCGCTTACGCCGGGGGGCAAGCCCCACCTCGAGTATGCCGACCTGAAGCGCCACTTCGAAGGCCGCGAAACGCGCCCCAACCTCGCCGAGACGCGCGACGCTGTACGTCACATTCGCGCCCGCAAAGGCATGCTGATCGTTGCGGGCGATCCTGATTGCCAAAGCGCGGGATCGTTCTTCAAGAACCCCGTGCTGTCCGAACCGCAGCATGACGACTTGCAGAAACGAGCCGCGGCGAAGGGATTGACTCTGCTCAGCTACCCAGCGCTGGAAAAGACTCGGAAAGTTTCGGCTGCATGGCTGGTCGAGAAGTCCGGATTCGCCCGTGGATACGGCTTTGGTCACGTCGGCATTTCCAGCAAACACGCGCTGGCGATTGTGAATCGCGGAGGAGCCCTGGCTGCCGAGGTGCTTGCCCTGAAAGATCAAATTCAGCATCGCGTCGAGGAACTCTGGGGTGTGCGTCTGGAGCCGGAACCGGTAATGGTCGGCTTCTAGCAAACCAGTTGTCAGTGCCAGTTGTCAGTTGCCAGTTGTCAGTTGGCGGAACCAATCCCACCTAAGTTGTCATTCCGAGCGAAGCGAGGAATCTGCTTCGTCTTGCCAGCAGAACATCAGATTCCTCGCTCCGCTCGGAATGACAAAGTGTTCTTAAAGAACTGCAAGCAAGATCGATACCGTCGTTCTCCTTCCAGAAATTCCTGAACAAAACGGGCCCCTGGGCGGTCTTCATAAGTGAGGGCGGACGCGTGGTGGCAGGAGAGGCGATTCTGAGCGGAGCGGCGACCATCGAGCGCAGTAACGACGACGTGCTCGAAGGGCTGGTTCGCGAGCATTCTCGGCTGGTTTACCGCATCGCGTATGCGGTTCTCCGCCGCCCCCATGATGCCGAAGATGCCACCCAGGAAACTTTTATGCGAGTCCTGCGCTACAGTTCGAAGCTCGCGGAAGTGGAAGATCCCAAGACCTGGCTCGCGCGAATCGCCTGGCGCGTCGCGGTCGATCGCAGCAAAAAACGGCGATGGGAGCGGGAAATACCTCTGGACGATCCCGCGAAGCCGGTCGCCGAAGTAGCGTCTTCCGAAATTCCAGCCGACGAGACCGTGCAGGCCACTCAGATCGGCGCGGCCCTTGAGAAGCTGATCGCGGCGCTTCCGGCAAAACTCCGCGAGCCGCTGATCCTGTCGACAATCGAAGAAATGTCCCCGCGAGAAGTCGCCGCGACCCTGGGCATCAACGAAGCCGCTGTGCGCTCCAGAGTCTTCCGCGCGCGGCAGATCTTGAAGGAGAAGCTGGCGCAACAGACAGGTAGGAGACAGGTGGAACCATGACGGATCAGAATCACGAGCAAGCACACGTGCAGGATTCGCAGAACGACGAACTCGATCGCGCACTGAATGCTGCTCTGACAAAGTACTCGTCGGTCGATCCGCGCGCAGGATTGGAAGAAAGAATCCTGGCAAATCTTCGCGCTCAGCCGACGGCGCCAAGTCATGCGTGGTGGAGATGGGGACTGGCTGGGGCTCTGGCGGTAATGGTGATTGTAGCGATGGCTGTTGCGTGGAGATCGGGCAGAACCACGCATTCACAATTGGCCAGGCATCCGACGAATACTGAACAGATTCGCCAGCCCCCAAATCCGCCGGAAGCAACTGCGAGCGAACGCCTCCTCGGAAACACTCCGACTAGAGCCACGCACCGCGGGGGCGCGATTGCGGTGAGGAGGTCTGCGCCCCGGGCTCGAGCAGTTGCCGAGGCAGATCCCAAACTGGATGTCTTTCCTTCACCGCGGCCGCTGAGTGAAGAAGAATTGGCGCTCGCGCGATATGTTCGAAATTTTCCCAGCGACGCGAAGCTGGTTGCACAGGCGCAAGAGGCATCCGAAAGAGAAGTTCTGGCCAAGATGCAAGCGCTGGCCAACGAATCCACTGAATCTAACTAAGAAAGGTTGAACAACATGCGAAAACGAACGCTCCTGGTCCCCGCGTTGTTATTTATCATCGCGGTCTTCGGATGTACACGAAAGGCAAGCGCACAAGAGGAACCCAACGAATCCGGCGCATCCAAGACTGCCAAGGCTGAAGATTCAGTGGATGCCTATCGCCTCGATGTTTCTTTCAACGAACTCGAGGATGGCAAGAAACTGAACACTCGGCATTACTCCATTGATTTGACGGGCGGAAGGCCAAACGATATCAAAATCGGCACTAGGGTCCCCGTTGTCACCGCCAATTGCAACTCATCTTCTGCATCTTCTCCGTCGGGCGGCGCGTCCGAGCAGTATCAATACCTGGATCTCGGGACTCACCTGAGCGCACAACTGATTAGCCACGGGAACGAACTGCATGTCTCCGGTGACATCAGCAGCCTCGACACGTCAGCCGGGCCCGAGACAAGTGCAAGGCTGGGTCCCGTAATTCGCCAGATCAAAATTGAAGGCAGTACGGCGCTTGTCCTGGGAAAGCCCATCCTCATCGGCAGCGCTGACGATCCCAACTCCAAGCGGCAATTTCAACTGGAAGTAACAGTGACGAAGCTGAGATAAGTCGTGTGGGGCGGACACTCCTGTCCGCCGCTTTTGAAGTTGGTTTTGTTCATGCAGTGATTGGGTGCAGGCTCAAAGTCAAAGTCAAAGTCAGAAGCGCCAAACATGAGTAACCGCCCGACACAAAGCAATGGCGCCGCTCCGGTTCGCAACCCAGCTTTGTCGGCAATACCCTCTAGCGAGGGAAGGTTGAACGATCCGGCGCCAGCGGCGCCTCAGGTGCTCTATCGGCAATTCTTGCCGCCTCTTGAAAGATTTTCACAAACATCTTTCGTGTGAGTTTGCCGGTTTGGGTGTTCTGGTTCGACGGATGGTACGACGCGAGTAACACGTTACCGTCGGGCATCCGGTAGCTGGCGCCGTGTTTGAAGACATAGGCCTTCTTGCTTGCGATCAGCCCGCGGCGCTTCAGGTAGTTCAGATAGGCATCGAAGCCGATCTTCCCCAGGGCGACTACCACCTTTATATCGATCAGTCCTTCCAACTCGCGATCGAGAAAGTGCGAGCACGCGGTGAGCTCCTCTGGAAGCGGCTTGTTGTCCGGAGGGGCGCAGCGGACCGCCGCGGTAATGTAGAGATCCTTCAACGTCATACCGTCGTTGCGATCGATCGCCGTAGGCTGGCTGGCAAATCCAGTCTCGTGCAGCACTGGATACATGAAGTTGCCCGAGGCATCGCCGGTGAACGGACGCCCCGTGCGGTTCGACCCGTGGGCGCCGGGGGCCAACCCCATAATCAACACTCGCGCATGCGGATCCCCGAACCCCGGCACCGGCTTCCCCCAGTATTCCCAGCTTAGGTAGGCGCGCCGCTTCACCCGCGCACCTTCCTGCCGGTACTCAACCAGACGCGGACACCGGGTACATGCCACGACTTCGTTGTTTAAGATCGTCAGCCAATCCACCCGGTCATTACACCACATCATCCTCAGATCAATCGTAGAGTCGTAGCGGGCTACGTCTCTACCAACAGCATCGGTAAAACGATAGTTTCAGGGCAACCGCAGGCCGAGACGTTGCCAGCAACGTCTCTACGAATTCCGGTTCTGGGATGGGATTAACGGCTCCGATGCAAATGTCCCCAAGGCTCGTTTGACGCTGCTCTCCCTTAGTCTTTACACTCAAGTTAACGGCGCGTGAACAGGACTGGTCCCAAGCTCGGGGACCCCAGAAACGGCCGGATTTTGCAGTGTAAGCCGAAAGGGCAAACGTGAGTCCCACAGAAACAGTCGACGCGAAGAAAGACGGCGTCAAACGCGAGATTTCCGTCGAGATTCCCGCCGCGGAAGTCGCTCGCGAAATGGAAGTGATTGTCCAGAAATACCAGAAAGTAGCGCGCCTGCCGGGATTCCGCTCTGGCCACGTACCCGCGTCCATCATCAAGCAGCGCTTCAAAGAAGACCTGAAGAGCGACGTGGTCGAGGCTCTCGTCCCCCGCTTCTTCCGTAAGGAAGCCGAAAAGCAGGGGATGATTCCGGTGTCGCAGCCGCAAGTCACCGACCTGCACATTCATGATGGCGAACCCTTGCGCTTCAAGGCCAGCTTTGAGGTTCTGCCCGAGATCGTCGTCGAAGGCTACAAAGAGCTTCGCACCGACCACCCGGAAATCGTAGTAAAAGACGAAGAAGTGGAAGCAGCGGTCAACAGCGTGCGCGAACAGCACGCCACCTATGAGTCCGTCGAAGGACGCCCCCTGGCCGAGGGCGACTTCGCCCAGTCCTCGATGGATGGCAAGCCGAAGCAGGACGACGGCACTTCCCAGCCAGTGCACATGGACGAAGTCCTGATCGAAATCGGCGGCAAGAATACGGTTCCCGAGTTCACCGAGCACCTGCGCGGAGCCAACGCCGGAGACGAGCGCGAGTTCGAGGTCAGCTACCCGGAAGACACTGCCGACAAGCGCCTCGCCGGCAAGACGTTCGTCTACTCAGTCAAGATTCAGGCCATTAAGCAGAAGAACCTGCCGGAACTGAATGACGAATTTGCCAAAGAACTCGGCGAGTTTTCCACTCTCGAACAAGTCCGCAAGCAGATTCGCGAGAACATGCTAGCCGAGCGCAAGCACGACGCCGAGCGCGAAGCCAAAGACAAACTGGTCGCCGAACTGGTCAAACGCAACGACTTTGAAGTACCCGAGTCGCTGGTTGACCGGCAGATCGATGTGCGCCTGGAACGTGGCTTGCGCGCGCTCGCGGCGCAGGGCATGAAGATGGAAGACCTGAAAAAGATGGACCTTCCCCGCTTGCGGGTAGGCCAGCGGGACCAGGCGGTGCAGGATGTGAAGTCGTCGTTGTTACTGGAACGCGTCGCGGATCTGG
>OBLW0100000200.1_pt1 | contig 50518 bp, 45 predicted proteins | sample 1520161 | NCBI WGS metagenome assembly OBLW01 (sample SAMEA3539309, study PRJEB22396) | soil metagenome | biome: tundra; feature: field; material: soil | place: USA | collected 2010-05 | depth 0.15 m
CCATCATGCGGGTGAGCAAAACCTGGTCGAGCGAGCCCCAGTTCACGCCGATGCGGACCGGCTTCTGGTACTTCACCGCGACTTCGATCATGGTGCGGAAATTGGAGTCGCCCGTGCGTCCAATGCTGGCGTTTCCTGGATTGATGCGGTATTTGGCCAGATCGCGGGCGCATTCGGGATATTTCGTAAGCAGGACGTGACCGTTGTAGTGGAAGTCGCCGATGATGGGCACGCGGACGCCCTGTTTGTCGAGTTCTTCGACAATCCGGGGAACCGCGGCAGCGGCTTCCTCATTGTTGACGGTGACGCGCACCAGTTCAGATCCGGCTCGAGCCAGCGCAGCGCACTGTTGAACCGTGGAAGGGATATCGGCGGTGTCGGTATTGGTCATGGACTGCACCACAATCGGTGCGTCCGAACCGACGCGCACGCCGCCGACGACGGCAGTCACGGTTTTCCTACGTTGAATCATGGTCATGGGAACCTTCATTTTACCATGGGGAAACTGCGTGCCGGGCCGAATGGGGATGGGGTACCGCTTAGCTGAATAGTTCGCGGCGCGAACCCATGCGAAGTCTCCCTGTTCGCGCTTGAAGTCGCGGCGGAGGGCAACGGTGCGTTAAGTCTTCCACATTCAAATACGGACTGCGATAATTGGTGCAAAGGTATCCTTGGACGAGGAGAAACCAAGCGATAATTCGTAACGCTCAGGTCATATGGTTCACCAAACTACATAGAGGAGTGGAGATTTCTATGCATCACCGAATTAAAGCGACAGCAATCTCAAAGCAGCCCCGGGTCGTTAGACAGGCGGGTCCGGCCGCACCGCAATGGCCCAGTTACCAGGGAACCTCTCAATTCGTAGGAACCACCCCAAGCGGGCGGCTGACCGTGTATGTGGACCCCACGCTGGGGGCTCCGGCGCTGCAAAATGCTCAGGACTTAGTCAACGACGGCGATCGGGTGGTTAATGCGAATGACGCCATCTTCGGGACCACTGGAGGTTCAGTCAGTGTGATCATTTTTGCACTTGATGGCCAGACCGATGGCACAGGCGGAGCGGATCATGGAGGCTGCGATTACACCACCGGCGCCGCCATTGAGGTCTGTGCGTCGTTTGGAAACTCGGCACGGGTGTCGGCGTTGTTTGAGGCTGAGTTGAGCGAATGTTCCATGGGTGGGAACCTGTGCGGGGTCAGCACAGGAGAAGCCCTGTCGCGCTGGTGCGCGGCGGAGGTTGGCAACAATGCTTTGTCGGACTTCGCGACGGCTCCAACGTGGGCTCAGGATGGAATGCCCGATTATGTGGACAAGACCGATCCGACCGACCAGAACGCTGATAGCATTGGATGCGGCATGGCGTTTATCTCTTGGCTGATGAGCCAAGGATACGTACTCGACAAAATCGCTCCGGTCCTGGTGGGACTGGGTGCTGCCGGGACGCTGGCTCAACTCTATGCCAACCTCACGTCACAGCCAGCCAGCAACGCGTGGTCCAGTTTTCAGGCTGCGGTGAATGCGTTGCCCAATGGCGTGACCAGCGACGATCCGTTCGGCAGTGGGGCTTAAACAAGACCACACAGCAGACTGCCGGGTGCGTTATTGCAGGCGGTCCGCCAGTCCTGGAATCGTCTTTACCAGATCGTTGTAGATGACCATCACGGCGAATAGCACAAGAAAGACGAATGCGGCCTGATAGACGCGTTCCTTGATGCGGAGGCTGATGTCATGGCCCATCAAGCTTTCAATCAGGAGGAAGAAGATCACGCCTCCGTCGAGAATGGGGATGGGCAAAAGGTTAAAGACGCCAAGATTCAGGCTGATGCCTGAAGTGAGCGCCAGTAGCGGGGTCCATCCCTTCTGCTGGGCTGCGTAGCCGGCCTCTTGCGCAATTCCAATGGGACCAGAGACCATGCGAGGCGAGACCTTCCCTTCGACCAGTTTCTTGGCCAGTTCCAGAAGCAGCAGAGAATACTTCTTGTTTTCTTGGAGAGAGAGAGTGAGCGCCTCCCCGAAGGGCAACCTTTTGACGGTGGTCTCTTCCTTGTTCAGGAATCCCAGGCGATAACGCTGCTGCTTGGGGTCTTCGGTCTTGGAGAGCAAGGGCTGCAAATGAAAGGTCAGAGTTTGGTTGCCGCGCAGCACAGTGAGGTCGACAGGCTTGTCTTTGGATTCCTGCAGTTGCTCGATCATAGCCTGGATCGAGCCGAGCGGGCTGCCGTCCATGGCGACGACATGGTCATCTTCCCGCATTCCGGCTTTGACAGCGGGCATGTCGTCATCCAGCTTGCCAATGATGACTGGTTCCGCGGGATACCATCCGGCGGAGCCGACTTCGTTCGAGGTGATGGGTTTCGGGACGATGGTTTTCTCGAGGACTTTGTCTCCCCGTTGAATCGTGACCGCAAGAGGCTGGTTGGGGCTGATCATCACCCGGGGCTGCACCTGCTCCCATGTGGGATTCGTAATGCCGTCGATCTTGATAATGTGGTCGCCAGGCTGCAGGTCGGCTTGAGCCGCGGCGGAGTTGGGTTTGACTCCGTCAATTACGGCCGGCTTGTCCATAAAAATAGGGTATTCGTAGTGCACCATATAGACGGTGGTGAGCAGGAAAATAGCCAGCAGGATGTTCATGGCGGGACCAGCAATGGCGATCAGGAAACGGTGCCAGCGCGAATGCGAGAGGAACTCCCCAGGATCGCCGGTGCGCTCGTCCATGGGATTCTCGCCGCTCATTTTCACGTAGCCGCCCAGGGGCAACAGGTTGATGCGATAGTCGGTATCGCCTCTGCGGAAGCCGACAAGGCGCGGGCCGAATCCAAGGGCGAACTGCTCGACGCGGACACCCAGCAACTTAGCCACAGCGTAGTGGCCGAACTCGTGGATCAGGATCATGAAGCCGAGGATGACGACGACGGCGATCAGCGAAATCAGAAAGTCAGCCATGATTGAATTACGTACTCCGTACTTCGTTAGATTTCCAAACCCACGCGCTTGATGAAAGAAGTTAGGTGAAAGAGGTTGCTCGCGGCCGTCCAGTCAAGCTAACCCTGCCCAATCGCTCTTGAGCATATCGGCGGGCTTCGGAATCGGCTTGAAGCACTTCCTGGATACAACCCAGCTTTCCAGAATTAGATGCGGAAACCGCATTTTCGATGATTCTGGGAATCTCATCGAATGCGATGCAGCCTTCGAGAAACGCGGCTACCGCGACTTCGTCGGCGGCATTGAGCGCGACCGTCTTTGCCCCACCCGCCTCGACGGCTTCGTAGGCTAAACGGAGACAAGGGAATTTATTCATATCTGGGGGGCAAAAGTCCAGATGACGCAAGTTACTGACTTGGAAGCGCATATCCGACTGAATCCGCTCCGGATATGTTAGAGCGTACAGAATGGGCAGACGCATGTCCGTAACTGAAAACTGAGCAAGTATACTGCCATCCACAAATTCCACCATGGAGTGAATGGTCGATTGCGGATGGACCAGGACTTCCACCTTCGCCGGCGGGATGTTAAACAGTCTGCAAGCCTCGATCACCTCGAAGCCTTTGTTCATCAAGGTCGCCGAGTCGATGGTGATGCGCTTGCCCATCTTCCAGGTCGGGTGGTTGAGCGCCTGCTCCGGTGTGATGGAGCTGAACTCCGAGCGTGGAGTGTTCAGAAATGGGCCTCCGGAGGCCGTCAGCCAGATGCGATCCACTTCTTCCATCCGGCCACCTCGCAGGCATTGGTGAACGGCGTTGTGCTCGCTATCGATCGGCAGCAACGGCTTGCCTTGCCGGCGCGCCTCGGCGGTGATCAACTCCCCCGCAGCGACCAAGCATTCCTTATTGGCCACCCCGACAGTCTTTCCCGCTTTCACCGCTTCGTAGGTGGCTTCGAGTCCGGCCACGCCTACGATGGCGCTGACCACGAAGTCAACGTCGGCATGGGTCGCGACTTCGACCGCGCCAGCCGCGCCATGAACGACTTCGATCTCGCTCAGGCCCGCCTTGTTCAGACGCCCGCGCAAGACATCGGCATTGGGCTCCGTAGCCATCGAAACCAGTCGTGGATGCCAACGCCGGGCCTGCTCAAAGGCAGCCTCAAGGTTCGCGCCTGCGGCGAGTGCCACAATCTGAAAGCGCTCTGGGTACGACTCAGCCACGCTCAGCGTGCTGCGGCCGATCGAGCCGGTGGATCCCAGGATGGCGATGCGTTTCATGTCCGGTAAATCAGGCCGCTAAACCCCGATGAAATCTCGGGCGAACCGAATTCTTATTTTACCCGTTACCAGGGTCGCCCGGGTGGGAAGAGTGCCACTGCGTAAAACCACAGCACCGGAGCGGCAAAGAGCAGGGCGTCGATGCGGTCGAGCATGCCTCCGTGGCCGGGCAGAATCGTGCCGGAATCTTTTACGCCGGCTCCACGTTTGATCAGCGATTCCACCAGATCGCCGAGTTGTGCGGCGACATTCAGCGCGATGGTCAACCAGACGATGGGCCATATTTCCGGCTTCTCCAGCCCGAACAGGCCGTCGCGGCGCTGAATCAGTCCGATGCGCAGCAAGAATGAACTGATCTGCAAGGCGTGATTGAAGAGCAGAATTCCAACCACCAGGCTGGCGGCGACCGAAGCGGCTGCGCCCTCCCAGGTTTTCTTTGGGCTGATGCGTGGTGCCATCAGGTGACGTCCCAAGGAACGGCCGACGAAATATGCGAATATATCGCCCGCCCAAACCACGAGAAGAAGATAGAGTAACCAGAACGCTCCCCCCCACTGCTGCCGCAGTTGCACCAGCATCGCCATAGGCAGTGCAATGTAGGTGAATGCGAAGGCCGAGGCGGCAGCCGCGGGATACGAGCCCTTCATCTGCGTCCGGCGCATGGCAATCGTGAGAAAGAGAGATGGAGCGATCGCACAGGCGAATCCCAGGGCGAGGACGAACTTTAGAGCGGACAGTTGCGGTGTCTCTCCGCCGGAGTCCGCAGCTAGGAGCAGAAAAAACAATCCTACGAAGGTGTATGTGGGCAGGCGCAGGGGCTGAAGGTCATAAGATTCTGTCAGCTTCAGAAACTCCTGGACCGTAACCAGCGCCACTGCTCCTGCGACCGCAGCCACTACTGGCACAGGGGCGCGCAGTACCAGCAAAATCACGACGGGAATAAGAACCAGCGCGGTCGCGATGCGTTTCAGCATGCAGGGAGGCTACTTGGTAACCTTCACCGGTTTGGCGTGCGCATGCGAGTCGCCATGGTTCAACCCGCCATAGCGCCGCTCGCGCTTCTGATATTCGGCGATGCCCTCCAGCAGATGCACGCCGCGAAAATCGGGCCATAACGTCGGCGTTACATAGATTTCAGCATAGGCTAACTGCCACAGCAAAAAGTTGCTGAGCCGCATTTCGCCGGAGGTGCGCACCACAAGGTCGGGATCGGGCAAATTCCGTGTGTAAAGATGTTCCGCGACGGTGTCTTCGTCGATGCGCAGGTGCTCGAGGCCACCGTTCTGCGAAGCCGCGTTGACCATGGACCGGAACGCGTCCACCAGTTCACTGCGGGCGCTGTAATTTAACGCCAGCGTCAGAACCGTGCCGGTGTTCTTGGCGGTCCTCGCGCGTGCCCACTCCATGCGCTCTTGCACGTCTTCGGGCAGTTCGTGCTGCCGCCCAATGTATTCCAGGCGGATATTATTCTTGTTCAGAGTAGGCACTTCCGCTTTGAGATAACGGCTGAGCAGGCGCATCAGGAAGTCGACTTCACTCTCCGGCCGCTTCTTCCAATTCTCTTCGGAAAAGGCGTAGAGCGTTAGCGCGTGAACGCCGATGCGGGCCGCGGTCTCCACCGTCGACCGCACCGCCGCGACTCCGGCGCGATGTCCGGCAACGCGTGGCATGTGGCGCCGTTTCGCCCAACGCCCGTTGCCGTCCATGATGATCGCGATGTGTCTAGGGAGCCGTGCTGGATCAAGCTGCCGGTAAACTTCGGTTTCCTTGCGATCCAGACCGGCGGGAATTGTTGCCTGCAAGGCTTATCCCCTTCCGAATGATGACGCTAACACAGTGGGGAAGGGCTTGCAATGAGGGAAGGGGCATGGCTTTCGCTCGCCCCTTCCGCGGAACCTTCGTTTGACATGCGTCGTTGGCGGCGTCGGCATTTGCCGGCGTCCGCGCCCCATGAGTTACTTCGCTTCTTCCGGGACGATCTTCAAGTCCAGCTTTTCCGTGTGCCTTAGCAGAGTAAGAGAGGAGCGTTCGCCCACGCGAACATCCGTCAGCACGCGGTGCAGATCATCTACACCGGCTACGGGATGGCCTTCCAGCATGACGATTACATCGCCCGCACGCACACCCGCACCTTGCGCCGGACTTTTCTCCTCTACCGACAGAACCAGTGCGCCGGATTCTTTCGCCAGATCATAGAAGCGTACCACGCGGCGGTGAATCGGGACCGTCTGCGCGGAGACGCCGATGTAGCTGCGGCGGATGCGTCCGTCGCGGAGCAGGCGGCTGGCGATGAACTTCGCGGTGTTGATACCGATGGCGAAACATATTCCCTGTGCGGGCAAAATCGTCGCCGTGTTTACGCCCACCACGCGTCCTACGGAATCTACCAGCGGTCCGCCGGAGTTGCCGGGGTTCAGCGCGGCGTCGGTCTGGATTACATCGTCGATCAGGCGCCCGGAATACGACCGCAGCGACCGTCCCAAGGCACTGACCACACCCGCCGTCACAGTGGATTGGAATCCATACGGGTTGCCGATTGCAACTACCAGTTGACCTACACGAAGCTGCTGCGAGTCGCCGAGGGCTGCGGCGGTGAGGCCGGGTTCGTCGACACGAACCACAGCCAGGTCGCTGGCCGGATCGTCGCCGATTGCTGTCGCCGGCATGCGGCGGCCATCGGCTAACGTCACTTCGATGCGGCTCGCGTCGTGTACTACGTGGCTGTTGGTGAGTACCAGGCCGTCGGGGGTGAAAACAAAGCCCGATCCTCCACCGCGTCGTTCGCGGGGCTCACCCGAGCGGGTGCGACCGGCGGATTGATGAACTTCAATGTTCACCACGGAAGGACTAACGCGCTCAACCGTGCCCGTTACCGCGCGGGAGTAAGCGTCGAGCAGTGAATCGTCGTCGACCTTGGTCGCCGGTGTTGCCAGGGCAGAAGCTTGATCTCCCCAACCGCTCGCCCCTCGTTGATTCAGAGACGCAGAGAGGGCACCAAAAACATTTACAGATTCTTCCAGCTGCATGCTGGATAGATGTCAGTCGATCTATTTCGGATTCAGTGGCGAAGCACGAACGATCCCCACAAAAAAGCCGGGACCAATGAATGGTCCCGGTGTGAGTTGGCTGGTTGCCCGGATAAATTCGTGTACAACAGCCGGGCTTTACCCGGCGGCGGCTGTCCTCACATCTTTCTGCCTATGCGGTCCTTCTGGGTCTGATCGTCAAGTCCCGCACCTGGGTTAGGATGCTCGACATCTGCATTCCGTTCAGTTGCGAAACGAACGGCAGGATTTCCGCAATGAACTGGTCTTTGACTAAATCGCTAATTTCGTCCTGACGGCTCTTTTCACCGCCACTGAGCAGTTCTGGCACGGTCACCTCCAAGGCTCGCGCCAGCCGCTCTAAGGAAGATAGCGTGGGCGTAGCTTTTTCGTTTTCAATTTTTGAAACGTAGGTTCGCGGCACGGACATGCGTCCGGCCAGTTGGCGCTGACTCAATCCACTGCGCAGGCGGAGCGAGCGGATGGAGGTCGCGAGGTTCAGATGCCCACGGCCAATACCGGGCATGGGCATCATTACGGGCGGCAACATTACCACCGGTTCTGGCTCGGGTTCCTCGTCCAGGGACGAGTGGCAGCGTCGGCAATTATTATTGACCGTACGGAATTGAACCAACAGGCAGTGATCGCAACGGACGACATCCCTAGAATCTACTGGGGCAAGAGTCGTGGCCATCGGGTTGTGGGAGTGCCAGAGCCGGCTACTCCTTACTTTTGGAACCTTAACTTTGGGGGAGAGGTTCCGACTGCAGAGTCAATCTGCGGTACAAGGCCTGTGGAAGTCAAGGCTAAAATGCATAAAGCCGTGAAACTTGCCGGTGAAAACCGGAACGAGACGGCGAAATCCCGCGATGCACAAGGCAAAAGCATGATTGATCGTGAGTCCGCATGGTGTTTACTAACTGAGTTCACTCAATCGGAAAGTCTGCGCAAGCACGCGCTGGCGGTTGAGGCTTGCATGCGCGCTTGCTCGAAGAAGTTTGCAGACGGCTCGGGAAAGTCAGAGTCGTCTACACCTGGGTTGTCGGAGGAAGACTTGTGGGGCATCGTTGGACTCATTCACGATTTCGACTACGAGAAGTATCCGAGCTTGTCGGACCATCCTTACAAGGGCAACGAGATTCTGAAGGAGCGCGGATGGCCCGAAGTTATCAGCCGCGCAGTTATGTCACACGCCGAATACACAGGGATCACGCGCGATACACCGTTGGAAAAAGCTCTGTTCGCCTGCGACGAACTGGCCGGATTCATTACCGCGGTAGGTTTGATCAAGCCTGGAAAATCTCTGGCCGAGGTGGATGCGAAGTCGGTACGAAAGCGAATGAAAGACAAAGCCTTCGCACGGAAGGTGAATCGAGATGACATCGTCAACGGAGCGGCGGCCTTGGGCGTGGATTTGGACGAGCACATCGCGTTTTGCATCGAGGCTCTACAGAGGATCGCGGATAAGTTGGGTTTAGACGGCAGCGCCGTAAAGACGGCATAGATGGTCTTATGTGGGGACAGCCGCCCTCGGCTGTCCGCGGGCGGAGCCCGGCTCACTTTTCCCGCGGAGTCGTCTGCTTCAGCGAATTACTTCCGCCACTTTGCCGCTGGCGATCAACTCCGCAATCCGTGCGAAGTCCTTGTACATGACTCGGTCTTTCTCCACCGTTGGACACACTGACCGGATCGCCGCGTGCGCGGCCTGTCCGCGCTTCGATGCCTTGAGCGGGGCGAGGAAGTCGATCGCCTGGGCCACGGCCATGGCTTCAATCGCCAGCACGTTTCGCGTGTTATCGACGATACGCTTCAGCTTGTTCGCCCCAGTCATACCCATGGAGACGTAATCTTCTTTGTTGCCCGAAGTCGTAATCGAATCCACGGACGCGGGATGCGCCAATACTTTGTTCTCGCTGACCAACGCGGCTGCCGTGACCTGCGGCATCATGAAGCCTGAGTTCAGTCCCGCGCGTTGTGCGAGAAACGGCGGCAAACCCTCGCTGAGCGCGGGATTCACCAGTCGTTCAATTCTTCGCTCACTGATTCCCGCGAGAGCGCTTAGAGCGATAGCAAGAAAATCCAAAGCAAACGCCAGGGGCTCGCCGTGGAAATTTCCGCCGGAGATGACATCGCCTTCGGAATTCTCAGCGTGGGTGATGAAGACCAGCGGATTGTCTACCGCGGAGTTCGCCTCGATCTCAAACACCTCGCGGCAATGTGCCAGCGTATCGCGCACAGCGCCGTGTACTTGAGGAATGCAGCGAAGAGAATAAGCGTCCTGCACGCGACCGCATTCACGGTGCGATTCACGAATCTGGCTGCCCTCGAGCATCTTGCGCAGATTTGCCGCCGTCTTCATCTGTCCACTATGCGGCCGCGCTTTGTGAATGCGTTCGTCGAAGGCCGCGTCTGTGCCTTTCAGGGCATCGCAGCACAGGCCGCCCAGGACGTCGGCGGAATCGACCAGCGTTTCAGCGGCCAGCAGCGCCAGCGTTCCCACGGCCAACATGCCTTGTGTCCCATTAATGAGCGAAATGGATTCTTTGGCTTCCAACACCAGCGGCTTAATCTGGGCTGACTTCAGAGCGTCGCCGCTCGCGATGCGGGCGCCCGCTGGGTCGATGCATTCCCCTTCGCCGATCAGCGCTAGCGCCAGATGCGCCAGGGGAGCGAGATCGCCGCTTGCGCCCACGCTGCCCTGCGACGGCACGAACGGGGTCACGCCGTGATTCAACATTTCGCATAGTGTATCGACGACGATTGCGCGCACGCCCGAGTAACCTTTGGCCAACGAATTGGCGCGCAAAAGCATCATGGCCCGAACCTCCGCCGGGGAAAGCGGTTCGCCGAGGCCTACAGCGTGCGAGCGTAAGAGGTTGACCTGTAACTCGCGAATCTGGTCGCCGACAATGCGCACATCGCTAAGCTTGCCCACGCCGGTGGTGATGGCATAGGCCAACTTATCGTTTGCGACAATATCGTCGACGACGGCGCGCGCGCGATCGACTGCCGCGCGCGCATCGGCGGACAGCAGCACCGGACGACGTTTGGCCGCCACTTCGCGCACCGCTTCCAGAGCGAGGTCGTTGCCGTTGATATGGAGCGCGTTCAAGACCGCTTTCCGTTCTGTTTCCCCAGCGCAGCGCGAAATGCTTTCAAATATTTTTCTGGCAACTCGGCAATCTTCATCTCTGCATCCGTGACGATATGAGTCGTCTCGCCTTCCGCCAGCAGAGTACCGTCGTCCAGGCGCCGTAGTTCATAACCAAAGTGGACGACGGAATCGCGCACGTTCAACATTTCGGTGCGCACTACAATTTCTTCGTCATAGCGCACTGGCGCCCGATATCGGCACTTGGCCTCGGCGACGGCTATGAAGCGGTCGTCTTTGCTCTCCATGTCGCGATAGGAAAAACCTAACTGCCGCAGTAGTTCAACGCGTCCTATTTCGAACCAGACGAAGTGATTGGAATGGTAGACCACGCCCATCTGATCGGTCTCCGCGTAGCGGACGCGCAGCCTGGTTTCATTGACCGCCTGAGGGTGTTCTGCTCTCATTCTTTGCTCCACACCGGCTTGCGCTTTTCCAGAAAGGATGACACTCCCTCACGAAAATCCGCGGTCGTGCGGATACGTGCGTTGTCGTCGATTGCAGATGCAAACTGCTCGTCCAGTTGCTTCGCAATGAAGCCGTTGATGAGTTTCTTCGTGGCCCTCATCGAGGAGGGACTGTTCTCCAGTAGCTGAGCGGCCAGTTCCCGAGCACGCGCGAGCAAGCGATCGGACGGAATCACTTCGTTGACCAAACCGTAGAGCTTCGCTTCGGCAGCGTCAAACAGGCGGCCAGTCAGAAGAAGGTCGCGCGCGATCTTGTGCCCGACTTGCCAAACGAGAATCGAAGAAACAATCGCCGGCACAAATCCAATGCGCACTTCGGTGTAGCCAAACTTCGCTTCGGGAACAGCCAGCGTGAAGTCGCACATGGTGGCGAGGCCGGTGCCTCCGGCGACTGCAGCGCCGTTCACCGCGGCAATCGTAGGTTTCGGAAAATCATACAGCCGGCGGAACAGAGCCGCCATCGTCGCCGAGTCCTTTACATTCTCTTCGTGAGTCTTGCCAAGAAGCGATTTCAATTCATCAAGGTCCAAGCCGGCGCAAAACGCCTTTCCGGCGCCGGTGACCAGTACGACGCCGGCGGGCGATGCCTCGATTTCATCCATCGCCTTCATCAACTCAGCCACCAACTCGAAGCTGACAGCGTTCCGCTTCTCGGGACGATTCAGCGTGACGGTAGCGATGCCGGAGTCGTAAGCAATTAGGATCGTCTTGTAGATCATATGGGAAAATGTTTACTCGTCGTCGACGGCAGCGGCGTATCTCGCCCCGATCTCAGCGGTGGCGCGCAGCAAGGCATCCAGCGACTTGAGTGGCGGCAATTCCGCGCCGCGCAGCTTCAACGCCTCAATAACTTTTTCGGTCGCAATGTTGCCCACCAGCGCATCTTGTGCGAACGGACAGCCGCCGAGTCCGCCAATCGCTGAATCAAAGCGCCGACAGCCAGCGTCGTAAGCTGCAAGAACTTTCGTCGCTGCGTGCTCGGGACGGCTGTGGAGGTGCACACCGATCTCCAGGTAGTCGTATTTCGCCATCACCGCGCCTACCAGATCACTGATTTGCTCGGACGTGGCCATGCCAACTGTGTCGGCCAAGGAAATCATACGTAAGTTGTCGACTTCCATCAGCGAGATGGCTTCGATCACTTCATCCGCGTTCCACAAATCGCCATACGGGTTGCCGAACGCCATTGAGATATAGACCACGACGTCGAGCCCGGCATCGTCCGCTTTTTTCTGGATCTTCTCCAGCTCCTCGAGCGCATCTTCCGCGGACTGGTTCTGATTTTTGCGCAAGAACATCTCCGAAATCGAATACGGAAACCCCAGCGTGTGTACCGCATGGGTCTCAATGGCACGCTGCGCGCCCTTTTCATTGACCACGATGCCAAGGATCTCCACATCATCGGGCGGATCGAGTTCTTTCAAAACTTCTTCCGAATCCGCCATCTGCGGCACTGCCTTGGGCGAGACGAACGAGACCGCATCAATGTGTTTGAATCCTGCGCTGACCAGAGCCTGCAAATAGGAATGCTTGATGTCCGACGGAATCTGGCCCTTCAGCCCCTGCCAGGCATCGCGCGGACACTCGATCAGTTTCACCGAAGTAGCTTTTAGCATTTAGCTCTTAGCCTTTAGCGATGGCAGCGATACAGCGGAGCCTCTGACGGTCATTCCAATGGCAATCTGGCAGTTTAGAATCAACAATCAACAATTTTCTCCGTGTCTCCGTGGTGGTGAATCACGTTTGCAGCACTCCCACCTTGAACTCCGCCACTTCAGGATTCAGCGCTGCGGCTTCCAGAGCCTGCGTAATTGCGTCGCGCGTCTCGATGGGATCGATGATCTTATCGATCCACAACCTCGCGGCGCCGTAGCGTGGGTCAGTCTGTTCGTCATAGGTACGCTTCACTGATTCGTATAGCTCTTTTTTGTCTTCGTCGCTTAACTTCTTTCCCCCGCGCTCGAGTTGTTTCACTTTGATTTCGACCAAGGTTCCAGCCGCTGAATCTCCGCTCATTACTGCGTAGCGCGCGGTCGGCCAGGCAAATACGAATCTTGGATCGAACGCTTTGCCGCACATAGCGTAGTGTCCAGCGCCGAACGATCCACCGACTATCACAGTGATCTTCGGCACGACTGAATTCGATACTGCATTTACCATTTTTGCGCCGGCTTTGATGATGCCGCTCCACTCCGCATCGCGGCCCACCATGAAGCCATTCACGTCGTGAAAGAAAACCAGCGGAATCAAATTCTGATTACAATCCATGATGAAGCGCGCGGCCTTCTCGGCCGATTCTGTATAAATCACACCGCCAAACTCGACACGCTTATGGCCTTCATGATCGGTCTGATGGGCGTGCAGTTTTTGATTGGCGACGATGCCCACGGCAAACCCTCCGACGCGTCCGTAGCCACAGATGAGAGTCTTGCCGTATTCAGGCTTGTATTCGTCGAAGCGGCTGCCGTCCAGCACGCGCGCCAAAATCTCCTTCATGTCGTAGGGGCGCGCGGGGGAAGAATCATAGATGCCGTAAATCTCTTCGGCGGCCAGCGCCGGCTCCACCGGTTTCTTGCGGTCCCAGCAAGACTGGCGGCGGTATCCCCACTTTTCAACGATGGAGCGAATACGCGCCAGGCAGGACGGATCGTCCGGCTCGCGGAAATCTACCGTGCCGCTGATACCCGCATGCATCGCTGCCCCGCCCAAATCTTCTGCCGCAACTTTCTGTCCGATCGCCGCCTGCACTAACGCTGGTCCGGCCAAAAATAATCCGCTGCCGTCCGTCATCAGAACGTGATCGCACATCACCGGCAGGTAGCCGCCGCCTGCAACGCACATACCCATAATGGCCGCAGTCTGCGGAATGCCCAGGGATGACATGACAGCGTTGTTGCGGAAGACGCGTCCGAAATCGTCGGTATCAGGAAACACATCTTCCTGCAACGGCAGGAAAACGCCTGCCGAATCCACCAGATAAATGGTCGGGATGCGATTCTCGATGGCGATGTTCTGGGCGCGGATCACTTTCTTCGACGTCATGGGGAAAAACGCGCCCGCTTTCACCGTAGCATCATTCGCAATAATCATGACCATGCGCGTCTGAATGCGCGCCAATCCGGTGATCACTCCCGCGGCAGGCGCTCCGCCCCATTCCTCATACATGCCGTGAGCGGCGTAGAGTCCCAATTCGAAAAAGCTTTTGGGGTCGGCTAATAATTCAATCCGTTCTCGGGCAGTGAGGCGTCCCTTGCCGTGCTGGTTCTCGATGGCCTTATTGCCGCCGCCTTCACAGATTTCTTCGCCTTCATTGCGGACCTGAGACATGAGATCCGCCAGAAAGCGCATGTTGGCCTCGAATCGTGCCGAGGTGGGATCAACTTTGGTCGCCATGAGGTTAGGCAACAACGAAGTGGAAGCGTCGGGAATTTCGCTGCGATCGGCCATGGACAAGGATAACGAGAGGGGAACTGTTTACGGTATAACACTCCCGCCGCGCCGCGCAATGCTAGTGTCCGCCGCTCAACTCTCGCACGATTGCGCCAACGAACTGTTTGGCGTCGCCAAAGAGCATCAGCGTGTTGTCGAGGTAGTAGAGAGGGTTGTCGATGCCGGCGAAACCGGGGCTCATGCCGCGTTTGATGACCATAACGGTGTGGGCTTTATCCACGTCAAGGATGGGCATGCCGAAGATGGGGCTGGATTGATCGTTGCGGGCGGCAGGATTGGTGACGTCGTTGGCGCCGATGACGAGGGCAACATCGGTTTGCGGAAAGTCGCCGTTGATCTCGTCCATTTCGATGAGGCGGTCGTAGGGGATGTCGGCTTCGGCGAGCAGGACATTCATGTGGCCGGGCATGCGTCCGGCGACAGGATGGATGGCGAAGCGAACGTCGACGCCCTTCTTGGTGAGGATGTCGTAGAGTTCGCGGACTTTGTGCTGGGCTTGCGCCACGGCCATGCCGTAGCCGGGGACGATGACAACTTTATTTGCAGCCGAGAGGATGGCGGCGGCCTCTTCGGCGGTGGCGCTGTGGACGGGCTTCGCTACCTCCGCGCCAGCGGCTGCGGCTTGCACTTGGCCGAAGGCTCCGAACAGGACATTGGTGAAAGACCGATTCATCGCCTTCGACATTATGACCGAGAGTATGAGTCCGGAGGAACCATCAAGCGCGCCGGCGATGATGAGGAGTTTGTTCTGGAGAACGAATCCCATGGCCGAGGCGGAGAGGCCGGCGTAGCCGTTTAACAGTGAGATGACGGTGGGCATGTCGGCGCCACCGATAGGGATTATCAGGAGAATTCCGAAGATCAGCGAGATGCCAACGATCAGCGGGAAGAATTGTTTCGCTGCGGGATTCAGGACGAGATAAACGGCGCTGGCGATGGCGACGGCGAGCAACAGAAAGTTGACTAGGTTCTGTCCTTTATAGGTGATAGGGCGTTGCGGCAGGATTTCCTGGAGCTTTCCTGCTGCCATCAGGCTTCCGGTGAAAGTGAGTCCTCCGAGAATCACCTCCATGGAAAGCACGGCCATCATGAATTTGGGAACGTTCGGAGTGCGCAGATAAAACTCTGCCGTGCCGACTAAGGTGACGCAGAGTGCGCCGAACGCGTGGCTCAACGCGGTCCGCTGCGGGACGGCGGTCATCTGGACCATGCCGAGAGGAATGCCGATGCCAGTGCCGAGCACGAGGCCGACGACGATCCATTTCCAATCGACGATGCCGTGATGTAATAGGGTGCCGGCGACGGCGAGGACCATGCCGAGTTCCCCGGCCCAGATGCCGTGGCGGGCCGTGGCGGGGGAACTCATCCACTTCAGCGACAGGATGAAAAGGGCACTGGCGATGAGGTAGATGACTTCGATGATGTACTGGCTTCCGGCGACCTCGTTCATTATTTTTTCACCGGGCGGCTGCTCTTGAACATTTTGAGCATGCGGTCGGTAATGAAGAATCCGCCAACGACGTTGCTGGTGGCGGCTACGATGGCGATGACGCCGAGCACAGTTGCGAACTCGCTTTTCCGTTCACCCACGAGAACGATTGCGCCGACTACGGCGATGGCATCGAGCGCGTTGGTGAGCGACATCAGCGGAGTGTGGAGCAAGGGCGAAACGTGGCGGATGACTTCGAAGCCGATGAAGCAGGCCAGCATGAAGATGAAAAGATCGTCGATTAGTGTGGAACCCATATGTCCCTCGAGGGCTAAAGCCCGGTGCTTCTAAGACGCTTTACGCGACGCTTAAGCGCCGCTCTACCACGGTGCTACCCGTAACCGAATGCGAATCGCGAATTTCGTTACTGCGACACTAACGCCGGCAGTTTGAAGAATTCGCGAACTCTTGCGTTCACGATTTCGCCGGCGTGCGTAACCATGGTCTCGCGGATGATTTCGTCCTGCGGGTTGAGCTGCAGTTTGCCTTCTTTCACGATGTAAGCGAGGAAGGTGGCGATATTGCGTGCATACATCTGGCTGGCATGGTAGGGGACGCTGCTGGCGAGATTGATGGCGCCGATGATGGTCACGCCATGCGCTTTCACGGTTTCGCCAGTGCGAGTAAGTTCGCAGTTGCCGCCGCGTTCGGAAGCGAGATCGACAATCACCGAGCCGGGTGCCATGGCTTTGACCATGTCCGCGGTGATTAGCACCGGCGACTTTTTGCCGGGAATCACAGCCGCGGTAATTACCACATCGCTTTCGGCAACTACGCGGGTGAGAAGTTCGCGCTGGCGAGCGTAAAAAGTTTCGTCCTGGGCCGTACCGTAGCCGCGGGCATCCTGAGCATTCTGGGCTTCGAGAGGCAATTCAACGAAGCGTCCACCCAGGCTTTGGACCTGTTCTTTGGAAGCGGCGCGCATGTCGTAGGCGGAGGCGACCGCACCCAGGCGCCGTGCCGTGGAAATGGCTTGCAATCCTGCGACTCCGGCCCCAATGACAAATACGCGTGCCGGCGTAATGGTACCTGCGGCGGTAGTCATCATGGGAAATATTCGAATAGAGGTTTCGGCGGCCAGCAGTACCGCTTTGTAACCGCAGATCGTCCCCATGGAAGAAAGAGCGTCCATGCTTTGCGCGCGCGTGGTGCGGGGCACGAGTTCGACGGAAAATGAAGTAACACCGGTGGCGGCAATCTGCTCGGTCACTTCCGCAGAACCGAAGGGACGAAGAAATCCGATAAGCAGTTGATCGCGCCGCATAAGCGGCAGATCGGCCTTGCCTGTCACATCATTGGAGCCGCAGCAGAGGACCTGCACAACGATGTCTGCGTTGGCGAATACCGCGGCGCGATCAGGAAGAATTTTTCCGCCCTTCTCGACGTACGATGAATCGGGATACCCTGCCTGCTCTCCAGCACCCGACTCTATTGCCACTTCGAGTCCCGCCTTGGCTATCGTGGGGATCACCGCGGGCACGAGCGCTACCCTGCGCTCTCCGGGATAACTTTCCCTGGGAACTCCAACAATCACGCAATTATCCTTTCTGTCTCTGTCGAAAGTAGCTTGGTCCGCCTTGCAACTGCCAATACTCACATCGCAGTGTGGGACGGGTGTGACGCGTGTCACAATGGTAATGGAAGCAGCATCAAAAAGATTGCTTAACTTTCTCACCTGCTTAACTTTCTCAGTGACTCGTCTCCGGCGGGTAGTACCCACTCCGGGTTCGTACCGTTAGCTTCGTATATCCCGGGGCATGTGCGTCCACGCGCAAAGACTGATACTCGGGCTTTACATTTTGGTTCCGAGGCTTGAACGCCAGAATGTATTGGCTGCGGATGTCGCGGGCTACGGTTCGAGTGATGTTATCCACCTGATCCAGCGAGTCCGGGAAGTATGCTACTCCACCCGTGCTGGAAGCCAGGTGTTGCAGAGCTTCGCGCCCTTCGCCCCTCAGTCCGGTCCCTACGAGCCCAATGGCATAGACGGTCGGACCATCGGATTGTTGCAGTCGGCGCGAAGTTTCTTCCAGCGTTTCCTGGCTCATATTGTCTTGACCATCCGTTATTACCAACAGCACTTTCTTGCTGAGGCGAGGGTTCTTCTCCAAGTGGACTGCCGACGCGATGATCGCATCGTACAGCGCGGTGCTTCCTTTAGCGGATACTTGATGCAAAGCGGCTTGCAGCAAGTTCACGTCAGAAGTGAAATCCTGATCGAGATACGGGTTCTGCCCAAAGTTAACCACGAAGATTTGATCCTGGGAATTGCTCGCGCGCACCAGATTCAGCACCGCCTGCGTTACCTGGCCTCGCTTATCGCGCATAGACCCCGAATTATCCACCACGATCCCCATCTCGACTGGAACGTCTTCCCGGCGAAACGATGTAATGGTTTGCGGTGTTCCATTCTCGAAGATCGAAAAGGCGCTCTTGTCCAATCCCGTAACCATGTGCTGGTCCTGATCGACTACGGTGGCATGAAGAACCACTTCTTCCACCTGCTTCTTGAACACGAACATACCCTGATCGTTGCCGCTCGGCTCTTGCGCCACGGGTGACTGCCCGGGAGAAGTCTGCGGAGCGTCGTTTTGACCAGAGGCGTTTTGGCCGGGGGGCAGTTGCGCATCCGGCGCGCTCCCGTTGCTCGAACTTGAGGATGGCACGGACGTACCAACAGCGGGTGTCTGGGCCACAGTCGTCGACGCCGTCGTCATCAATGTGGCCAGTATCAATGTAGATGTCAGCGAGGCAACGCCCCAGGAAGCGGCTGAGCGCATGCAATTCCTCCGTCGTGCATTGGATGCCACCTCTATGGAAAACGGAGGCCACGGTAGTACCTTAGCGTCTACTGTAAATACCTTAGCCAACAAACTCGTTGCACCGATTCACCTCAAGAATCCCTAATGCGGCCCGCTTAAAGCCCACTTTTACAATGGATTCTGTGCAACCGGCTCTGCCTCTTGGGCAACTATCCTAGAACACAGTGCTCTGCCTGCGGCGGAATGCGCGTCGGGTGGTACTCGTGACTGCGGGAAGTTGAAGGTAGGAGGCGTGGGCGTGCTTCGAATCCTGATCGCGGACGATCATGAAGTAGCGAGGAAGGGCATCCGCTCGTTGCTGGAAGACCATGCCGGATGGGAGGTTTGCGCCGAAGCCAAAGATGGTCGCGAAGCGGTCGAACTTTCTGCCCAGCTGAAGCCTGATGTGTTCCTGCTCGACATTGGGATGCCGAATTTGAATGGACTCGACGCCGCGCGACAAATTCTCACCACCACGCCTGACGCTCGCATCCTCATCCTCACCATTCACGATTCGGAACAGGTAGTTCGGGAAGTCTTGGCCGCCGGAGCGCGAGGTTTTGTTCTGAAATCCGACGCCGGGCGCGACTTGGTGGCTGCGGTCGAAGCCTTGCAAAATCGGCGGACTTTCTTTACGTCAAAGGTCGCGCAGATGATGCTCGACGGCTATCTGCGTCCCCAAGAGGAACGTGACACTGCCGGGCAGCACATTTTGACGCCACGGGAACGGGAAGTCATTCAACTCGTCGCCGAGGGGAAAACCACTAAGGAAATCGCTACCGCCCTTAGCCTCAGCGTCAAAACCGCAGAAACTCATCGCACCAACTTGATGCGGAAATTGGATCTGCACTCCATTGCAGATCTCACGCTCTACGCCGTGCGAAATGGAATTGTCCAGATCTACTAATAAGTGTGTTTGCTAGTTACCTTGCCGCGTGCAGCGCGAGGATCTGTTAATGCTGCCTATTTGAGCTGTGCTTTATCGACAACAGGGCTTATCTCTCCGGCATCCTAATTTGTAAATCCAATCCAACCTTTGTGAGGTCACCATGAAATTCTTCTCTGCAAATCTTGATAGTCTTCGGAAACTCTACTTTGACCAGCTGCAACAGCTCCATTCGGCTGAAACCCAAATCACCGAGGCCCTGCCCAAGATGATCCAATCGGCCACCGAACCCCAATTGAAAAATGCTCTGCAAACCCATCTGCAGGAGACGAAGGGCCACGTGGCGAGACTCGAGCAGATTCTGAATGAAGCCAAAGGTTCCGTCGACTCCAAGAAGTCCAAAGGCATGGCTGCTTTGATTACGGAGGGCGAAGATGTAATCAAGGACGCCGCAGACCAGTCCGTCCGCGACGCCGGCATCACCGCTGCCGCGCAAAAGGTGGAGCACTATGAGATTGCTGCCTATGGCACGGTTCGAAACTTCGCGGAAATCCTGGGAAAGGATAGCGACGCTAGATTGCTCGATCAAACCCTGGAAGAGGAGAAGCACGCCGATTCAATCTTGACCGGAATTTCCGATACTGCGAACACGAAAGCTGACAAGGCTGCCTAATCCGCGAATCGCTTAAACAACTTAAGGAAAGAAAAAGAGAACAAACGCGCGTTTACGCTGCGCTTTGTTCTCTTTTTTTACCGGGAACTCAGCTAACTGCCTTGTTCTCCGCCAAGTTTATAAGGGCACTCCGTCCGTGAGATACATAATCCACCCGATATTCCCGATGTCGACCCTTAAATAGTCTGTGAAAGCTAAACGGTTGATCAAGAATAGCGCACGCGCGAAAGGGGTTTACGATGCTCTGGACCATTGCGGTAATACTTCTCGTTCTCTGGTTGCTTGGGATGGTCAGCTCATATACCTTGGGCGGATTCATCCACATCTTGCTAGTACTAGCGATCATCGCGGTCCTCGTGCGCCTCATTCAGGGACGAAACCCGGTTTAGCACCGGCTCCGATGAGGCCCAGTGGTCTGGGGGGTTCCGCCGCTTTCGTGTAGTTGAAACTGAAACGACGAGTGGCCAACCGGGCCACGCATCGAAATGAATCTCATCTAACGAGAGAGGAGCAATGAATCATGGATAAGGATCGGGTTGAAGGTAAGGTCAAGGACGTAGCGGGTCGTGTGGAACGACAAGTTGGCGAGTGGACCGGTGACCCAGAGAAGCAGGTCCACGGTGCTGCCAAGCAGGCTGAGGGCAAAGTGCAAAACACGTGGGGCAAGGTAAAGGATGCGGCCAAGTCAGGCGTCGATGAAAATCGCGCTCAAAAGGATGAGAGTGTCGATGAAGCTGAGGATCGAAAAATTAGGTCAGAGCGAAAAGCAGGATAAGCGCTTCTAATTCCGCTAGCCGCCCGCCAATATCGCGTGGGCGGTTTTTTTGGTTCGATAGCTGGAAACGCTTCTGCGGCTAGGTGGCAGAGTCGTCCCCAGGCCGTTCCTCTGGCGGCATCTGCACCTGAATGATGTTGTTTTTTACTGCGTACAAGACGAGGTCGCGGATAGAGTGAAAACCGAGTTTTCGCATAATGTTGCTGCGATGGGTTTCAGCGGTCTTGGTACTCAGGTTCAGCACCGACGCAACCTCCTTGGAACTCTTCCCTTCCGCGAGCAATTGAATAACTTCCCGCTCCCGCGGCGTCAAGCTGGGGAATCTCGGCGGCGCTCCGCGCGGAGAAACAGTGCCCTTCTCAAGAAAGCCCGCTAATACCAATTCATTTACTCGCGGCGTAAAGAACATTTGGCCCCGTTGTAGAGCATCGATGGCGGAGACCAAATCCCGTACAGCATCGGATTTGAGCACGAACCCTCGTGCCCCCGCGTCCAGGGCCTCCCGTATTACATGGTCTGAGTCAGTGATGGTAAGGACGATAATCTTGAAGTTCGGATCATGTTGAATCAGCTGCCGCGTGGCTGCCAGCCCGTTCAGGTTTGGCATGCCGATATCTAAAATCACAAAATCAGGCTTAAGTAGCTTCGCTTTTTCAACTGCTTCCCGGCCGTCCGACGCCTCGCCACAGATCTCCCATCCCTCCTGCGCTTGCAATAGAGCAGACAAACCGCGGCGCACAACTTCATGATCGTCGGCTATCAGAATGCGCAGCTTCAACGCGCGCCTCCGAACCCCTCCAAAATCGTGACGCGGAAATAATGTTGTCGCACCACAAAGGGGTAGGCTGTAATCACTCTACTCATATTCGACTCCTTTGGAAACAGACCGGTAGGACCTCACCATCTCTTAACTCGAAGCGTGTACTGAATATAAGCGGCCGATGGGAGCGAGCAATCAGGTGTTTGCTGTATTTCAAAAGTTGCACCGCGAGTGGAGTTTTCTCATGGATTTTGCTAACTAAGTCGGGCAGGAAGTCCTTCTCTAATGTTGCGTGTGAAAGGTAACGGAAACGGCATCTCGCAGGATCTATTAAGGACTTTTCGAACGAACGGCGCAGCCTTCGGAATCGGTCTGTCCGGGCTGCGCGAACTCAGAGGTCACCTGGACATTCAATCCAATTCAACGGACACCCAGATCACCGTCACAGTTCCTCTGGGAGAGGGAGACGCGCCAGCCGCCCGGCTGAGTTTACGAGTCGACTCTCCTCGTCCTAAGGAACTTCTGCTTATAAGGCAACGACCGGTAATCCGAGCTCACGGGCTTGTCTGCGAAGTCTGGCTTCCAGCCGGTGACGATTCTGTACTTCGTTTTGCGCGCAGATGGCCTCATCGTAAGCCTGGCCGGTGGTTACCATGTGATAGATGATGCGCGCCAATTTGTGCGCGGTGGCCGTGATTGCTTTCGGGGCCCCAAGTTTAGCGCGCATCCGGCGATAGAAGTGGCCGAGATGGGATTGGCTGCGATAGAGCGATTGCGCCGCCATGTAGCGCTGTGGCCGCTCGATTCTTGACCTTGCGGGTTTTGACCGACAACACTTTGCCACCGCTCACCCGGTTGTCGGGACAGAGTCCAAGCCAGGATGCTAAGGCCGACCCATCGTCGAAGCTGGAAAGATCAGGACCGATCTCCGCCAAAAGAGTCTGCGTGGTGAGGACGTTGATCCCTGGCACTTGGGTCAGATCTACTCCCAAGATGCGGTGGAAATGAGTCTGCAGGTCGAAGCGCGGCTCGCTCGTCTTCGGTTGGGACTCGTCTTTCGAGGGCGATGGGGAACCTGAGGGCGGATCCACTTTCGACTCGAACCCCTCCAGATACCGCGCAATCTCACGATCGCACGCCGCGATCAACTCTTGGTAATGACGAAACGCCGTCAGTGATTGGCTGAGCGTGAACAAATGCTCGCGCCGATAATCTCCCACCAGCGACTTGGCGATGGTATCCGCGCTGGCCTTGATCCGCCGATCGCGGAGTGCAGCCAGCGTATGTGGGTTGCGCTCACCCGCCAGAATGGCCCCCACGATCGCTAACCCGGTCACGCCGGTGATATCGCTGATCACGTGGTGGAGTTGCAGGTTCATCTGATCCAGAGCCTTTTGCATGTGCTGCACGTGAGTCGACGCCATCTGTACCAGGCTGTCGCGGTGACGGAGGATCGACCGCACCGTACACACCGCTTGTTCCGGCCGGAACGACCCGCGCAGTAAGCCCACCGAATGCAGATACTGCAGCCATTGGCAGTCGGAAACATCAGACTTGCGCCCCGGAACATTCTTTACGTGATGGGCGTTGACCAGGAAGACCTTGAATCCTCGCGCTTCCAAGATCTGAAACAAGGGGATCCAGTACACGCCGGTACTCTCCATCGCCACGGTCTCGATGTTGCAGGCTTTCAGCCAGTTGGCCGCGGCATGAAGATCTCCCGTAAACGTTGCAAAGCAGCGTACCGCTTGCGGATCGCGATCCGCAGGCACGGCGATGTAGATCTCCGTCGCCCCAATATCCACCCAGCAGCATTCGGGTTTAGGCAAAGCAACATGGGCGCTCCTGTCTTCTGCTTGCCCTTTCGTTTTCTCGACATGGGTCCCTCCGCATTGGATTTGACCATGCGAGACGGCCCAGACTGTGCAGAACTGAGTACTCTCCTAATCGGGATCGACGCACCTGGTTACCAGGCCGCCGTCACCACTGTCTTGAGCACAGGAGTCTGGGACCATGCTAGAGAACGGGCTCCCGGAGGATGCACCATTGGGTTTTCGGCCCACTTGCCGGCACGCATGGGCCCGCTCATCTTACTGCAACGCTCAGTTCCTTGCCGGGTTTCACCCGCGCACCGCGGGTTAGTTTGCTAGGAAGTTACAGGCAGCATCCCCGGAACTGATAGATTTCGATTTCGCTTTTCGTCCGACCCGCTGCTCCGTTTCCTGCCGATGCGCTTCTTGCCGGACGCCAGTAATTTTCTCATCTTCAGTCTGGCCTTGTGCAGTTGCGACTTGGAATTGCCGATCGAACAGGATAACTGCTCCGCGATCTCGTGGTGCTCGTAGCCTTCGACTTCATGCAAAATAAATATCGCCCGGCAGCCTTCGGGTAATTCTTTCGCCGCCTGGGTTAAGGCCACGCGGTCGACTGCGCCCATCAGCTTGTTATCGTCTCTGCCAAATTCCCGCGGCACCTGCGAGTGATCCAAAGTGGCAGGCTCGTCGAGGGAAATTTCGCGCAGATGTCGCTTGCGACGCGTCATCAGCACCGTGTTCACTACTACCCGGTAAATCCACGTCGAGAAGGCGGAGTCTCCTCGAAAACTCGGAAGTCCGCGAAAAATCTGGATGAAAGCGTCTTGCGTCAGATCTTCCGCATCAGCGACATTCTTCGTCATCAACAAGCACGTGGAATAGACTCGCCTCTGGTGCAGCTCGAAAATCGTTGCACAGGCCTGTTGGTCTCCATCCTGGGCTCGAGAAATAAGTTCGGAGTCAGTCTTCAGTTTCTTCGTTTCAGGAACCATCATTGCAGCTGAAACAGCGGTAGCGCTCACGGGGAATTTCCTTTCCTGGCGCAACTGCCGTGGGCGCGCACGGCAATCAACGTCAACAAGAACAAGTCAACAAGAACAATAAGATCCGGCCGTTTTCTTAGCTATGGGGTGGTACCTGTAATTACCTCAAAGGCTCACCCTAAGGCTGACGATCGCGGCAAACAATTTGGAAGCAAATCTCTGCTTTAAGTTTTAGTGCTTAGCGGCCGAATCAAAATCCTTCTTGAAAACCTTGTGCTCGTCTTTGTGCCCGAAATCAAGACCAAAATGCGGTTCCGATTGCGTCCCCGTGATCTTCACTGGGACCTGTGTGCCGGCCCCGTTTTTGCTGAAAAACGGATCGACAGGTTTCAGAAGAATGGATTTCCAACCACTGGTCATTTGCGACAACTTGGCGTCCAATCGCGCCGTCCCTTGAAAATCGAAGGTGCGTCCGTCGAGGCTATAATTTCCTGCCATATCGACCTGCGTTCCCGGAATCGAGAAATGGAGCAGAGAGAAGGATAACAATCCGTCCTCTAACTTGAATATTCCTCGCAAATTAGTCGCAAGGGGGTCTTGGGGATTCTCCTGCTTCGCCTTCCCCTTTCCTTGAGTACGCATACTCAACGAGTCAAGCCGTGACTGCACTTTCTCGTTAGTGAAATGCCCGCCCTGCACATCGAAGTTACCGGCCAGGTGCAAGCGATCAGCCACGTCACCTTCGCCTGGCAGCAGACTCAGTTTCGCCCGCATTTTTACTGGCCCTGTCATGACCGGAGGATCCGTCCGCACGCCGGCTTTGAGCAGATCCTCAATCTCCGCATGCTCGACAACTACATCCAGCTCGATGTCGTGTCCGCGCCGGCCCTGGATCCTCGTCACAGAGCCTTTCGCCGTGAAGAATGAATGAAGCAGCTTTGCTTTCACCGGACTAAGATGTGTGTCACCACTCGTGCCATCCACGATGGCGTGAAACTCCGTGTGGAGCGGAACCGCGTGACCGCTCGTGGTGATCCTAAAATCCGGGGTGTCGGTGGTTCCATCGACCACGATATTGCTGAGCGTTCCCGCATACCTGCCGGTTGAGGAGAGCATTCCTCCGATGCCCTTCAGCGTGCCCAGATCGGCGTTGCTGAAGGAATAATCGCCCTGCACCGGCGTGTCACGCGGATCGTCTTCATGCCACGGGCCGAACAAACCAGTTGATTGAATATTTCCAACTGGCTTCGGATTCACCAGCGTCGCATCGAAGTGCAGAGGCTGGCCGGGACCAATGTCCTTCATCTTCAAATTACTGATGGCGAATTCCAACGGCGGTTTGCTGGGATTGGAGTTGTTGATCAGCAGCCTTGTGTCTTCGCAAACGAACCTGTCCACGACGACCGACATCTTCCTCGTTTGCGATCTCATCTTTTTAGTAAATTCCGGACGACTTTCCTTCGGGGGAATGTTCAGCTCCATGCCCTTCAAGTAGACCGTGTCTACGTGTACTGTGGAACGAAACAAGTTTCGGATGTCGGCGTGAAAGTGGAATTCCTGCAAAGTGATCAGCGCCTGCACACCCGGCTCGTACGGATTCGGATCGGTTGGTCCATAGATCTTCAGACCGCTTCCCGAAACCTCGAGGCCGTGAATCACGGACACATTAAGGCTCGTCAGCTCCACCTTGCTCTGGAATCGATTCGATAAGGTCTGGATCAGGCGCGTACGGAGGATAGGTTGAGCGCGGGCAATGACCAGCCGGACGGTTACGACAGCCGCAGTCAAGAAGAGGCAAAGGACTAAAGCGATCAACCGCCATCGGCGGCCGTGCTTCGCGGTACGTTGGGTGGAAACGTGCACGACTTCCCCCTCCGCTACTAAAACAGAGTATTCGGAATAGCAAGTCAATACATCAGATTCCTGCCATGCCGGCTTCGCATTCAGGTTTGGCGCGCGGCTGAAAACCGCGAGCTCTTAGAACTCTAGTCGTCGCGTTTTCCGAGACAGTGAAGTTATCGCTTCTCGGACTAAGCGACCGGGGTTTCAGCCGCAGAGTAAATCTGCGTGGGCATCTGAATCTGGATGATGTTGTTTTTGATGGCGTATACGACTAGATCCCGAATCGAGTGCAGACTGAGTTTTCGCATGATGTTGCTGCGATGAGTCTCAACGGTCTTAGTACTCAAGTTAAGCAGGGTTGCTACTTCCTTGGAACTCTTCCCCTCAGCCAGCAGCTGGGTAATTTCACGTTCCCGAACCGTAAGAGTGGGTAGGTTGGGTGGCTCATTGCGGGCGACAACGTGCCCTTTGTCCAGGAATCCGGCCAGTACCAGGTCGTTCACTCGCGGCGTGAAGAACATGCGCTTGCTTTGCAAGGCTTCCACGGCGGAGACGAGATCGCGAGCGGCGTCGGATTTCAAAACAAAACCGCGGGCCCCAGCGTCGAGCGCCTCGCGGATGACCTGATCGGAATCGGTGATTGTAAGGACGATCACTTTGAACTGCGGATCATACTGCATGAGCTGGCGCGTGGTGTCCAAGCCGTTGAGGCTGGGCATCCCGATATCGACAATGACCACGTCGGGCTTCAGACGCTTGGCCATCTCAATCGCTTCGCGGCCGTCCGATGCCTCTCCGCAAATTTCCCAGCCTTCATGTTTCTGAAGCAGCGCACACAATCCTCGACGCACGATTTCATGATCGTCGGCTAACAGGATTCGCAGTTTCATGGCAGATTGTCCTCCGGTACCGATCTTTCTGAGTTCGACGGGCTGGACTACCGCGTCCAGCCTTTTCATCCCGAGGCTTGTGGGCTTCGGGCTAATGCCGTAAATACGCGATGCTGACTGACTGACTCCACTGCTTCCAACAAATCGCGGGCCGCATTCGATTTCACGACGTACCCCCGGGCTCCCGCATCGAGGGCCTCGCGCATCATCTGCGGCGAGTCATGCTGGGTTACGAACAAGACCTCAAGGCCGGCGTTCTTATGCTTTTGTTGTATCAAGCGACAGGCTTCAAGACCGTTCATACGCGGCATGGTGACATCGAGGACCACGACGTCGGGCTGTAAACTTTCGACTTTCTCCACCGCTTCCATCCCGTCGGAGGCTTCCCCTACAACTTCCCAATCGCCTCGACCTTGGAGTAGAGTTCTCAGCCCTTGCCTTACGATAGGATGATCGTCCACAAGCAGGATGCGAACCGCCATACAGTTTTCATTTCCCCGATGCTGCACCGTGCAAGCCTCTTGACTGCTCCACGGCCGGCTGATTTGGGTTCTTCAGTTTTCGCCGTAGACTTCTATTTAATTATTTAAGCTTCCCCGTTCTCGTTTGCCGCAGACTGCTAATGATACCCGTAAGGCAGTTCCGTAGGCGTAATTCGTATTGAAACTAGCACGGTGCGGGCCGATCCCGAATACAGGGAATACTGTATTCTACGTTGCGGGGCCTGCGAAGCTTAGTTCTCCACCGAAACACTGGCAGGGAAATAAGTTTTGGCGTGCAATAGCGCATCTACAGCCTCCACGATGGAGCCCACATCCGATTTCGCGCATGCCCCGCGTATCCCGGCGCGACGCGCCTCGTCAGCCAGCTGTTTGGACAAATGAATCGTTACCATCAGGATCGGGATTTCAGGAAAAAGGCCTGAGATCTGACGGGCTACGTCGAGACCGTTGAGGTCTGGCATCTGAAAATCCAGCAAAATCATGTCGGGCGGATTTTTCTTGACCCTCTGGATCGCTTCGCCGCCGGTGCGAGCCTCGTCGCAAACCCGCCACGTACTCTGCTGCTCGAGCAGCGAACGCAAGTAATGCCGCACTGCCGGATTATCATCGACTACGAGAATGCGAACCACGTCGCCGTCCTTTCGAGATAACTTCAGAAATCTTGCATCGAGGTTCGCCCAGGGACGCGACCCTTAGAGTGCTGATCGTTCAATATGTTCCGCTCAACTCCTAGCTCTGACTGTTTTACGATAGGATTCCACTTTTTCAATCGCAATACCGTGAACTCCCTAGAACTGTGGTAGGACTGATGCCGCAGTCACCAAATTCCTTTATCGCTGCCGGTAATTTTCAGTTCCAACGCCGCTGCCGCAGCCAAGCCAGGCAGCAGGCTCAGCCGCATAGTACTTTGGAGATCTCCATTGAGCAGCAGTCTCTTCCACTCTGATGCATAGAATCGGGCAGCTTGAGGGAAAATCGGGATGCGCAGGAATTTTTTCTTAAAATAGACCCGTTCATTTCCGAAATGGGCGGCATCCGTTACCAGCGACGGCAGGGCAAGGTCTTCTCCGCGATAGGTCTTAACGTAGCCGGAGACTGTCACCAGATAGGTTGCGAGTCCATCCCAAAGGCCTGCCGATTCAGCCAGATTCTTGAGATATGAGTAATCGATTGTTCCTGAATCCACCAGGCGGGCAGTATCAGCAATGTCACAAAGCCGTAAATAAAAGTGGCGATACATGCGTTGCAGAGTGCTGAGGATGAGGCGATCTTCGGGAGCCGGCACGCGAAAGTTTTGTCCGTCGAAGCCTTGATCGCCGAACCTAACAGTGCCGGCTCGCGAGACCAGGGAGTTTGTAATCGCGACCTGTTCACCTGTCTGTCCCAACCTTGAGATGTGGACTTCGACCAGTTCGGGCAGGCCGGGAACGATAAAATTCCGTTTGTTCGCGAGGCGGTCGCCCCAGCTTCGTTCGTCCGGGCGCGCCTTGAAGCGGTTCTGCATGACCGCTACAACATCAGAGCCCTCAGCATTGCTGTAAAGATCAAGATCGTTACCCAAATCCGGCCAGTGATCGAGAGACTTGATGACGATGACGTCACCAACCTCCTTCAGCGCCGCACAAATAGGGAAAAGAAAAGACAATGCGTGCCGGATGCGCGCTCTCTCTTTCGTCAGCGCATGGTCAACCCACTCGGCCCGATCATGGCCGTGAGCTAGCATCGCTTGATGCAAAATAGGAAACGTTCGCGCGATCACGTGGTGAGAATTTGCCAGACTCCAAAGCTCGCCAAAATCCTGCGGGCTGAATGTGGAGACCATCCTGCCAATGTCTTCGCGGTGTTTTGGCGAGGCGGGGACATTATTGTCCGGGAGCCCCAGCAACAATTTTGAGAGTAGGGTAAGGCACTTCGTCGAATTTTTCGAGCTATCCATAGTTTCGACTCGTTTTGCTTTGCCGCTTATCGCCGAGGACGCCACAGGCGTTTTTCGATGTGAAAATTTGCCGTCGGGTTGTTGAACTAGCTGCACCTGCCCTTCAATGCGAACCGGACCGTACCTTGGCCTCGTTGCCGCAATCGGTGGCGGTCCGGCGTTCGACCGCTGTTCCCTCCTCATAGTCGTTCCAAGTTTCAATTAGAAGAAACGGAAGCGGCTTGGAGCTGTCGTAATACCGTTGATAAAAATTCAAAGTTTCGTCGAGGGTTTTTCCGCAGTCACTTTGTATGCGCCGGTTGAGCCCCCACGAGGCAGCGGAATCATCGAACCCCGGCCAGGCACCGCCGACCGCAATCTTGTCGGGATATTTGTTCTGCATAGTCTTGTAGAAATTATCCAGATACGCCTGGCCCCAATTGCTGCCGTCGGCGGCCCATCCTCCGGGGCCGGGCTGCACCCAGGCGTAGGACCCTGCGAAGTCATCGGCAAACTTCGCAGGAGGCTCGTCTTTATAAATCAAGAGGGGTGGGTTCTCCCAACTGCTGCAGTGTTCGCGTACGCGGTTCCAGTCGACGTGGCCGCCCTTCGGAAAAATAAAAATAATCGGTCGCCCGTTGTAAGTGAGATAGGCCTCCCGATATTTCGCCGTTGGCCCGATATAACTCTTGTAGGCTTTGTCGAGGGATGCGATTTCCGCATCGGTCGTCTGCGCATCATCATCCTGATCTTGCGCTTCGTTGTACAGCAAAGCGACCCGGAAGTGGCTCTCGCTCGCCGCCGCCTGCATCAGAGCGAAGTTATGATCGGAGTATGGATTGCTCTCGCCATACCAGTCGACCACAAAAGCGGAGATCCCCATCTGACGAGCTTGCTGAATCTGCTTGCGTAGCTCTGCGGGATCCTGGCTGGAATAGCCAACATCCATGTGGGTGTGATCGCCGAACCAAGGCATGTACACCGCGAGCAACTTGGGGGAAACTCCCGGCGCCATCGCATTCTGCTGCAGCATATGATGGGCGCCGAGCGTGGAGCATCCGCTCGCCATCACAAACAAACAAATAGTGAAACCTAGCAACGACCTCGGCAAATGACGACTCCATTCTTCCGGCCTTCCCAGAGTTATTAAGATGCTTCGAGGAGGGGTGCGGTTGGCAGGGCGCGGGCGGCGGATTCGCGCGATGACGGCGGCCGCTTAGGCCTAAGTACTCAAAATTGCGGTACGGCCTGCAACTGGCGAATCGTCCAACGATCAGCACCGGGAGTCATGAGCACAACGTAGTGCACCACAACATTTTCGTCGTGGATATTCTTCTCTCCATCGAGAATCTGCAGGTGATATTGGGCCGTGTCGTGCAGTTCCACGACATCGCCCTCGGGGGAATAAAACACCGCCTCCACGCGGTGATTTTGATCCGTGTAACGGTGGCTCAAACCCGATTGCTGCTGGCTGGTAACCGTCTGCCGAAGCCAGCGCTTGGCTTCTCCCGAGAACGGTCCTTCCAGCGGATCGAAAGTATTGAACTGAAGTGCCTGGGCCATGCTCGTCCATGCGAAGCGATAGTCGCGAAGGATTCCACGTTCAGTTAATTCCTCGATAGCGCGCGGCGCAGCTTTCTTCACATCCAGTTGGACTTGCACTGCGGCGTCGGCCGCGTACGAATTGAGTGCGGGAACGAGCAACAAGACGCCAGCGAGAAATAGCGAAAAATGGAAGCGAGGTACGAACTTCGTTGATCGCTTCATGGCTGGGCTCCGACGCGAATTTCATTTCCCATCACTACCCCGGAGGCCACCGAGATTGTCGTCGCACCGGAAGAATCCATTTGAGCGCGAGCTATTCCCTGCTTGATCGGAGCGTCCACCGTGTCTCTCCCCTCAGGCCCGGTTGCGGTGAAGGTAACGATCGTGCCGTCGGGCAATACATTTCCGGAGCAATCGTGAACCGGCTCGGTTTGGACGAGGATCCCTGTCTTCGTACGTTGGCCGGTGATGCGCAGGTTGCAGGGATCCGAAGCGACCTGTTGCACAGCCCGCCGCGTCGTCAGGTCATCCAGAGAAGCCACTACCTGGAGTGCGCCGGCGGACTTGCCTGATGCAGTGCGAAACCAGGCCACTCCGTTCTGGGTGCGGACTGCGCGAGAAAATAGCGAGGCGTCTTTAGCGTTCAATTGGAAGTTGACGTTCACAGGCGCGAGCACCATGTTGCGATACTGGTCGAAGGGGAATGCCACGCCATTTACCGCCTCATTTTGTGCCACCGGCACGCGCGATGGGTGAACGATAAAACTCAAGCTGGCGGGCTTCCCGGCGCCTACGTAGAAACTGGCGCTCCGACAAGTTTCGGAGCACAGAATCGCAAGATAGTAACCGGCGTCACGTAAATCTTGCGCGGTTAGACGGACCTCTTCGCCAAGTGCGACTTCGTTCTTGCGCGATACTCCAGGCCCGGCGAGATAGAAAGTTGCCTTGCCGCTTCCCGTGGTCGAAATAGAAGTCTCTTCTCCGGCGACCGCGGAGTCTGGAACACGAAGGTCCTGCGCTGCACACGCGCTCGCGCAGGCTGCAGCCAGATACATTACCGCGCAGATTCGAACTAGGCGAGCCATGTTAGGACTTACCCAAACTGTATTGGTTTACTACCACATGAAAACTATGCACCGCCGTCGATAAATTCTTCGGGATTTCAACCGCGAAGGACTGAGACGACTGCGGCAGCAGGGCCCGATCCACATAACCGTCGGAGACCCACACCACTTTGCCATTGTTGTCGTAGAAGCTGGCGATGACGTGCGGAATGTTAACCGTCTGTCCACCCTGGTTCAGCAAGTCGCCGTGAAGAACGCTCTTGCCTTGCACGTCGGTTTCTATTCTTTGATTCATGACTCCAATTACCGGGTCAGCAGATGCGGGAACCAGAGTGGCTTTCTCGTCCATGCGAACGTTCTTGACATTTCTGAGATGCAAATTTGGAAAGTCGATTCTGTAAGGCGTGACCTGTTTGGGCAGCAGGACGTGGGCGATCTTATCGAAGCTGCTCTCTTCGTCAATCGCGTTTCCGGCAGCATCGACCAGGGTTGCGTTCACGGTCACAAAGGCTGGAATCGTGTCCTCGTTCGTCACTTCACCCATGACTACGGCGCCCGTGGCGGTATCCACGGCATTCATGGAAATAATTCGCACGTGGGGCGCATCGATGTTCCTGGCTCCCCACTCCTCATCGGCGCCGCCAGTCACCAAATCCCACCGAAGGAAAGTAACCGGAATCACTTCCGCCGGTACACTGGGCACCTGAACCTTCGGCCAGACTGCCTTCCAAACATCTCCTTCACGGATCAAATGAAAATCGCGAACATCTTCCAGCGGTCCGACGGGAGTTGAAAAATGCAAGCGCACGCGCATTTGCGCTTCATCATTGGTGGCATGAAGCGGGCGTGCATCAAAACCTTCCAGACTGGAGAATGAACGCAAACTCCCGTTCGATCCCATCCAATCCTGGATGAAAGCCTGTTCCGTGATACCGCTGGACGACGAGACGTCGGCAAAGGCGCGATCCCAATTGCGCCGCTGCACGTCTGCCAAGAGGTTCGCCAGACCTTGATCGGGCGTGTCCGCTTTGGCCGTGTGTAGAGCAGATCCCTTGGTTACGCCAACCGTGCCCCCGGCCTGCCCGGTCGCATAGAGACCGAGGACCATCAGGGCTGCGGTTACCGCGACGAGAACCACTGGCAGTGCATACTTCATGAGGATCCCTCGGGCCGCTATGAGGCCACGCTATGTTCACGATTTTCAGAACGGACTGGAACTCCTAAGCCAACGGGCACACGCCGCGTCTCCGGCAAGAAGAGCTCAAGGAAGATCGCCAGAAAGCTCACACCGATTGGCAATATTCCCCATAGCAGCCCTTGCCAGGGCGCGGGAACCGCGTCGGACTCAATTTTGTGCGCGGGAGCAACGTCCTCTTTCGCCCACGCGGTGATTTCGCCGTTACCGAAAGTCTCAATCTTTCGCCATCCAACAAAGGTGAGCAGCGGCTCGTAATAGGAATCGTGCACAAAGATATATTTCAAGCCATAGCGGTCAGCATGTTCGAGCATCGCCCGAAGGGAAGCCATCCCTGCCGAGCCATAGAATTTCGCATTGGTGAGCTGCGCCGATCCGTAATGCGTCATCTCGGGCAAGAGGCGGGCGGAATTATAGTCGCCATCCACGCTGCTGGCATTGGTGTAGGTAGAAACTTTCGCTAATTCGCTTCCAAAGCCAAGGGTGATATAGCGATAGGCGTCGTGGCCATCACGGTTCAGGAAAGCAATCACCGGATCAACATTAGTCGCAGCTGCGGGCCGGAAGGGATTCGCGTTAAGCCAATACAACGCGGCTCCGATGGTCGCCACCGACGCCAGTGCGAGCCCTACGGCCGCCTTTGCCCGGAAGCGATCGAGAAGTTCAACCGCGAGAACTCCGACGATGGGCATCGCCATCAGAGTCGCCCAAAAGGTGAAGCGCTCAAACGTCAAAATTTCAAAGGCGCGTCCCAGCAACCAGCGCGGCAAAGGCGTGGTGCCACCGAGGCCAAAAATGAAAGTCAGCCAGAAGCCGAATAGCAGTGGTCGCCAACGCGGCGATGCCGCTCCGCGAATCACGATGAAGGGCAGAGCCAGAATCAAAGCCCCGTACGGAACCAGAAAATAATTGATCGCGGTAACGGAATTCAGCAGGAAATTAGCGCGGCTGTCGTGAGGGATGGGGATCTGGTGAATAGGATGTTGAATAATGGCCAGCCAATATGGCAGCAGCACCAGACCTACACCCGCGGCCACTAGAACTCCAAACAGGACTCCCCGTGACAATACTCCTGCGACGGATCCAGCAACCCGTTCGTCGCGAGCATCGAGGTATGCGGTCCAGAGTACGGGGCCGGCGAATAGCACGACGCCGAAAATTAAGGTTACGTGGTGCGCTGCCGCCGCCGTAAGACTCACGGCCACACCCTTAACGAGTGCGAGTCCTGAAGCCTCGGTCATCCATTCGTAGAGGTACGGCAACGCGTTCAAGTAGAGAGCCGCAGAAGCTACCGTCGCCAGCTGTCCGGCCTGATACACCAGAAAAGCTAAGGCTCCTAAGAAAATGCTGCCTAAGGCTGCATAACTAGCGGCTCGATCATCGATCCAAATTCTGGCAAAACGAAAAACTCCCACCGGCAGGAGCAGCACAGCAATCAATTGCACCAGCATGTACCCCATTTTCAATCCGACCAGGTTCGACAACAGCGCAATCCACTGATGCGTTAAAGGGGGATACGTGGTCTGGGAGAAGCCTCCGAACCACTTCTCATTCCACGGATTGAACCAGTGATGAGCATAGTGCGAGGCAAAAAACATGTGAAAATTTGCATCGAACGATCCCGCCGGGAGCTGCATCAGCAGTAAAGGCCCGTGGACAGCGAGGGCCACCAAAACAATGGCAAGAAGGGGAATTGGACGAGAATAACTACTTTGGACAGTGCTCACTATCGTGCGCTCCTAATTGCGCGCTCCCAAGGCTCACAGCGATCAGCTTTGATTCAGGAATCCGCGTCAGGGTTTACTTTTTCTTGCGTATTTTCCGACGAATGCCTCATTAGAAAAGCAGCCTTACCGGGATGAGTGGCATCTGATGGTGGCCGCAGAAACATTGTTATGCGGGAGGTTACCGAAGAATTGTACATAGCGTGGTGATTCAGTGAAAAGCCGATTTCCGCTCACGAGCTTTTGCATTGTTTTTCTTGTCAGTGCTGCTCTTGCTCAGACGTACGACATCAATGGCCAGGGGACGTCTGCGCCCAACAACCAGAAACCCAAGACCACAGCCCCAGATTCTACGCAGGATAATTCCGGTCAGAATGGTTCGGGGTTCGGCTGGGGATCAAGCATCGACGTAGCGCGCCAGGCACGGGCCGCGGACGCGGCGCTGAAGAGAAACGACTACGCGGCCGCTGTTTCCTTTGCGGAGCGAGCCGCCAAATCCGCACCTCAAGATGCGGAACTCTGGTTCCTGCTTGGCTACGCTGCACGTTTGGACGGTCGCTACCCGGTGTCGTTGGACGCCTACAATCGCGGCCTCAAGCTCAAACCGAATTCCGCGAATGGAATGGCCGGTCTCGCGCAAACCTTGGCCAAGACGGGCCGCACTGCCGAGGCTGAAGAGCTACTGAAGCGCGTGGTGGAAGCGAATCCCAAGGATGCGAATAGCTTGCAGCTAGCGGGTGAACTCTTGCTCACTTCGGATCCAAGTCAAGCTCTGGAATTTCTAAAGCGCGCCGACATGGTGCAGGCATCTGCACACACGGACCTGCTCATTGCTCACACATACGAGCGTCTCGGACAACCGGAACAAGTCACACACTATTTGAATCTCGCGAAGAACCGTGCCCCAAATGATCCCGAGGTTATGCGTGCGGTCGCCGGGGAATATCGCGATCAGGGACAGTACGATCAGGCCATCACGACCCTAAAGGCGATTCCTAAAAAGTCTGCAGACGCAGAGGCCGAACTAGCTTACACCTACGGACTCGCGGGCAAGCAGCAGGAAGCCGCGGACTTGTACATGCGCCTGGCAAAGACGGCGAAGGGCAACCTTGGGTTGGATCTCAGCGCCGCGCAAGCATTGGTGGGTCTGGGCCAGCAGGACGCAGCCCGCAACTTCCTTGAGGACGCCAAGGGGATTGACGGCAACAACTACAGATTGCATGCCATCCAGGGGGCGATTGCAGAATCGGACAACCGCTACGCCGATGCGAGCGCTGAATACCATGCGGCGCTGGCCAATCTTCCAGGGAAAGTCCAAGAAGGGGCGCTCTATCCCATCGAACTGCGTCTCAATTTGTATGAGCTTGACCTGCGCCAGCAGGATGATGCCGCCGCGAAGCAGCAATTGGATGCAGCGTTTGCCGCCATCAACCAGGTCAACGTTCCTTCATCCTCCCGTCCCGAGATGTTGAGGTTGAGAGCCGCGATCGAGGCGGGCTTGGGCAACACGGACGCCGCCAACAAAGATTTGCAGGAGGCGTTGTCGCTCGCGCCCTCGAGTGTCAATTCCCTTTTGAACTTCGCGAGCTTGCAGTGGAAACTCGGGCAGAAGGATGCAGCTCAGGGTACTTTCCAGAAGGTCCTCGAACTGGACCACAACAATCGAACCGCATTGTCGTCGCTCGGCTATCTAGCCCGCGACAACGGGAACACTAAGCTGGCGGAGGATTATTTCCAGCGCGCAGTGAACGCTCATCCTAAAGATTACGAGCCCTATCTTGCCCTGGGGGATTTGTACACCGCGGCGCAGAACTTCCGTGCGGCCGAAACAAATTATGAGGAAGCCTACCAGCGGATGCCCAACAACGCGATGATCATTGCGGGTGGCGCCAATGAGGCGCTCGAAGCGCATGACCCGGATCTGGCGAAGCGTTGGCTTGATCGTGCTCAGGGCAAACAGAACGAGAATCCTCAAGTCAGCCGCGAACGCGAGCGCTACCTGACGTTGAAAGGCGATTATGCCGACGCGGCAAAATTAGGATCTTACGTTCTTGCAAAACTGCCGCATGATCGTGAAGGCGTCGACTATCTGGCTTATGATCTTTATTACCTAAACCGCTTCGACGAAGCATTAGCACTGGTAACGAAGTATGAACCGATTCTTCCCAAGGATAAGGACCTTCCGCTGGTCGCCGGTAATATTCATGCACACAGCGGACATTTGCAAGAGGCGCTGGGCGACTACACCCGTGCGCTGGACCTCGATCCTAAAATGGCGGTCGGTTACGGGGATCGAGGATTCGTGTTGAACGATCTTCGACAGCCCAACAAGGCCGTCCATGATTTTAAAACTGCCCTACAGCTACAGCCGGACTATGGGGAAGCGCACTTAGGTTTGGCATTCGCTGACCTGCAATTGCATCGGCCAAAACCCGCTCTCGCTCAGCTCGATGCAGCCCAAAAAACGCTTGGCAAATCGCACGTGTGGCGCTTGGCGCGGGCTGAGTCGTTTCGCCAGGAGCAGGATTTCACCCACGCCGAACCCGAGTACAGAATCGCTTTGCAGGAGGTTCCCAATGATCTGAGCACCGAACTGGCTTACGCGGACACGCTCTTCCGTCTCCGCCGACCTCAGCAATCGCTGAACGCTTTAGAGGTCGCACAAAAGTTGGCCCCCACAGAGCCCAGGGTCTATGCCTTGCGAGCCCAGGTTTATGCCAAGGAAGGCAATCGGGCGGAAACCATGCGCGACATTCAGCTAGCCGAGCAATATGGCAGCAATGATGTCGACATCTTAATGGCGACCGGGGGCGCGCTTTTGAGCATGGGAGATCGAGACGCGGCGATGCAACGATTTTCCCGTGCCTTGGATGCTCCGAACGGAGATCGTCTGGGAGTACGGTTGGCCATTGCCGCAGTCTTCATGAGACAAGGGCATTACGATGATGTCCACCGACAACTTGCGCTAGGTTTCGCGGAGGCTCGCATCGGCACCTCTCCGGTCTCGCCCCAAGACATTCTGGAGGCGGCCAATATCTTCCTCGGGGCTCACGATTTCGAACTCGCTGAAATGTATTTCGATAAGGCCAAACTGGCTGGAGCCAATCCTCGCACGGTAGAAATTGGCCTCGCGAATACCTACGTGGAAGAGGGCGAAACGCACAAAGCGGAGGAAGCCCTTGCCAGTCTAGGGCCGGTGGATGAGTTTACCGACGATTACGATTACATGATGGCCGCTGCAAACGTGTACCGGCAGCGTCAGGACACCGTGCACGCGCTGTCCTCTTTTGTGCAAGCCAACACGGTCGCCGGTCAGGACAATCAGGTCATGACCCAGACGGCACAGAATGAGCTTGCCATCGAAGAAGGCCACCAGATCAATCAGAATGTAAGCATCGCGCCGGAGGCGTCATTCGCGCCTGCCCTGGAAGACATTAACGTCTACACGCTCGACGCCGGAATCTTGCGCGTCACTAATCCGGCGCTTCTGCCTCCGCCGCGGCATTCTTTCCAGAATTTAGCTGAGTCTCAGTATCGGCTTCATCTGGGCGACCTGCCAGTAATTTCCGGCTTTGTCGGAGAAAGCTTCACCACAGGCCGGTTCCTTTTCCCGAGCGCAAACATCGTACAGGACCGCAACACTTACGATACTTACTTCAATGTCGGCATCACCCCCATCCTCCATCTGTGGGCGAACTCAATCGCCTTCAATGGCGGCCTCCAGTACGATATCCGCCGGGACACGATCTCTCCGGTCTTCATGAGCCAGAATCTTTTTCGGCAGTTCCTCTATGTCTCGACGAGTTCGTTCCGCAATTGGGTTTCGTTCAATGGCAGCGCAATTCGCGAAGCCGGACCATTTACCGACCAGAATTTAAGTTCGCGAGATCTTTCCGCAAGCGCGGAATTTACGGTTGGAAGGCCTTGGGGACACAGTTCCCTGTTGACTGGATACACGGTGCGCGACCTGCTGTTTCACCCTCTCATTCAGGAATATTTCAATACTTCGAGTTACGTAGGATTCCAGCAGAAGTTCGGAAGTCGGCTGACCGCGGCCGTACTGGCTGAGGATCTACGCTCGTGGAGAGTTCAAGGCCTGGAATACGCCACGGCGCAAGCGTTCTTACCGGGAGGACGATTCGAGTTTCGCGCCAACCCGCGCTGGAACGTGCAAGGTTCGTTCCTGCTCTCGCGCGGAGAAGGCTTCCATCAGTACGATAATGCCCAAAGCGAATTTGTGGTGGCTTACACGCGCGCGAGCCGCGGAAGGTCGGGGGAGAGCGCTGCCGGGCCACTCACCTACCCCTTCCGCCTCTCTCTGGGAGTTCAGCAGCAAACTTTCTACAGCTTCGCCGGTGGCTCCAAGAGCACCATACTTCCGGTGATTCATTTCACTCTGTTCTAGATTTGGACCGGTGCTAGGCAATGGCGGAAACAACAAAAATCGGAGTGGTGGATCCTGTGGCTACGAACTCCACAAGCGGAGCAGCGCCGGCTAAGACGCTGAAGTCGCAGCTTCTCGGCGGCAGCCTGACACTGCTTGCAGGATCCGGACTGGTGGGGGTCACCAACCTGCTCTACAACGTGGTGACGGCGCGGCTACTCGGCCCGACGGGCTTTGCACACGCGACCGCCGTCTACACGATCCTGATGCTGCTGTCGTGCATTACGCTGGCCTTCCAGGTGGTGTGCGCGAAGTACGTTGCCAAGGGCGCCACAGCGGAAGACCGTAGAGATATTTTTGCCAGCTTGCATCAGCGTTCGTGGATTGCAGGAATCGGCATTGGCCTCCTGCTGTTTTTGTTTGGGCGCCCGGTAACGACTTTTCTCAACCTGCCCGATCCTGCCCTCATCTCTCTGCTGGCTTTGGGGACGGCATTCTATATTCCTCTTGGGGTTCGGCGTGGCTACATTCAAGGAATTCACGCCTTCGGGCCGCTGGCCATCAATTTTATGCTGGAAGGGATCGTCCGGTTAGGTGGAGCATTTTTGTTGATCGAATTGGGACTGGGTGTAAGAGGAGCTGTGCTCGCCAGTGTGCTGGCTGTCATCGTCACCTATTTTGCTGCGCTCCCCAGCCCCGGCTTGACTTCGTTGCGTTTTAAGGGCGTACCTATTTCCTCCCGCGAAGGATTGCAGGCCATTGTCTTCTTCTCGGGACAAACAGTGATCAATAATTTTGACATTGTTCTGGTAAAGCATTTCTTTCCTCCGGTCCAAGCGGGCATGTATGCGGCAGTTGCGCTGGTCGGCAGGTTGGTTAATATGTGCGCGTGGTCCGTGGTGAATACCATGTTTCCGGTCTCCGCCGGGGCGGGCGGCGATGAGCATGAGGCGAGCCAGGTTTTGTTCACTTCCCTGTCGATGGTCTTCCTGATCCTATCGGTTCTAATTTTCGGGCTGTGGATGGTTCCCAGCTTTCTCTGGAAAACGCTCTTCGGCGCTCAGTTCGAAGTGGGTAGCTACGGGACACTGGCGCCTTTGTTGATCTTGTACGCCATTACTGCGGGAGTGTATTCGCTGAGTTCGGTGATCATCACCTACGAAATGTCCCGCAAGATAGCGAACACGAGTTGGCTTCAACTGGCCTTCAGCGGTGCCTTGGCGCTAGGCGTTGACTTGCTGCACAAAACTCTTCGCGAAGTGATCGTTGTCCAGTTGGTGTTGATGATTATCTTGCTGTTCGTCCTCATGATTCCGCTATTGCGCCATCAGCTGACACCCAAAGCTCTTGGCACATACCGCAGTCTCCGCCTTCGCCGCTTGCTGACGGAAGAAGAAGTGATGGCGGAATTTCTGAGGAGTGAGTTCCATCATCCGGAGTTCGATGACTATCGCCACGAATTCCAAGAGTTGGTGCAACGACCGAACCTCAACAGTTCCAGGGAGAACGCACTGCGGCAAGCTTTGCTGTTCTTGCGACGAGGACCGATGTGGCGGGAACTTCCAGCGGACACCAAGTGGTTCGAGGTCGAATTAGAGCTCGACGATCTGGAGCGGATCCGCTTTTTTCCCAGGGCACAGTGGCGGAGAGCCGCGCAAGGAAGCTTTTACCTGAAAGACGTGGTGGAGCGCATGCGTCCAAAACTGAAGGAGTCAGGTGACGACGATTTCTTCCGTAAGCTGCAGCTGCTGAGCCACTCGGTAGAGGAGAACCTGATCAATCCGACGGTCCTGCTCATCGGAGTTGACAACACTGGTCCCTTGACGATTCTGGATGGGAACCACCGTATGGCGGCGGCGATGCTCGGCCAATCTGCTCCCGTCCTCGACCGCTTCCGCTTCATCTGCGGATTCTCACTCCAGATGACGCGCTGTTGCTGGTACCACACAAACGTCAACACACTGCTACGCTACCTCAAGAATCTCGTGCGCTACTTTTCCTACGATCCGGAAACTGACATTGGGCGGTTCCACGAGCGCAGCTTCTGACTTAGTTGTAGAGGCTTTAGCGATTAACCCATGAGCGAGCGTGAAGCCTGCCTACGCGCTTAAGGCTACTGCGGCGGTGGAACCGTTGCCGGCGGCGTGGTCGGCTCTTGCACGACTGAATCGTCGCGGCGACGCAGCAGAATGGGTTCGCGCTGCCGACGGCGGGCGTTCCGGTCCTCCCGGACTTTGGCTTCCACCTTGGTATCGCTATCAGATGCCACCTGGCCCAGTCTCAAACCTTCGGCGGAACTTCGTGTCGCTAATCCCACCGGTGTATTCGCACCGCCTAGCGCTTGTGCTTTATCGTAGAAAAATTGAGCAGTCTCGCGGTCGCCTTCAATTTCCGAGAGGTAACCGATATTATTGTTAGCAAAAGCATTGTTGGGATCGAGCGCATAAGCGTTGCGGAAGTCTTGTGCAGCGGCATTGAGCTCGTTGCGGTTGATGGCAGAAACTCCCCGCGTATTTAATTCTGCCAACCGCACCTCGAGGCTCATCTCGTTTTCCAATCGAGTTCGCAAATTGCGGGCATTTTGCGCTGCCATCTCGGCCACCGGTTTCCCTCTCCACGAGCGATTGAGTGTAACCATGGCGGCCGCATCCGAGTTGACTGCGGCGACGGAATCGTAATATCTCAGGGCCTCCTGAGATTCACCTTCCATCTCCTTTGCGACCCCTAAATTATTGAGAGTGAAAACATTGTTAGGATCGGTTTTGAGGGCTCGTTGGAGAAGCAGGTCCGCCTCCGGCCCACGTCCTTGACCCAGCAGCCGTACCGCCTCCACGTTGTCATGGTTGATCTGCAGCTGTGTGTCCGGAATGGCGAGCGCCTCCTTCAGGGTACGGCCTTCCAGACGCGGAGCACTTGCTTTGTCGATGGCGGCCTCAGTTGCTTGCTGTCCCGCGAGGGCGTAGAAATGTTGAGCGCGATCCACTTGTCCCTGCAGCTCAGAAACGTAGCCGAGATTGTTGAGAGTGAAGGGATCGTTCGGGTCCAGCAGGTAGGCCTTGTAGAAAAACGTCTCAGCTTTCTCGTAGCCGTGCTTGCGGATAGCTTCAACGCCTTCCTGATTCAAGCGCTGCACGGGCGTCATGTGGCTGCGCCGAGGCAGAGTGATTTTAATATCACGCGCCTGCGCTGGCGATCCCCAGCCAACGGAAATCGTGACCACTCCAGCGGCAACCCAAACTTTCCAGCACATTAGCGGAGACCTCATATCGGCAGAGTCAGTGCAAGGACGCCTTATTAAGATGCTAATTGTGCACCCTCGTTTGTCGGCGCCTGCCTGTATTTTTCCTGTGAATTGACCACCTTAGCGGCGAAAATCGGCATCCAACTGGCGCGTCGAAATATACAGAGCGGGGATGCCCATGGGTCGCTTCTGGTCGAAGAGTTTAGTTGCCAGTTTTCTAACGGGATCGATTCTCGTTTGTCTGGCATACGCGCAGGTGTCTTCTGAGTCCGTGGTGTCGCCAGGGACAACCCCGTCTTCCACCGCGCCGATTGTGACTGAGCCGGAAAACGCGGACATTGTAGTCGATGCAGCCGGCCTGCTTCCCGACCTGCCTGCGCTACCCCGCACCAAGGCCAGCCTGATTGGCGGCACAATTCAGAAAGTGGACCGGGTACGCGACCAGCTCACTGTGAATATATTTGGCGGCGGAAAAATGAAAATTTTGTTCGATACGCGCACTCACATCTACGAAGGAAAAGCCCAAGGTTCGGCGTCCGATCTGCATGTAGGAGACCGCCTATATATCGATACGATTCTCGACGGAAGCACGATTTTTGCCCGCAACATTCGAGTGGCAACGATCGCCACTGCCGGCAGGAGCCAGGGAGCAGTGATCAGCTACCACGCCGACAAAGGAGAGTTGGTGCTGCGCGATGTGCTTTCACCCGAACCGGTGAGATTACACATAACATCCCGCACCCAGATCGTACGAGGTGAGCAGGCTGCATCCGCGCGCGAACTGGTCGCGGGAACGCTGGTCGAGGTAAATTTCACTTCCCAGAAAGACAGCCGCGATGCGCAACAGGTTTCAATTCTTGCCGTTCCTGGAACCAACTTCACGTTCGGAGGCGTAGTCACATCTCTCGATCTCCGAATTGGTCTTCTCGTCCTGACTTCGGTTACTGATCATAAGACCTATGAGATCTACCTGGATCCTTCCGCAATTGCAGTCGATGATCAGCTTCGCCCTGGAGCCGCCGTGACCGCCGTGGCTAAGTTCGATGGATCCCGGTACGTGGCCCGCAGTCTCACGGTCAATTCCCGCTAATGAAATGCTGATAGATCAGCTCTTGGCTCTTGTAGTGCTAGGACCCAAAGCGCTGTTAACCGAAGTCCTCGATCCACCGCCGCTTGTCCAAGAATTCATGCAATCGATACCCGCCTTTAATCGTTGAACGCGCACGAGCGAGCGCACGCCCTGTGGTCACATTGTCTGCGGGGTGCACGGTCCCGGAGGAGCGACCGGCGTTGGCGGAGTTGGCGGCGTTAACCATGGAGAATTCGTGAAATCGAAGAAATCAAGCAGATCTGGTTGCGCTGCGTCGCGGATCGTGAGATGCGCACCTGAATTGATGAAACGGTTTTCGACAAACTTTATGATTGCAGTGTGGTCCATGGGTACGTGGGAAACGTAATGCTGCCGCACGAAGGGCGAGATCACCATGTTCGGCACGCGGAATCCAAGTTGCGCGGCAAAACCCTGTTGCGCAGGCGCATCGCTTGCACTGGCGCCGGGATCAACGGCAGAAAGATCGCAGTGCAGAGTGGCCGTTCCGCCGGGCGGAAGACAGGGCTCGAAGCCATCAGCGTTGACTGCAATCGTCTTGATATCCGCGATCGTCCCCAGAGAAGCGTCTGTATTATCGTTCGAGTGTCCGGGAACCGGCGGCACGTGATCGAAAGGCCCACCGGGCTCGTCGTAGCTCAGGAAGAACACGGAGCTTGCCCACGATGGACTTTGCATCAGGGCATTGACGATTGTAGAAACCTGCTGTTGACCCGCTAGAATCGACTGACCAGATCCGGGATGTTCGTCACTGTTTCCGTAGGCTGTCTCGATGAACGCATAACTGGGCAGCATATTGTTGGCAACGTCTTTGAGATATTGCGCGAGTGGTGCGATGTGGTTGATATCGATGCAGAAAGCGTTGCTGGCATCACCGACCGCCTGTTGTGATCCGATGGTTGGAGCGGTGCATGCGGCTTGTTGCGGATTCGCGTAGAGGTATTGCAGGGAATAGGAAAAATCAGCGAAGCTGGTTACTGGAAAATCGCTGGACTGTCCGCCCTTCCCGCAGTCGCCGGTAGTATCTGTACAGCCCCCGGCCGTCAGTGAATAGTAGATTTTCCACGATACGCCGGCATGATCTAACTCCTGAAAGATTGTCTGAATGCCCAGTTGGCTGGTAATTCCATCATCCGCGAAAGGATCTTTGACGAGGCCCTGGGTGGTTCCTCCCGTCATGGTCGCAATGCGATTCGGAGTGCTCTTGCTGGAAACTGGCGCGAACCAGCGGTCTGACACCGCAAACTGCGAGGCCATGTAGTAGTAGTAATTGAGCAAGCCCTGATCGTAATATCCCATGGCACGCTGGCCGACCAAATCGGTGAACTGGCCGTCGCCCGCTCCGGACTTGGCGAAGCCCTCGGCAGTGTGCACGAAACCATCCATCAAGATGGAGCGGGTCGAACTGAAATCGAAGCGATTCACATCACCATAGCTTTCGAGCCACGCAGAGGTCATATCATCGATGCAACTGCTGTTGAGCTTGAACAGATTGAATGACTGGCCTTCGTCATCTTGATTCGTGAATTTTGTAAGTTTGTCATCAATGCCATCGACGGTATACGTATTGCCGTCCTCGCTCGTGGTCCAGCCATTTGATGCACGGTACGGATTGAGCATTCCGAAGTAGGAGTCGAAACTGCGATTCTCCTGCAACATGAAAACCACGTGATTGATGGACTGAAGGGTCGCAGGCGGAGTCGGGATTTTCACCAGTCCCTGGCAACCGCACAAGATCAGCGTCAGGCCCACGATGGCAAACTTTCTCATTCAATCCTCTCGGGTACGGGATTTGCAGCTTATCTAGGATGAACCCCAGCTATTAAGAGTTGGCCGAGAGAGGGGCAAATCAAAGACGGCTAAGTGACTGACAGCACGTCTGTTCGCTGGGTTCTGGCGGCAGGTCTCGAAGCGCAAACAATCGTCACGCGGGCCTCGCTGTCGCCGCGTTTTATTCTCATCTTTTGGCAGCCATGTCTGAGCTTGTCGTTCGGCGAAGTCACTTACTTTAGGGACCCTCCCTAAGGTTATCTGTCGCTTTTTCGATTCGCCCCCTAAGCTGACCGAAGTTTCCCGATACACAGTCAATCCCAGTCGTGAGGAAATTTACAGGCGGGCGACCTTCCTCTGGCTGGTCCCAGATCCGAAGTAAGATCCTCGGCTCTACCTCCGCCCTGAGGACCAATGCATTACAAATATTTTCTGCTTGCAGTCATCCTGCTGCCTGCGTCGACCCTGTGTTCGGCCAGTTCCTCGTACGTAGTACCCACGACAACTCTCGCCGCTCAGACCTCGAACAACACAAGTGCGGCAAACAGCTTTGCGACTCAGTCGAATGACAATCGAGGCGCGGGAAACATAAGCAAAGTTGACGTTCACACTTTGCTTTATCCAGGAGCCACGACCAAGGTCTATGCGCACCTGCTTTTGTGGTTCGGCGGGTCGAAGCACATGAACATCGGCTACAGTTCCACGGACATGGCGCAGATCAGAGTCAGATTGATGACATGGTCAGCCGCGGCATCGATGGAGTGATCATCGATTGGTATGGTCCTAACAATTCCATCGACCAGGCGACGCAGTTGGTTATGACACAGGCGGAGAACCATCCAGGTTTTACTTTCGCGATCATGATCGATCAGGGAGCGATCGAGTGGTACTCGTGCCCTGGTTGTTCGCCGCAACAAGCACTGGTGAGCGAACTACAATACATCGAGCACACCTACTTCCCTTCTCCGGCTTACATGACGATACAGGGGCAACCGGTGGTCACAAATTTTAACGTCGATCTGTTCTATCCTTCGGTTGATTGGAACGCAGCCACCGCGGCATTGAATACGCACCCCTCATTTATTTTTCAGAACAATAGCGGATTCACCCACGTTCTTACCGACGGCAGCTATTCGTGGGTAATGCCTAGGACGACTGACTATGGAGTTGGCTACCTGGCCAGCTTCTACGATGCGGGCATGTCTCACGCAAGTGAGCAAACCGTCGGGGCAACATATAAAGGGTTCAATGACACCCTCGCGTCATGGGGATCGAATCGCATCATGGGCCAGCAATGCGGCCAGACATGGCTGCAGACCTTCTCCAAGCTCAATAGTATGTACAACGCCGGAAAACCACTTCCGTATCTTCAGTTGGTAACGTAGAACGACTATGAAGAGGCTACGGAGATAGAATCGGGCATTGATAACTGCGTGACCATATCAGCTTCAGTAGCTGCAAACGCTTTGCAGTGGGCCATCAGCAGCAACGAAAACACCGTCGACCACTTCGCGGTGTATATCAGTTCAGACGGTCAGAACCTCATGCCGCTGACGGAAATCGCCACCGGCGTCGGTTCGCTGAATCTTTGCGGGTTCCCCATTCCTGACGGAAACTACAAATTGTTTGTGCAGGCAATAGGAAAGCCAAGCCTGCCGAACCAGATCACTGGGGCGATAAATTATTTGTCGACGTGCGCCGCAGCGGGACCGCCCCCCAGCCCAACTCTATCTTTTGGCGTGTCGCCCGCGTCGCTTACGATTCAGGCTGGTATGTCAGGAACTCTCACGGTCACCGCGAAACCGCAGTCTGGATCGTTTGACAGTTCCATCTCGCTCAGCTGCAGCGGCATTCCAAATACTTTGAACTGTTCTTTCTATCCCGCCACCATCACGCCCGGTTCCGGCACCGCTACTTCCACCCTTACTGTTTCCGCGACGACAGCGGCGGCTGCGAATTTGCCTCCGCTGCGTAAGTCTCCTCCCCTCTACTTCAGTTGGTTACTGCCCTTCGGGCTCCTCGGGCTGGGTTTCTCTAGGAAGAGGCCGCGCAAGCGTGGGGTACAGGCCCTCGCTCTCTGCGCTGTCATCGGGCTGGGAACGTTTGGCGCCTCTTGCGGAGGAGGCAAGACCGTTGGAACCAACAGTAGTGCCGCTTCCAACCCGACCAGCTACTCCGTCACCATTAATGGGAATACGAGTGTCAGCAAGCTTTCCACCGTCGTCAACATTATCGTTCAATGAGTGCTTACCATTCGACGGTTGCGGGGACGGACGATGAAGCGCAGAACGATGCACCCACCCAAGCGAATTGCGGGTCATCAACCTTAACAGCAACGACTTCGAAGGAACCCAACTCGGCAGCTTGCGGAATCTGGTGACGTGGCGCAAGGCTACGGTCCGCTGCTCCAATTCAAAATGGCGCAGATACTTCAGAACGATGTTTGGCATCGTCATGAGAAGCGCCGCGGAAAAATTCTGCTCTGCCATTGTTTGTTGCTTGACTGGATCAGTCAGGAAGCGAATGAGACAGGCCGCCAGATCCTTCGCGTCGCCCGGTTTGTAGAACTCAATCGCCATTCCTTCACCGTCAGCCATTTGCCGAAAATCTTCCAGATCCGCGCACACGATCGGAACTCCGTAGGCACAAGCCAAATGAGCCACTCCGCTGCAACCTGTGGATGAAGAGTAAGGCATCACGGCGAGGGAAGAACTCTGGAAGAGATCGGGCAATCGTTCCTCATGCACATAGCCGGTGAATTCGATTTTTGGATTTGCCGCACATTTTTTCTTCATCGACTCCACGTAGCCGGCAGCCTGCGGATGGTTCCCGCCTGCGACCACCAATTTCGCATTCGGGAGGGCCTCCGACACGTATTGAAATGCCTCAATCATCAACTCCAGCCGCTTGTAGGTTCCCCATTTGCCGAAGGCCAAGATGCGATGTTCCGGATTTCCTCGTCGGGATAAATCCGGGAATTCGGGTTCGCGGGACAGAATGCCGTGCGAGCGGAGATGCACATTATCGCGGCCATATTTTTCGTGCAGAATCTTGCGATATCCCGGCATAAGTACGGATACGGAATTGGACAAAAGAAGCATCCGAGTGGCCAAGGCGCCCGCCAACCGGTAGGTTCGGGCATAGCGCACTCCGGCATCCTGCAGGTTCACTGTGTCCATCAGATGGTGAAGGGTCACGTGGGTGTAGCAACCGTTCAGGCGCGAAAGCAGCGGAGTCAGAAGTCCGGCGAAGGCAATGAGGGGGTTGCGGCCAAACGTGCTGAAGAGCAGATTGAACCACACGACATCAGGCTTCTGTTTTCGGATCGCCGTTAAAATGCGGACTGAGCTGGCCGCATCGTCAAACGACCAACACCGCTCTACCGCGAAACCTTCGAGTTCAGGCTGCGGAGACGAGAGAGCGTCGGCGAAAACAGTGAGATGGATAAACGGATTGCGCTGCAATTCGTTTGCAATGTGAAGCCCGTACTCGCTCAATCCCCCCTGACTGGGGGGGAAAGTGGTGACCAGACAAATCTTCATTCTTTCTCCGGACTGATGTCGACCGTTATTCGCCGGTCATGCTGCCACAAGCATGCGCGACAATCATGGTTCGATGAGTTCACGGGAGGAGATGTTGGCTGGACTCGGAGCGCGAGCAGAAGAAGATCGGAAGACGGCGCTGGAGGCCGCCTTTGAGAGCGTTTGCTGCATTTCGCTTCTGATTCTTTTTTCCATGGCTTGAATCAAATCGGGCTCGACCACGGTCATACGGCCAGAAAGTTCGGCAAGACAGAGGTAGGATTCTCGGTTACGACGAACAAACTCCAAAGGATATTCTGGCTTCCTGGCCTGTGTGGCGACCGGATCCGCGTCGATCACAAAAGCGATGTCTGGCTTGGGAACAAGCTTTAATATGAAACGGGCGAAAAAGCGGGGGGACTTATCCGTGAGTCGAAGATTCGCGAGTTCATCATAAATATAGCGGTCAAAGATCAGCACGTCCGCATCAGTTTTCTTTCTGGCTTGGCGAACCCGCAAACAAAGATTCACGGCGTCGGCGAAGTACAATCCCAAGCGCATAATGGTAAGCGGTCCCGACGATACGTTCTTGTCGCGCCGCTGGAGCGGCTTCACCGGACTTCCGACCCCACGATCCCCTTTGAAGGCTTTGTAGCTCATGAACTCACGGCAGCGAGAGAAACAGACGACATCGTCCCAGAAAGTGAGGATCTGGGTTCGGAATCCGGATTGGTTGAGCCAAAGTTCGAGAGCAGAAATTTGCGTGCTCTTACCCGCTCCGTCGACTCCCGAAAAACTGACAATCGTCACAGAAATTCGCTCCCGAGGCACCCGCCTCGTCACGTACTTGCCGAAGCGCAAGACTAGTGGGCGCCCGGCGGCTTACTAGAAGTAGCCGCAGTTAGTGCAACTACTGAACCCACAGCAACCCCCGCTCCCACGATAGCCCCCACCCTTATAACAATCGTGCGAACTCGCCGCTGCTTTGCAGGCGCGATAGCGACGCCGGCTGGTTGCGAAGCCGCGATTCCGCCAGCATGCGTAGGCTCGGCCGCGGCCGTTCCCACGGGTTTCTGAGTCGGAGGCTGTGTAGTAGATTGCGGCTGTGGGTCGGATGGCGCAGTTGATACGGTCGCGCTCGGCGACTGTTGCGAGGAGCCTTGCGGTAGAGCCGAGGCTTGCAATTTCGCCAGCGTGGCGCCAGGGCTGTCTGGAAGTTCTGTCATCAAAAGCGTCGACTGTCGCGCTGCTCCCGACACAGTTTCGGTGGATTGTTGTATCCCTGAAGCCTGCTGGGCAGATGCGGCAGTCCCGGAAAT
>OBLW0100000201.1_pt1 | contig 50390 bp, 39 predicted proteins | sample 1520161 | NCBI WGS metagenome assembly OBLW01 (sample SAMEA3539309, study PRJEB22396) | soil metagenome | biome: tundra; feature: field; material: soil | place: USA | collected 2010-05 | depth 0.15 m
CTTCGGCCATCGAGCAGGCGATTCGCCTGTCGGAGGAGAAATATTGTTCAGTCGGTGCGATGGTGCAAAAGACGGCCAGCTTCCACACAACGTTTGAAATCGTTGCCGAAAAGACAGAGTGGGCGGATCAGGCAGAGCCAGCCGCAACCCAGGCTTAAGAGGTTGCTAATGCAACCGCTTCCCCAAACTTAGTGATCCAGGTCACGGCCTGAGTCTTGGTCCTGAGCGCAGGATAAAAGGAGCATACCAACTCGTTTCTCAATCGGGTCTTGTCCCTATGCGTATCGATATTGCTGCTCGCCGTTCTTTTCCGATTCCGCGATTGGTTGTCGCTGTCCTCTGCGTCAGTGGGACGATGTTCTCCCAATCGTCGCCGGAACCCTCCCCCCTTTCGTTACAGCGGGCCGCCACCATCGCCATGGAAAAGAACCCACTGCGCAAAGCGGCACTGGCGGATACGAAAGCTGCATCGGTTGGGATTCAGGAAGCCCGTTCTTTTCTGATGCCACGAATCAGCTTTTCAGAAACAGCCACACGGGGTGACGATCCCGTCTACGTGTTTGGCAGCAAGCTTCGGCAGCAGCGTTTCACCATGAACGACCTCACACTGAACCAATTGAATACCCCGTTGCCGTATGGGAACTTCAGCACCCGTTTCGGTGGAACCTGGAACCTGTTCGATTCCTTTGCTTCCTGGCACGCGGTCAGTCGTGCCAAGGAGATGAATGCCGCCTCCACCCACCAGTTGGAACGTACCGACCAGGAGATTTTGTTTCGCGTTGTCCAGGCCTACTACGGCGTGCTCCTTGCTAAAAAGCAAGTGGAGGTCGCCGAACAATCGGAGAAGACGGCGAAGTCGATCATGGACCGCAGCCAAGTGCGATTCGACAGCGGACTGGTTGTGGAGTCGGACTTGCTTACCGCGAAGGTCCGCCTGGCGAGCCGCGAACAAGAACTCATTCGCGCGAAAAACAATCTGGAACTCGCCCGAGCCCAACTTAATACCGCGATGGGCGTTCCTGTGGATGCTGGGTATCAACCCGCAGACCCGCTTGCCGACCAGAGTCTCGCGGTTCCCTCGCTTGCTGACGTGGAGCAAAAAGCACTCACGAGTCGGCCAGATCTGAAGCGCATTGAATCCGAGGAGTCCGCGCAACAACTGAGTGTCGCCATCGCCAAATCATCGTTCGGTCCGCGCCTGAATGCCTTTGCTGGGTGGGAGATGGACAATCCTACGCTGCTGGCAGGTGGTGGCGGCAACAACTGGCTTGGGGGGATCGAGTTGCAGGTCGACCTCTTTCAGGGTGGCGCGAAAAAGGCGGCTCTTTCGCGAGAGCATGCCATCGCCGAAAAGATAGCGGCGCTGAAGCAAGCCGCCAGCGACGCGGTGCGATTGGAGGTGCGCCAAGCCTACTACGACGTGGACTCCAACCGCCAGCAGGTGGGTGTCGCACGCTCGTCGATTGCGCAGGCACAAGACAGTCTACGCATCAACCAGAATCGCTATGAGGGAGGCCTGATTACCATTACTGACCTTCTAGGCGCAGAGGAAGCGGCCCGCCACAGCCAGACCGATTATTGGCAGGCGGTTTATCAGTTTCACATCAGCTCCGCCAACCTTGAGTTGGCGAGCGGGACCTTGAATCTGCAATCACCGGTGGTCAATCCATGAATCCGATTTCTACTGGGAAACAAAGAAACCGAATAAGACTCGCATCCGTGGTGACAGCGGGTCTCCTCTTGCTCGCTCTTGCGACCCTTGTAGGCTGCTCAAGCGAGCATGAAACCGCCAGCGCTGCCCCGGAGACCGTAAGCAACGTGTCCGTGTTGTCTGTGCAACCGGCGAACGTTCCGGACCTGGTGGAGGCCGTTGGTACGCTCCGCGCGGCGCAGACGAGCCAACTTGCCGGCCAGATGATGGCGAACATCGTTGAGATTCGGGTACACGAAGGAGACCGGGTCCAGCGCGGACAGGTGTTGGCCGTCCTCGACGAAGCCCAGCCGCGTGCGGCTCTCGACCGCGCGACGGCGGCAGATCTCGCATCGCAGCAGGGAATCACGGCAGCCGACTCCGACCTTGCCTTGGCGGAATCCACCTTCAAGCGCTATCAGACCTTGTACGAGAAGAAGTCGGTCAGCCCGCAAGAGTTCGACGAAGTCAAGGCCCGTTACCAGGCGGCAGAGGCGCGCCGCGACATGGCCCGCGCCGGGCAGACGCAGGCGAAGGCGGCCCTCCAACAGGCACACACCGCTCTCGGGTACACCCGCATCCTGGCCCCGTTCGATGGCCTTGTGACCGAAAAGAAAGCGGATGTCGGTGCGCTCGTCAGCCCCGGGATGCCAATCTTTACCGTGGAGGACCTTCACCGCTACCGACTGGAAGCCACCGTCAACGAGACTGATCTACGGTACGTCCGCATGGGACAGCAGGCTCCCGTCATCATCGACGCCGTGGGCGATAGAGAGCTCAAAGGACGGGTTGTCGAAATTGTTCCTGCGGCAGACGCAGCGAGCCGGAGCTTCCTGGTGAAAATTGAAATACCATCTGACCCGGCGCTGCGATCGGGGCTTTTTGGCCGGGCGCAGTTCTCTCGCGGGGAAAAGTCATCCCTTCTAATCCCGCGAACTGCCGTCGTGGAGCGCGGGCAATTGCAGGGAGTCTACGTGCTCGATCAGAACAAGATTGCCGGCTTGCGCTATATCACGCTCGGTAAACCATCAGGCGCCCAGGTGGAGGTGCTTGCCGGCTTGCAGGCGGGCGAAACGCTAATTTCCGATCCGGGTAGCCGGGAACTCAGCGGCAAGAAGATTGAGTCACGCTAGGAGCCATGGATGAGCACTGCTAACAAGAATTCCGGACAGGCTAGCCAGCACCCAGCACTTCGCCTGGCAGGGAAAATCGCACATGCCTTCATTGATTCAAAGCTGACTCCGCTGGTCATTGTCGCCGCCCTGCTCCTGGGTGCATTCGCCATCCTCGAAACGCCACGCGAAGAAGAACCGCAGATCGTGGTCCCGATGCTTGACGTTTTTGTGCAGATGCCGGGTGCGTCCTCGCAGGAGGTTGCCCAGCGCGTGAGTCTGCCGATGGAGAAGTTGCTCCGCGAAGTGCCTGGCGTCGAATACATCTATTCGATCAGCCATCCCGGCATGAGCATGTTGATCGTGCGCTTCTATGTGGGCACGAAAGAAGAAGACGCGATCATACAGACCTACAACAAGCTCTACTCGAATTTCGACCGAATCCCGCCCGGCGTCTCGCAACCAATCATCAAAGTTCGCTCCATCAACGATGTTCCGATCATGGCCTTGACGCTTTGGGGAAAGAATTACGATTCCTATCGTCTGCGGCGAGTCGCGGGCGAGTTGGAAAACTCGCTCAAGAAACTCGACGATGTTTCGGAAACGGCGATCATCGGCGGCCAACCCCGCCAGGTTCGTGTGGTTTTAGACACACAACGGCTCGCTGCCTACGGTCTCACGCCAGGAGCAGTGGTTGGCCAGTTGCAGAGTGCAAACACCCGCGGACAGGCTGGCAGCTTCGCCCGCGACAACCGCGAATGTCAAGTCGAAGCGGGCCTGTTTTTCACTCGGGCCGATGACTTGCAGCCAGTTGTAGTTGGAGTTCACGGCGGCCGGCCCGTGTATTTGCGCGACGTGGTGGACAAGATCGAGGACGGCCCGGCCGAGCCCGACGACTATGTGCTCTTCGCAAATGCCAAGGGGACGAGTGCTCACGCAGCCAGCTCTGAATATCCCGCCGTGACCATCACACTCGCCAAGCGCAAGGGTACAAATGCGAGCATCATCGCGGACAATGTTCTGGAAAAAGTGAGCGCAATGCGCGGCTACATGCTGCCTGCAGATCTGAATATCACGGTCACACGAAACTACGGCGAGACTGCAAAGGATAAGTCGGACGAACTCCTCAAACACCTGCTCATCGCAACGTTGTCCGTCACTGTGTTGATCGCCTTGGCCTTGGGCTGGCGCGAATCCGGGGTCGTGCTGCTGGCCGTGCCGGTGACTCTGGCTCTCACGCTGGCAATCTTCTATCTGTTCGGCTACACGCTGAACCGGGTGACATTATTCGCTCTTATCTTCTCCATTGGCATATTGGTCGACGATGCCATCGTGGTGGTCGAGAACATTGTCCGTCATTTTCGGTTGCCCGAGAGTCGCGGGCGTTCGTTGGTGGACGTCGCCGTGGAAGCCGTGGACGAAGTGGGAAATCCCACGATTCTGGCTACATTCGCTGTGATTGGCGCGATTCTGCCGATGGCGTTTGTGCGCGGTCTCATGGGTCCTTACATGCGGCCGATCCCGGTCGGAGCATCGGCAGCGATGATGTTCTCATTGGTCGTAGCGTTTGTGGTCTCACCTTGGGCCGCTTTGCGCCTGTTGCGGCATTACGCCGGAGACGGTGGACACGGCCACCACGAATCCGAGGGATGGACCACGCGCTTCTATCGCAGGATCATGAACCCGCTGATTCTCGATGCGCGCCGCCGCTGGATGTTTTTCGGTGGGGTAGTGATTCTGCTGCTCGCGGCGGTTGCTTTCGTCCCGTTGAAGTGGGTACGCGTCAAGATGCTGCCCTTTGACAACAAGAGCGAGTTTCAGGTCATGATCGATATGCCCGATGGCACGCCGCTGGAGCAAACTACGCGGGTAGCACAGACGCTGGGACATTATCTTGCGCAGCAGCCGGAAGTCACCAACTACCAGATCTACGCGGGCACGTCAGGGCCTTATAACTTTAACGGTCTGGTCCGACACTACTTCCTGCGACGGCAGCCCAATCAGGCAGACATTCAGGTGAATCTGTTGTCCCGTCATGACCGTAAAGCGCAAAGCCATGAAATAGCGCGCCGCTTGCGTCCGGAGTTAGACAAGCTCGCCGCGCCCTTTGGCGCTCGCGTCAAAGTTGCCGAAGTGCCGCCCGGTCCGCCGGTACTGCAAACTCTGGTCGCCGAAGTGTACGGACCCGACTACAAAGGCCAGATTGAACTGGCAGCTCAGATCAAAGAAGTCTTTCAACAGACACCGGGCGTCGTGGACGTGGACTGGTACGTCGAAGACCCGCAAACCAAGTACGACCTGAAAGTAGACCTCGACAAGGCGTCGCTGCACGGGATTTCCGCTGCGGACGTTACTCGCACTTTGCAGGTAGGACTGAGTGGGGCAGATGCCGGGCTGCTGCACGATCCCCAATCGCGCGAGGATGTTCCGATCGAGGTGCGCCTTTCACGGCCCGATCGTTCCGGCATCCAGGACCTTGAGAGCCTCAAACTCCCCACTCCTTCCGGCGGTCAAATCGCGCTGCAAGAGGTGACGAATTTGCAACAGACCACCATCGATACCAGTGTGTATCGCAAGAATCTGCAGCCAGTGGTCTATGTGACGGGAGATGTGGCAGGTGGAGAAGAAAGCCCAGTGTACGCCATCATGAAGATGAGCGATGCGATCGACAAGATCAAATTGCCCGATGGCTACGGGGTGAAGCAATACAAGGGTACGACCATGCCCGAGCGCACCGACCGCTTCTCCATGAAGTGGGATGGTGAGTGGCACATCACGGTGGAAGTCTTCCGCGACCTCGGACTGGCCTTTGCGGCTGTCTTGGTCTTGATCTACGTGCTGGTCGTGGGTTGGTTCCGCTCGTTCATTACGCCACTGGTCATCATGGCGCCGATTCCGCTCACCTTGGTCGGCATTCTGCCGGCCCATGCCATGATGGGCGCTTTCTTTACGGCGACCTCGATGATCGGCTTCATTGCTGGAGCCGGAATCATCGTGCGCAACTCAATCATTCTCGTCGATTTCATCGAACTGCGGCGCTCGCAGGGCATGCCGCTGGAAGAAGCCGTCGTGGATGCCGGAGCGGTTCGCTTCCGCCCCATGCTGCTGACCGCAGCGGCGGTAGTCGTGGGCGCCAGCGTGATCCTGTTCGATCCCATTTTCCAAGGTCTCGCTCTTTCCCTGATGGCAGGCGAAGTAGCTTCCACGGTGCTCTCGCGCATGGCGGTGCCCGTTCTCTATTACATGAGCGAGCGGAGGAACAAGACGAAACCGGGCGTCGCCGAATCTCATCTTGAGGAGGTACAAGTATGACGGTAGAACGTGGACTTCGACTGATGGCGGGGGCGTTCATTCTCCTTTCGGTTGCTTTGGGATATTGGCTGAGTCCCTACTGGTATCTGTTCACTGCGTTTGTGGGACTGAACCTGTTCCAATCCGGACTAACGAACTGGTGCCCCGCGATGTTCGTGCTTCGAAAGCTGGGATTGCGCGAGTCGTTACCACTTGTCTCAAAAGGCTGATGGATCAGGCGATTCGACGAAACCAATGACATCCATCGTCCAAGTCGAATATCGACTCAGTCTATTGTCGATTCGCCAAGAGATTCTCGAATCGCTCGGGCACCCGGTGATTTCTGTCGTAGGTTCGCGCGCTGCACGGAATCTTGATCTCTCGAATCGATCGCCTGGAGTCATCGTGATCGGGCATGGCGCCTCTCGGCAAGAACGCCAAGGCCTTATCAATTACTTCCGGCAGGCCGTGCCGGGCGTTCCGCTTGTGGCACTTCTGCGCAGTCGCGATGACGACTTTAACACCGTCGATTACAACTGCCGGGCCGACGATCCACCTCTCTGGGTGAGGACAGTCACGCAGGCTCTTGCCGGCATCGAATAGCAACTGCCCACTTCAATCCGAATTTTGGAGGTGATGGCTAGCAATGATTTGAATTCGATTCTCCCCACACAAAAGCGCTCGCGGCTTCTGTCTTGAAGATAGGAACATTGTCTTGAGCACAGGGAATAATCGTCAGCGCAAGAACGGCAAACGTGACTGCAATGGTGTGTTGCATTGTATTCTGGGCCACGCCGAGCAGCGAACCTGATAACCGGTGCAGGCCAAAAGAGAATTCCAGTCCCTTGTAAATCATTGGCGAACGGTGCGCGAGTGGCAAAAATACCAGTGGGAGGTGTGGCTGTAATTGTGGCTGTATGTCGCTAAACATTGCCAACTTTTCAAACATTTTGAGTGGTTCTCTGTGCGCACAAGACTTTCGTAAGTTATTGGTTTATTGTACGTTGCTAGAGTGTTGATGGGGGGGCACTACTTGACTCTTAATTAGTGAGATCTGAGATTCTCCACATGACACCTGCACAACAGCAGGCGACCAACCAGCCTTACATACCTACAACGCACAGCGAGTGCGCTGCATGTTCTTTGACTTTTCGTTCTAACCCTGTCTAGGAAGGCCCCTAAGGCCTTGGAAGACGATTCGGCTGGGACAGTTCCAGTTTGAACTATCGCATGGCCGGAGATGGATACCGCTCGCGCCATTATCTAGAAGTGAGGAGGAACGAGACATGGCAAACGAGAGAGTTAGAGAGAGTTAGAGAGAGACACCATCCCTAAGCTTTCGGCTTAGGTCGGTGCAGGCCGTCCGGGGACTAGCGAACGGTGCTTGCACGAAGTCGAACAGCATTCGAGTCCGTTCGAATTGCGTCCGATTCTGATTCGAATAGACATGAGTAATCTGAAATGCCACTTCAGATTACTCAACGCCCGCCCGCAACCAACCCTGTTCCTTTAGTAGTTGACACGCCTACGCAATATGCGTAACAATATACGCATTATGCGTAGCTCTTCTGTGCTGACTGCGTTGTTCCCACAGGTACGGCAGGGCGTGCTCGCGGCTACGCTTGGCCAGCCAGATAAATGGTGGTATCTGTCGGAACTCGCCGGCCGTTTGGGCACGAGCCCGTCGAGCCTTCAGCGGGAGTTATCATCTCTGGTGGCAAGCGGAATATTGGTGCATCGTCGGGAAGGCACAAGGGCTTATTTCAAGGCGGAGACCCAGTCCCCGGTGTTCCGAGACCTGCAGCAGCTCTTCGAAAAAACGGCAGGGCTGGCTCCGATCTTGGAGCACATACTAAAACCATTTGGGAACAGGATTCAGAGTGCTTTTATCTATGGTTCTGTGGCACGAAACCGGGAACATGCGATGAGTGACGTGGATGTGATGGTCATCGGCAGAGCAGGTCTTGCTGACCTGTCTCCAGCGCTTCGCAAGGCGGAGGCGCGGCTGGGAAGAGAGGTCAACGTCACTGCCTATTCCCCAGAGGAGTTTCGGGAGAAAATCAAATCGGGCGACCATTTCCTTGCCGCCGTTTTACGAGGACGGAAACAGTTTGTGAAAGGAGGCCAGAGTGACTTGGACGAGCTTGTTGGCAAATAAGGAAGCCCAGAAACACAAAACCTCCAAGAAGGAATTAGACAATATGCGGGCCCTGATCGCCCGCGACCTAGCAGACGCGAGTCTTGCTGGCCTTTCAGCAGATCGGCGATTCGCCACTGCCTACAACGCTGCGCTCCAGGCTGCGAATATGGCTATAGCCTGTGCAGGATATCGGATCATGAGCAAGGTCGGACATCACCGGGTATCGTTGGAGAGCACGAAACTGGTGTTGGGTAAACCTGCGCAGAAGTACACCGACTATTTTGAGACATGTCGGCGAAAGCGAAATACGATCGACTACACCTTCTCCAACGTTGCGACGGAGACAGAAGCAAAGGAGATCCTCATCCAGGCATCCTAGTTTTACAGCGAAGTCGAAGACTGGATCACGAACAATCACCCTTCACTGAAGAAGTAGAAACGGCCACTGTTTGGGCTCTGCGAACTCTCACGGACAGAAGCAAGTTCTTTCCCGCACTACCATTCGCGCAAATCGTGAGGCCACGTCACATTGACTATTCGAAGTCCGGCGAAGCGTTTTGTTCGCTTCGCGCTTTGCTCTCGCGGTCATCAGCCGACTGATTTCGTCATAGTGCCACGGACGGAAGTCATGCGTGTTGACACCAACGTCCATTGATAGTGAAGTCGGCGATTCCGGCAGGCGCGCACGTGAATGCCCGTAAAGATGCCACGATCCGTGATGCAACCGATTCCAGACGCGCATGGCATAGTGGCAGAGCACGATCGGTTGGCCATGTATGGAGATTTCTGCAAGGTTGTTGAGCCAAGAGAACTCTTCAGTCAACTGGCGAGCTTCTTTGTCGTGATTGCCGGCAAGCGCAAAGATCTTCCTGCAACGAATCTGCTTGCGGTGCTCCAGAACCCGCGCCTTGCTTCCGATGCAGAAATCTCCAAGAAAATAAAGGATGTCATTGGCCTTAACGGAGGCGTTCAAGCGTTCGAGGATCGTTTTATCCATCTCCTCAACACTTCGAAACGGGCGATTACAGTAGCGGATTATGTTGTTGTGCCCAAAATGAAAGTCTGCTGTGAACCATGTGTCCAGCATAACGTCCTTTGAGACCCCTAGCGAAGTGATCTGCGCTCAATGGTGGTTTGCATTTGGCTGCGGAAGTGCCTGGGCGGGTACGTTGGGAGCCGCCAGCCCCTGTTGTGACTGGGCCGCGCTTGGTGTCTCCGGTGCTGATTTCCGTTCGCTAGCAAACCAAGTGCCCAAGAAAAAGCCCAATGCGAGGGCGGCACTGGCAACGATGGGCAGCCAGGTCGCCCAGACCTGTTTTTCCAGCCTATCAAGTAAATCGTCGATCTGTTGTGCTCTTGCAGTCATGCTCCGGGAAAGCGACTCATTAGCGTTTCTGACCTTGGCAATCACTCCGCCGTCAGGGTGAGCCACTTCCCGGAGTACGTTGACAAGTTGCATTTGGATGGAGTTCATTTCAGAACAAGACTGGCCAAGCGCTCTCGCGGTGTCCGGCAATCCGGATTGCTGAAAACACTGGCGCAAGCTTTCTCCCAACAGTTTTGCAATTCGAGGCGGGTCCAAGCCCGCCTGCAATTCCTTCGGTAACTGGGCGAGGCGTGATTCAAGTTGTGATGCGTATTCTGCCATTCGCTTCTCGACTGCAGTGGCCTGAGACGCTGAACTTTCTAGAATCTTTCGCAACGACTTGCGTTCTGCAGCGATCTCTGCGGGCATTTCTCGCGTGAGCAGCGCGAGGATGCCCATTGCCTCCAGTATCCGAAGCATCTCATCGTCTGGGCTGAGCGTGCGCGTGTGTGCGATGACTCGGTAATACTCAGCTCGTCTCTCTGCAGGCACCAGGCCTGCGAGTTCGTCGAATAGAGTCTGGCCCTCTGCTTCCTTTTCGCTGAAAGCAAGCGCTGCCTGATCTGTGTTCATGGCAGGAACATCTCCTTTGCTCGGTCGAATTCGGAGAAGAGCCGCCGCCGATAGCTTTCGGCGCGCATCACGATCGAGGCACGCTTCAGTTCGTTGATGGAATTCTGCCTTGTCGCAACCTGGCCAAGGCGGATTCCGTGTTGCCGGGCGGGGTTCTCAAGTTCCGCCAAGCGAAATTCCATCCGAATCACGGTCGGCGACAGCGCTTCGCGGAAACGAATGGCTTGTTCAGCCGAATCCCAGTAGCTGAAGTCTGCCTGAGGACTTGTCGCATTCTGAACAATCAGATACTGCGCCCGTTCCTGCAGTCGGTTTGCCCACGCGAGGACACTCTCAACACTTGCCGGGTCTGGCGTGACAACGCCCACGGCAGTGAAGCGCGCGCCGGTGGCCGCGACATCCTCATACATCGCGTCGAACCAGTCGCTCGCTACTTGCCCGGAACCGGCTCCCATGTCAGCGAGGATGATCGCCGCGCCGGATTCGAGCTGATCTACGAAAGCATCGAGACCGGCTGGCGTGTGAATATTCACCTTGGCCACCGACCCATTAAAAAAGTGCTTGAGCGAGCCCCGAGCCTTGTTTTCCGTATCGAGGTCGAGCGGCGTGAACGGAATTTCGTTGGCTTCGAACCACTCAGCTAGGGCAACCATCAAGCCGGTTTTGCCAACTCCGCCTTTGCCACCCATGGTGAAGACGACTCGTTTGTTCTTTTAGAAAATAAGACAAATTACCCTGATCTCAGAAGCTAACGACTCGGGCAAGAGAGCACACGAGCAACCTTCCGCCTGGGACCTCGTCAGTATCATCGAACGCGAACCTGGGTGGAAAGCTCGGTGGTCTCTCAAAGCGGCCGTCAACGAACTGAAGATGGCTTCAACCTCAAAGAAGGCATGGCGTGGGCCGAGTTTATCATTCCGGAAAAAACTTTGTCAGTTAACGCCCGCCGCACCCTACAATCATAGGCTCTATGGAACTAGGACTGGAAGGCAAGATCATCCTTATCACTGGCGGTGCCAGGGGAATAGGCGCGGAGATAGCGCGCGCCTGTGCGCGGGAGGGCGCAGTTCCTGTATTACTCGATCGCGACGCCGACGCCATTGCGGAATTGAAGGCCAATTTACGCGGGCAAGAGCTTCCGAGCGAGTCCATCTTGACGGACCTAACTGATGTCTCGAATAGCTGTCAAGCTATCCAAGACTTCGCTCGGCAGCATGGATGCATTGACGGGTTGGTGAATAATGCTGGCACGAACGACGGAGTGGGACTGGAGTACGGTACGCCGGAAGAGTTCGCAGCTTCTCTGCGTCGTAATCTCGTGCATTACTATACTGTAACCCAGACTGCGCTGCCCTTCTTGAAACAATCTCAAGGCGCAATCGTCAACATTTCTTCGAAGGTGGCGGTTACAGGGCAGGGCGGAACGTCCGGCTATGCTGCAGCGAAGGGTGCGATTCTGGAGCTAACGACGGACTGGGCCGCCGAATTAGCGAGTTACGGCATTCGAGTCAACACTGTCGTACCTGCCGAGGTGCGGACTGGTCAATATGAGAAGTGGTTGCAGAAGTTCGAGAATCCGCAGGAGAAACTGCGCGAGATCAGCGCCAGAATTCCGTTGGGAAAGCGGATGACTCAACCGAGCGAGATTGCGGATGCGGTCGTTCTGCTCCTATCTCCACGATCAACAATTACGGGGCAACAAATCTATGTGGACGGCGGGTACGTCCACCTGGATCGCGCGCTCACCTGAACTACGCATCGCCATCGTCGAACGCTGGTCAATGTCGCCCCAAAATCGGAATCACCTCGTCCGGACGAAGGTCGCTGTAGAAGGCCTGACGCCTCGTTTGCGGATCCTGCCAGTCGGCGTCGCGCCCTTCCAGCTTGTAGCGGAAACGGACCTTCTGCGGAACTACAAAGCTCAAGGCCGTATAGTCAATTTCGAGGTCTCGCGTGAGTGCGGGAAGACGAACATTCTCCTTGGCCAGGTAATGCTTGCGATCCGCGACGATCTCTTCTATGTGAACCGGTGGTGGTACCGCATTGCACGTTCAGATGGCTCGGATCAATCATCTGTAGAACGCCGTCATTGGCAAACCATAGCCGCCCGTCCGGTGATGTGGAAGCCACCGACTGGAACGTGGCATGGGCGGGTTGGGCGCTGTCGAACACGTCGAATGTTCTGACGTTGATCTTTGTGTCCGGGTATTCCTACCATCCTGCATTTCAGTATCAGGAATTGCGACGAATCCACATTGGGTGGAGAGCCAAATAGAACCGCGACGGTCTATCACAACTGCATATGTCCTATCGCAGGGAAAGGCATTGCGAGAGTTCAGGGTCTGCACCTTCCCATCCTTCCAGCGGAAAAGTCCTTGCTTGGTTGCGCCCCACACCGACCCGTCGGCATCAACCACAAGGCACAAGACCGAGCCAGCGTCCCCACCATGATCAAAGAGGACCTTTCGAATCGGCCATCACGGTAGTGGGCCAAGTCACCATTGACGAGACCCAGCCAAATACCGCCTCTGGGATCGGCAGCCAGCGCAAGGGCTGTGTGGCCTGAGGGCATGGAAATCTCTTGGCTGACTTTCAGATCCTTAATGCGAATCAAGTAACAATGTCGGCCCTCCACTTGGGCCCAAACATCGTGAGCGGTATCTTCGGTCATCGCGACCACGATTCCCACTGGGCCGCCATCCGGCCACAAAATCGGGCGAAAGAATCCGTGATCGTATACTGTCAGTCCACCGTCCACGCCCACCCACAGCCTACCGGCGTGGTCTTCCAGCAGCGACGTAACATCCCGCCCGGGCATACCGTCGCGCGCGGAAGTTGACGAGAGGCTGTCATTCCGCAGGAATTCCAGGCCCCCTCGTTTCCCATCCATATCGTGCCATCGCGTGCCGCAAGTACGGAATTGACACGGTCGGCCGTCAATCCTTCGCGGACCGTGAAGCTGGCTACGCGAAGGTCACGAAGGCAATCAATACCCTTGGAAGTGACCACCCACAGGTTGCCTTCCCGATCCTGGTAGAAGTTTTCGACGGAGTCGCTCGACAGACCATCCGCACTCCGAAAGTGATCGGCCTTGCCGTCGTGAACGCGATAAATGCCGTCTTTCATGGTCCCAATCCAGAGTGTGTTATCGCGGTCGATCAGCAGCGCGGTGATATCCAAAGCGGTGCCGTCCATTCCGGGCACAACATAGCCTTTCGAGACCCCCTGAGAGAATTGCTGCAGCCCTAATCCTTTTCCGGATCGCGCCATGCCGACCCAGAGAGTTGTGCCCTTGCCCGCAGCAAGGGCCGCTACTCCAGCGAGACCTCCCGTCTGCTTAAGCTCTTTGCTAAGGCAGGTGCTCAACGAGTCTGGTTTCCAGCGGCAGAGCGCATCCGAGTTCCGATCCAAAGGTTCCCTTGCGTATCGGCTGCCAAGGCGTTGACGTTGGGACAGGTTATTCCCGCGGGCCGCGGCTCCAGCCCTTGTTATTCACAATTCCTTTTCCCTCTCGTATCGTGACCAACTGGTTGGCAGGTATCCCGTTGTGGCGTTCGTGCAGACCGTCCGGCCAGTAAATGTCCAGGTCCACCACCTTGGATTCTCCAAGGCCGAAGTGCATACGAGGATCGTTGGACGAATAGTAGCTGGACTGACTCACTCTGGCCTGCGCCTGGACCTTGTTTCCGTAATGCACCAAAACCCGGGCCCCGATGGCGCTGCGATTGGATTTCACTCCCTCCAGTTGGATCTTGATCCAATTCTGTTTGCTCGTGAGGTCGTTTCGCAGCAACGACGGTGGTTCATTCATATTGACAATCAAAATGTCGATATCGCCGTCGTTGTCGAAGTCTCCAAAAGCACAACCTCGTCCTGAATGCGGTTCCGTGACGCCGGGCCCCGCCTCGTCCCCGAGTTCTTCAAACATCCCGTTTCCCAGGTTCCGGAAAAGGATGCGCGGTGTTTTGTAGGGATAGTCAGCCAGCTTGCGTTCAACCTCCGGATAAACGCTGCCAGTAACGATGAAAATATCTGGATATCCATCGTTGTCGAGATCGGCAACTCCGGTGCCCCAACTTACGAACCTGGTCTCAACCCCGATTTTTGCGGCCCGGGTCCGGTCATCGAAATTGCCTTTACCGTCGTTGCGGTAAATGCCGCAAGTGTCGCCCATGAAGTGCGTCTTGAATATATCCAGGTGTCCGTCGAGATCGTAGTCTCCGATGCCGACGCCCATTCCCGCCTGCTCCATGCCGTCGTCGCTCAATGCGACACCACGAACTACGCCTTCTTCTCGGAACGTTCCGTCATGGTTATTCATGAAAAGCAGACTGGGCGTCGAATCACACGCCACGAAGATGTCGGTCCATCCGTCTTCGTCAAAATCTGCTGCGACGACCGTCATTCCATAACTTTCGGTGGCGCTGGCAATCCCAGCTTCTTTACTGACGTCAGTGAAGGAGCCGTCTCCATTGTTCCGATACAGCAAGTGGCGTCCGGTGGGCAACCCGCGCGGACCGCAGTTTACCGGGATTCCCTTCCAGTTGCACGTCGAACCATCGCCGGGTACCGGAGCCTTTTCCAGATCGAATCGGATGTAATTGGATACGAACAGATCAAGGTGTCCATCGCGGTTGTAGTCAATGAAGCTACATCCGGCACCCCAACGCGTCTCAGGATTTAGCAACCCCGCCGCTTTGGTGACGTCGGTGAAAGTACCATCGCCGTTATTCCGATAGAGACGATTCTGTCCGAAGTAGGTACAGAAAATGTCTTCGAAACCATCGTTATTGTAATCACCGATGCATACCCCGTTCGCCCATCCGGCTGCATGCAGGCCGGCACTCTCGGTCGCGTCGGTGAAAGTACCATCCCGATTGTTTTTGTAGAGTCGATTTGTGGCCGCAGCAGGTGCACCCTCCAGTCTGGTTCCACACAGCAAGAAGATGTCCATCCATCCGTCATTGTCGTAGTCAAGAAAAGCGCAGCCGCAGCCATTCGCTTCCAGGATGTACTTCTTCGATTCCACTCCTCCATAGATCGTGGGTTGGTGCAATCCGGCCGCCTTGGCTACATCCATGAAATGGGCATTGAAGGGACGTCCGGAACTCGCCGGACGAGCTTGCGCCTTCACACCTCGCGAGGCAATGCCCTGCTGTTGGCCGAAGGCAACAAGGTCGCTCGGAATCAGTAACGCACTTAAAGTACCTGTAACAAAAGAACGGCGTGTAATCTTCATAAAGCGGATTAGTTAGTTATTGTTAACTGCCGGAGTTTCTGCCTATGCAGGCCACGCTTTCATTACTCTTTGGGTGCCGTGCTTTCTGTTTGCTCAATGAGCTTGTATCGATCATGCTCGCTTTCTTCCCGGGTGGCTTTTTGACGAAGGTCTGCCAACTGCTGCAAAAGAGCTGGGAGTTCTTCTTTGTGCCCGGTCTTTCGCAATCCGACGATCAAGTGATAGAGGGCAACTTGATCATTCGGGTCATGTCGCAGGGACTCCCGCGATTCTTCGATCACAAGTTGATTCTTTCCTGCCTGTAAATACAATTTCGCCAGAGCATCGCGCGCGGCCACTAATCCGGGCTGGAGCTTTTTCGCTCGCTGGGCAGAAGCAACTGCGAGATTAAAATCAGGGCTGTCTACATCAGGATTCTTCAGCACAAGAATATCGGCCTGCACGTAAAGCAGAAGGGCATCGTCGGGCTTCTTGCTCAACTTGGCGCGAACCACCGACAGAGCTTTATCTAAGTCGTCCGTCTGTTCGGCCACCATTCCGCGCGCTGCTTCACTGAAAGAAAGGCGCGGGTCCAGTTGGTGGGCCTTCTCAAAGTCGGCCTCGGCATGATCGTAACCCGCAAGTTGCACGAAGAGAATTCCACGTGCAAGGTACAACGGAGCAGCATTGGGCTGCAGTCTCAGACCCGCGTTTATCATGTCGATGCCCACCTGAAACGATTGGTGCACAAATGAGAGATCAGTGAATTGGAGATACAGATCGATGTCCTGCGGATTCTGAACAATAGCTTGATGCAAGAGCTTCACCGCCTGCGGCGTGTCTTTCTGCTCTTCGTAGGCCTCTCCAGCCAGAGCGAGCACTTCCGAATCGGGCTGGCCCTGCAATGCAGGCCGAAGGGTCTCAATCGCATCCGCGGATTTTCCGATCGAAAGCTGCAATGCCGCCAACCGCAAGCGGTCGCGCTCGTCGTCGCCAGGCATCGCGATCAGTCTCTGAAGCACTGCGATCGCCTCTTCGTAGCGCTTGGTCTCCGCCAGGCAGATGCCGTACTGTCGCAGAGCTGCCGGCTGCGATTCCAGTACTGAACCACTTTGCTCGAAATGAGACACAGCCTCCGGGCAATTCCGTTTCCGGGCGGCCAGTGCCCCCAGCATGGCATGCGCAGTCGGATCACTGGGAGAGAGCTTCAAAACATGCTGCAAAAGTGCAGGAGCTTCTTTGCCGCCCGCTTCATACTCGATTTGCGCCGCGCCTTCAAGTGCCGGCAAATAATCCGACGATATCTTCAAAGCGTGCTGAAAAGAAACGAGAGCTTCCTTGTCGTGTCCATCACCCGAATAGGCCAATCCCTGCAGCGTCCAAAGTTGAGCATTTTCCGGAGACTGCCGCAATGCCGGTTCGAGAAGCTGTAATGCCTCGGCAAATCTTCTCGCTCGCAAAGCTTGCATTACCGCACCGGCCGGATCCCGGCTCGATTGAGCCAAGAGCGCGCTGACAGCGAGGAGTGCAGCCGTGCACACCGCGAGACGCAAAAGGCATCGCATGTTTGCTATTATCTCCGGCGCTTTGTTCGATCAATACTACATGTATCTGAACCGCTGCTTCGTCATCACGTCGGCCATGCCAAGAATGGATCGATACTATAAGCGTTGGATTGTCGTCAGATTCAGCGGTCTATCAAAACTTATGATCCACTAAATATAAATAAATCAATGTCATAGAAACATCATCTTCCTGGTAAGTGTTTTTGAATGTGAATCGGATGTTCGCATACAATTGTAACGATTCGACTTCTTTATTGACAAGGCAGCGCGCCGGATGGTAACAAATGCCACCCGGTGTTTATCGACCTCGTTGCCGGGCAACTGAGTGATACGAAGGAGCTTTACGAAGCCAGTGCCGATGTTTTTTTTAATTATCTCGAGGCGGCTTGCAGACCCGCGCGGAGGAATGGAATGCGCTATTGGTTCTTGTTGGCAGTCATCGAACTCCTCACTACAACCATGATCGCCAGTGTGAAGGTGGAAAAAGCAGAGTACCGAGGGTGGCCCAACTGCTACCGCGTAAGCAATGGCGAGGTTGAGTTGATTGTGACGGCAGATGTGGGACCACGGGTGATCCGGTTTGGCTTCATCGGAGGCCAGAACCTGTTTAAGGAGTACCCCGAACAACTCGGCGGCAGAGGAGAAGCGAAGTTTCAACTGCGCGGCGGCGACCGGGTTTGGAAAGCTCCCGAAGATCCTGTGGCGACCTGGGCTCCGGATAACGTGCCGGTGGAGATTCAGGTCACGGCCACCGGCCTGATCGCGCGGGCGCCGATCGAACCGCTGACGAAACTGCAAAAAGAAATTGAAGTCAGAATGGCGCCGTCGGGAACCAGCGTGACTCTGTGGCACCGAATCACGAACCATTCCTTCTTTACGCTGGAGTTCGCTCCCTGGGCGCTTACCATGATGGCGCAGGGAGGCACCGCGGTCTCCGGATTCCCTCCCCGCGGCCATCACCCCGCCAACCTGGAGGCTACCAATTCGCTCACGATGTGGGCGTATACGGATCTGTCGGATCCGCGCTGGAAATTCACCAAGAAATATCTCATGCTGCGCCAGGACCCCAACAATCACGAGGCCCAGAAACTGGGCATGTTCAATCCCGATACATGGGCGGCTTACGTACTGAATAACGAAGCGTTCGTAAAGAGAGCGAAGCCCGATCCCAGCAGGACTTATCCCGACTTTGGCGCCTCGTTCGAGACTTTCACCAACAACGAATTTCTCGAAATCGAATCCCTTGGCCCACTCAGCAACGTCGCTCCAGAGCAGACCGTCGAACTGGTCGAACATTGGGGGCTCTATCGCAATGTGTCGCTGAAGGAATGGAACGACGAGGAACTGGACCGGGTGCTGCTGCCGCTGGTTCAATCGGTGGGGACCGGCCAATAATGCCCGCCACGTTTCTTCTTCAAGCAGCGAACGGACGCCTCACGCTCGGCTCCATCGACTTGGTGATTATCGTTCTGTACTTCGCTCTGGTGATGGGACTTGGCTTTTATCTGAAGAAATTCACCAATACCGGCGAAGAGTTTTTTATGGCCGGACGCGAAATGACGGCCTGGGTCGCAGGTCTCAGCTTCATCTCGGCAAATCTCGGTTCACTGGAGATGATGGGGTACGCGGCGGCGACTTATCAGTACGGAATTCTCGTGGCCCATGCATACTGGATTGCTGCGATTCCTGCCATCCTGTTTCTCTCCCTGGTGATGATGCCGTTTTATTACATCTGCAAGACCCATTCGGTTCCCGGATATTTGAAGTTGCGCTACGGAGAAGGCGCACGTTCGCTCTCCGCGATTTCATTCGCGGTCATGACCATTCTGATGAGCGGCATCAACATGTATTCGATGGCTGTCATCATGAAGGTAATTCTGGGTTGGGACATTCATTTCAGCATTTGGATTTCCTCGCTGACAGTTGCCGTGTATGTGATGGCTGGCGGCCTTCTGTCTGCCATCTTCAACGAGGTGTTGCAGTTTTTTCTGATTTGGATTGGCTGCCTCGTCATCCCGGTGGTTGGCCTAGCCGAGACCGGGGGCTGGACCGGGATGGTACATCGCATCCAGACCAATTTTCCGGGTCAGGACTTTATCCACCTGTGGAGCACCACTGGTTCGTTCACCGCGAATCCCATGGGCGCGCACTGGACTGGAATTGTGTTCGGCTGGGGCCTGGCGATTTCGTTCGGATACTGGACGACGGATTTTCTCGTGGTCCAGCGCGTGATGGCTGCCAAAGACTTGCGCTCCGCACAGTTGGGTGCGGTGATCGGCGCTTTCTTCAAAATGATGGTGCCGCTCATCGTGATCCTTCCCGGCCTGCTCGCGCTTGCCGTTTTGCCGTTTCATCTGGTGCCGGAAAGCCAGGCTGGATTGCCGAACGTTCACACCTACAACGAAGCGTTGCCGCTGATGCTGGCGCGCTACTGCGGACCGGGCTTGCTGGGACTCGGCGTCACGGCTCTGGTGGCCGGCTTTATGTCTGGCATGGCCGGCAACGTCACGGCGTTTACCACGGTGTGGACCTATGATATCTATAAGCCGCTGTTTCGCAAAGACGCGCCGGATTCGCACTATGTCTCGATGGGCCGTTGGTGTTCGCTGCTCGGCGTCTTTGTGAGCATCGGCACGGCCTACCTGGTGATGGACTTTTCCAGCATCATCGTGTACGCGCAGGCCATTTTCGTCTTCTTCATCGTTCCCATGTTTGGAACCGTCATTCTGGGGATGCTCTGGAAGCGGACCACTCCGGCCGCCGGTTTCTGGGGATTGCTGGCCGGTATTCTTACTTCATTCACACTCTGGCTGTGGGTAAAACTCGATCCGGGCGCGCTGCGCCACGTCGCGTTCTCCGAGCACGCGAAAGACATGGCCGAGAACATTTATCGCGCCATGTGGTCTTTGATCGCGAACGTGGTGGTGACGGTGGCAGTGAGTCTGGTGACCAAGCCCAAGCCCGATGACGAACTCAAGAACCTGGTTTATGGGCTGACCGAACTGGCTCCGGCCGGACAGTTCTCTTTCTTTCGGCGGCCGATCACATGGGCCGCCGCCGTCGGCGTTGCATTCCTGGTCTTGAACATTTATTTCTGGTGAGGTCCGTGATGGCAAAACACTTCATCTCGATCTGGTTTTTCATTGGGGCTCTGCTGGCAGTTTACGGAGCTCTGATTCTGGGCTCGGGAATCTATGGATTGTTCATTCCAGCCGCCACCGCGGTAGCCATGCCGCAACTCCACATCCCGATCTGGTGGGGCGCGGGAATGTTGCTGTTTGGTTTGGCGTACGCGATCCGTTTCAGGCCGAACCGCAAACAGAGTTAGTCCATCTTTGTGCCAGATTCAAATCTCTTCGAATCATGTCAGCGTGGATCGAGGCGCACGCAGCCGCCATATGCGAATGGTATTGCAAATTCTGCCGTACCGTCCCCACTGGGTCATTCGACGTGTAGCACAGGCACGGTCATTTCTGCGAGCAACGCCTTGGAAAGAACGACCGTATTTCCCTGCAATGATCCGTAGGAAGTCGAGCGCAAATTTCGGTCATTTGCAGGATGAAAATGGACGATGATGTCGGCAGCGAAGGGCTGACCTGCAGGCAAAGCGATGGTCACGTCCCATCCCGTTCCGGCAGACGCGGCTTGCGTGGACCAGGTAATCTGCCCAAAACGGGTCGGACAATTTTCCACCGCGATGCGCTGGTTCGCTGCGAACCAGGGTTTCGGAGCCGCTTTCTGCAGATGGACGCGAGCGTTGTCGTTTTCCTCGTAGCAGAGTATCCATCGCAACGCGAGCGTGGGTTGCAGCGTGCTGTTCACGACAGGGGACCACATCCAGGCCGCGCCTTCGCCGGCGCTGCCTCCGGGAAACAGCGCGTCCTCGGGCGCGAAACGGCTGCCGCTGTCCATTGCAAACGTAAGATTGGCATACAAGGTAAGCAGAAAAGGCCGGTAGTCGTCTTTGCGGATCCTGGCCGCCAGCGTGCCGTGCTCCATAAAGTTTGAGGTCGCAAGGGTTCCGCTGTCGACCGCATAAATACCGTCCGCCGCTTGATTCATTCCCAGGACTTCCTGGCCCGCAATCGTGCGATGCCGGAAGTGTCCTTCGTCGAGATCGGCGTCTCCCCAATCGGAGGTCCACCAATCCATCATGTAGCGGTGATTCTCATAGCTGGAAAGCTGCTCCGGCCGGCGCGTGGTATCGAAAGCCGAAAACGGAGTGATGCCGGCGCGCTTCAAGCCTTCGTTCCGGGCATTGAGCGTTTTCTTTAACGCGCTCTCGACATCGGCGCGCAATTCTTCCGCTTCTTTCGCAAAGCGCAACCCGGCCCCGGCCATCGCCTGGTCGCCGTGTTCGCTTCCCGCTTTCTGCAGGCAGCGGCCATGTTCCTTCAGCCCCCGCCAGATCCAGGCGGCATTTTGGTAGTAGTAAAGATGCGAATCCGGGTTGTCGTCGTCGGGATCTCCATTATCCGCCTCCGGCGATCCCCAGATCAGGCCGTGTCGCGGGTCGCTTGGCGGAAATGCGGCTTTCGTATACGCCCGGCGGGCGAGGACATAGTCGATCATGCGCTGCAATACCGGCAAGCGTCGCTGCAGCGCCTCGAAGTCGCCGCAATAGTCATAAGCCCGCGCCGAGTTTTGCAGAAACACGCCAACATTCACTGGCGCTTCGACCTGGTCCTGCACGTTGTACATGAAATTTCCGTCCGGCAGAACATACTTTTCGAGATAGTGCTGGAAGTGCGGTTCAACGCGGTCCACCTGGTTCCACAGTTGCTGCGCCCACACGAATTCGTAGTGCGCCACCGGAAACAGCGCATGGCTGCGCTCCGGAATTTTTGTATAGGCTCCTTCGCCAATCTGATACGTGGGTTCCAGTCCGCGGTAACTGCAACGGGACAACACGATGCCCGCTTTCGCAGCCTGCAGCAGCCACGCGTCAGGAATTTCCACCTTCATCCGGGTGTCGAAGAAGTTGGTCCAGCGTTCCCACAGGCTGAGCACCGCCGTAAAGAATTCATTGACGCTGCCGTTCCAATAGCGGTCGACAACGCTGTCCGAGACGAGCGGCTCGCTGACGCGGTCGGCCGAGTGAAATGCCCCGGTCTCCGTGGGGTGCAGCGTGGCTCGAATTCTGCCGATCGGCCGCCGGTCCGCGGATTCCGAGAGCACCATCATCACTTCGTAGCCGACGCTGTTATCGGGATTCCAGACGCCAATGTCCGCCGCAGGCAGAAATCCACCCAGCATGGTTCGCTTGCTGTATCCGGGTTTGAGCGCATAAAGATAGGGAAGAGAGAGCAGGCGGAAGGGTTCGAACAGGCGCCCGTTCGTATCCGGCGCCCAGGAGGCCTGCGGATCATCACTGGTTTGGCGTGATTTTCCATCCGGCTCCAGCCATATCGACTTCAGCGCCCCCACGCCATCGTCGGAAACAAGAGTCCAGCCGGTATATTCCTTTCCCAGGCCTGCCAGATTTTCGTAGGACGGATCCTGGTCCGAATTCAGAATGTATTGGCCGAGCGTATCCGGCCCATTCGATATTTTCGCGGGCCGTTCGAATTTCACCGGGGAGGATTGCAGCACCTCGCGCGGCTTGATCTGGGAGAGATCTCCGATTTGCTTGGGAATGCGCGCCAGTTCTCGTTCAGCCGTCACGAAGACAAGAACTCCTTGGTGGGTTACGTGCTTTTCGAAAACCGCTGTCGGCGTGCCGTTATGCCACGGCAGGATGGCAAGCAGCTTCCAGCCGTAGACAGAATCGCCAACCTTGAGCTTCTTGCTTTCGCCCGCAACCGATGCTTCCACCAACTGGTACTCCATCTCGATGCGATGCACGGAGATCTTCGCCGCCAGCGCCTCGGCCTCTCCGGGAAGTAAGGCTGTGTACTGATTCAGGATCACCGGCAAGGGACGGGCCGAGCGCGCAGCCGAACCTTCGCGCTTCGCGTTTTGTGCCATCCCTGGAATACGCAATAGGGCCGCGCCCGAAACGCTGGCTGCAACACCTTTGATAAATGAGCGTCTTTTCATTGGAGTCGTTGTTCCGCCCTCATCGTCAGATTTGCCTACGTTTGCGTACTTCTACTCGATACCGCACAGAAAAACCTCAATGCCGAGTCCCTGGAATGCGGCCGCCTTCGCCCACAGCGCTTGATCGGCGGTTGCGGCGTCTTTGCCGTAGGCCACCTGGATGTGATTGGCCTTATGGCGTCCCATCATCTGGTTCCTGCTGACGCCGTGCAATACGGCATTCATCATCGGCCATTGCGGCGTCGTCTCGTTCCAGCGTCTCTCGACTTCGGCGCGCGGCAGATCGACCACGGTGGCCCGCCCCAGATCGGCAAGCAGTCTGTCCTTTTTCACATAGATCCGACTCCAGACAATTTCTCCCGGCTTGCTGACTCCCTTCAACGTTCCGCCGCCCAGCGGAAAATACATTGGGGGTTGGCGTTCGCTCACCGCTGCCTGATATCCATCAGCCAGGTGCTGCGCAGGAACCGCACCGGAGATCTGGAAGATCCAGACGAACTGGCCGTCATACTCTTCTCCGTAGCGCAAATCGTGCAGCGTGGTTTCCGGGTCGAGATCGAGTTTGCGCCAGACCCGATTGGTGACCAGTGCGTCGATGCCCGCGCATTCATCGACTTCATTGAAATGCGGCAGGGCATTCCCCGCATAGAGAACTTCGCCCGTGTCTGGGCTTGTGACCGGCGGCCGATCGACATTATTGAGCAACCCCTCGGCGAGGTCCGACGCCGGGCAAACGTCCTTCAGCCCCTGCTGATACTGGATGCCAATCGCGTCACATCCGAAATCCGCCGCGATTCGCAACGCGGCGATATACATTCGGCATTGTTCAAGAATTTGCCGGTCGGTCAGCTCCGTTTCTTCATTCCCACCGGTATGAAACGTCATCCGTTTCTCATCGAGCCATTGGCGGACTGCACGCGCTTCTTCGTCCGGCACACGGCGCATCGCTGCGTAGAGTGCAGCCTGGCTCAAACGCTCCTTGAACAGGCCCAGAGGATGCAGCAGTTCGTCGGGAACAATGGCGTTGTACATTCCCATGCATCCCTCGTCGAAAATTCCGAGGATCGCGGGTCGTCCCAACAATTCTTCGGCAATCTCCCGGCCTATTCTCTCGGGCGCCCGCAACCCAGAGGATGGTTGAAAAGGTCGGATGTGGGAGTCGTCGTGATGGATCTGTTTGCCCTCCAGCCATTGTTTGAGCCGAGAGACAAAATATTCATCGCGGAAGTCTTTGCTCCACAGGGTGCTGTAAGGAACTCCGGCTTTGGTCAGTCCTCCGTTCAGATTCAGCATTCCGACTAGGCCCGGCCAACGTCCGCTCCAGTTAGCGATCGTCAGAATCGGGCCGTGATGCCGAAGCAACCCGGGGAAGACGTGATGGCTGTATTGCCACACTGCCTCCGCGACAATCACCGGCGCATCCACGGGTATATGGGAAAAGACTTCAATCCCGTAGCGCTGGCTGTCGATAAATCCATGTTTTTTCTCTTCCGAATACGGGTGTGCCCTTTGCACGGAATAGCCAAGAGATTCGATCGCGGAGGTCAACTGCTTTTCCGCGAGCTCCTGCGCCGGCCAACACATTCGATTTGCTGAGGGTCGTAAGTCGCCACTTGCCACTAGAAAGATTTTATTTGTCTTATTTGCCATGAGTGCATGACCACCCGGGTGCAGTGTAGTCGAATTCCCGCTGGAGCGCCAATAGAAACGTTACGATTTTTTTCAGGACAAAGGTTTGAGAGACGATTCTTTGACGAGAAGCCGCTAGGAAATTTCTGCCAGCGCAGCAGTTGAGTTGCGTTCCCGCAACTCAGCGGGAAGCCTCAAATGTCTTGCTGTGGCATCGACTGCATCGTCGTGATTCATCAGATTGAGCAGTAGTCCGAATGCTTGTCGGCCCATCTCAAAGGTAGGTTGGGCAATCGCAGTGATGCTAGGACTGAAATATTTATTCCAAGCGTAATCGTCAAACCCAAGGACGCTCATTTGCCCTGGAATCTTGATCTTCTCCTCGTCAAGGGCCTGCATAAGTCCAAGCAAGAGCTTGTTGTTGCTCACCATCACGGCTGAAGGCCTGGTTTCCAGGCTGAGCAATTGCCGCGTCGCATCAAAGCCGTTCTCGATCTGCACTCCTCCGAGGATCAAATACTCGTCACGGATCGGCAGGTTGGCTTCCTGCATGGCTTTGCGAAATCCTTCCAGCCGGTCGCGATGGGGCGACAGGCTCATCAGGCCGACGATCATTGCGATCTGGCGGTGCCCCAGATCGAGCAGGTGGCGCGCTGCCTGATAACCCGCTTGGATATTGTCGGTACAAACGCTCCCCTCTCCCTTGGAAGCGGGCAGACGGTCCACGAAAATACAGGGAAGATGCAGCCGGAGAAGTGTCTCGTACGAATTGGAGTCACTGCAGCAGGCCAGTAGAACTCCGTCGACGCGGCGGGAAAAAAGAGCGAGCAAGTGATCGTTTTCGCGCGTGGCGTCTTCCTGCGAATCACATAGAAAAACGGCATATCCATGTGCCAGGGCCGCTTCCTCCACTCCGCGCACTACTTCTGGATAGAAAGCATTCGTGATATCCGGAACGACGACACCAATGGCGCGGGTGCGGCCTTTCTTTAAACTGCGCGCGATCTCATCTGGCTGATAATGAAGGGCCGACATCGCACGCAGGACTCGCTGTTTGCGGTCCTCACTAACTGGAACGTTCTCGTTGAGCACTGCCGAAACGGTAGATGTGGAGACTCCGGCGAGGCGCGCGACGTCTTTCATCGTGTATTTCTCGCGCTTCTTCATAGGGCTACAGTTATACCGTGCGCTCGCCGGGTTTGAGAAGAGCATTTCCAGGGGAATCTCGCTTCGACGGCGGGGTATCCCTGCAAATATCGAAACGTTTCGCTTGACGGAGAGCCGGCTGCGGGGTAAAAGCAAAACGGAGATCAACGGGAGGCGGACGCCGTGAAAGTGCTCTCGTGGGACCCAGCCGCGGAGTCAGTGAAAGGAAAATTTCAGGAGACCGGGCAGTTATGAGGCAAAGCATGGAAATTCTGAAGCATCATCCTGTAACCGGACGCCGCGAAGTACTGCGGAGTCTTGGCTTCCTGGCGGGCGCCTGCGTGACCGGACTCGCTGTGCCCAGGCTGGTCGGGCAAGCCGCCTCCTCGGGCGCACCGGGGTCTGTCGTTCGGGTGGGAACATTTACCCGGATTTACGATCCATCGATTGGCGAGAAACGGCCGTGGTACATCAACGACCACACCTTCATTTGCGCGGAAGATAGCCGGTGGCATCTGTTCGGCATTACGCATCAAGAGCCGGCCAACGCCCAGCAGGAAAAATTCTTCGCTCACGCCACCGCTCCCGATCTTCTGGGACCGTGGACGAAGCAGGCACCCGTCCTGCCGGTCGACGAAGCGATCGGTGAAACCATCGTCTGGGCGCCCTATGTGTTGCGACACGACGGCCTCTACTGGATGTTTTACTGTGCGGGAGGAAAGGAGCACGAGAAATATCACATCCACCTCGCGACCTCCGGCGATCTTTTTCAGTGGAAGCGTCATCCGGCAAACCCCATGGTGGTGGATGGTTATGACGCGCGCGATCCCATGGTGATGAAAAACGGGAATGAGTGGATTCTCTACTACGCCGCTACCAGCGAGCCGAAAGGCGGCAATCATACGGTGAAAGCAGCGACTAGCCAGGACCTGGCTCACTGGTTGCAGCCGGCAGAAGTATTTCGGGATGCCGAAACCGGCACCTACGGCGGCCCCACGGAGTCGCCCTTTGTAGTCTCGCGAAGTGGAAAATATTTCTTATTCGTCTGCAGCAATCACGGATACAACGAGACGACAGTCTATGAGAGCGAAACGCCTTTTCACTGGACGGCCGAGAGGCAGGTTGCAAGGTTTCCCGCCCACGCTGCCGAGGTGATTCAAACCGCCGGCGGTAAGTGGTATGTCTCGCGCGCGGGATGGGGAGAAGGCGGCGTGTACTTGGCGGAACTTGTCTGGGAGAATTAATTCCATGCCACGAAATAGGAGAATCGCGGCCAGATCGCCGGGGCGCGTGCTCGAGTTCGGCATGTTCGGCGCGCTCTTCCTCGCCTCTGTGCTTGCCCCCGCGATGCTTGCCTCCGTGCAACCTGCTTCCGGCCAGGCTTCCACAATACAGAACATCGGAGAAGCTCTTCGGGCGAGCAACTACACGGCGGCGCTTCAGCTGATCGAGCCGGCGCTACGGGAATCTCCCAACGATCCTCGCCTGTGGAGCATGCAGGGCATGGCGCTCTCCGGCTTACGTCGCGCTCCCGAGGCGCTTGCGTCTTACAAACACGCGCTCAAGATCTCCCCGGACTATTTACCTGCGTTGGAGGGAGCGGCCCAGATCGAATATGAAGCGGACAACAAGAATGCGATCCCCTTGCTGCAGCAAATTTTGCGGGCCCGTCCTGATGACGCAACCAGCCACGCCATGCTCGGCACCATGGATTACAAGCGGGGAAATTGTCGTGATGCGGTTCTGCACTTCGACCGGAGCCAAAGCGTGCTTCAAAGTCAGCCGCTGGCGCTGCAACAATACGGATCCTGCCTGGCGAAGGTCGATCGCGTCGACGAGGCCGTGGCCGTCTTCCAGAAACTTGTGGAATCAAACCCAACGGATGCTGCCAGCCGGCGGAGGCTCGCCGCGCTGCAGCTAACCGCCAGGCGTCCCAAAGATGCGATGGCTACGCTGCAACCTTTGCTGCTGATAGATCCGCCAGACCCGCGTGTCGCCGAACTGGCATGCGCCGCTTACGAAGCCGACGGAAATACTCCGGAAGGGGTCAGTGTTCTGAATCGCGCGGTAGCCGCGAACCCGCGCGACATCGATCTGTACGTCGATCTGGCGCTGCTGGCTCTTGATCATCACTCTTTCGCCTCGGGAATCGAAGTGATGACCTCGGGATTGCAGGTTCTTCCGCAGGCCGGGCCGCTCTACCTGGAACGCGGCATCCTTTATGTCCAACTGGGAGAGTACGCCAAGGCCGAAGCTGATTTTGCAAAAGCGGGCGAGCTCGACCCTGGACAGTCGGTGAGTGAGATTGCGCGGGGCAAGCTCGCCGAACAGAACGGCAACCTGAAGGAGGCGCTGGAGACGATTGAGCGGGAGCTCCGCAAAAAGCCAAATGACGCTTTCCTGCTTTACATGCGGGCCGAGATTCTGGTGCAACAAGGCGTCAAGCCCGGCAGCCCGCAATTTCACCTGGCTCTTCAGTCGGCACGACAGGCGGTAAGTCGTCAACCCCAGATGATTCTTGCTCGCAACCTGCTCGGCACACTCTACATGAGCAAGGGAGATTTTCAGGCGGCTGCCGAGGAATCGCGGCAGGTTCTCAAAATTGATCCCGGCAACGAATCCGCGCTTTACCACCTCATTCTCGCGCTCCGAAGACAGGGAGACGAGGGCGAACTACCGGCGCTTTTGAAGCGGCTGGCGCAACTTCATGAAGCGGCAAACAAGGCGGCAGGGCCTCGAATTCCGGCGGGCGAGACTCCTGATGCTCCTCACTAGGCCGGTTGGGGTCATCGCCGCACGAAACGTTATGATATGGAACAGAGGACCCGCACCTGCGGGGTTTCCTCAGATTGTGGAGGCCATTTTATGGCCATTCGTTTGGTTATGAGGCGGGTTCACCCAATCCACGAATCGAAATAAATCGCAACGTTGCGATTGCAAAACGACAGTCCCGGCGCTATAGTGCTTGCAAGTTCCGGGACATGTGCGGCTAGCCGGAATCCGAGAAACTGAGGGGGGAACGATGAAACGTGCAAGCCTGACGGCAGGGATGCTTCTAATCGTGTTGTGCACGATGTGTTGGGCTCAATTTAGCAGCAGTGTGCAAGGAACAGTGCGGGACTCAACTGGAGCGGCAGTGGCAAAGGCGAAGGTCGCCCTGCGCGACTTGGGAACGGGAGTGGTGAGCCAGATTAACACCACTGGGGAGGGCTTCTACCGCTTTAACAGCCTTCCCATCGGCAGGTACACCGTGACCGTCACAGCTGACGGTTTCAAAACCGAGACGATCCAGGTGGAGGTAACAGCAAACCAATCGCGCGACGTCGACGTGACTCTGGGAGTGGCTGCGATCAGCCAATCGACGACCGTAGCGGCGGAAGCGGCGCTGGTCGATACCACCGAGACCCGCATTCACATGAGCATTGATGCGGAGAAGCTGCAAGACCTGCCGGTACTCAGCAATAACATCATCAGTCTGATGAGCATGGCTCCGGGCGTCGTCGGCAACAATGCTGACCAGGGCGACAACTTTACCAACGAATATTTTCCCGACATGAGCGCGAATGGCCGGAATTGGTCTGGGAACCAGTTCAATATTGACGGGCTGACGGTAACGAGCAACGTCACCACGGGAACTCTGAACTGGGCGCCCAACCCGGATTCGGTCGAAGAACTAACGGTTGAAACCAACACGTTCAAGGTCGACCAGGGCTTTGGCAGTTCAATGGTCGTCAATATGGTCACCAAGTCCGGGACCAATCAGTTTCACGGCAGCGGAAAATATCTGTTCAACGATCAACACATGTGGGCGGCGACGCACTTCACCGATCCCACCGTCGGTTACGCACCCTTTCAGAAGCACGACATCAGCGGAACATTTGGCGGGCCGATCGTGAAGGGAAAAACATTTTTCTTTGCCTCGGTGGAGACGCTGCGCTCTCTGACCTCGTCGGGCAAACAGGCCACGACCTTTGAAAGTCCGCAGTTTGTCGCCTGGGCGCAGCAGAATTTCCCCGGGACGATCGGCACCACGGTCCTGTCGAATTATCCCGTCGTAGGTTTGAACAACATCAGCGTCAACAGCCTGGCCTCCGACTATTTCGGATCCAGTTGCGGGACTTCGAGTACGTACAACATCCCCTGCGACATGCCGGTAATTATGAACGGCACTTACGATCAGAGCCCCTATCGCAATGGCGTGCAGTATTCGTTGCGGGGCGATCAATATCTGAACGGCGGCAAGGACAGGATTTTTGGAAGCTATTTGAACATGGACGAAGGCGACCAGAATGCCGCCATCCGGAAGAGCTTCGCTTCCGTGAATTCCACCACTTCATGGGCGGCGCAAGCCAGCTGGACGCACACCTTCTCGGCCAACATGGTCAACGAATTCGGCTTCTTCGCCGACCACGTCTTCGGCTGGAGCACGAAATCGGCTCCGTTTTCGGTCCCCAGCATCACCGTCGCGGGAGTCGGTTTGACCATTGATCCCGGCTGGTCCGGGCTGTACGCGCAGCACAACTATAACTGGCGCGATGTGGTGAGCTGGGTACACGGCTCGCATTCGTTTCACATTGGCGGCGGCGTATTCCGCGATGACGATACGGCCGATTTCCGCAATGCGCAAGGCCGTCCGCAATTCACCTTCGACAATCTGATCGACCTGGTCACGGACTATCCCTCCAGTGAAGGGGGCGTTGCCTACGATCCGTTGACGGGACAAGCGAAGCCGTTCGTTTTCGGGGCTCGAGGCAACGGTGAGAGCCTTTTCTTTCAGGACGAATGGAAGGTCCGTGCCAACCTGATGCTCACGTTGGGAATTCGCTGGGATGATTTCGGGAACCCGGTCGGAGTCAACGGATACCACTATAGCAATCTGTTCCTGGGCAGCGGCGACCTGGATCAGCGCTTTGAAGGCGCTTCCGTCCGCAGCGTAACTTCTCCTTTTGCGCATCGCCTGAATCGCAATTTCTCTCCGCGCTTCGGCTATGCGTGGTCTCCGGGACACAGCGGAAAGACAAACATCCGCGGCGGCATCGGCGTTTATCACAACCCGATCGATCTTGGGGAAACGATCGACATCCTGCGGGGCAACCCACCGGGATTCCTCTTCCCGGACTTCACGCAATCGACTCCGATCAAACCGCTTTTCTCGCTGGGAACGCAAAACACGGTCTGGCCTTTCGGATTCACCTTGCCGACGATTCCTTTGGGACAGGTGAACCCCGTGGGAGGGTTGGTCGGGGTTCAGTCTGACGTCTGGGGCATCAACCCGAATCTGGGCTCGCCCATCACGTTGAACTGGGTGGTGGGAGTAGAGCGCGAAATGCCGGCAAAATTCGTGGTCTCGGCCAACTACTCGGGATCCAGAACCTGGGGCGCGCTTTCCGGCACGGACTTCAACCGCTTCGCTGGCGACCTCAATGACGGAAGCCTCGATCGCCTGACGAGCAATTTCGGCTCCATGGACTATATCTACAACTTCAATCAGATCTGGTATAAGGCGTTGCTGTTGTCGGTTCGGCGTTCGGTCGGCCGTTTGGCTTCCTTCCAGGCGTCCTACAATCTGTCGAGTTCCTCCGATCTGGGGCAAGCGGGAGACCGGACGCTCGGCACACTGTACGGCGATTTTGTCGACCAGCACAACATGGCCCGCAAAGCGCCGTCGGCTTGGGATGTGCGCAGCCGCTTCTCGGCCTCCGGCCTGCTCAGTGCGCCAACGCCGTTTGCTAGTTCTGAGGTGAGCCGGGCAGTGCTGGGAGGATGGGAACTGGGCTTCACGGTGAGCGCGCAGACCGGCACGCCCTATAGCGTGTATAACACCAACGATTACCTCAGCGGCGGCGATTACAATCGCGACGGCTACAACTATGACTATCCGGACATGCCGGCGACAAACTTCGGCGGAAGTCACACGCGCTCGCAGTTTCTGAATGGCCTCTATACCGCGGCGGATTTCCCCACCCCGGCGATCGGCACGGACGGAAACTTCAAACGCAATTCCTATCGAAATCCTGGTTTCTTCGGAATCAACACCAGCGTGATCAAAGACAATCGACTGCCCTTCATGGGAGAGCGGGGAACGCTTCAGCTCCGCGTCGATTTCTTCAACCTGTTCAACCGGACCAATCTTGGCACGGTTGACAGCAACCTCGCCGACTCGACTTTCGGTACTGTGCAATCGCAGCTGGATCCGAGAGTAATCCAGGTGGGCGGGAAGCTGATCTTCTAAGTTGATACCTGCGTAAAACTACAAACGCCGCCGGGCAACTGGCGGCGTTTTTTCTGAGTGCGCGATCGCGGGCCGCCGGGAATCGCGAGACGATATCTGAGGGCGAAGCTCACGCCGATCGCAGCGCTAGCGCGGCCGCCTGCGTATCGTTCCGATACACGGAAACTCACTGCACGCGGCCTCGCAGAACGACGATCGATGCTTTGGGTATTTCGTATTGTGTCTGCGCGCCGGCCGTAATCTCCGACCGCGCGGGCGGGCCGTCAGGATCGGCATAGCTATTTTCTTCGTGGTTGTGCCACTGATATTGGGCGGATCCGAATACGATCCGGTCGACGGTGCCGCTGAAATGGAGGTCGGCGGCGCCGCCGCGAAAGCTGACCGTCACGGTATATGGCAGATCGTGGTCTCGATTCACGACTAGGAGCGACCACTGTCCATCGGGCCGTAAGAGCGCGTAGGCGGTGAGGGGTTGTAATCCAACCTGGTTCCGAAGGCTGTTCGAGACGCGAAAGAGCTGATGTGGCTGATCGACCGGCTGCGCCCACTCGCGCGTGATGAGTTGCGTTGCGAAATATTGGGATAGGCGTCCCTTGATCTGAAAGTCCTTGTCCACCTGCAGGGCGCTGAAGCTGCCGCCGCCCGCGTCGCAGCCGCGCCACATGGGCTCCGGAATGGAGTGGTAGAAGTAGCTGGCGGCGCCACCAGCAGCCAGGAACGATCCTTCAAAATCCGCCAGCCAGATCGCGCCCATGATATCGGGAAAGATGCCGCCACTGGAGCCCGACATATTGCCTTCGGTCATCATGAGAGGCACACCTTCCGGCACGCCATCGTTTCTCCACACTTCCATGATGTGGCTGATCAGTTCGGGCTCGCGATAAAGTTCGTTCCACTTCGAAACACAGTTATAGGGATAGTGTTCGAACGACATGAAAGCCAGATCGGAGATCCGCCCGTGAGCCTTGAGGTAATCGATGAAACGGCCGAGCCACGAAACGCGGCCATCGGCGGTCGGCCAGACTTCGATATCTTCGTTCACTCCTTCGAACGACGGGCCGCCCAGCTTCAATCCCGGATCGACCTTATGCAATGCCGCAGCAAACTGCAGATAGAGCTCCGCATAGTCCTCCGGTTGCATGTACTGACCGTCGGGCTCTTCGCCCATTTCGACGTAGGATACGGGATGGTGACGGTTCTCAAGATAGGCGAGTTCGGCGGCTGCATCTTCGGGAGTGTTGTAGATCATCGCGATGGGTATCATCGCGGGAAGTCCGCTGGTGATGCCGCTCTTGAAGAAGCGATCGAAGCCGACCTGTTCGCGGCCGTTTTTCACGAGGTCCGATGCCGTGTGCCACGGATCGACCGATGAGCAAATGGTTCGAGTCTGGCCAGGCCCGGTCGTGTGCAGGACGAGATCGTTGAAGCCGCCGTCCTGATTGACAACCCCAGCGTAAAGTTCGCGAATGGCATACCCGACGCAGTTGCGAACATCCGACGGCCCATGTGTGTCGCAAGTATTCGAAGAGCGGGTCATCCAGATGCGAACATAGCGCGTGGAAATGGCGATGTTCGTGAGAGGCAGGGTGACCGTACCGCCCTGGCCGTCATTGACGATCCCGCGTGAGAAGGTCTGCCAGATCCCGCTGGTTGCCTGGTGGCGCGGGTTGGCGTCACCGGCGGTCCAGAACTGGACGTTGTATTGCCTGGCGTAGGGCTCGCCCCACGCGATGCGGACCGCATTCAGCTTCTGCACGCTGCCGAGATCGAGGATTACCCACTGCGGCAATAGGGAATCGTCCTGGCCGGTAAAGTGTCGCGAAAGATAAGGATTGCTCTTCCAATAACTGTTCGTGTCTCCGTCGGTGAGTTTGGAATAGTGAAAACCCTGTTCCGCGCTGTCCATCGTGGTGCCGCGGTGTGGAAGAGCATAACCATAGGAGTGGTCGAGACTCGCAGCGGAGGGCGTCGACTGCCCGACGAAGTAACCTTGGCCAGCAGGATCACTCCAGGTTCCACTGGGGTTCCAGTGCCAGGCTTCCGCCTCGAGTTCGGTATTCTGGCGATACGAGATCACCTGCCACCCGGCGCCAAGGATTTCGTTGAGCATAGGCTGTTCGAGCGCGTGGTCGGCCGCCTTGGTTTCGATGCGATCAACCGTGCCGCCTAGTGAACGCACCGGGCTGAACTGGTTCGCGATATGCGCGGAATCCACCACCAGTTCTTGCCCCGTGGCGCTGTGTGCAGGAAAACAGGCGATACCCGCAATGAGGAGGCTAAGGACGGTTCGAATCGACATGATTGTAGGCTTCATTCTGGGGGCCGAATAGACCGATTTTGTTACTGGCCTGAATCGTGGGGTTTAGCAATTGCAGGGTCCGATCCGAGTGTTTTTGGCAGGCCCCCTCGGTGAGCATCAATTATAGTGTTTTGTTTCACTTACCTGCAATTTCGATTTATGATGATGCGTATGCAACCTTCACCATCGGCCCGCCGCAAAGATTTCGGCCTCGATCCACAAGCGGTTGTGAAATCAAATCATCGAAACGCATCGAAATCGTACCTCGGCGCCAGCTCATTGCGGCTGCTTCTAGCGTTATTTCTTGGCGTAGCGTCAGCGGCGTCAGCTCAAGTGGAGGCCGGGATCGACAGTTTCTCCCGCATCGAGAATCTAGCTCGCTCGCGCCCGTTTGTGAAGGTCGGTTCGTTCTCCAGCTACGACAGGACCGGGGGCAACGACGACGGCTTTTCCGGCAAGTATTCGTTCATTCGCAAGGAAGGGGACGCGCTTGTCATCGGTGAACTTGAGGGGCCTGGCATCATCACGCGCATCTGGACACCGACGCCGAACGATTCTCCCATGGAATTCTTCTTCGACGGCGAGGCCACTCCGCGAATCGTGCTGCCATTTCGCGAGATTTTCGGAGGCAACCGCCCGCCATTTCTGGCTCCGCTGGCCGGCTCGGGCGGAGGAGGATTCTACAGCTATGTTCCCCTGCCGTTTCAACATTCGTGCAAAATACGGCTCCGCGGACCGAAGATGCAGTTTTTTCAGATCAACTACGGCCTTTACGCGCCGGGTACGCAGATCGCGACCTTCGATCCTCGGGACATGAGCTTGCAGGCAGGCGTCGATAGAGTTCAGCAGACATGGAATTCCGTTTTCAAAGAAGTCGTCCCCGATAGCGCTCATCGCGAACGAAAAGAACAAATCCTGCGACCACGGGAGAGCGTTTCTTTGTTCGATTCCAAACAGCCGGGCCGAGTCATCGCAATTCGGGTGACTCCAGCGTCGGCGTTTGCCGGGCCCGATCGCAGTCTGGTTCTCAAAGCGACGTGGGATGGCGAAGCCAGACCCGCTATTCTCGCGCCGGTCGGCGATTTCTTCGGGTATAGCTTCGGGGACCCGAGCGCCCACTCGCTGCTTGTCGGCACGGAGAATGATACGGCTTATGCTTACTTCCCAATGCCCTACGATCACTCCGCTCGGATTGAAATAGCTTCCGAGCGGCAAACTGGATCGCCAGTGAAATTTACCTCGGAGGTGATTTCAACTTCAGAAGCGCGGCGGAAAGATGAGCTCCGATTTTACGCAATCTGGAGGCGGCAGAACCCCGTGCCACAGGGAGACCCATTCGAATTCTTCGATGTCGAAGGAGCGGGCCAGCTGGTTGGAGTGATGTTGCAGGCGCAGGGTTTGGAATCGGGGCAGACTCTGTTTTTTGAAGGCGACGATGAAGGGACCGTGGATGGCGAACTGGCGATTCATGGCACGGGCTCGGAGGACTTTTTTAACGGCGGCTGGTACGACATTCCCGGGCGATGGAATGGTCGGTTTTCGCTTCCCCTCAGTGGAGCGCTCGACTACCAAAAATCGCTGGGCCGCACGGGTGGCTATCGGCTGATGCTGGGGGACGCCTACGCCTTCCGCAAGAGTTTGAAACTTACCATCGAGCATGGTGGAGAAGGAAATAACGTTCCCGTGGATTATGCGGCGACGTCGTTCTTATATCTGAAGAATCCTCCCGCGCAACTTGCGGACCTTCCCGCGCTCACCGCTCGTGCCATCAGCGATCCTGAGACAATCGTCTTCGTGCCGGGCTGGAACGAGCCGATTTTTGCTTTTTCGTTCCAGAATATGAGTCTGCGCAAGCAACTGATGAAGGTTGACAGCCAGGACGTTCGAGTGCTCTCCGCGGAGGCGCAAGGCGAGGAGATGTTCGGACCGCACTATATTGCCTTCACAATTAGAATTCCCCAGGCAGGCGATTATCTAGTGTCTCTGGATGCTCTGCGCGGGCCGTCCCGGGGAACGGTGCAGTTGATGGTCGATAACAAATTGACGGGCAAACTGGCCAGTTTCGCGGGCCCAGAGTTGACCCAAGCCAATGGCGTCGAGCTGGCAACGGTGCATTTCGTCGCAGGCGAGAATCAGCTATTTCTTCAACTGAAAGCCGCGGCCGGAAGTGCAGAACCGTTTCGCACTGACCTGGTGCACATTACCTGTAAACGCCAATGACGGTCTAACGGGAAGCGGCGTTCAGTTCCCCAAACGGATGCGGAGACGGGGTTCAGCAGGCCGCTTCAATACACTCTCACGCCACTTACCACCCGGTTGATGATTCCTCCCGGGCTGGGATTGTCCGGGTCCAGCCCGAGCACCAGGCTGAGGTGATAGGCCAATAGTTGCGGGAAGACGATTTCGAACGGTGTCCGCAATTCGTCGGGAATTCCGGGAGCCGCTGCCGCGACGGACGTATCGATATCTTCACAGGAAAAGCCATCTGGCATCATACAAACGATGTGGCCCAGCCGCTTCGTTTTTATCTCACGAATGAGATCTACCTCATACCGTCTTCGCCGCGAATCGCTTGAAATCAGACAAAGAACCAGCGTTTCACGAGCCAGAAAACTCATGGGGCCGTGACGTAAGCCAAGATAAGTTTCCGGTATTGCGGCAATCCGGCCAGCCGTCATTTCCAGAATCTTGAGGCAGCTTTCCTGCGCCCACGGAAACAATGGACTGGACGCGAGAACTACGGCTCGGCTTGGACGCCCGAGCGCCACGGCCTTCGCTAATGCATTAAGCCCTGGCATCTGATCCTCAACGCGGCGGCAGATGAGGGGAAGACGGGCCTGAAAAACCTCTGGATGGCTCAGGGCAAGTCCTGCAAGCACAAGGTTCGAGAAAGAACTCGTCATGACCAGACTGCGGTCGTTGGTGCGAGCATCCAGCAGCAGAACATCGATTTGTCCGTCTCGCGCCAACTGGCCCTGCTCATTGCATGTAATGGCAAGTTGCGGAAGATCAGGAAAGTCACGATGCGCCAACTCGACGACGCCGATGCTTTCCGGGCTGTCGCCGGAGCGGGCAATCGAAAGCAGGAAATCCGCACTTTTCAGAGCTCGCGAATCGGTGAGCAGATCCGTAGTGGGGACGGCGCGTGAATCCGGCCAGGCCGCTTGAATGGCTCCTGCCGCATACGCCGACGTCCCCGCTCCGCAAAGCAAGCCTGCCCCTTCCACCCATCCCCGCCAGGTCTTTTCCCGCACGCGGCGGAAAGTGTCGAGCCACAAAAGCGGCTGATGATAAATCTCCCGAGCGGTGATTTGCCCACGAGAGACATTGCCGTCCCTCCATTTCGGCGAGTCAGAGGTCATTTCCGTTCTTCCTTTTTGAATTCAATTCGGCAAGGGTGCAAAAATCGCGAGGTGGGAGTTTTGTACCGTTGGAACGTGACAAAACTCTCTCCTCGCGACGTGCGTGGGGGTTAGAAGGTGATCTTGGCACCGATCTGAAGCCAGCGCGGATTGAACACGGAAGTAGTTCTTCCAAAAGTCCCATCCGCAAGATTGCTGTCCACTCCGTTCAGATTGCTGTGGTTCAGCAGGTTGAAGAATTCGAACCGTAACTGCAGGTGGACGCGTTCGGTAATCGCAGTCTGCTTGATAAGAGAAGCATCCACGTCGAAATAACCGGGTCCCCGGAAGCGATTGAGCTTTTCATTTCCTTCGGTGCCGAGGGCAGGGGCGGTGAAGTCGGTGGGAGCGAAAATTCCATTCAGGTAGGCGCCGATCCCTGTAGGTGTACTGTAGCTCCGCGCCACGTCGGGCACGTCGTAGTTGTTGCCGTCGGCGTTGTAATCTCCCCCGGTGTTTCCGATGACTTGACAACTGGAAGTGACCGTAGTCGCGCACGAAGAATCATTCCAGACCGGGCTGAATGGTGCGCTGGTGTAGACGGTGAAAGGGAGCCCGTTTTGGGCGACTGCGGTACCGGCGATTTCCCATCCTCGCACGATCCTGTCCAGAATTGCACTGTCGAGCTTACGGACGGGAATGTCGTAGCTTCCGGTGAACGAGAAGCGGTTCGGGACATCAAATGCCGAGGGCTGCCAATATTGGAGAATTTGCGTTTGGTCAGGGTAGGACTGTCCGTAATCCCACGAACTGGAGCGGGTGTAGGACGCGCTGATTTGTCCCGAGGCGAATCTTCTCTCGAGGGTGGCGATGAAGGCGTTGTAACTGCCTTTCACTCCGTTGGTGGTATAGCTGATAGTCCCGAAGCTCGGATTGAGCCGGGTGAGAGTGTTCTGGTCGGCGATCAGGTTGCCGGCGAAACGATTCACATCCGTTCCGGGGAACTGATTCAGCACCGAACCGGTCAAGAGCTTATCGGAGCGCGAACCCGAGTAGCCGGCGCTGACCACCAGTTTGCCGGGAAGCTCATGCTGCACGCTTCCGACGAAAGTGATGGTTCGCGGAGTCACCATGTTCGGATCCATTCCGCCGATAGAAAGCTGCGCTCCAGTCAGACCGCCATGCCCGTCCAGCGAAGTCGGTGGGAGACTGGGATAGGGGAAGCCGAAAGGATATGTGTTGCTTTTGCCGATTGCAAAAAGGGGCGGATTCGTTGTACCGGTGAGGAACGTCGGCAGGATGAATCCTGGCGGATTTGCCTTCAATCCGTTCTCGTCGATGCCCAGCGTCGGCCAATCGCGATAGATTCCGATTCCTCCGCGCACCACCCAGTCTCCTTTGCCGGAAGGATCCCACGCCACGCCGATTCTGGGACTGAAAGCGGTGAGCGAGTGATTGTATACGTGCCGTACCTGGATGGACGAGCCGTTGGCGATCTTCTCGGCTTCGGTCTGCCCCGCTCCCATAAAGAAATTCGCCAGGATCGTGCCCTGGGTGGGATAGGGATTGCCATAGTCGTCCCAGCGCAAGCCAGCCGTGACCGTCAGATTGCGGAGCGCCTTCCAACTGTCTTCGATGAAAGCGCCGCCGGTGGTTGCCGCGTAAACGTACTGCCCGACTTGGGCTCCGCCAGTCAGCGGATTGTAGGAGAGATTGGTCTCGTCGTGCGGCTGATCCTGAACAAGATCCAGCAGATTATTGAAATCAAAAGTGGGGTGCGAATAGGCGGGTCCGAACAGGGCGACGTCATCGCCGTGCCAGCCCTCATAACCTACCTTGATGGAGTGCGTTCCGCGAATCGCGGTGAGAACATCGCGCCAGCGGTAGTTGTGCTGAATGAAATTGCCTTGGGCAAAGCCCACTCCGAGGCCCGTGCTCTGTCCCACGACGTTGACCACCGGCACGGAAAACGGTCCAGTCTCGGAAGCGATTCCCTGCACCCGGATAAAGCCAAACATGCCTTCGTTGAGCACAGTGGGAGAGAAAGTGTGGGTCTCGTTGATCTGCAGCGAATTCGTATCGTAATGGGCGGTGGAATCCATGTCGGTGCGGACCGACGGTGCCTGATCGTTATGGGTCATGCGATAGAAGTTGCCGTACAACCGGTCGTGTCCGAAATACTGATCAACGCGCGTATTGAATTGCAGGCCGTTGCGGTAGGGGCTGGCGGCATAGTTGCCCTCGTCCACCATGGGTAAGTTGCAGGGAATGTTCCCCGCTGCCGGCGTGCCGCAGGCGCTTGCCCCGAAAACGTCGCTGCCGGTCGCGATGACCTGATTCCCGGAAGTTGGCTTTACGGGATACTGCTGCAGAAGCTGTGTGCCCAGACTGCCCGAAAAATTAGCCGCAGCATACTGGACGAACTCCGGAGCTTCAAACGAGTAGGATTGATTGCCCGTCGAAAAGGTGGATCGCAACGGTTCGATCGAGAAGAAGAAATAACTGTGGTGGTGGGGGACGATGGGACCGCCGAACGTGCCCGAAAAATTGTTGCTCTTGAAAGGAGCGTATGCGGCGCCGGTGAATGGCGTTCTGGCCCAGAAATGCTGGTCGGTAAAGAAATCGCTCACGCTTCCGTGATAGCTGTCGGTGCCCGACTTGGTGGTGGAGGCGGCGATGATCGAACCGGATCGCCCGTATTGAACGCTGAATGTATTGGTCTGAATGGTGAACTCTTGAATTGAATCCGGATTCGGACTCAGGTTCGCCGTACCGCCAGTAATGTTGCTGGTGACATCGAGGCCATCGACGATAAACATGTTGCTGAGCAGGCTGCGCCCGTTGGCGCTGGCGTCAACCGGCAGTTCAGTTGCGAAGTTGTCGGGAATCTGGCTGGGTAGGCCGCTGCTGTTGGCCGAAGGATTGGTGCCAACCGTGACGCCCAGACCTTCCACACCAGGCGCCAGCGCGGTCAGACCCGCGAAGTTTTCCCCGGGAAGCGGCAGTTCGTGCAACTCTTTCGATTCGATGGTTTTTTGCAGGCGGCTATCCGCTGTGTCGAGCACGGGAGCCTGATCGGAAACCACGACGGACTCCTGCGCGCCAGCCAGGTGGAGGGTCACAGGCAGACTTCGAGTCTCTCCAGTGGTTAACGTAAAAGAGACTTTCTGCACCGCGAAATTCTTCTGGGCGACGCTGACATCGTAGTGACCGGGCGCGAGGCTGTTGAAGCGGAAGTTGCCTCCTTCGTCGCTGGTTCCGTGTCCAGCGACGCCGGTGTCAAGGTTGGTGATATCGATTTGGGCCTGGGCTACAGCGGCGCCCGAAGGGTCGACGACCGTACCCTGCACACTGCCGCTGAACTGGGCAGCGGCGGAAGAAACAAACATGAGCGTGAAGAGGAAACAAAACGACGGCAAATAGCGATGGTTCACGATAACCCCCAAGTGAAACCCGGATTCCGCCTACCAGCGCCCGTCGAACTCCGCCGGGCGCGGCCGCTTTTTTTCACGGTACTTTCACGGTCCTTCCACTGCAGTTCGTAACGATACGAATAAAACGATTGAAGTTTGCGTTAACTTACGATACGTTGTCAAGAGTTTATTTTTTGGGATGATTTGCATTGTTTTCATCTTCATTCCAAAAACTGCTATCGGAAATCAATTAAATGGTTTCAATAGCCCAGCAGGCGGTCGATTGAGTTCGGCCGTAACGTTCCTAGGAGCTTTACAAAGGAAGGGATGAATCGAAAAATGAAAATGCCACGGATCGCTTTCCTTTTGTCTTTCGTCCTGTTCTTCTGGCTTCAGGTATCGCTTTACGCAGCCGGGGTCAACCAGAGCGCTGCCGATCTAAAGGTCGCGCACTTTGCGGGTGCTTCGGTCGAAATCGTCTGGGACCGGCAATCCCACACGCTCCATGCGGGCGAACGCGTCGGGGATTGGACCTTGATGGAGATCATTAACGAACCTGGCAAGCCGCCGTATGCGATCCTCGAGGACTGGGCTCATGCCAATGGCCACCTGATCTTCGTCGACATGCAGGGAGTGCGAATCGATCTGCCGAAATCCTCCGACCCAACTTCGGCGGATCCGAAGACCCTGCTTGGCGGGCACACTCCGGACGAGATCAATGCCAGTCCTTCCGATCTTCTGGGCGATCAGATCCTGGCCAAGCCGGGAGATCCCGACTACGAGGAAGTGGCCCGTGTATTTCCTCCCATTCGCAAAATCAAGACATACAGTTTTGTGGGAACGCCCGACACCATCGACAAAATAGGATTTGTCTACGGGGGACGCACGCCGGATTTCGATCCCGCGCCATACTACCAGCCGATCAACCAGATCCGCGATAAGGGCGAAGTGCTGGACGGCCTGGTGGGCGGATACCTTCCGATTCTGCGTTTCGTGTATCCGGAGAGCGAAGGCAATTGGACTGAAATGATCGCCTTCGCGCCGTTGCGAATTTCAAATGGGAACGAGCGCATTCAACCCGTCTGGTACCGGGTGGTGAGGGTCGAGAATGGGACGTTCAAGTGGGCGCGTTACATCGATTCCTACCATCCCTTCCCGCCGCGCACCGATTACGATCCCAAGATTTTTTACCGCGACGTGGCCAACCTCAATGACGGCTGGATGAAGCGGCTCGCACCGGCCATGAAAATTAACCTTCCCGACGAACGTGTGGCCAACATGGCGCGCTTTTCGCTGGTGCGCGACATGATGACGCGGGCGAAGGATTATCCGCATTACGGGGCCTTCGACAAAGACTATTTCGGCAGCGAGCACGAGGGATTCCCCGACACGTTCACCGTGGATACGGCGGCCAGCCTCGATTGGGGGCTGATCGATCTTGCCGGACGCTACATTGACAATTACTTCGACAAATATGTTCGGGATGACGGATCGATCCTTTATCGCGGGCCGGAAACCGGCCAGTACGGCCGCATGCTGACGGTGGTGGCGCAGTACGTAAATTTCGGCGGCGATCCGAAAATCCTGCTGCAGCGGCGCAGCCGTATTGACGGGGTAACCAAGCTCCTGCTGATGCTGCGGGCGAAGGCGAAGACACTGCCAGCCAGCGATCCCGCCCACGGAATGATCGCGGGATGGAGCGAAGCCGATGCCTGCCTCGACGCCGACCCGCCGCGCTACATGCAGCCCTATTTCTCCAACAGCACGGAGGCCGCGCGCGGTTTCCGCGATTTGGGCAAGGTATGGCAGAAGATCGGCAAACAAACTCACAACGCCGAACTGACGGCGTGGGGGCAGCGGCTGGTTCGTGAATCCGAGGAGTTGCAAAAAGACATTCGGACTGCCATTTCGCGGTCGATCATTCAATCCGAGGGCAAGCCGGTGCTGCCCTCCATTGCCGGAGTCAAAGAGCCGTTTCACGTAGTGGTGGCGCGCGACGAAACCGATCCGCAATTCCGCTCGTATCGCGCCTACATGGAGATGCTGTTCTCCGGGAACCTGACCGAAGAGCAGGTGAAGATGGTGGTCAATTACCGCAGCACCCATCACGACGTGATTCTGGGAATGCCGACCGCCTACGGATACGCGACCACGGAACTGGCGGGATTTCTTTCCTACGGACACGGATACGGCCTGATCCAATACGACATGATTCGCGAGGCCCTGTTGATGATGTACTCCGACATGGCCCACCAGTACACGCGCGGCACGTGGACCGCGCCCGAGACCAGAAACGTTCTGATTGACCGGCCTGCGGCCCCATATTGCACGCCCGCACAGCTGGTCGTGTCGTTGATGACGCGCTGGCTGCTGGTGTTTGAAGATCCGCAGTCGGAGACGCTCTGGCTCGGGAAAGCGATTCCGCGGAAATGGCTAGAGGATGGAAAGACTACGTCGGTTTCCGGGGCTCCGACACGCTGGGGACGCGTGGGCTATTCGATCGCATCCCACGTGAAAGAGGGGAATATCTCCGCCAGCGTCGAGCTTCCAACTTCATTCCCCGCCGTCACCAAGTTGCGATTGCGCGCTCCCGGAGACGCTAGAATCAAGTCGGTCACTCTCAACGGAAAACCCTGGACGCAGTTCGATGCGGCCCGGGAGACGATCACGATTCCGGCGGGTACGTCGGGAACGGTTCGTTTGATCGCAAAATACTGAACGGCATCAATCGCGCCCACAGTTCCTGGAGCGCAACGAACGGAGCACTTATGCGCCGGTGGCTTCGCCTGACTCAAGCCTCTGCAGCGGTCTTCGCGTTCATGGCGTTGGCGACGGTTTCGTTCGCCTCCTCACCATATTCGTGGGCCACCTACTATGCCCCCAAACGAAGCGGCCCCATCACAATCGACGGCGACTTGTCGGATTGGGATGGGGTCAAAGGCTTCACGATGGATCAGGAAAAGTTTTTCTTCGTCGGTCAGGGAATGTCGTCGAAGAGTTGGGGAGGTCCCAAAGATCTTTCCGCGACCTTCAAAGTTGTGTGGGATGAACAGTACATCTACGCCGCGGTTCACGTGGTGGATGACAAAGTCAATGAACCGTTCGGCTCGCTGGTGAGCGGAAACGAGACCGGTTCGTGGGACGACGACGGCATTGAGCTCATGTTCGACAACGACGGCTCGAACATGTCGCATTACTACATCGGCGATCCGATGCACCATGAGTTTCATTTCGTCTACAGCGCCAGGCATCCTTTTGTTTTCGATAATTTCTGGAAATATCAGGAGGGCGCTCCGCAACCCATGTTTGACCTGCCCAACGGAGAGAAAGAGCCGCTGGCTTTTCCCAATGAAGTCATGGCCAAGCACGAGATCACGCAAGTCTTCGCGAATCCGCCGTACAACGGCAGCTTCGCATTTAAGCGCACCGCGGATGGATACAATTTGGAGCTGCGAATGTCTCTCCCCGGGGCGATCATGAAGCCGATTTATGATGGTGGCCGCACCATCGGCTTTGATGTGGCCATCAACGATAACGACGAAGGCAAAGGCCCTTTAAAGCAGCAATTGCACTGGTCGGGCATGAATGACCTCTACTGGCGCGATTGTCGTTTCTTCGGCACGCTCATTCTGTACTGAAACGCGCGCATGCAAAACCATTGTGCTATCTGTTCGGAATCAACTGCCTCGTCGCCGCAGCAGTAGTAGCGGGCTTACACCACATGGGTTATTGATGCGGCGACCGAGCGCCTGCTGAACTCACCTCGCTCTCTCCAGCCTTTGGTGGGATGCGGAAATGAGAATGCTGCCGTGGTAAAGAAGTGCGGTTGATCTCCAGGCATTCCATCTGTGTAAACCAGAGTGCGGGAGACTGAGATCCTATCTTGTGGACTTGAGTCACCCATCCGAACACTCGCACTGAATCGCCCGAAGAACTGACCGAAGATCTAATTAGTCTCGTCCGTGCTTACCTGAAGTAAGCCTGATGAAAGACGCGAGCGATTCGTAGCCGCGGTCGCAATTCTCTATGAATTGATCCGGAAGTGGATGACCGGACTACAGCTAGAGGCCGGCCGGAACGACCACGCTGGAGTTCGTAATGGCCGGCCGATCGGTGGCGATAGGTGCGGTTGCATCAACACTCGGGGACTGACCTTGACCATGTAATGGCATCATCCCAGCCAAGATGAATGCCGGTAGAGCAGCTGAAATACGAGTGAGCATTGCACGAGTTCGTCGTTCTTGAAGACTCCGGAGAGCCAAGAGCGTAGCACCGCAGCGAGACTATTTTTTGCGCGGGTTCAGCTTGTCGAGTGCACGCTTCAATTCTTCAAGCTTCTGTCCAGCCTCGCCGAGTTTGCCTTCCGCTGTCAGGCGCTGGTAGTCGGCAAGGTCTTTGGCTGCTTCGGCGATGAGCGCGTTGAGATCCGCTGCGGGCTGGGGCAATGCGGCGGATGCCGGTGCGCCTCGCACCGCTTCCGCCGGGACTGCTGCGGCAGTCAGCGACGAGACCGCTCCGCCAAAAAGGGCCGCCATCGCCGACTCGAAGGTTGGTCCGTACGCGAGCCGATCTTGCAGCGCGAGCACGACCAGACGCAACTCGGGCATCGGACTCCGCTCGGCCTGCAGGTAAATCGGTTCCGCATACAATAGCGCGCGTCCGGTTGGAATCACCAGCAATGCCCCGCGCCGCACGTGCGAACCTTGCTGATTCCACAGCGTCAATTGTCCGGAAAGCTGCGCATTCTGATCGATTCGCGCCTCGATTTGCAGCGGTCCATCGACCAGCTTTGTCTTGGGAAAGTTATAGACCACCGAAGTGCCGTATTGTGCGCCGTCGCTGCGTCCGGCAATCCAGCCAATCAGATTATTCCGGTTGGCCGGAGTGAAGGGCAGAATCTCCACGAATTCCTCGCCGGTTTCGCCCGGCAGTTTCATCAGCACGAAGTTCGGCTGCATCGCCTGCGTTACTTGCTGACCTCCCTCACTCATGCCGACTTCGGTGGCGACGGTCCACAGATCTTCCCGGTTGTAGAACGCTTCCGGGTCCGTCATGTGATACAGGCCGTAAACTTCCGCCTGCAACTTGAGCAACAACTCGGGGTAGCGCACGTGTTTGCGCAGTCCCGGCGGCATCATGGCCGCATCCTTGAACAGACTCGGAAAGATGCGGCGGTAGGCTGCGATGATCGGATCATCCGGATCGAACACGTAGAACGTGGTTGTACCGTCGTAGGCGTCGACGACCACCTTGACGCTGTTGCGCATGTAATTGATGGAATTGTTATCGAGACGATAATGGGTCGAGTACGGATAGCTATCTGAAATCGTGAACGCATCCATGATCCAGGATAGACGGCCATCGTCGTCGAGCACGATGTACGCATCTGGATCGTAGGTGAGGAACGGCGCTAACGCCGATACGCGATCGCGTATGTTGCGGCGCATCAGCAACCGGCTATTCTTGTTCACATCGTCGCTGAACGGCAGCTTCGCGAGATCGCTTTGATCGAACGCGATGATCATGCGGCGGAAGAAACCGCCGACAAGAATGCCGCCGTTGCCTTCATACGAAGTCAGGTTGTTCGTGGCGCCCTGGGGGTAGTTGAATTCCTGCTGCCGGGTCTTCACATAGACGTCAGTGTTGGTCAACTCGCCGAAATAGATCTCTGGACGCTTCACGGCTAAACTACGCACGGTGCTCTGGACCGGCATGTTGCTCAAAATCAGCGTGGGCAGCCCTTCTGCGGTGAAGCCATTGACCGGGTTCATCGTGATGCCGTAGCCGTGAGTGTAGATCAGTTTCTCGTTAATCCAATTGCGGCTGCTCTCCGGAAGTTTGTCGACGTTCAACTCGCGTCCGGCGAGCATCACCTCGCGAGTCGTGCCGTCGATTTCATAGCGATCAATATCGATGTCGGGAAAGTCGTAGTAAGTGCGGATTTCCTGAATTTGGCGCAGCGTGTCCTGCAGAGCATGCCAGTCCCACAGCCGGATATTCTGAAGCGTAGCCTGATTGTTAGCCGGGTCGGCAGCCTCAACGGTCGTCTCAGCCGGAAACTCTCGCTGCGTGACCCGGTCCAATCCATAGGCCTGCCGCGTCAAGTCGGTGTTGTAGACAATGTAGGGCTTCTCGCGGACCAGTTCATTCGGTTTGACGATAAAGCTGCCGACGTACCATCCGATCCCCTGAACGGCGATATAGCAGACTACCGCCGGAAGAATCGCCGCGGCCAGCCAGCGCCCGCGTGGAACCCGCGCGGCGTTGACGACCACGATCACCGCGCCGAGAACCAGAGCGACGCAAACGATGAGCATCCCGGTGATCGTGATGTGCGCATCCGTGTAGGTCACTCCCCCAAAGATCGTATGATCGTCAAGCAAGCGCTCGAACCGGCCGATATAGGCACGCATCGCAAGGATCAGCAACAGAAACGCAAACGCGATGGAGAGTCCGCGCCAAGGTAACGTGACGTGGCGGCTGAGACTCCCGGCGAGGGCACGGGCTCCGCCCGTGATGAGGATGAAGAAAACAGCGAGTATACAGGCAATCACAGCCAGCGTAAGCAGCCAGCCGAGGATGAGCTGCCACGCGGGTAGGGTGAACAGAAAGAAATTCAGCGGCTTGCCAAAGATCGGGTCTATGACGCTGCCAGTTGCACGGGATTGATACCAAAAGAGCGCGAGCGTCGGCCACTCCGCCATCATGCCGGCGCCGGTTGCAGCGGCAATGGCGAGCGAAACGCCGAGCGCGATGAGGCGCAGGGCAGGCTCAACCGGCAGCTTCACCGGTCGTCCGCCAATGAGAATCGTGTGACCGGTCGGCAAATCGGAGAGATGTGCCCGCTTCAGGGTGAGAAACGACCCGTACAGAATGAGAAATGTGGCCGCTGCAAAAGCCGCGAAGACTCCCCACTGAAGACTCAGTGTTTTCCAGAACACGTCCCCGTAGCCGAGCGACCTGAACCATAGCAGGTCCACGTAATTCGACAACGCGGTCCGACCGCCGAAGAAGATGACGGCAAGAACGGCTAGAATGAGAAGGAGACGACGTCGACGTCGAGGCCGCGCTGCGTGCGTTGGCGGCCAGTTAATGGACTCGGGCATTGCTCCACTCCGTTCTCATTAACTCCATATAGTTATCCGCATAATACTCCCTCCGATTTTCGCAAGCTGCCTCATCGCTGGACTCCCACCCCACGTTGCGCCGCGAGAGCATTGTCGTTGTCGGAGGAGTCTTTACGCGTACTCGTGATCTCCTTTCGGGGCCAGACTAGCAGCGCCTCTCGGAATTGCGCCTGAATGACGGCCATTTCCGCAGTCTGGTTACGAAAGCTTCGCCGAAACCATTTGTCCTTAAACGATCATTCGAACCTTGGAGGCGGGAACCGAAGGGCGATGAGTGGGCTCGGCGTTCTTACTGAGCGCGAAGCTCCGTCACTTCCCCACATTTACGGGATGACTTACACGCAATTTCGATTGGGTTAGTTCCTTGACGTCCAACTGCCCTTTCTTGTCCTTATCCAGTCTGTCGACCTCAACTTCCATGAACTTCATCCACTCTTGCTTGGAGATTTTGCCGTTCTTGTCGGTATCCATAAGGAGTAGCAACTGCGTGACCTCGGGCTCTCCGAGCGCCAGTTTATCTTGCGGCTTCGGAACGTCTTGCCTTTGTGCGACCGCGGTTCCTAATATCGCCCAAGTAGCGACCAGCGCTACAATGGCTATCAGGGCCCGTACGATGTTCGTTCGCGTCAACATAATTGACCTCCCGCAATGTCTTGTTCCGATCCGTCCTCACGCGGCGCGAGTCACTGGTTTTCTCCTCTTCGGCAGTTCAGTTATCGTGTCTTCGCCAGAGCTGAGGCGAAGCCGCACCCAATAACCGGTCGAACGAGGTTCGCATTCGTTCCATAGCGTCACCAAGAATCGCACGTAAAATGCGATGCCTGCCGTGCACAGCACAGTCATTACGGCTTTCACGAACATGTCAGCCTCCGAGTTCGTATCCCACCGAGGAAACGCTGCCTGGAATTACTCAACCCTGATCATTGAGGACCAAAATCCGTAAATTGTGAATAAAAAGAGCATAGATTTTTCGTAAAGGCGAACACTCCACTGCGCCTGAGGTCTCCGCACCTTGCGGGGAAGGCGATTCAAGACCGGTGCCGAACGCGCAGTCAATTGGTGCGCATCCGGTGAGAACTCGGCTGTTTAGTGTTTAGTTTTGCTCAGACGAAAACCGGGATCTGGTCCTACCATGTCTGCATGTGTACCTTTGATGCGCTACGTGTCCGACAAGATGGACGATGTTAGGTATGGGTGTGGTGGGAACAATTATTGTCATTCGTGTTTGGCTCGTGCGTCGCGCATGAAGCACGTTTCGTATTTCAGGAGCATTGCGTATGAAGAGATGGACATCTAGCTTCTTAGCGCTAGCTCTTGCTCCGTTGTGGCCATTAGCCGTTCACCAGGTGTCTGGACAGAGCACTGCTCATGCACAAGGGAGCCAGGATCAACCGAGTTCCTCGGATGCACCTGATACCATCACACTTCCGGAAGGTACGGTCATTTCCGTTCGCATCGCCGATAAGATAAATTCCAGTCACAATCAAGCAGGAGCCATCTTCATCGGTACTGTCGATCCCTCCGTTCTCGTGGACAGCCATGTCGTGATCCCGCGTGGAACTGAGGCTCATCTACAGATGGTGGAAGACAAGAAAGGTGGCCGTTTTCATGGAAATGCAGAAGTGGAAGTGGAGTTGATCAGTTTAGTAATCGATGGAAAGAAAATCGATGCCGATAGTGACGTGGTGAAGAAGAAAAAAGGAGCGCTTTCCACCAAAGCCACGGCCGAAATAAAACCGGGAGCTGTCGGAGCCGCGGAAGTGGCTGTATCTGTCAATCCAATCGGTGCCGTTGCGCTCGGAGGGATCGCTGTATTGAAGGCGGCAAAAGTAGAGATGAAGCCCGGTAGCCGAATTGCCTTCACCTTGGCTTCTCCGTTAACCCTCGATTCCGCTACGGCAGCCAGTTTGCCGCCGACTGAGAGAAGTCCTCAATAGAGACCGTGAGGAGGTTTCAAGTTCAGGAAAAGCCCATCTTGCGTGAACCGCTTAACGGTCCCGAGTAGCCAAAATCGCATCGTCAAGGGGTAATCCTGAACCACCACTAGTCGACATTGTCATGGAATCAATCTGTTCCCGCTGTGGATTAAGTGATTGTTGATGCTATCAGATTAGACGTTTTGACCGCTGGTCATTGAGTGTAACGGCGATGTTACGCCAATTGACACATCGCGCGGAAGTGCAAGGTTCTAGCCAACGTGCGTGCTATT
>OBLW0100000205.1_pt1 | contig 49946 bp, 42 predicted proteins | sample 1520161 | NCBI WGS metagenome assembly OBLW01 (sample SAMEA3539309, study PRJEB22396) | soil metagenome | biome: tundra; feature: field; material: soil | place: USA | collected 2010-05 | depth 0.15 m
TGGCCTGTATGCAAACGCGAACTACTTCAACTACGGAGTTTTCGCGCAGGATGACTGGAAACTCCGTCATAACCTCACCGTGAACATCGGGGTTCGCTACGACTGGCAGCAGGCGCCGACTGATCCCCAGCGCATGCAGACAAACTTCAAGCCCGGCGTGCAATCGCATGCATTTCCGACTGTGTCGATCATCGGCACGACCAAGACACTGGCTCCGATCGGCATGCTGTTCCCCGGAGATCCGGGTGTTCCCAAGGGCGGCGTATTCACCCCGAATAACCATTTCTCGCCCCGTCTGGGCTTCGCCTGGGATCCCTTTGACGATGGCAAGACAGTCATCCACGGCGCCGGCGGCATCTTCTTTGGCGGCATTGCTGGCAACGAGTGGGAGTTCCCGTCGAACTACTCTCCTTACGCCGTTCGGAATAGCGGTTACAGCAAGGTGGTTTCTCTCACCCACCCGTATACCGGTGATCCGACCGAGTTCCCAACCGGCTCAAACCCCTACCCCAGCCTGTTGTTCAATTACCAGAAGGGCATTGCAACATTCCTTCCGCTCACCCAGGATGTAGCGTTTGATCCGAACTACCGCTGGCCGTACTCCGTCCAGCTCAACTTCGGTGTTCAACAGCAGTTTGGCAGGAACACATCGCTGAGCATCAACTATGTAGGTTCACTGAACCGCAAGACCCCAATCTACAACGATATCAACGCTCCGCAGTTCAACGTCACAGCGGCCGGCATTTCGGGGGCCAGCTGTGCTGACTTGACCCAGGCATGCGGCTATGCCAATACGAGCGGTACGGTCAACAACCGCCGTCCCCTCAACAGCAGCATTAACAACTACGGTGCGTCGGCAGCCAGCCCGATGTACAGCAACATCTGGATCATCAAATCCAATCAGAACTCCAACTACCACGGCCTGCAGGTTATTGTGGACCAGCGCATCACACATCACATCAGCGCGAAGGGCTACTACAGTTGGAGCCACACGCTGCAAAGCAACGCCCTCGACAGCACCGGTGGCCTCAACGGCGTCTTTGTGGATGCCAATCTCCCGCAGCTTGAATACCGCCAGCGTTCGGACCAGGACCGCCGCCATATGATGACGATGTCCTTCGTCTGGAAGCCGGACTACTTCGATTCTTATAACCGCGTTGTGAAGACTGCTTTGAACGGCTGGTCGATCTCAGGCATCTGGACGGCGAACAGTGGTCAGCCATTCACCGTCACCACCGGCGTCGACAATTACTTCTCGGGCCTCGGCAACAACCGCCCGAGCATTATTCCGGGCAAGATTCCGCACACAATCAAAGGAACTCGTGCGGCGGAGATGGCGCAATGGTTCGATACGTCGGTCTATTGCAGACCCGGCGTCGATGCCGGTTGTGCAGGCCTCGGTCCGGCGGGCATGCTTGGCAACGAGCGTCCCGCACAACTCGACGTGCCGGGCTACAAGAACGTCGATGCCTCTCTTTTCCGCGATTTCACCGTATATGAGCGCATGAGGTTCCAGCTTCGCGGCGAGGTATCCAACGTCTTCAACCTGGTAAACCTTGGCACCCCGTCCGCTGCTATAAGCAGCAGCACCTACGGACAGGTCACCGGCAGCGGAGGCAGCCAGCGCATCATCCAGGTTGGTGGACGTCTCCTGTTTTAAACGCATCGACCTGAACGGTTTCATTGAACAGAACTAATGGGGCGCCCGTCGGGCGCCCCATGTTTCTTGACTGCGGACAAGTCGGTTTTCTCCAGGAAGGGCCCAAACACACCAGTAGGAGCTCACCTCAATCAGGTGAAGTCAATGGGTTAAAGAAGAAATAGATGCCGCCGTCGAGGCGCTGTATGGATGAATTAGTGCAGATTCTTCATCTCGGTGCCCTCGGGAATGGTCACTACGAACTGGTCAGCCGGCAGGGGGACGTTCTTCGTCACCTTATCCACCGTCAGAACAATCTGCGAGTCCTCAATTGGGCGCTTGATAATGACCGTCGATGGGTACAGCCCGGAACCGAAGTCCTGGTAGTTCGTATAGAAGACCTGGGTCACGAGGTTGCCGTTGGCGTCGTACATGTCCTGTTGGTAAGGAAGCAGGTCCTCGCGATGGAATGTCACAACGCGCACGGGCGTATCGTGGTGGCTGCCTGGGTTATGCCGCGTAATGCTCAGGATGTACTCCGGCACGAAGTAGAGGTGCTTCTTTGCCGCGTCTTCAATTGTTTCAGAGTCCGAGGTCACCGAATAGAAATCGTCCGGTTCGAGCCCCCGCACTACAAGAGCGTCGAGAAAGAAGCCGGGCCGCAAATTCTCCAGTTGGTTGGCCGATTTCTTCTTCAACAATGCCGAGCCCGTGTATGCAACCTTCCTCGACGGAATGTACAGCGTGAAAGTGTCGCCGTCGCTTGCCATGTCGAAGATCGGCAATCCGATAACAGGAGCCCGGCCCAGCACCCGAAGCATTTCCGGCTTGCGAAACAGAATGTTTCCGCCCACGGTGGTGTAATCGGTGGCTACGCCCTGTTTTGTTTTTAGAACACTGGCCTGGATCTCGACCTTCGCAGTCATGGTATCGAGAGAGGCCCAGCGCTGATTCAACTGCGCTACAAGCACATCGGGAGTGACCGACTGAACGATTGAAGGCGCCTTGGGGACAGGCAGTTTGCGGCTCGTGGAAATTACCCAACAGCCGGAAAGCAGCAGCGGAAGCCCAAGCAAGGCAAAGGAGGCGCAGCGTCTAAGTATGCTCATCGCTCGCCTGCCTTCTTCAGCGCGTGCCGGTAGCTTGCGACTTCCCGGTTATGCTCGTCCAGGGTGCTCGAAAACAAGGAATGTCCCTCCGGGTCGGCCCCAGCAGCAACAAAGTAGAGGTAATCGGTCTCGGCCGGCTGCATTGCGGCGCGCAGCGAATGAACCCCTGGATTTGCTACCGGTCCCGGTGGCAGCCCGTTGTGCAGATACGTGTTGTAGGCCGTGTTGTGGGTAAGATCGCCCTCATGGAGCGCGCCCCTCCAGCGGCCCTCGAGCTCCAGTCCGTAGATCACGGCCGGGTCGGTCATCAGCGGCATTTTCTTCTTGAGCCTGTTCTCAAATACGCTGGCCACGAGAGGCCGCTCAGAGTCCACAGCCGACTCCCGCTCCACCAGCGAAGCTATCGTAACCACCTGATGCACATTTTCTTTCAGGCCCAGTTGACTGGCCACCACGTGGAAGCGTCGAACCATTGCGGCTGCAATCTGCGCCGGACTCGTCTTGCGCTGAAAACGGTAAGTATCCGGAAACAGGTAACCCTCCAAACTCTTTGCCTCGGGGTCCAGGTCGGCTACTAATTCCACCTGTTCTACCGCGGCGTTCAGAAACTGCTGGTGTGTGCCAAACCCCGCCTGCTCCACACGCGCGGCAATGTCGAAAATATTTGCGCCCTCGGGGACAGTCAGAGTCCGCGTGTAGACATCCCCGCGCGCAATCCGCGCATAAATTTCGGTAACCGGCGCTTCGTGGTCAAATCGATATTCGCCGGCCCGGAGTTTTCCCCGCTCCCAAAACCGCAGCAGATCAAAGGCAAACTGGCTGCGCACAACTCCGGCGGCTTCCAGTTGACTTCCCATCAGCGCTGTGGAGGAGCCGGGGGCCAGTTCAACAAACGTCTCGGTTTCCGGCCCATAAGGGGTCAAAACCAGCCAGGCCACCCCGCCGGCTGCCAGAAGCGCAAGCAGAAAGATCCCCAGCAGGACCGTCGCCGCGCCGGATCTCTTCTTCTTGCTGCTCTTCCATTTACGGCGCCCCATCCAGTTTCTGTTGACCTTTCATAAACTTAAGACGCGTAGAATCCCCGTGAGGACTCTATTTTGATTGTACCGGGCGGGAGTTGGCGGCGCTGGTTACTCGGCTGGCTCTCCTGGGAGCATTAAGCTGGAAGCCAGGATCAAAACGGGAGCAAGAATCTGGAATCCGACCCTCATCCCCGCTTTCTCGCGCTCGACGTAGGCAATCGCCGCATCGGGGTGGCCGTGTCCGACGAATTGGGCTTGACGGCCCAGCCAGTGCTGACGCTGGAGAGGAAGCGCAGCAGCCGCAGCACATCCAGGGACGACCTGCGTTCGCTGGCGCGGCTGGCGCGGCGGTTTGCCGTGGCCGGCATCGTAGTTGGGAATCCTCTGCACCTGTCCGGCGAGTTGAGCCCACAAGCTGCAAGAACCCAGGCCTTCGCCGCCGAGCTGGGCGAGTTGACCGGCTTGCCCATCCATATGTGGGATGAGCGGCTCACCAGTCGCGAAGCCCACGAAATTCTGTATGAAGCCGGCCATGCCCGCCAGGAACACCGCCGAGTTGTAGATCAGGTGGCGGCCACGCTGATCTTGCAGTCGTTTCTGGACGAAGGCAACGGCGGATGGCCAAAGAACAATGGGTAAGAACCAGGGGAAGAGCCGGAGGCCGGCACCTGGAACTATTCGCAGTCGTCTTCACACGGCGCAAGCTGGTAATCCATGCCAAAAGGGACGCAGGTATTGCGTTCGACTTCCTCTTTCGCGAACATCGCACTCTGGATGCCGAAGGACATGGCAATATGGTCGATCTTTAGACAGTATTTACGGCGAAGCTTCACGAGCTCGGAGCGCAACTCACTACGGCGCTCCAGGTCCTCGCTGGCCGAAGATTCCCATCTTGCGGTGAGAATAATCGAGAAGCGCAGGTTTGCGAGATCCTCGACACTTTCGGCAAGCAGATTCTGTTGTCTTTCCTGAAAGTACCGGGAAGCGGTACCGATAGGTGCTGCGTCGAGCAAATGAGAAGACATGGCGATTCTCCCTTTAGGGCATTGATCTCAATAGACCGGATGGGAGAACGTCAGCACATCTATCGCCGGCACAGATCCGGTTGAAACCCTTCGTTCGGCGGATTATTGCGATAGTGTGGCGCTTTGTTGACTAGAACGCTGTGATTTAAATCACACTATTGAGACCCAGGCTGGAACCAAGGGGCCAAGGGGAACAGGGAACTCGCGAGAGCTTGGGTTCGTGGTTTCCCGCCCAGGCTGCAAGAAGATGTGGCCGGGACGGGGCACCCGAAATTTGCGCCTGAAATCGGAAAGACGGGGTAGGCCGGGCTACCCTTCCGCGGCCGGGAGCCGGCTCTCCGTCGCCCGCGTATAATGAAAGTGAGAAATAAGGATATTTCACCTCTTGCGGATGGAGCAGCCCCGCTTCCCGCCACGGACAATGGATGCCCGAGCACATTAAGAAACAGCTTCTCGACGAGATTCAAATTCTTGAGCATGAGCTCGCCCATGAGCTTCCCGCGGAAATCAAGAAAGCCGTGGCCATGGGTGACCTGTCGGAAAACGCCGAGTATCACATGGCGAAACAGCGCCAGGACTTTGTGAATGCCCGTCTGGGACAGCTCAAGAGGCGCATGGCCGAGCTTTCCTTGGTGAACCTCACGAACATTCCCAGGGACAAGACCGGCTTCGGATCTACGGTGGTGGTCTACGACTCCACCAAGGAAGCGGAGATTGTGTACCGCCTGGTGACGAGCGAGGAATCCGACGTATCCAAGGGGCTAATTTCAACGACCTCGCCAATTGGGCGCGGCCTGGTGGGCAGGCGAGTGGGTGACGTGGCGACAATTGTGACCCCGAATGGCAAGCGCGAGCTTGAGATCCTGAAGCTGACCACCATTCACGACGAAGCTGCCGCAGCCGGCGAAGGCAACAAGGAAGACGAAGCCGCCGCTGGCGCAAAGTAGTAGCAAGGAAGACTAGAAATGACCACCTGGACCAGCGCCTTTGGCCGCGCCTGCGGTTGGCTTCTTGACCATATCGTTCACGGCCTGGCGCTTACCCGCATCTCTCCCAACGCACTCACCTTCATCGGCCTGGTCATCAACATTGCGGCCGCATTTCTGTTCGGCCACGCCAACGCTACAAACAGCGACCGCATGTTTCTGTATGCGGGCATGGTGATCTTTGGCGCTGGAATCTTCGACATGGTGGATGGACGGGTAGCGCGGCGCAACAACCAGGTCACCGTCTTCGGCTCATTCTTTGACTCGGTAATCGACCGCTACTCCGACGTGGTGCTGTTCTTCGGCCTGCTGGTCTACTACGGACGCATCAACCGGTTCCGCTACGTGGTGCTGGTGGCTCTCGTAATGGTTACTTCGCTGATGGTGAGCTACACGCGCGCGCGCGCCGAAGCTCTTATCGGTCAGTGCAAAGTTGGCTTCCTGGAGCGGCCGGAGCGCATCGTACTCATCATTATCGGCGCTGTCTTCAACCACTGGGGAGCGATGGCTCCAGTGTTGTGGGTGCTGGCCTCGCTCTCCATGATCACCGTGGTGCACCGGATTACTTACACCTACTCGAAGACCAAGCACCTGGCGCCAATCAGCTAAGCGGCTCCCGCTGCCCCTTCTTCCAATCCTCGTAGGAGATGCGGGGAATGGTGATGAAGGCGTCCCTTGTCCTCACGTAGTTTCCCAGACCGTTCATGCGGCCAATGGCGTGCAGCTCTTCGGCTTTCACGTAAGGTCCTTCCGGATCGACGAAGCGATCTTCCACATAGACGGAAACAACGCGTCCGAGGATGATGCGCGAACGTCCGATCTCCATGGTGGTGAACTCACGGCACTCCATAGCAGCGTGGGCCTCTGCGATGCGCGGCACTTTGATCTTCTCTGACGGCGCCGTTGTGAAGGCCGCCATCTCCACCTCGCTCAGCTCCGCAGGAAAGTCGGTTGCGCAGATGTTCATTTGGTCGGCGATGTCTTCGGTGACGATATTCACCACGAATTCGCCGGTGCGCCTGATGTTGCGGGCCGTGTCCTTGGGCTCATATTTAGGATTTGAGCGGTTAGTGACGCCGATGCCGACGATAGGCGGATCGGTGCAAAGGTAGTTGTAGGCGCTAAAGGGAGCAGCATTCAGGCGGCCGTGCTCGTCCATGCTGGTGATGAGGGCAATGGGACGCGGCGCCACCAAGCCGACAAGCAGCTTGTACGCGTGGTTCGCGGGAAGTGCTTCGAGATCAAATTTCATAAGGAGATTTTCCAGGCTAGCAGCATTTTCGATTCAAGCATTAACAGAAATTCGGGTGCCCCATCCTTCTGAGCGAAGCGCAGCGGAGTCGAAGAACCTGCTTCTTGATCCACTGCGGAAAGGGTGGGAGACGACAGAAGCCCATCTCGACCGTAAACATTCAGGCCGAAAATGCGCTAGCAGGTGACTACCATGACAGAGCAGCCTTGTTTGACCGGTTTCCACTGCGCAAGAAAACTGGTGACCGAAGAAGACTGCATGCGGCGCATGGCCTCGAACTCGCCGCCCTTCTGGCTGTAGAGCAGGGCTCCCTTCTCGTTGAGGACGGCCAACGCTGGCACGCCCTTTTTGATCGGAACCGCATACTTCTTGGCGAGTTCCAGGTTCGCATCCATCGTGCCGATGTTGATGTGGACGAGCACAAAGTTGGCGTCGAGGATGGGCCGATTGGCCGGATCGTGGAAATAGATGTCCAGAACCTGGCAGTCGCCGCACCAGTTGCCGCCAAAGTCGAGCAGGATGCGCTTGTGGGTTGCCGCAGCGGTTTTGAGGGCGGCAGCAAGATCCGTTTTGGCCTGTGCCGGGTCGGGATAGATGTCGTGCGTGGCGGAGTTGGCCGTGCCGGCGGCAAGCGTCAGCAAAATGGCAAGCGCGATTTGCGTGAATCTTTTCACAACCGGAACCTTCTATCTGGGCCTGTTCTCAGTCTGCCACAAACCCACGGCACTGTACCATTTTGATGACCGGGTTCGAAGGCGGTTGCATTTACTCTTAGGGTTAGATGAAAAACAGCACGGATCTGCGCAAACGTCTGGAGTCGGCGGCTTTCCCGGACCTGGGAGCCATGATGGAGGGCTATGCGAAGGCGGCGGCGGAACTGGGCCGTAGTCAGTTTGGGCAGAAGCTGGATTTCACTTCGGAATCGATCGATGGGCTGGACGAGATACTGGTCCGGGTGGGCGAGAGCCCGGAACTCGATGTGGATTTTGAAGTGCGGCTTTGGGGCAGCTACCTTGGCGAAATTCTGCGGCGGCGCTATGCCGGGACATGGGAGATGACGCAGTATCCAGGGGGCGTAGCGGCGGTTCCGGCGGTGGAATTGCGTGGCTCGCGGCTGTTTCCCCTGATGAAGGTGTATCGCCGGTTGACGGAGGGCGAGGAAGAAGACCTGCGCACCTTTTACTCCATGGTCACCGAGCGGCTGGGCAAGCCTGCCCAGGTGAATTGAACCTTACCAAACCCCCTAAAGCCGATTCGGACGCCCTGCCAGCGCGGGAATACGGTTATGTGCGACAATAACCAGTGAGCATGTGTGCCCGGGAATTGTGGCACGCGGAGGATAGAGCAATGGGCGATCTACTTCAACCGTGGCACCTGATCGTACTGGCCGTGGTTGCATTTCTTTTATTTGGCGCCAAGCGGCTGCCTGAATTGGGCAAGGGACTGGGCGAGGGACTGAAGGGTTTCAAGGAAGGCATTCGGGGAATCTCCGATCCGCCTCCACCGGTGCAGAATGTTCAGCAGAATGTTGCTCCAGCACCGCCACCCACGACACCGGCCGAGCCCAAGCAAGGCTGAACGAGTAGCGCGACGAACCGCAGGGAAGCGGGCGGGATTCCGAGTTTGGAATAGCTGCTGACTCCCGATGTCGAGTACGGCGCGCTTTATGGCATTTCACGAGACCTGTGCCGTCGCACAGGTCTTTGTGCGTCTGGGGCAAACGGGCAGATTCTAAAGGCTGAGCAGCATTACCGCGCCCAGCGCCACAGCCATTCCGGCCATCTGGCGGCGAGTGGGCCGTTCGCGGAGCACCAGCGCGGCCAGCAGGATGGTGCCGGCAGGATAAAGCGAGCAGACCACCGCAGCCACGTCCAGACGGCCAATCTGTGTGGCTCGAATATAGAACAAATTGCCCACCGTATCGAGTAAACCGGCCAGGATTCCGGTCTGCCAAAAGCCGCGCCATGGTCCCTTGGGCGGCTTCACCAGGATAACCAGGATCATAGCCACGCTGCCGGCGGCTCGGGCTGAGGTCATGGTCCACAGCAGGCCCCCTCCACTGGCTATTTTGAAGAGAATCAGCTGGGCGCCGAATCCGGTTCCTGCCAGCGCGCCGAGCATCAGCGCAGCCGGTGGCGAAGTGGGGCCATCCTTGGCCGGCGAATGCGTGATGAGCCAGATAGCGACCAGCCCCGCGGCTAATCCAAGCGCAGTGAGCGGGCTGGGCAGGCCATCCACAAACATTGAAAAGACGACCGGAACCAGCGCCGTGAGCAGGCCGGTAAGTGCGGCAGTGAGCCCCATGGCGCCCATGGCGAGCGCACGATAGAAGATCGCCAGCGCTACAGAGCCTTCAAAGCCCCCGATTAGGGCATAGAGCAGATAGTGCGAGCTGGGCAACGCCAGCCTGATCCCGAGGCAGTATGTCAGCAAGATGAGGAAGGAGACGATATGGCCGGATGCGACCACCAGCAGGGCCGGAGCGCGGCGCGCGCCCATTCCACCCACAAAGTCAGAACCGCCCCAGGAAGCGGCCGACACTAATCCCAAACCGGCCGAGGCCCCCGAGGCGTTCATCAGTACCTGTTCACGCTATTTGAAGTCCTGACCGGACGGATAGTAGCCCTTCTTGGCGATCACATCCAGGCCGGGGCGATCTACGTGCACTTCGATGGCGCGATATTTGCTGTCGTAAATCGACTCGTGGCTCAGGTATCCCAGCGTGTACTGGGTGCGCGCTTCGCTGGCGATCTTCGCGTAGCTCTTTTCAATTCCATTCACGCCGCGCTCGGAGTCAAGGTCGCCGCCGGTGGCATAGGTGTACTTGAAGAGAATGTTGTCGTACATGGTGAAGGGCAGATGGACGCGGCTGACGTAGCCCTCGCCCCAGACTGCGGAGGCGCCCACACCGGTTGCGTAGACGGTGATCTTGTTGGTCTGCAGGTAGCGGATGACCTGGCGAAGAGTAGCCTTGCTGCCGTACTCCTTGCCGTCAGAAACAACGTAGATGATGCGGCGGCGCTCCTTGGGACGAGTGGACAGTTCCTTGGCGGCAGTCAGAATCGCATCGTTGAGGGTATGGATTTCCTTGGGCAGGGTAATAAAGGAGCCGTTGCCAGCCGATCGTCCTGGCTGCAGGTTGGGGTCAACGCAGTTTCCATTCTCGCGGATGTTGCAACCAGCGAGGGGGCCGCTGTTGGTCGGCACCTGCTCATCGGCGCCGGCCGACTTGGCAAGCGCCAGAACTGCCGGCAGGCGGTTGCCCTGCGCACCGGTAAAGCCGGTCCACTCCTTGGCTCCATTGTTGTAGGTAAAGACCGCTGCCTCATCGTAGGGAGTAAGCGCGCCCTGAACGGCGTCGAGGGAGTCGTTCACTTTGGCCATCACGTCGGAAGTCAGGCTCTGATCGATCACAAAGGCGATGGAAAGTGGAGCCGGATCGACGCTGAATACCCTGAGCGGATAACGGACGTTGTTCTCGTAGACCTTGAAATCGCGTTGGGTGAGCCCCGCCACCAGGTTGCCCTTAGAGTCCTTGACGGTGACCGGGACCTCTACGAAGTTCACGTTCACGATGATCTTGGTAATTGCAGCCGCGCCTTCCTCAGCAGGTATGGTCTGGACATCGTCCTTGCCCTGGCTCGATGGCGGCAGGCTCGATGGAGGCGGGCTCGACGGCGGCGGGGTAGGAGGCGCCGGGCGTTGCTGATCTTGAGTTGTCGAGGACGAGCTGGGTCCGGACGGCGCGGAATCAGCGGGCGTGGCCGTGGCACCCTTGCCGGGAGTAATGGGGCCCATGTCCGACAGCGACGGAGCCGCCTGGGGCGCTGGGGCATCGGGTACTGTTGACTGCTGCGTTTGAGGCAGAGCCACTGGGCTCAGATACAGGGTTGAACCGAGGAGCGCCGTCAGCGCGATTGCTGTAGAACTGAGCTTCACAGGTATATCCGTCCTCCCAGACCGACGCATCCTGCTGTTGAGCGACCGGCGGACGCATTCCGCACTGGCGTGGCCAGCCAGCAGGGCTGCACCTGTCAGAGTATCAGACGCGCCAGAGCGGCGCTGGTTGCCCGCCAGCGCAGAAAGAGTTCGGGTATGCTCTCTTAGGAGAACTGTTTCCGTCTATATGAGCAGCATGAGTGTCCGATTTGGAGTTGCCGTTCTGTTTTTCAGCCTGCCGGGCGTCTCCGCGGTGGGATGGGCTCAGCTTGCTCCCTCGCCCGACGCGCCCCCGATAAGCACGGCTCCGGCACAGGCAGCCGATGAGACCGCGGTGGCCACTCTCAAAATGAACGTGAACCTGGTGGACCTGTTTTTTACCGTCAAAGACAAGAGCGGGCAACTGGTTCCGCACCTCACCAGGAACGATTGCACGGTGTTGGAAGACAAGGTGCCGCAGACGCTGAAAAGCTTTGTGGCCGAAACCAATCAGCCGTTGACACTGGGCATACTGCTGGACACGTCGGGCAGCCAACAGCAGGTGTTGCCATTGGAGCAGGATGCCGGCGCGCAGTTTCTTCAGCGCGTGCTGAAGTCGAAGGATGAAGCGTTTCTGGTCTCGTTCGACGTTGACGTTGACCTGCTGCAAGACTTCACCAACAATCCGCGGCAGTTGGCGCGGGCCATGAGCAAGGCAGAAATCAACACCGCGGGCGGCAACGGAGGGGCGGGCATTCCCGGAGCCGGCGGAGGAACTGTTCCCACCGTAGGAGATCCCAAGGGGACTCTGCTCTACGACGCGGTCAACCTTGCCGCCAACGAAAAGCTGAACCAGGAGAGCGGCCGCAAGGCAATGATCATCCTGACCGATGGTGAGGATCAGGGCAGCCGCACCAAGATTGGCGAGGCGGTCGCTGCGGCACAGAAGTCCAACGTGATTATTTACGTGATTTTGATTGCCGACCGCGGGTTCTATGGCGGATTCAGCTTCGGCTACAGCGGTTACTCGGCAGCGAAGAGGCTGTCAGATGAGACTGGCGGCCGCCTGATTGATGTAGGCAACAACGGCAAGAAACTTGAAGCCGCCTTCCAGCAGATCGAAGACGAGCTCCGCACCCAGTATGTGGCCAGCTATACACCCAGCAACGCAAAGTTGGACGGAACCTTCCGCCACCTTGCGGTGCAATGCCAGGGCGATGGAATGAAGGTGCAGGTCCGCAAGGGCTATTACGCCGTGGCGCCGCAGTTTTAGCTGGTATTTTTATAGCGCGATGCGGTGGCTAAGAGCGGTCGACTGGCGCAGCGCGGGACAGAACAGCCAAGGAAACAGGGCAGCGGCGGAGCTAAACTCCGCCCTGCTTCGTTTTCGCACACCAATTACCTAAGTCCTGCAACTTGGTAATCTGGCGCCTTTCATGGGTCTTCGTTAATATCGGCGCAAGTGGGAAATACTTGAGGCCGATCCCCAAAAAAACCTTCAGCCTCAGAAAACCCTCCACCGAGGAGCCTGCCATGGACACCAATTTCGCCGTCAATGAATCGTATGAGATCAGCCCGCGGTTTCAACGGACCATCGAGGAGAGGGTTGCGCGGTTGGAGAAAGATGCCGATTGTGACGAAGCCTTTGCGGCGCAACTCGCGAACGGCGACCATATTCGCAGACAGATGCGCCTGGTGGCCGTGCAACGCGCGGAGGCTTTGCGCATGAGGTTGTTTCTCGATCGCGCAAAGACGCGGCTGCCCGGGCCGATGATTGCTCTCTGATCCCTTACGGCGCATTCAATCCAAAAGAGTTGAATGCAAAAGTACAAAGGCCGCGCTCCCGCGAGGGATTGGCGCGGCCTTTGATTTTGGAGCACCGGGCGGGGATCGAACCCGCGTATACAGGTTTTGCAGACCTGCGCGTTACAGCATTTTCGAGTTGAGTGTGAACACAACTTCGGGTGCGCCATCCTTTGTGCGTTCTTTGCGCAAAGGGTGGGAGACCACTGACATCCATCGCAACTGTAAACACCCCGGCCGAAAGCGCTCTAGCCACTGCGCCACCGGTGCCGGCGAAACCAATTATGAGCTAACAGATGTCAGCAATCAGTTTCGGTTGCAGAGCCGCCAGCCAATCCGGCCCACTTATGCTTTCTGATCCCTGACCACAGTTTCCCGTTCCCTGAACGACAAAGCCCACAGCGTTCTCCGGGGTTGGTCAGGTGAGGTCAGCCGTCAAACTTCGATGTGTTCCTTATTAACCGAGATCCGGCCCAGCAGGCTGAACATCTTTTCGCAGGTCTGCAGATGAGTTCGCATTGCGTGCCTTGCCTTTTCCGGTTCCCGGCTGCGCACTGCGGCGAGTATCTTGGCGTGCTGCCCATGTGCGTTTTCCTTGATTCCGGGTAATTCCTGCGACTTGCTGATCCACTCCTTGAGGACGCCGCGAATCGGGGTCAGGAGCTCGAACAGCATCTGGTTTTTGGCGCATTGGGCAATGGTGAGGTGAAATTCAACGTCCAGATCGACAAAATCGCGACCGACGCCGTTCAGGCTCTGCGTCATTTCCTCCATCAGGGAGTCCAGTTGCTGCAAGTCGTTGGTGTCTGCGCGCTCTGCTGCCAGCGCCGCTGTCTCACCCTCAATAAGGAGGCGCGCCTCGCCAACGTCCTGGAGCTCCTTATCGGTCTTCAGGAGTCCCTTGGCCATGATTCGTTCGATCAGAAGTACTGACCCTTCAATAACATAAGTTCCCTCGCCGGGCCGCATCTGCACCATGCCCACAAATGCCAGCGCCTTCAACGCCTCGCGCAGCGTGGACCGTCCGATATTCAAAGCAAAGCAAAGCTCCGCCTCGGAAGGCAGCTTTTCGCCTGGCTTCCACCTGCCCTCGGCGATCTGGTCGGAGAGCTGTGCCGCAACCTGCTCTCCTAATGTGACTCTGGAAACCGGTTTCAGCATTGACATGGTTACCCTGCCTTAATTATAGTTCGCTGGCTAGAACATCAGCACATCAGGCTGTCTGATGTTTATAGGCCAGCCCAGTGATCTTAGCAACTGGGAAGCCTTCGGTCTCTGGCAATCGGGTTTAGATTGCTCAACTTGGAGACCATCGCAGTCTTTTTGTGTCGTTGGGCATTGTGGTGTCTGTCTCGCTTCCCACACCCGTACTTAAAGGGTCAACAATCTGTTTTACACGAGCCGGCACCATGAATAAAGTACTGCGTTGGAAGATGGCCTTACTGATCACGGCCGCAATAGCGATCAGCTATTTCGACCGGCAGACGCTTCCTATAGCGATCCGGGCCATCCAGCGGGAGATTCCCGTCACGAATACGCAGTTCTCTCACCTGCAGGCGGCGTTCCTGGCTGCTTATGCGCTGATGTACGCCGGCAGCGGAAAGCTGATCGATGTTCTGGGGACGCGCAAGGGATTTTTGCTGATCATGCTGTGGTGGTCGCTGGCCTGTGCGAGCCAAGGGTTGGCCTCCAGCGTCCCCATGCTGGCCGTTTGCCTGTTTCTGCTGGGGATGGGCGAGGGTGGAGGGTTTCCCGCCGCGACCAAGGCGATGGCAGAGTGGTTTCCCACATACGAGCGCTCGACCGCTATGGGCATGATGAACGCCGGCACTGCCGTTGGCGCGGTTGCAGCTCCGCCCTTGATTGCTCTAACGCTGGCGCACCTGAGCTGGCGCTGGGTCTTCTTTCTGGCCGGCGCAGTCGGCCTCGTGTGGACTCTCTGGTGGGTCCGCGACTACCAGCCTGCCGCTTCGCATCCGCGCCTGAGTGCAGGCGAGAGGCAGGAGCTTGCAGAAGTGCTCGCGCCCAAGGTGACGAGTGACTTGAAGATTCGCTGGATCGATCTCTTCCGTTATCCGCAGGTTTCCGGCCTGGTGTTCGCCAAGTTTCTCAGCGATGCTGCCTGGTACTTCTACATTTTCTGGCTGCCCAAATATTTGTATGATGTGCACCATTTCGACACCAAGCAGGTAGGCTATTTCGCCTGGATTCCCTACGCCGCCGCTGGTGTGGGGAGCTTGCTGGGAGGCTGGTTCTCGAGCCGGCTGATCCAGCGCGGCTTCTCGCTCAACATGTCGCGCAAGATTGCGCTCGGCGTCAGCGCCGGAGTGATGCCATCGATTCTCTTGGTGATGCACTCGCCCGTAGAACTGGTGATCGTTCTTTTCAGCATCGCCTTTGCCGGTCAGCAATCGTGGTCCACGCTGGTCATGACTTTGCCATCTGACCTTGTTCCCTCCAGCGTAGTGGGTTCGTTCGCCGGCCTGGTTGGCTTTGGCGGTGCAATGGGCGGCATTGTTTTTGGCCTTATCGTCGGATTGCTGCTCGATCACGGATTTGGTTACGGACCCGTGTTCGCATGTGTCAGCGTTCTGCACCTGATAGGGTTCTGCGTCATCCTGCTGACGATTCGCGTCGTTGGTCCAATCGACTTCAAGCCCAAGGCGGCCCGGTTCGTCGCAGCCTGAAACTTAATAACGACAAAGGAGATAAGAATATGGAAAAGCAAACAAAGACTATCGGCATCATTCATGCGGTTCATCTCACCATTCGCGCCATGCAGCCATTTCTCGAACGCTACATTCCCGACGTCGAGGTAATGCACCTGTGCGATGACACGATTCAACGCGACAATATTGCGGCAGGCGTCGGCGTAATTCCGAAGAACAACTACTTCAAGTTCGCGCAGTACGCACACAACCTGCAGGAATCGGGCGTAGAGCTGATTCTTCTGGCCTGCTCCACTTTCAACTATGCCGCCGAGTTGGCGCGCCCCATGATCGATATCCCGATCATGCAGATTGATCGCCCCATGATGGAGCTTGCCGTTGCACAAGGCCGCCGCGTAGGCTTGTTGGCGACGCTGGCCACCACCGTGCCTTCGTCTGAACGTTTGCTGCGCATTGTCGCGGCTGAAAAAGGATTGCCGGTCGATATCACAACCGTCATGCGCCCCGAAGCCTTTGCGGCCATTCAAAAGGGCGACAAGGATACCCACAACAACATTTTGCTCGAGGAAATCGACAAGCTCTCCGGCAAAGTCGATTCCATCGTGCTCGCGCAGCTCTCCATGTCCGCGCTGGAGCCCTTGTTGGGTAAGACCGCAGTGCCCGTTTACAACAGCGGCACCACTGGTTTTGACTGCATTCGCCGTAAGCTCTATGGCAACGTTGCTCCGGAGGTACACGCATGATCGCGTCTCTAACCGATCAGGCAACGCCTGCCCGCGTCTATCCGTATGGCGCGCCGCACACGGCTGAGATGATCGCCGATCTCTCCCGTCGCGCGTACGAATACCGCGTCCAGGTGCTGCGCATGGTGTACGGCAGCAAGTCCGGCCACATTGGCGGAGCGTTCTCCATTGCGGAGATTCTCACCTGCCTCTACTTTCATCAGCTTCGGATCGATCCCGCCAATCCCAAATGGGAAGATCGAGACCGCCTCGTCTTTTCAAAGGGACATGCCTGCGCCATGCTCTACACGTGCCTTGCGCATCGCGGGTTCTTTCCGGTTGACGAACTGCCCACCTTCCGCGCGCTGAACAGCCGCCTGCAGGGCCACCCTGAACCGCAGAAGACGCCGGGCGTGGAAGTGGCTGCGGGACCGCTGGGACACGGCGTAGCCATTGCATCTGGTATGGCGTTGTCTGCGCGCATGGACGGGTCAAGCCGCAACATCTACGCCATCCTGGGTGATGGCGAACTGAATAGCGGTGTCATCTGGGAAGGCCTCATGGTTGGCGCCAAGTTCGGCCTCGATAACCTTACGGTCATTGTGGACTACAACGGCGTGCAGCAGACCGGGACCACGCACCACGTGATGCCCACGGAGCCCATTGTCGACAAGTGGGCTTCGTTCAACTGGCATGTCATCGAGATTCACGGTCACAACGTAGCGGAGATTTTGTCTGCGCTGGACCGCGCGAACGAAATCCACGGGCGTCCGGTGGTCATTATCGCCCGTACCACAAAGGGCAAGGGTGTGAGCTTCATGGAGAACCAGCCCGCCTGGCACGGCGGCATCCCAGACGACAAGCAGTTCCAGATCGCACTGGCGGAGTTGGAAGAAAGGACAAACGAATGGAGAGCGTAATTCGAAATCCTTTCGGCAGCCCCACGCCGGTTCGGAAGGCCTACGGGGAAGCACTGGTTCAGTTGGGTGCTCAGCGCGATGATGTTGTTGTGCTCAGCGCGGACGTGCAGAGTTCCGACTTCAGCTACATGTTTGAAGCCGCCTATCCCAAGCGCTTTATCAATGTGGGCATCGCTGAGCCGGCGCTGGTGGATGTTGCTGTCGGCGTGGCCAATAGCGGCAAGATTCCCATCGCCAACACATTCGCCTTCTTGTTTGCTACGCGCGCATTGGAGATGGTGCGCACTCATCTCTGCTATGGCGGGGCCAACGTCAAGCTGGCAGGGGCCTACGCGGGGCTCTCGGACTCGTTCGACGGTCCGACGCACCAAACCGTTTCCGATCTCGCCATCATGCGCAGTCTTCCCAGGATGACGGTCGTCGTTCCTGCCGATTCACTCGCGGTAAAAAAACTGCTGCCGCAGATCGTTGCATGGAATGGGCCGGTCTACTTCCGCCTCTGCCGCAATGAACTGCCGGAGATCTTCACCGAAGCCTACACGCCGGTAATCGGGAAAGGCATCACCCTCATGGACGGCGAAGACGCCACTGTGATTGCATGCGGCGTAATGGTTGCCCGCTCCATCGAAGCGGCTCGGTTGCTCGCAAAAGAGGACATCCACCTCCGCGTCGTCGAGATGCACACCATCAAGCCTCTGGACACTGACCTCGTTGTGCGCTGCGCACAAGAGACCGGTGCGATTGTTACGGCGGAAGAGCACTCTATTATCGGCGGCCTGGGCGGCGCAGTGGCCGAGTGTCTGTCGCAGTGCTCGCCCGTTCCACTCGAGCGCGTTGGCGTGAACGACACCTTTACTGAATCAGGGCCGTACTCCGATCTACTCGAGAAGTACGGCATGAGCGTGGAGGCGATCGTGGCCGCTGCGCAGCGCGCCATGGCGCGTAAACAGGCAACCCCAGCCCATGAAACCAGTGAGGTCTTGAAGTGATGAAGCGCGTAACGCTCCCCTACGGGCACGAAGAACGGACCGTCGAGATTCCCGAAGAGAATCTTGCATGGATCGAAGGGCCGCGTCACGCGCCTCCGATTCCAGACATCGAAGTCGCGGTGCGCCACGCAATCCGTAATCCCATCGGCTCCCCGACGCTTGCGGAGTTGGTTGCGCGTCACGGCAAACGCACGCTGCTGCTGGTGGATGACAGCACGCGCAGCACTCCGCAAAAGCTTATCCTGCCCATTCTGCTCGATGAGTTGAACGCAGCCGGAGTTCCGGACAGCGAAATCTCGGCGATGATCGCTCTCGGAACTCATCGCAGGATGGAGCACAAGGAAATCGCCGAGCGTGTGAGCGAAGCTGTTCTGCATCGCATTCCGGTGACCAATCTTTCCCACGATCCCAAGGACTTTGTCGATCTCGGCGTGACGCCTCTCGGGATTCCGATCCATGTGAGCCGCCGCTATCTCGAGAGCCCCATTACGATTGCGATCGGCAACATTATTCCGCACATGTATGCGGGCTATGCAGGCGGAGCGAAGATGGTGCAGCCCGGCGTTACCAGCGCCATCACCACGGGAAGAACGCACCTGATTGCCGGTCCGCGCGTGTACGAGATTCTGGGCAACGTCGACAACGAGGTCCGCAAGGAGATGGAGACCATCGCCATCCAGTCCGGCCTCAAGTTCATCGTGAATGTTGTGCTCGATGCCGGGGGCGCGGTCGCGGGCATCGTGGCCGGCGACGTGGTGAAGGCGCATCGAGCCGGCGTTGATATTGCGCGTCCCATCTACACCATTGAACTCGAAGAGAAGGCCGACATCGTCGTTGCCAGCTCACATCCGGCCGATCGCGATCTGTGGCAGGGCTTCAAGCCGGTGAACAACTGCGGAATGCTGGTCAAGGATGGAGGGACGCTCATCCTCCTGATTCCTGCGCCGGAAGGCATTGCGCCGGATCATACACAGCTCGTCGATTTCGGCACCACGCCCGGCGACGAGGTGATGGCGTTGGTGAACGCAGGAAAGGTAAAGGACGAAGTCGCCGCGGCAACCTATCTTGCCTTCGACCAGACGCGGAAACGTATCAATGTCGCCCTTGTGTCGGACGGAGTTTCGGACGCAGAGGCACGCAAGATCGGAATCACGTCAACAACTGATTTCAACGAAGCTCTGACGGCAGCTCTGGCGAGACACGGCAGCAACGCGCGCATCGGAGTGGTCACCCAGGGCGCCGACATTATGGCCCACTTCACAAAGAAGGGAAAGGAAGTAGAATGCCACAATTTGCAGCAAACCTATCAATGATGTTCAATGAGGTGCCTTTCCTCGACCGTTTCAAAGCAGCATCGGCGGCGGGGTTTACGGCAGTGGAGTTTTTATTTCCGTACGAGTACTCGCCTGAAGAAGTAGCGGCAAAGGCCAAGGCTGCAGGAACACAGGTAGTCCTGTTCAATATGCCGGCCGGCAACTGGGGTGCGGGCGAGCGCGGCATCACCGGACTCCCCGGACGCGAACCGGAATTCCGAGAGGGCGTGGATAAGGCTCTCCTCTATGCAGAACACCTGGGGACTACCAGGCTTCATGCCATGGCCGGCATCGCTCCTGCGGGAGTGGACGCTGCCGCTTGCCGCGCCACGCTCATCGCAAATCTTAAGTACGCAGCGGAAAAGCTCGCAGCGAAGAACATCACGCTGCTTCTTGAAGCAATCAACACGCGGGACATGCCTGGCTTTATTGTTTCTACGCAAAAAGACTCTCATGCAATCTGCGAAGCCGTCGGCGCGCACAACCTGAAGATGCAAATGGATCTCTATCACATGCAGGTGATGGAGGGAGATCTTGCCACCTGCCTTAAGCGCTATGCAGCCGAGTGCGGCCACATTCAGATTGCCGGATGCCCTGAGCGTCACGAGCCGGATACAGGCGAAGTTCGCTATGAGTATCTCTACCGCGTGCTCGATGAGATCGGCTATCAAGGATGGCTTGGCTGCGAGTATCGCCCGGCAGGCAAAACCACAGAAGGTCTGTCTTGGTTCAGCGCCGCGACGCGCTGACGGGCTGGGCTTCATGCATAAGGCCGGATGTCGATCGAGGAGGAGGCTTGAATCTGAATTCAGGCAAGGCCCGGATTGGATGGCACAGCTATCTGATTGCCCCAGCGATGCTGCTGGTTTGTCTCTCAATTGCGCACGGCAAAGCGAGCAGCATCGAGGCTGCTTCAATGGACGAGACGCCAATGGTGACGCAGCTGTCTATACAGAAGTTCGATTCAGTCAAAGAGGTCAAGTACCCCTGGGGCTGGATTCGATGGATGATGAATTCGGAGTTGGATCCGGGGGCGGCGCAGACGTTCGGCATTGTTCAGATCGATGCCGGCAAGCGCAATCCGCTGCATAAGCATCCCAACTGCGAAGAACTGCTCTACGTCCTATCGGGGTCGTTTGAAAACGTCGTTGGAGACAAGACTGTTGTGATGCACGCGGGAGACATTGTTCGGATTCCAGCCAATGTTCCGCACCAGGGAATCAATAACACGAACAAGCCGATGCGCGCGGTAATCTCCTATAGCTCGGGCGTGCGGCAGATCGTGGCACTTGAAGGCCAAACAGAATAAGGGGATTTCGACTCAAGAGAAACAGCCGCGCATGCTCGGCTAATCCACTGAACTCCGGGGGCCCATCACAGCGATGACCACGTCAGCGTGTAAAACAAGCCGTAAGAGACTATTGTGCATCCCTGGCTTTCGATGCCACGAGCGGCTCCATCCATGTGTCTTTTCAATGTTTTACAGATGTTCCGGCCTATTTGGAATATCAAACATCAGACAAGATGATGGTCATACATTTTTCCCTTGACAGCTCTAAAATTGCACTGCTAGCATTCCCTCGCTTGAAGGTGGGAAACCGTTTTCCACCTAAGCATTTTCCCCGGCATCCGGCACCACCGAGACCATCAAAGGTTGGCCGCCGAGCAGAACTAGTTAACTTAAGGAGGTTCTAAGTGCACAACTATCCGTGGAAGAAATCCCTGTATGCTCTGTCTCTTATCGGCGTGGGTTTGCTGACCGGTGCGCTAGCATTTGCACAGCTTCAAGCGGGACGCATTGTGGGACAGGTCTTTGATCCGCAACATGCCGCTGTCCCTGGAGCAACTATCACCGTTACAAATTCCGCTACGTCTCTTTCTGAGACCGTCAAGGCAGATGCTTCGGGCAATTACGTCGTGACTCCTCTCGATCCGGGAACTTACTCGGTAAGCGCGAGTGCGCAGGGATTCGCGACGATGGTTCGAAACGGAATTGAACTCACGGTAGGTAAGGCAGCGGAAGTGGACCTGAGTTTGCACATCGGCGCGGCAAATACCAAGGTGGAAGTAACCACTGAGGGTCCCATTCTGGAGACACAATCCGGTTCCTTAAACATGACCGTCACTAATACAGAAGTTCAAAGTCTTCCCCTGAATGGCAGGCAGTTTACCCAACTTGCTGAACTCTCGCCGGGCGTAGCTCCGTTGCCGGCATCAGGAAACACGCAGAATGTCCGTCCTGAAAGTTTGAATGGAAACGTGTTCGACGGAATCAGCGGACAGGAATCGGACTTTCTACTCGATGGCGGCGACATTACGGCGCATCATGAAGGCGGCACTCAGATCATGACGTCGATCGATGCCACGCAGGAATACAACGTTGAATCGAGTCCTTATTCAGCGGAATATACGGGGGTCGGCGCGGCCTTCAATACCACCACGAAATCTGGGGGGGACAAATTCCACGGCGACCTTTTCGAATTTGTGCGCAACCAGGACACCGACGCAAGGGGCTTTTTCGCGCTGGCCATACCTGAGCTCAAGCGCAACCAGTTTGGTGGAACCATCGGCGGACCGCTGTCGGTCCCCAAACTTTACAACGGAAAGAACAAGACCTTTTTCTTTGCAAGCTATGAGGGCAACAGGCAGGTGCAGGGCCTCACTTCCAATGTTCCCGTTCCAACACAGCTGCAGCTGGGAGGCGACTTCAGCGCATCAGGCCTGCATGCAATTTACGATCCCACGACCACGGTGGCCGCCGGAACCCGCACGCAGTTTCCGGGCAACAAGATTCCTTCGGGACAGATCTCTTCCGTCGCAACATTTTTCGACAAGCTCATTCCGGCGCCAAACTCGGCAAATGGGCTCAATTACATCTCGAATCCAGTTCAGTATTATCGCTACGACAACTTCATGCTGCGCGTGGATCAAGTCATCCACAACACCAACAGGGTCTTCGCAAGGTACAGCACGGATCGGAACCGAGAGAACGACGCTTCTCCGTTTCCCGCCCTGGGATCCGCATTTCTTGAAGGGCCCGCCACCGACTTCGAAATATCCCTTACGAGTTCGATTGGACCGCATATTGTCAACGAGGCGCTTTATAACGAGCTTCCTGGGCAGTATCGGGGCTTTGCCTTATTAAATGGACAGGGCGTCGCAATGGACCAGTCTGCGGGCATCGTCTCCTCCACCCTGGCTGGGCTCATAAGTCCCGGAGCCGGAACTTTTCCAATTTTTGCCCTGACGAACTATCTTGGCGGAAACTTGACCGGGCAATTTGGCGATGGCCGCCCTAAAGGCCAGAACAGATATATCTACGAATGGGTTGACAACCTTACATGGGAAAAAGGACGCCATCTTGTCAAGGTGGGAGCCATGATCGAAGACAACAAAACTTTGCTCTTCGACTCGCGCACCTCAGACGGGAGTTTTAGTTTCACGGGGGCTGAGACCTCAAATAAAGGCGCCTCCGGAACCGGAGACGGTTTTGCCGACTGGTTGCTGGGGTATCCGGCAAACTCGACACGTGGCAATTATCCGAACTTCTGGGGCGGCGCTGGAACCTTTTGGGAATTTTATGGCCAGGACGATTGGCGGGCAACGGAAAAGCTGACGATCACCGCAGGCCTGCGCTACCAATATATGCCCTGGTTGACTCCGTACCTCGGACAAGGCGCAGGGTTTGATCCCACCCAGTCCAAACCTGTGATCGTCTCAAGCAACACAAGCACGGTGAATCTGAACGCGCAACCCGATGCCGCTGTGGGCGTCGCGATTTTCGGAAGTTTGATTCAGACAACGAGCACTGCGGGTCTCCCGCTTACGGTCACGAACGTCAGCAAGGATCTGCTTGGGCCGCGCCTCGGGTTCTCCTGGCGTCCTTTCGGAGAGAAGACCGTGATTCGCGGCGGCATCGGTCAGTACTACCAGATTGAGAGCACCAACCTGCGTTTGAACTTTAACTTTATTCCCTTCAGTTTCACCCAAACCGTAAACGCCACTGCAAACGTTGTCCCGACGCAGACCACGGCAAACTTCTTCCAGGGGCAAGCATTCGGCGCCAATATGACGCCGGCCAATACGCCAGTATCCTGGTCTCCGCTACCCGAGCGCGCGAAAATGGCTAGCAATGCGCACTGGAGCTTTGGCTTCGAGAGACAGCTTCCTGGTGGGATAGTGCTCGACGCGAATTACGTTGGCACTACGGGAAGGCATCTGCCGGGCACGCTCAACGTCAACGATCCCACTCCGGCGACAGGGGCGATTCAAGCACGGCGTCCCTATACCAACTTCGGAACGATCAACTTCAACACGCAGAACGCGTCGTCCATCTACCACTCCTTCCAGGTCGCAGTCCACAAGCGAATGTCAAATGGGCTCTGGTATACGCTGTCGTACACATTTGAAAAGAACATCGACAGAGGCCAGCAAGTGGTATTGGGAGGAGACGGCCACATGGCAAGATATGTGGACGGCTCCAACATTCCGCAAATCCTGACGGTCGCCCTGGGATACAGCCTGCCCTTTGGGCGCGGTAAACAATTCCTGAACACGACGAATCCGGCAGTGAATGCCATCCTGGGGGGCTGGCAGTTCCAGACCATCAGTAACTTCCGCAGTGGAACACCCTGGACACCCACCATTTCCACCGACGTAGCTAACATCGGCGTGACCCCCCAACACCCGAATGTAGTGGCCGCAGGCGGGTGCGCCACTACGGGCGTGCTCACCAAGGACTACAACGCAGCCGCCTACGCAGTTCCCGCAGCCTTAACCTATGGCAATTCAGGCTTCAACGTTTGCTACACAGGTAATCACCAGTCAGTCGACGCTTCTCTCTCCAAAGACTTCAACGTCACGGAAGGATCGAAATTCCAGTTCCGCTTCGAGGCGTTTAACGTCCCAAACTTGACTGACTTCTCGGGTCCGAGCAATACCAACATCGATTCCTCCTCGTACGGATCGATAACGAGCATCTCCAACACCCCAAGACAGCTGCAGTTTGCTTTGAAGTATGTGTTCTAACCGTCATTGAGATAAGACTCCACGTCCTATCCTTGCAGCAGATCCACCCTGCGGCAGGGATGGGACCTCCAGTTTCGCTTCAATCACTGCCTGCAGGGTCAATAACGATCAATTCAGGAGACAAGACCATGAAGAGAGCTGCTTCGGGCATCCTCGCCCTTATGTTCGGCCTGCCAATCTGGATGAGCGGACAATCTGTTTATCTCGATCCATCTCAGCCGATCGACAAACGAGTCGATGACCTGATTCACCAACTCACTCCGGTTGAGAAAACTTCGCTGCTGAGCACGACCGCACCAGCCATCGAGCGGCTGAAGATACCTGCGATGAACGGCTGGAACCAAAGTCTCCATGGAATTGTGTGGAGCCAACCGACAACCATGTTTCCTGTACCCATCAGCATGGCAGCGACATTTGATCCTGCATTGGTTCACGATGTAGCAAGTGCTATTGCCGACGAGGGCAGAGCTGTTTATAACTACTGGCACACCGTTCCCGGTACCGTTGAACCGCAGATGCGCGGCATGGCCGTGACCGTTACGGCAGATGGGAAAAGAATCGCACATAACGGGCTCGTCTATCGCTCGCCGGTAATCAACATGGACCGCGATCCCCGCTGGGGCAGAGTCTGGGAGACATTCGGCGAGGATCCTCTGCTGGCATCACGGATCACCGTTGCTTACGTGCAAGGAACACAGGGGAACGACCCGAAGTACCTGGAGCTAGCAGCCACGCTCAAGCACTATGCCGCATATGACGATGAGAGAGACCGCATCAAGACCGGCAACGATCAGGTGAGCGACCGCATGATGCGGGACTATTACATGCCGCAGTTCAAAGCGGGCATCATGGCAGGGAAAGCCGTTTCACTCATGTCCTCTTACAACGGCATCAACGGCATGCCAAACGTTGAGAACAAACTGCTGCTTACCGATATCCTGCGCGATGAATGGAAGTTCGATGGATTTGTGGTTCCCGATAGCGGCGCCGTGCAAAATCTTGTGAGTGCCTACAAAAAGTACCCGACACTCGAGATAGCTTCTGCGAAGACCATTCTTGCCGGCAGCGATCTGGATGACGGGTCCTATGCCGTGGCACTCCCCAAAGCGTTGGCGCAAGGTCTGCTGACAGAAAAGGATATTGACCAGTCATTGCGCAGAGTGTTGAATGTGCGGTTTCGTCTCGGAGAGTTCGATCCGCCGGAGATGGTTCCTTACAGCAAGCTTGGTGCGGATGTAATTGACTCGCCCGCGCACAGGAAGTTAGCGTTGCGCACGGCACAGGAATCGATTGTACTGCTGTCGAACGAGAAGCACCTTTTGCCGCTGGACAAGAGCAAGATTCAAACCGTCGCGGTAATTGGGCCGTTCGCCGATTATGCGCAGACGGGGCCTAACTACACAGGACAGTATTCGAAGTTTGTAAAGCCGCTGGAAGGCATTCAGGGAAAACTTGGACAGGGGACGAAGGTGCTTTACGCTCGCGGAAGCGGGATTATGGAAACCGACAATCCTGAAGCCAGCGTCGCCGAGGCAGTTTCGGCAGCAAAGCAAGCGGACGTAGCGATCATGTTCGTCGGGACCAATCAGTTGCTGGAACGGGAAGGGCTGGACCGCGAATTCCTCAACCTGCCGCCGGTTCAGTTGGCGCTGGTGCAAAAGGTTATGGAAGCCAATCCTAAGACGGTGATTGTCCTGCTCAACGGTGGTCCCGTCTCGCTTGCACCACCTTATGCAGGAGGAGGACAGCGCTCACAAGCCATGAGCTTCCCCACCGTCCTCGATATGTTCTGGGCCGGGGAGGAAGGCGGAACTGCAATTGCCGACGTATTATTTGGCGACTACAACCCAAGTGGCAGACTGCCTTATACCGTGTACGCTTCAGAGCGAAACCTTCCGCCTATGACCGAATACGATATTAGCAAGGGATTTACGTATATGTACCTCGACGCAAAACCCGTCTTTGCGTTCGGCCGCGGACTGAGTTATACGACCTTCGATTACAGCAATCTAAAAATCTCAGCCGCCCAGATAGCGAGTGATGGATCCGTACAAGTGAGCGTGAACGTCCAGAACGCCGGCACTCGCGCCAGCGATGAGGTAGTGCAGTTATACGTGCACAACAACGACTCGAGCGCGAGTCAGCCGAAAGAACAGTTGCAGGGTTTTGAGCGAATCAGCCTGAAGCCTGGGGAAAAGAAGACTGTGAGTTTCTCGCTGCCAGTTGAGCAACTATCGTTTTGGGACACAAACAAGCGAGCGTTCGTGGTAAATCCGGGGGCGTTTGACGTCATGGTCGGGAGCTCTTCGGACGATATCCGCGATAAGGGCAGCTTCACGGTAACAACGGCTGGTCAATGGCCTGCCAGCGAGCTAACTACGCGAGCGTCGGACGGCAATTACGCCACCGTGCGGAGATGAACGCAATTGCGCTTGCAGGCAGTAAGAACGACTTACTAACCGACTATCTAACCAACGATAGGAGAAGTGACGGCCGCCAACTACAGTTCAACGCGGCAGCCATAATCTCGGCGCCAGGGAGAAATAGGAATGAAAATGCGTAAGTTTGGATGCATTTTGAGCTCTGCCATTTTAGCGATCGCGTGCCATGCTCAGACACAGGTAAGCGTGAATGTGGAATTGTCGAAGCCGCAGGGCGCCTACAAGCCGATCTACAGCTGGTTCGGTTTCGACGAATCAAACTACGGTGCTATGAAATATGGCACGCAGCTGATGAAGGAGTTGCACGACCTGAGCCCGGCGCCGGTCTACATCCGCGCCCATCACCTTCTCACGTCGGGTAACGGAATTCCTGAACTCAAGTGGAGTTCATCGAACGTCTTCACCCTCGACCAGAATGGCAGGCCGGTCTATGATTTCACCATCACAGACCAGACATTCGACGCATACAAGAACGCCGGTGTACGGCCGATGGTGGAACTCGGTTTTATGCCGAAGGATCTCGCCTCTACAATTCCGGGGATCACCGAGTATCAGCTTCATTATCCCAAGCCCACCATGGGAGGATCAGTCAACAATCCGCCCAAGGACTACAAGATGTGGGGCGAGTTGGCACGCAAGTACACTGAGCACCTTGTTCAGCGCTACGGGCGGGAGCAGGTGAGTACGTGGTACTTCGAGGTGTGGAACGAGCCGGACATCATGTACTGGCACGGAACACCGGCCGAGTACTTCAAGCTCTATGACTATGCGGTGGCTGGAGTCCGCGCTGCACTGCCCAACGCGATTGTTGGCGGACCGGCAAGCACCGGACCTGCAAACGAAAAAGCTTCCACCTTTCTGAACGCCTTTCTGAAGCATTGCCAGAACGACAAGAGCGCGGCAGACGGTAAGCCAGTACCACTCGACTTCATCTCGTTCCATCCCAAGGGTCGGCCAGTTCTCGTCGATGGACATGTGCGCATGGGACTCTCCAACGAAATGAAGTCGGCTGAAAATGGTTTTCAAATTGTTGCGAAGTTTCCGAAGTTCATTCATGTGCCGATCATCCTGAGCGAGGCCGACCCCGAGGGTTGCGCCGGCTGCTCGATGAAGGTGAATCCTGCAAACGCCTACCGGAATGGGCCGCTCTATGCCTCGTATACGGCAGCGGCCATGAAGGCACTGATCGACCTGGAGGATGCGTCCAAGGTGAATCTGATCTCGATGCTCTCTTGGTCGTTCGAGTTCGAGGGCAAGGATTACTTCGAGGGATTCCGCACGCTGGCAACCAATGGAGTCGACAAGCCTGTGTTGAACGTCTTCCGCATGGCCGGCCTTATGTCCGGCGAGCGCGTGGCGACGAGCAGCACTGGGCGGGTTCCAGTCAAGGACATCGTGAGCGCAGGCGTGCGGCAGGCGCCGGACGTCGACGCCTTCGCGACCAAGGCGGCACACGAAGCGGCTGTCATGCTGTGGAACTACCATGACGATGATGTGTCCGCTCCCGATGCGGATGTGCAGCTCACGGTTACGGGAATTCCGGTCGGCGTGAAAAAGGTGCTGCTGGAGCACTACCGCATCGATCAATCGCACAGTAATTCCTACACCGTTTGGCAGAAGATGGACTCTCCGCAATCTCCGACAGCCGAACAGTATGCGCAACTCAAGGCCGCGGGACAGTTGGAGCTTCTCACCTCTCCTGAATGGCTCGACGTGAGCAATGGCAAGGTGACAATTGCTACCAGCCTGCCCAGGCAGGCCACTTCATTGATGCATTTGAAGTGGTAGTTAGGGCGCCACTCTTAGAACCATGGTTCGCATAACTAAAACTCGTATCACTTGGAGGGTCTCGATGAAGGCTGTAGTTGCATTCGTAATTTCGCTGGCTTGTCTGGCAGGCAATTGTTTTTCGCAGACAGGCGCGCAGCCCGTTTTTCGTGACCCCTCCAAGCCAATGGACGTAAGGATCGCCGATCTCATTGGGCGCATGACGCTCGAGGAGAAGGCGCAGCAACTGAATCATCTCAACAAGGGCATACCGCGGCTGGGCATCAACGCCTGGGGCGGCTGGAACCAGACGCTTCATGGAGTCTGGTCCAAGGAACCAACCACGCTGTTTCCCGCAGCCATCGCCATGGGCGCAACGTGGGACACGCCCCTGGTGAACACCATCACTCATTCCATGGCCGACGAGGGCCGGGCGCTTTACAACATCGGCGCCGACGGTCCGCGCAGCAAGCATGGCCTGGTCTACCGCTCTCCGGTCATCAATATCAGCCGCAATCCTCTCTGGGGCCGCATTCAGGAGGTCTTCAGCGAGGACCCGTACCTGACGGGAAGAATGGCAGTCGCCTACGTCACTGGTCTCCAGGGAAACGATCCGCACTATCTGGAACTGGCTGCAACCGTTAAGCACTTCGCGGTCAATAACGTCGAAACGGACCGTCAACGACTTTCTGCGCAAGTGGATGAGCGCAGCTTAATGGAATACTGGCTTCCGCATTGGAAAGACGCGATTATGGAAGCGCATGCGCAGTCCGTCATGTCCTCTTACAACGCGATCAATGGAACTCCGAATACTATCAACAAATATCTGCTTACGGACATTCTGCGCGGACAATGGGGATTCAAGGGCTTTGTCACTGACGATCTGGGTGCAGTCAACAATCTCGTCGGCACGCACCACATCACCGAAGATCCAGTGGAGTCGACGGCCTGGGCCATCAAAGCGGGAGGCGACTCCGACGATGCGGAATACGAAAAGAACATTCCACTCGCGGTGAAGCGCGGCCTGCTCACCGAAGCCGACGTCAATCGAGCGCTTTCACATGTGCTGAGCGTCGGGTTCCGCCTTGGCGCATTCGATCCGCCGGAGATGAATCCCTATTCGAAGATCACCGCCAGCGTCATTCGCTCGCCCGAACATTTGCAGCTCTCGCTGCAGACGGCGCTTGAGTCGATGACGTTGCTTTCGAATCGCAGAAATTTCCTCCCTCTCAACAAGCAGGAGATCAAGAGTGTCGCAGTAATTGGACCGGCCGGGGACGATGCCTACGAAACCGGAAACTACTATGGGAAGCCGACGCAAAAAATCAGCCCCGTGCAGGGACTGAAAGAGTACCTCGGTCCGGGAGTGCAGGTCGCCTATGAGCAGGGGGCTGGATTCACCGAAGTGCGCGATGCCGCCGCCATAGCACGAGCAGTCGAGCTTGCGCGCAAGTCGGACGTGGCAATCCTCTTTTTGGGAACCAATCTCAGGGTTGAATCCGAAGGCCGCGACCGCCGCGACCTGAACCTCACTGGCGCCCAGGAAGAACTGATGGAAGCTGTCTATGGTGCCAATCCGAAGACGGTTCTGGTCTTGATGAATGCGGGCCCTATCGCGGCGAACTGGGCAAACGACCACTTACCTGCAATTCTCGACGCGTGGTATCCAGGCGAGTTTGCCGGAACCGCCATTGCACAGACGCTTTTCGGCGACAACAATCCCGGCGGTCACCTGCCTTACACCGTTTACCAGAGTCTCGACGGCGTGCCTCCGCCGAATGAGTACGACGTAACGAAGGGCTTCACCTACATGTACTTCAAGGGAGTGCCGCTTTATCCGTTTGGGCATGGCCTCAGTTACACGGAATTCAAGTACAGCCACCTGAAGCTCTCCGCGAGCAAAGTCGGTCTAGTCGGAGATGTCGAAATCTCCTTCGACCTGCAGAACAGCGGCGCACGCAAGGGCGCTGAAGTCCCGCAGTTGTATATTCACCAGGTAAAGTCAGATGTCGTGCAGCCCATGAAACGCCTGCGCGGCTTCCAGCGTGTCAGCCTGGAAGCTGGTGAAACGAAGCACGTCAGCTTCAAGCTTCCTGTGTCGCAGCTCTCTTACTACGATGTGGTCACAAAGAAATTCATTGTTGCTCCGGGAATGTTTGACGTAATGATCGGCTCGTCGTCTGTTGATATTCGTTTACGAACACAGTTGCAGGTGGCGGCGAAGTAGTGTCTCACCGATGCAGTGCTGGCGCGGTTCCACATTCGCTCCAGCCGCGAAGATGCGGTGCAGCCTAGCCCGGCCATGCCTGCCTTCATCAGTCACGTTGCGTGTCCGCACGCCCGAGGAAAGTCGCTATGAATAAACATGTCCGGTTTCGAATTCTCGCGTCAACGATAGTCTCGGCAATCATCTTTTGGAGCGGAACCGCGTGGGCAGCCAAGAATCCTGAAGCGCTCAAGGTGGAAGGCGACGTCATGGGGGCGCACGATCCTTCCATGATCCGCGAGGGTGGAACCTACTACGTATTCACAACCGGCAAATCACCGGCTGGCGGCCAGTTGGCTATTCGCTGTTCCAGCGACTTGATCCACTGGCGCCATTGCGGCCAGGTATTCGATGCGGTTCCTGCATGGATCAAGCAGCGCAGTCCCGGCACAAGGGACCTGTGGGCGCCGGACATCTCCTACTCCGCCGGAAAGTACCGCCTGTATTACGCCTACTCGCTCTTCGGCAAGAACACTTCCGGAATTGCCCTTGCCACAGCGCAGACGCTTGATCCGAACAGTCCTCAGCACGGCTGGCACGACGAGGGACTGGTGCTGGAGTCCACCGCGGCAGATGACTACAACGCCATCGATCCGAATTACATTGAAGACGCCAAGCATCACGCATGGCTCGCGTTCGGCAGCTTTTGGACGGGAATCAAGATGCGTTCGCTCGATGCCGCCACAGGCAAGCTTTCGACAACCGATCCCACGACATACTCGCTTGCGAGCCGTGCGCGGCCGGCCAATGTGGCGCCGAACCCTCCTGGCCTTCCAGGAAACTGGCAAGCCGTCGAAGCACCCTTCATCGTTCGTCGTGGGGGCTATTACTATCTATTCGTTTCGTTTGATCTTTGCTGCAGGGGCGTGAAGAGCACCTATCGGACTGTCGTCGGACGCGCGAAGTCCGTCACCGGGCCCTATCTCGACCGCCAGGGAGTTCCCATGCTACAGGGCGGCGGTGCGCCTCTGCTCTCCGCAAACGCACGTTGGCTTGGCCCTGGTGGCGAGTCGATTCTGCTTCGGAACAACGAACCGGACCTGATCGTCTTCCACGCCTACGACCACGAGACCGGCAAGCCCTCGCTTCAAATCTCCACAATTATCTGGAGGGGCGGCTGGCCTTCAGCCGCGCTGCTGGAACACTAGATTGTGAAGGAGGTTGGGCGCAATCTCTGACGAGGCTCCGCGGAGTCTGACCCGCTGAAGAGGCCGGCACGACAAGATGGAACATGCACGCGGATCGCTTCGTTCTTTCTCTACTTCGCGATACGGGCTAGCTTGTGCCCATTCTTCGAAGCCTTGGATCCATCTGATTCCGCACTAACAGTGTTCCCCGTAGCTTCAGTGTAACGGCGAAGATGTGCTTCCAGATGCGTGTGCATCGCACTGCGCGCGCCTTCCGCATCATGGCGCTCAATTGCATCAACAATGGCCGTGTGTTCCTTGTGCGAGAGCGGTAAGGCGTGGGGGACAAGCAGGACCTTGTGCAGAGCTTTCATCAGCTGACTTCTAATCAACGAGATCAAGTCAGAGATGAGGACATTCCCGGATGCGTTCGCAAGCAACATGTGAAACTCAAGATCGAGCACGGCAAATGCCTTCTCATCCTTGAGAGCTGTCTTCATTTTCGCGAGCAGCTTGTGCAACTTCTCGATTTGTTCCGGGGTTCCACGCAGAGCGGTATTTGCGGCAGATACGCCCTCCAGCGACATGCGCACTTCAAGCAGATTTTCGATGTCGTGTCTCTCAGTAATCAGTCGCCATTCGATAATCTTCCGCAGAAACTTCTCGCCATCAACCGCGACAGAGGTCCCTTCTCCAACGCGCGCATTCAACACACCAACAATCGACAGGCAGCGGAGAGCTTCCCGCAGCGATGAACGGCTGGCGCCGAAGTTAATGCACAACTCGCGTTCTGAAGGCAGATGTTGCCCAGGCTTGAGGTCGCCGTTTGAGATCAGGTCCATGATCTGCTTGGCGATTTCCTCGCTGATGGAGATCTTGGTCACGCGTCGAATCTTGGATTCGACGGATTTTCCGCGTGTTTGATGGAGTCTTTTCATCTGAAGTCTACGTGCCCTTTCCTTCAAATACGGTACCTTCGGGTATCTTTTGCTGAACCCCTTGTTATGCGCGATTGCCGGCTACTTGCGCGCAAACCACAATTGAAGCCAGATTCGATTCGAGCCAGGCAGCCACCAGCGAAACCTACATCCAATGCTAAAACTATACAAGTTAAAGACTTAAAGAGGCAAGAACAGAAATCCATTATCTTGCGGTTTGCAAGCCAAAGAAAAAAGACTAAGGGCCACATTCAAAAACCCTTGTGAAGAGGCAACTCACTGCAACGCCTACCCTTCCCCCGCCCGTCGGCCCGGTCTGCCGGGGGCAAGGAGAAGCTTAGTTCTAATGGTCATACCATTGTCAAGACATTTCTTGGGAATTTACCCGCTGGGAATCCGCCGCACAGGTGCTGCGGAGGACTGGACATCTCACGAACGAATAGATCTGGAGTTCCGCGTCGAGCTTTTCAATGTCACAACCACAGCCAGGTTTGCCTTTTGCGGGGAGCCCAGCTGCGAATCAGCAGCTTTGGCACAGTATCCGGCCTGACAAATAGCTATGTTCCACGCATGACGCAGCTTCCACACGGGCTGGAGCTCTAAAGCATCTCCTGCGTCAGTGAATTGCTGCAGTAATTAAGCCCAGGTAGCTCTTTCATGACGAAGGAGCCACCTGGGATCATTTGAGTTAGGTACAGCAGTTCTAAAATAGAGTTGATTCGGTCAGAAAAACTGCGGTAATGGCAGTCAAACCAAGAGGTGGGGCATTTCGTTCCCATCGTGGCAGAAAGGTCACAGCAAATATGAGCAAGATCGGCTTCATTGGTTTAGGAATCATGGGCAAGCCCATGAGCAGGAATCTACTCAAGGCGGGATTTCAGCTCGTTATCTATGACATCGATAGGGCGCCAGTCGAGGAGCTGAAGCAGGCCGGGGCTGAAGTCGGAGCATCGCCCATGGATGTGGCGGCCAAAGCGCACGTCATCATCACCATGCTGCCCAATTCACCCCATGTAAAGGCAGCCGTTCTGGGCAAGGATGGAGTGATTGAAGGCGCGCACAAGGGCTCGATTGTCGTGGACATGAGTTCGATCACCCCAATCGTCAGCAGAGAAATCTCTGAAGCGCTCGCTCAGAAGGGCATCAGGATGTTGGACGCGCCGGTCAGCGGCGGCGAACCCAAGGCTATCGACGGCAGTCTTTCCATCATGGCTGGCGGAGCCCAGGCGGATTTTGATGAAGTGCTGCCAATCTTCAAGGCGATGGGATCATCCGCAGTGCTGACCGGCGGTAGCGGAGCCGGCAGTGTAACCAAGCTCGCAAATCAGATCATTGTTCAGTTGAATATTGCCGCAGTCTCTGAAGCGTTGGTGATGGCGACCAAAGCGGGCGTGGATCCGGAGCTGGTGTACAAAGCAATCCGTGGCGGACTGGCCGGAAGCACGGTCCTGGATGCGAAAGCCCCGCTGATGCTGGACCGGAAATTCGATCCCGGAGGCAGGATTAGTACGAATCTCAAGGACATTGCAAACGTCCTCGAAACCAGCCACGAAATCGGCGTACCGCTGCCACTGACGGCCGTTGTGATGGAGATATTGCAGGCGCTCAAGGCTGACGGCATGGGCAACCTCGATCACGGCGCCATCGTGCGTTTTTACGAGAAGCTGGCACACGTTGAAGTGAAGCGGCACGCAAATTAGGTTTGCGCGGCGAGAGCCGGAGCTTGATATCCTCCGTGTTGCTCAGCGACAAACTCCAGTAATCCGTCTGCAGTAATACTTTCGTAGTCCCGGCGCCCAGAATTCGTCAGCAGGCCATTCTCGATCAACTTTCCTGCCTGAATCGAACGGAGAGTCAAGCGGATTCCCGCCGATTGCCGCAAGCACGCGGATCTAAAGCCGGAGACATGCGTCTTTTACTAGTGAGAAGAATTCGGCATTCCAACTAAGCCACGACTGGACTCGAACCAGCGACCTCTTTCGTGTCAATTAGTTGAGGAATCGCAACCCATTGATTCTACACTTGAGCGGTATGCCAACACAGCCGGGGCAAGACGAAGGCTTCAATCCCGCTCAGACGCGCGTCCGCGTTCTGCTCTGGATGAGCGGGGTCTGGATTCTGCCCATGATCGGCATCGCCTTCTGGATTCTCCCCCCTTCGGCGACTCTAAGGACAACGCTCGTGATTCTGTCTGTTCTCGCCGCGCCCTTGCCGGCACTCCTCTTCATGAACAGACAACGACGCCGGCTGATTGCCTGCGCTGCAAAGGCCGAGGAGGAAGCCGCTCAGCTGAAACTGCAATTGGACACCGTCCGCTATCGCACGACTCGTTTACGGGAGGAGTTGCAGGCCGCAGACAGACAGGCGCGGTTGAGCCACCAACTGACGCTTCTGGGCCAGTTCACCGCGGGGTTCATGCACGAGTTCAACAATCCGTTGGCAATTGTGGCGGGGCGGATCGAAGTTCTGCTCGACGAGCGCAAGGAGGACGCTGCCCTGTGCGTGGATCTCGAACAGATGCTTAAAGAGACGCGCTACATGAGCAACATTGCCGGCACTCTGCTGCAGGCGCTGCGGCGCGAGCGTGCGGGAGAAATCTTCGAGGCGTCGGCTCCGCAGAAGGCCCTGGAAGATGCAATTGGAGCCTTGCGGCTCACGGCCAAGAGCCAGGGAGTGATGCTGGTGGAAGAGATCGCAGATGCGCCGCGGGTAGACGTGCCCGAGCACGTCATCGGCGAAGTGGTTCGCTGCCTGTTAAGTAACGCCCTGCAGGCATTGAAAGGGCAGAATGACGGCATGATCTGGGTACGCCTTGAACCCTATCGCACGGCCGGTGTCAGAGTCGTGGCGCGGATTGAAGACAATGGGCCTGGCGTTCCGGAGAACATCCGTGAACATCTTTTCGAGCCGTTCATATCAAGTGGCACGGGGCGCGAGCGACTGGGCCTGGGGCTGTTTTTGGCCGCCAGCTTGCTGGATATGTATGATGGCCGCATCCGGTATGAGATGAGATACGGCGGAGGGGCCAGCTTTGTGGTCGAGCTGCCTCCGGCGCGATTCACCCGCGGCCAGCCTTACCACTGGTTCGCAGGAGGAACGACTGAGTGAGCCGCATTCTGGTCATCGACGATGAAGCCGCGCTAGGTGAAAACATCGAGCGCATGCTGCGCTCACCAGGCATCACCGTGTCTGTTTGCGTTGACCCCTTCAAGGGGCTGGCTGAATGTCTCGCCAACCCGCCCGATCTGGTCCTGCTGGACGTGCGCATGCCGGGCATGTCAGGTGAAGAAGTTTTTGCGCGGCTGCACGAAGTTCATCCTGGTCTCCCGATTGTCTTCCTAACAGCCTTCGGCTCGGTGGAGAGCGCGGTGCTTGCGATGCGCAATGGCGCCTTCGACTATCTGAAGAAGCCCTTCAAGCGCGAGGATCTGCTGCTGGTGGTGAAGAGGGCCCTTTCCCACGCCAGTCTTGAGCACCAGGTAAAAGAGCTGACGGGACGGCTTGAGGCCCTGGGTGAGGCGGATGCAGCTCAAACACGCAGCCCTGCCATGCTGGACCAGATGGAGAAATGTCGCCGTGCGGCGCCCACCGATGCCACAGTGATGATTCTGGGGGAAAGCGGCACCGGCAAGGAGGTGACTGCCCGTTTCATCCATAACCAGAGCCGGCGCAAGGACGGGCCCTTTGTTCCTGTCGAATGCAGCGCCATGCCCGGATCTCTAATCGAGAGCGAGCTGTTCGGCTATGAACGCGGCGCTTTTACCGGCGCGGACAGAACCAAGAAAGGGCTCATCGAATCGGCTGATGGCGGCACCCTGTTTCTGGACGAAATCGGAGACCTCGGTGTGGAGTTGCAGACGCGCCTGTTTCGTTTTGTCGAGGAGCGGGTATTGCGGCGTCTGGGCGGACTTACTCCGGTGCGCGTGGACTGCCGCATCCTGTGCGCAACCAATCAGGACCTGCCGGCCAAGATCAAGGCTGGGACCTTTCGCGAAGAGCTCTACTATCGTCTGAGTGTGGTGACAATCAAGCTGCCGCCACTGCGGGAGCGGCCAGAGGACATTCCGCACCTGGCGCGCTTCTTCCTCGAACGTTTCTCAAGGCGTTACGGCAAGAGCCTGTCCGGTTCGCCGCAGTTCTACGACGCGCTGTTGAAGCAGCGCTTCCCGGGTAATGTCCGCCAGTTGAAGAACGTGGTGGAACGGCTGACCGCTTTGCATCCAGGGGGAGTGCTGGGACCGGAAGATGTGGACGAGGATGCACCGCCGGTGGAGGCGGTCAGCAGTCTTTCCGCACTTCCCTGGAAGGATGCCAGGGAACAGTACCTGGCATCCTTTGAGAGTTCCTATGCGCACGCCGTGCTGCTACGCTGCGGCGGAAATGTCAGTGCCGCAGCACGCGAGGCTGGTGTGGACCGCAAGACGTTTTATGCGCTCCTGAAGCGGGATCGAGACCAGCAGTCTGGGGAATCCGCTCCCCAGGCTGGCCTGGAAATCGGGGAATGAAATCCCCAGCTTCCTTCGAGCATCCGCACAAGTAGTTGATTGCAAAGGATGCGCCCTATGGCTCCTCAAATGCTGAAGCATGAGGCAGGAGCTCCCGCATATGAAACTCTGGACTTCAGGCGTAAAGGCTGTCCTGCTTGTGCTTGGCTTAATCCTTCTTATGCCGCAGCCGGGACACTCGATTCCGGCATTTGCCCGCAAATATGGCGTAAAGTGTTATACCTGCCACACGATTCCGCCCGCGCTGAACAAGAACGGCTACATGTTCAAGCGTCTCGGCTATCGCATGCCGCCGGACGAGATGGACGGGACCAAGCCGGCGCCTAAGGTCTCGGCGCTGGACAAGGACATCAAGTTCAGTCTGGCCAACTCATTCGCAGTGCTCTTCCAGGCAAGCGTTACCGACGACAAGAACGTGGCAGAAACAGGGGACACGCCCCCGACGACTTCTTCAACGACTTCCAGTTTCAATCTGGACGAGGCCGCATTTTTTGCTGCCGGAGCCATACCCGATACCGGCTTCTCCTACTTTGGCCATTATGAGATGTACCAAGACGGCAGCAATTTTCTCGAGCAGGGGTTCGGTGTTTGGACCGGCGGAAAGGCCAACAACAGCTACTTCGTCAAAGGCGGCGAGATCCATATGCAGGAGGGCGAGGGAACGCGGGCAGCCATGTTCTACAACCTGTTTCCCGATCCTTCCTACACGCTTACCAATGTCGATCCAATCAACTTCACTCTCGATCAGCACCCTGTCGGCGTTGACTTCGGATACACGCACGCATCGAATTACTTCAAGAACATCTTTGCTGTCTCGGCCAAGGTCACGAACGGGTTGAACGCCGACGGCAGCGAGATTCTGAATGCCTCCACCAAGAATTCCAAGGATGTTTGGGCCGACGCCGATTACTGGTTTGGCCCCGACGGCGGCGTCACGGTGATGATGTACCGCGGGTCGAAGGATCAAGTTCAGAGCGCGGGCAATCCCGATCAATTCACCTATCGGCCCACGTTTTACCGAACCGGCGTCTTCGGTAACTACCTCTTCTTTGACAAGCTCGATCTGCTCGGCGGCTACATCCACAGCCACGACGACTGGCAGTGGACGCAGGGCGCAAAGATGCAAGCCTACACTGCAAACACCTACCGCGGAGAGGCGGACTACTACCTCAAGACCGGTACCGTCATCATGGCGCGCATCGATCGCGGGACGTCAAGCATCTCGCCCCAGCCAACGATGCATACGCGGGCCTGGGGTATAGGTGCCGAGCACGCTCTTACTCCGGTCGGGAACATTGTGGCCCGCGTCAGTTACAACCAGGAGCACGACGGCGACCCGCTGGCCCTTCTGGGTACAACCGACAAGCTGTTCAAACTCGATTTCCGATTCATGTGGTAACAGGAGACTGAAAAATGCACAAGGCAATTCGCATCATCGCCATCGTCGGCTTGTCTATGCCGCTCTTCCTTTCAGCGCAAACCAGCAACGTCACGCTCCCTCAAGACAAGGGACCGGCAAAGATCGACGTATCAAGCTATCCCGCTGACCAGCAAAAGGGCTACAAGGTGTTTGCTGACAAGTGCTCCAAGTGCCACACCATCGCGCGCCCCATCAACACGACCATGACCAAGCCGGAGTGGGAGCGTTATGTGAAGCGCATGATGCATAAGCCGAATTCGGGCATCAGCGACAGCCAGGGAAAGACGATCTTCGAGTTCGTTGCCTACGACCAGGAGAATCGCAAGGACAAGAATCCGTCAGCGTTCTCCAAGTCGCTCAGCGATGAAGAGATCGAAAAGCTGAAGGCTCAACAGCACTAGAGCGTCTTTCGTGGCTTTATCTGTCTTGCCTGCAAGACACAAGCCATGTTGCCTTCAACCCGGCGAGCTTCAGGCCCACTCGCCGGGATTTCTTTCAATCCCTCAGCTACTCACTCAGAGCGATCTGGGCTAGAGTAGTTCAAAAGCAAACGCCAGAGTGGGGAACGCATGCCATACTCCATCACGGTCCCGGACCGGGAATATTTCGATAAGAATATTCCGTGCCGCGCTGCCTGTCCGATTCACACCGAATGCGGGCGCTATGTGCAGGCCATCGGGATCTCAAAGGACGAGGAAGCATACCTGCTGGCCCGCGCGCCGAATCCGTTCGCATACGTTCTGGGCCGCATCTGTGCTCATCCCTGCGAGGACAACTGTCGGCGCGGTAAGATCGACGAACCAATAGCCATCTGCGCACTGAAGCGCTACGCAACGGATCGCCACAACTTGGGCACCGGACACGACCCGGCCCGCAAGAAGTTGTCGCCTGCTCCCAAGCGAAATAAGCGGATTGCGATTGTGGGCGCCGGTGTTTGTGGCCTTACATGCGCCCATGACCTGGCCCTGCTGGGTTACACGGTTGAAGTTTTTGAGTCTGCCCCGGTTCCTGGCGGCATGCTTTATCTGGGCATTCCGCAATTCCGGCTGCCGCGGGAAATCATCAAGATGGAAGTCGACAACATTCTGGCCATGGGGGTCACGCTGCATACCCGCATGACGCTGGGACGCGACATCTCCTTCAGCGATTTGAGGTCGAAGTTCGATGCGGTCCTTCTCGCCACCGGGCTCAACAAAGGCCGCGAGTTGAACATTCCGGGAGCGCACCTGGCAGGCGTTTACAACGGCATCGATTTTCTCATTAACGTCAATCTCGGATTTGAGATTGAACTTGGGAAGCGCGTGGTTGTGGTGGGCGGCGGTAACGTGGCCATTGATGTTGCGCGCGCGGCCGTCCGCCTCGTGCATGAGGCTGTGGACTTTGCCGAAGACGATGATGCCAAGGGCCTGCAGCCTGCCTTTGACGCGGCGCGCATGGCTCTGCGCTCGGGCGCCGAGGAAGTCGACATGGTCAGCCTGGAATCGCGCGCACAGATGCCGGCATGGAAGGGCGAAGTTGACGAAGCCGAGCACGAGGGCATCGTGGTGGATAACGGTTGGGGACCGAAAGAGATTGTCGGCGAGAACGGCGTCGTCACCGGACTCAAAGTCCGCCGTTGTCTCACTGTTTTCGATGAAAACGGCCGCTTCAATCCGGTATTCAGCGACGAAGAAAAGATCATCCCCTGCGACTGTGTGATCCTGGCCATCGGCCAGCAGGCCGACCTCTCATTCCTCAGCGGCGAAGAGGGCGTGCAGGTGACGCCGCGCGGAATCCTCAAGATCGACGAGAATCTGATGACAACGGCCCCCGGCGTCTTTGCCGGCGGCGACGTCGCCTTTGGACCGCGCATCCTTGTTGAGGCTGTTGCCAACGGCCACAAATCGGCGCGCTCCATTCATGTCTATCTCAGCGGCAAAACCGCCAAGACAGTACTAAGCCGCTTTCGCATCCTGCCCAACTGGGAGATGCCGCGCGGCTTTCTCACCACTCCGCGGCAGACGATGCCTGTTCTTGCAGCCAACCGGCGCATCGGCATCGCAGAAGTGGAACTAGGTTTTGACGAGGAGCAGGGGCGCCTCGAAGGAAAGCGCTGTCTCAACTGCCAGGTGAATACGATCTTCGACGGATCGAAGTGCATTCTGTGCGCCGGCTGCGTGGACATTTGTCCGGAGAACTGCCTGCGCCTGGTGGACCTGGTGCAGGTGAACGGCGACGCGCGCTACGACGCATTGATTCAACATCGATATGGAGTTCCCGCCGTCGAACTGAAAGCGGGCCGAGCTGGAGCTATTATCAAAAACGAAGAGAAGTGCATTCGCTGCGGACTCTGCGCCGAGCGATGCCCAACCGGGGCCATCACCATGGAGGCCCTGGAGCAGCAGGAGCGGGAAGTCTTTGAATAAGGGAGCATGGGAATGAACAGACGAGCATTTCTCAGTTGGGGAACGGTGGGCGTAGGGGCACTGTGTTCGGCGGTCGCAGTCAGCATGGCGGCAGTTGGACGATTCCTGGTACCGAACGTTTTCTATGAGCCGCCGCAATCCTTCAAGATCGGCAGCCCCGCCGACTTTCCATTTGGGCCTCCGACATTCATGGCCGACGAAAAGATCTTTGTGTTTCGCGATCGAGACAAGGGATTTGCAGTGGCCAGTGCGGTCTGCACACACCTGGGCTGCACGGTTGCGCACTTCACCAGCGACCAGAAATTCCACTGTCCCTGCCACGGCAGTGTATTTGGTGCCGACGGCACAGTACTGCACGGTCCGGCGCCGCGGCCGCTTAACTGGTTTGAGGTTACTTTGGCTCGCGATGGAAAACTGAACATCGACAAGGACAAGATCGTGCCTTCCAGCTACCGGTTGATGGTGTAACGATGAATCTGATTCGCGAAATCTGGCAATCCATCGTTCGGCGAGATCCCCTGTCCACCGACAAGGGAAAGTCTGAACTGGTCTTTCTCAACGTGTGGCTACATATCCATCCGGCCAAGGTGAAGAAAGAGAATCTAAGGTTCAAGCACAGTTTCTATCTTGGTTTCATCACCTTCTTTCTCTTCATGATTCTTCTCACAACCGGGATAGCGCTCATGTGCTATTACCGGCCTTACCCGCCGCAAGCTTACCAAGACATGAAGGATCTGCAGTTTGTCGTGTTCATGGGCCCATTCCTGAGGAACATGCATCGCTGGGCGGCCCACGGCATGGTGGTCTGCGTCTTTCTTCATATGTGCCGGGTGTTCTACACCGGCTCGTATAAAAAGCCGCGCCAGTTCAACTGGGTTGTTGGTGTGCTCCTGCTCCTGCTCACTCTGGGACTGTCCTTCACTGGTTACCTGCTGCCGTGGGATCAACTGGCTTACTGGGCCATCACGGTGGGAACCAATATCGGCAGTTATGCTCCGTTCATCGGCGGCCAGGTGCGCGAGATTCTGCTGGGTGGTCATAGCGTCGGCGAAGCGGCACTGCTGCGCTTTTACGTACTCCATGTAGCTGTTCTGCCAGCGATAATTATTCTGCTCACCATCGTTCACTTCTGGCGCGTTCGCAAAGACGGCGGACTCTCGCGGCCGGTTTGGAAGCTGACACCGCCTAAGCAGGAAGTGCTTGTCACCATCGGCGCGCCCGTTGAAGCCGTAGCTCTCAATGTAGCCGCGGCCTCAAAAGATAAGACCTATGGCCTCATGGAAGTTGTTACGGGCAAGCCCATCTTTGAAACGATAACTCCCGAAGAAGAGGCAGATACGGTCTTCTCATACCCGTATGCCTTTGTCCGCGAGGCCGTAGTACTGATGGCGACGGTCACCACCATCATGACCATGTCGCTGTTCCTGAACGCGCCACTTGAGGAACTGGCCAACCCGGCAAAGACTCCGAATCCGGCCAAGGCGCCGTGGTACTTTCTCGGCCTGCAGGAGTTGGTGAGCCATTCTGCTCTTCTGGGTGGCGTAGTGGCGCCCGCCCTGATGGTGCTTGCGCTGATCGCAATTCCATATCTTGACAGGAATCCCAGCCGCCGGCCCGCCGACCGCAAGTTGATTCTCTGGCTGTTCACCTTCTTCGTCGTGGCTAACCTGGCCCTGATTGTGATCGGTACTTTCTTCCGCGGTCCAGGCTGGGCGATGGTTCCACCGTGGGTACATGTAGTTTCGGGGGCTGAGTAATGGAACGGAGACTGCAACAGCTCTTCTTTGCGCTGAGTCTCGTTGCGCTGGCGCTGATACTGGCCGCGGCGTGGCAGGCCAATACGCCAACGTGGAAGACTTATCAGAAGAACTTTCTGCAGCTTGAGGCGCAGGGCGAACCCAACGCGGTTGCAAAGGCCGCCGTTCTCGCCACGCCGCCGCAGGTTCACCAGACACTGCTCCCGGGCCTGCAGCGCGTTGATCGCTGCACCACCTGCCATCTGGGTGTCGACGATCCGACCATGAAGAACGCGCCGGAGCCTTTCCGTTATCACGCCGGACTTGGTCCCCACATTCCTTCCAGGTTCGGCTGTACCATTTGCCATGGCGGGCAGGGCTTGGCCACCAACAAGGAAGACGCACACGGCAACGTGCAGTTCTGGCAGAATCCTCTGCTGGCAAAGGACTACATTCGCGCCTCCTGCGGCCGATGCCACAAGGAAGGCGACGTCCCCGATGTGCCGGAGCTCGCGGAAGGCCGGCACCTGTTTGAAACCCAGGGATGCCGCGGCTGTCACAAGTTGAACGGAGTGGGTGGAAGCATCGGCCCCGACCTTACTGAGGAAGGCGCGAATCACCGCTCGCCGGATTGGCTTGAGCGCCATTTCCTGGCCCCCAACGCCGTCTCAGCCGGCTCGGCCATGCCCAACTTCCACTTCAACAGAGATCAGGCACGCGACCTTACCTATTACATGCTTTCGCTCACCAGTGAAGAAATGGGAACCTTCTTTTCGAGCATGCGCTCGATCCCCGGTCCGGCTTATGGCAAGCAACTGTTTGTTGAAAAGAACTGCATCTCGTGCCATGCAGTTGGCGGAGTGGGCGCGAAGACCGGCCCTGACCTCCTCGGCGTTACCAAGCGGCACTCAATGGAATGGCTCGACGAGCAGCTCGTGAATCCCGAGCTTGTGTATCCGGGAAGCGCGATGCCGGAATACGACCTGGAGACAAATGCCCGCAAGGCCCTTGTCGCGTTCATGGCGACTGCCACTCCGGAAGATGTGCAGTCGATTCTGTCAGGCAAACCCCGCTCCCTGTCCCCTGAAGAGATTGCCATCGAGGCGGGCAAGCAGGACTTCTCCCGCTTTGGATGCGTAGGCTGTCACGGCACGGAACTGCAGGGGGGCGTCGCCAACCCCAACGCACAAGGCGGCGAGGTGCCTTCCCTTCTGCACGTATCCGACGACTACACCAAGGATGAAGTCATAGCGATTATCCGCAACGGCAGGGTGCCTCCCGTGGATAACCCGGCCGGGCCGCCTCCCCCGCTCTACATGCCCTCATGGAAACACGTGCTGAGCGATGAAGACATCAACCGCATTGCCGACTACCTCTGGTCGAAGCAGCAACTGAAGAAGGAAAGCTGGTAGAAGGCTGGCCCTTATTACAGGTGACCCGCAGAGCCGATTGGTTTGAGATCTACACATTCCGTGCTTCAAGTCGACGGGTCGAAAGCGGCCCTTCCTCCCGGTAGGGAGGGATCGAAAATAGCCCCGGATGAAGTCCGCCGCAGCGGACGCAATCCGGGGAAGGCGTCCAAAAAGCAGTAATCCGCCCCGTCGGGGCGGAGCGAACCCCATCCATGATCTCAACTGCTGTTCATGCGATTGCCCGTGCATGGCAGGGTTGTTTCGTGTCCATACACGCGAATCAAGTCTAAAATGAAGGGGTTTTGGGCTTGCTGGACCTATCTGGACCCATGGAGGGGACCACCCGGTCAATCACAACCCTCTAGGTTATAGATAAATATGGTAGGCACGACTGGACTCGAACCAGCGACCTCTTCCGTGTCAAGCAGAATATCACCTTTACTTTCAACTACTTAACCGCACACGGAATACCGCCTAAGCACCTGTATTCACGTGCAAGACGTATGAGTTTTGGGTAAATCCTTGGGTAGATTTCGTATACGACATCGCCCTCGTATATTCGCCTAATCTTCTCCTATAATGGTTCCATGTTCCCGACGCCATCAGGCCGCAAAACCTTCGTCGTCACATGCAAGCGGTGCCGCCGCGACATTCCATCCGGCGTCAGGGAGTTCCCCTTTCAGTCCATCACTGTTGAGTGCCCCCTCTGCGGCGAACCGCGCCGGTACCTGCCATCGGAGGTCTTCCTCGGTCGGCCTGACCAACTCGTCACCCGCCACCGGCGGTCGGGAGGCCGATAGCGCCTCGGAGGTTGAGTGCGAACTCCTCACCGGCGACCGAAAAAATAGTTTGGGACTTGTCGCTAAAAATCTTTCAGAACGACACTATTGATATAGAAGATTCAGTTGGAGTCCAGAATCGTCAGGCCGGTTGCTTGCCGGTGGCAATGTTGGGGCTCCTGTCGAGCGCGGCGTCAGGCACGGAGCCGAGCTACTCATCCTCCGCTTGCAACGGGCCGGAGGCCGGTTATCTAGGAGTCCGTCCGAGAATTCGCTCTTGCGCCTGATTTGATTTACGTTTGAACTAGGGACTGAAATGGGCAAACAGATAGCTGTCGTGCTTTACGTGGTGGCGATGGTAGCCATCATAGTCGGTGTAGATTTCATGTTCTTCAGAAACCGATTTTGGGAACGGCTGACAGTGAATATTGGCATTGTCTTGGTGTTCGCAGCTTTCTATTTGAGATTCCTCAGGCGTCCATGAACAAGGCGCGAACGCTTCCCGGTGCATTATTTCTCGGACGGACTCCTAGACTCGCAAGGTTGAGATTGTGTGCGGACGATACGGCAGACGGGCGGACAAACAACGCATCGCAGAATGGTTTCAAACCCACAACACAAACGTGTTTGACGATGAACCGTCGTACCTTGAGCCGTCCTACAATGTCGCTCCTCAGACCATGCAGCCTATACGCTTCGCTCATTCGGTACCGCACAGGCACACGCTGTAACCCTGTTTAGGCATACACTATTTATGCCATGAATAAACATCAAAACTTGCGGGTAGTCTCAGTATGAAAAGCACACGGCGAAGAGACCCCAACCGATTTTCTCGAATCCTGCAAGCGCAGCTTGTTCAAGCTGACCAGCAGCACATCCCCATCGAAGTCGCTCCGCTTGAAGCGATTCCCAAACCAGTACTAAGAAACGCGATGCTGTCTCGACCCCGGAGACCTAAGGGAGTCGCTAAAGCGCGACGAGCGTCCTAGAATCCCGCAGAAAATTCAAACTGACCCACTACCGAACAAGGTGTAGTGTGAACTGGTGTGACGAATACGCGCAAAGCGGGGTGCCCACGAAAGTACTTGGGTATACTTCACAGCATGACGACAGACAAAATTCTCGCTTCGATTGACTCCGAAATTGCTCAACTCAAACAAGCCCGTGCTCTGCTGTCCGGTGATGGAACCAAGAAGACAGCGACCCCTGCGACCCCGAAGAAGCACAAGATGAGTGCCGCCACCAGAAAGAGAATTGGGGACGCTCAGCGCAAGCGTTGGGCGAAACGGAAGGCTAGTAAGTAAATGTGCGGACGATACGGCAGACGAGCGGACAAACAGTTCATCGCAGAGTGGATGCAGACTCACAACACTGGCATTTTTGACGACTTGTACCTTGCGCCGTCCTACAACGTCGCCCCGCAGACCTTGCAGCCGGTCGTAAGACTGGACAGTGAAACGGGTGAGCGTGAGTTGACCGTCATGCGTTGGGGTCTAGTTCCGTTCTGGTCGAAGGATGGCAAGATGGCGTTCAACACCATCAACGCCAAGGCGGAGACCATCACTACCAGCCCAGCCTATCGTGAGGCAATGAAGCGCCGTCGTTGTCTGGTTCCAGCCGATTGGTTTTATGAGTGGAAGAAACTGGATGCGAAGACAAAGCAGCCGTATGCCATCGCCATGAAGGACGCTGAACTCTTCGCATTCGCTGGGCTGTGGGACAAATGGAAGGACAAGTCCACCGGGCAGTCATTGGAAACCTATACAGTCATCACGACTGACCCCAACGAGTTGATGGAGCCAATTCACAATCGAATGCCGGTCATACTCCACCGGCAGGATTACGACAGATGGTTGTCACCGGGTGACCCGGCTCAACTCCCAGTGGACTTGCTGCGTCCGTATCCTGCCGAGGGGATGAAGGCGTGGCGAGTGAGCAGCGATGTCGGAAACGTTCGGAACAATCGTCCCGAGTTGATAGAGCCTATTTAACCGCAACAAATCGCGGACGGAATGCGTTACCTTTAGAGAAGGTTTAGCTAAGAGGTAGTAGTAGCCATGGACGAAGACCTGAAGATGAGCGAAATGACATCGCGACTGAGAAAAACAAAAGTGGCCTTTGAACCGGAAGATTGGGTGGCATTGGCGGTGGCTATTTCGGCTCTCGGTGCGCTTGTGGTTGCGGTGATTGCGACGAAAGCCGTCTCGAAGAAGGCTGCTCCTGCTTCAACCGAAGGCGCTGCGTCCTAAAGATGGTTACACACGCGAAGAGCCCCGGCTGAAAACGACTGGGGCTTTCTGCTGACTGCATTCGAGAGTGCCCAAGAAAACCGGGAAACGAGATACCGCCGCTGTTGAGGGGTGGGTACCTGCCAGTATCGCCCCTGAACTAGTTGCAGACATATTCATCAGGTCGTGCTCTGAGCCCTTTGGAGCGTGCAAGGCGTCGAGTATCGAAGTAACCCCTAATTTGAACTAAGGTTTTCGCAGAAACTGCCCGTTCGTGACCTTTCGTTGAGCCATGCATCACCCTACAATCGGGTCAACTAAATTGGAGTGCGTATTCACTCACTGTCAAAACTGGCAGAGTGCGTGCGCGAAGATGACAGTCGTGGATATTTTACTTTCTCCTGTCTGCCAGAAAGCCCCTCGGGGGAGGCGAGGGGCTTTCGTCTGTTGGAATGCCTATTAAAGAGAGTTTCCTAGAGTGCGCGATATTGGACAGTCGGCAGCTTGGCAGTGGGGTAATCACCGTTATGGGAGCGTGGTAGCGCAGATGCAAGAACGCAAGCAGTTCGTCGTAACCTGCAAAGACTGTCACCGGCCTGTTCCCTCCGGTGTGAAGGAATTCCCATTCCAGTCAATAATTGTCACCTGCCCACCGTGTGGGAAGCAGCATCGGTACTTGCCGTCTGAGGTGTCCCTCGGGCGACCTGACCGACTCATGGTTCACCAGCAGCGCACGGTTGGCCGGTGATGTTTGCCACGATGCTAATATGCCCCGAATCAATCGGGGGATAGTCCGACACGATTACGTCGCATACTATCACTGTTCTACAGGGCAAGTCGGTCATGGCCGAGGTCTACCCGGCACGATGTCAGGCTGTCCCGTGGTCAGTGTGCTTGATGCGGGTCACTGCATCCGCTTGCGGGCCTTTCTGTCCTTCGACGATGTCGAACTCGACCTCATCGCCTTCTTTGAGTGTTTTGTACCCATCCATTTGGATTGCCGAGTGGTGGACGAATACATCTCGCCCGTCTTCTTGTCCGATGAATCCAAAACCTTTGGCGTTGTTAAACCACTTAACTATTCCTTTGTGCTGTGCCACACGCTCCTGCCTTCCTTGCATCTGGGGTGTCGGCGAATCGGACAATCGGATGCACGTACCGTTATTTGTGATGCGACTAAACGAAGAAGTGATAGCTGAGGCCAAGAAGATGGGGGGACATCTAGTGGAAGGGGCAGCGCGTGAATGAACTATATGAGTCTAATTTTCCATATGTCAAGAAGAGCAATTCCAGCAATCCGCTCTGCCCGTGACGGTCATCACGTACTGTCGGCAAGAAAGAATGCGAATATTCCCATCCTGCCACAAATGGCAACGACTAGCTCTTGGTTTAGTAAAGCGGCAGAGGGACGGTCACAATGCCGAATTCGTTTATTGCAGACCCACAATTCTTTCAGGCGCTAGAACAGCGGTCAGTATCCATGCCGTGCCCGAAAGGGCGAATCCTCTTCAATCAGGGAGAAGTTCCAATCGGTCTTTACTTGCTTAAGACCGGCAAAGCTTCACTTATTATGAAGACGGACAAGGGTGAGGAAGTCGTACACCTCACTGTTGGCTCCGGCTCGATTCTTGGCCTCCCTGCAATCGTCGGCCACGTGCCTTACTCCTTGAGTGCCAAGGCTCATGGCTCGAAGGTAAATTTCATTGCACGTAAGGATTTTGAGGAATTGATTCAAGCTCAGCCGTCCCTGTATCCCAAGGTGTTGGAGGTTCTCGCCGCTGAAGTGCGCTCTGCGCGTCTTGCGCTTTCGGGACTCATGGGAAGGCTCGGAACCCGACATTCCCGAATCTCCTAAGAACGAGACGCTGCTGAACTACTCTCGTGCAAAGTGTCACTCGAACAGGCGGCACGATTGAGGTGTAGAAGGGAGTCAAGGATGTCGAGACATGAACCGATGGTGCTCGAAAGAAACGACTGGCGGGTTACGAAGGCCGCGTGCTCGTGTGGAGCAGAACTCCAACTTGCCGGTAATGTTGGCTCTGTCAGGGAACAAGCCCAAAAATTAGTCACGGCGTTTCAGAGCACAAGATAGAGAAAGAAACGGCACGGCAGAAACCCGCCGCCAGCAAATAGGTCAGTAGTGCCCCCATTATTCAGTGGACTCATAGCTCAATCGGCTACGTCGGGCTCTGCGACTGGCACCGGTAGGCGTCCGAGAGCGCGAAGCGCCGAGTTTCGTCCGGGCAATCGCCGAGGCCGCTCTTATCGAGACTTGCAGCACTACGCTCTGCTGCGTCCGGTCTTACTGGTATTGAAGCGGCAGACAGCGCACTGACTTCAACAATTTCCTTGCTCTTCGCAATATGTACCCCGGAAGTGGAATTGATTTACAACGTTCTTCTGCACAGCATAACTAGTGAATACCCATGCTAGAGAGAAATCACGATTACCATGCACGACGGTAAAAGCAGCCAACCCGCACCGCATCTCTCCGAGACTGAGGAAATTCAGTTGGCTTTTCAGCGGG
>OBLW0100000206.1_pt1 | contig 49843 bp, 47 predicted proteins | sample 1520161 | NCBI WGS metagenome assembly OBLW01 (sample SAMEA3539309, study PRJEB22396) | soil metagenome | biome: tundra; feature: field; material: soil | place: USA | collected 2010-05 | depth 0.15 m
TTCTTGAGGAAAAAGCCACTTAGCATAGTGCCTTCGGTCCACACCAATTCCGAAAATGCTATAGCGGTCAAAAAGTTCCGATTTTACGGTTTTTCCGCCGGATGAATCCATATTGCGTTTCCGCCCCCTGAAACCATGTGCACGTCCAGCACGGTATTCCGGTCGACGGGCTGCTTTGACAGGGTGGTGTGCGTGGCTTCCACCGTCGCATCGGGCGCGTCCGCGTAGATTTCTGCCAGATATTTGCCCTCTCCCAGAAAGCTCAGCGGAACTTTTACATCGCGTTGATCCCAGTTGGTCAGCGAGCCCACATACCAGTCGTTGCCGCTGCGGCGCGCCAGGGAAATCCACTCCATCGGTCTTCCGCCCACCGCATGCACCTCGTCCCACGTGGCCGGAACCCGCTTGATGAACTCAAACTCCTTTTGTCCCGCGTAATGTTCAGGATAGTCAGACACCATCTGGAACTCGCCTTCGAAGACGACATACAACGCCAGCTCTTGCGCCCGCGTTCCCAGCCCCATGGGCATAAAGTTGCGAGCCACAAAGTTCTCGCGATTGCTGTTGCCGAAGGCTCCCGGTGTGTAATCCATGGGTCCGGCCAGCATGCGCGTGAAGGGCAGTGTGACATTGTGCGTCGGGCCCGTGCGGGAACTCCATTTCAGATACTCCTTGCCCATCACGCTTTCCCGCGTAATCAGGTTCGGATAGGTCCGGCGCAATCCGTCCGGCTTGTATGCGCCGTGGAAATCGATCATCAGATGATGTGCGGCCGCTGTCTCCACCACGCGATGATAAAAGCCCACCATCCACTGGTCGTCGCGATTCATGAAGTCGATCTTCACGCCCGCGATGCCCCACTTTTCGAAAAGCGGAAAGGCTTGGTCCATGTATTTGTCCACTGAGGTCCAGTGCGACCACAGCCACAGCTTGACGTGTTTCTCCTTCGCGTAGCGAAGCAACTCCGGCATATCGACGTCTGGCGTCACCTTTGTGATGTCAGCAAGCGCAGAATAATCCTGCGGGCCGCTGCGATTCGCCATCGCCCAACCAGCATCGATCAGCATGTAGGGAAATCCCGATGCCGATGCGAAGTCAATGTAGTGCTTCATGGTCGCGGTGTTCATGCCGGTCTTGAAGCTCACGCTTGGCGCGGCCTCGCCCGACCACCAGTCCCACGTTGACTTGCCGGCCTGAATCCACGATGTGTCCGCGATCTTCGACGGCGGATTCAGATTGAGAATAATGTTGGACTCGATCAGCTTCCCCGGCTCGTCGCCAATCATGAACACGCGCCACGGGCTGTTGAAGGGCGTTGAGGTCTCCACAGCCATGCCCGGCACGGACTTGCCTGCCTCATTCACGTGCGGCGACAGGTCCGCCCTTATGTTGCGAGAACCGAACTTGCTGTTCTTGCGCAGATACATGCCAGCATAATTGTCGATGTCGGCCTCGGTTATCGCGACCCAGCCGATGCCCGGCTCTTCGGCCAGAAAGGGCAGCCCGATAAGCCAGTCAGCGTGCAGCCCACTCACATTGCGTTGCTGGTACTCGTCTTCCCACGAAGATTGGTACCCGTCCAGAATCAACGGATACGTGGCTGCATCCTTGGCATAGGCGAACTCGGTCAGCTCGTTCGCAATGCGGACTTGCTTGAGCGATGGCTGCTCCGGCACGATGTAGCGGAAGGCGACCCCATCGTCGAACGCGCGCGCTTCGATGGAAAGCCGGCGTCCACCTGCGTCCTCAAAATCCGCGCGCACGCCGTTGTAGTGGTCGCGCACGCTGCTGGTTTTGCCGACGGGGACCGTGTAAGTCTCGTCGACGCTCTCCGGCTGTGTGCTGGTAAGGTGCATGCCCGGACCCAGCGCCGGTTGTCCCACTAAATCCAGCCCCAGGCGCGCGGTTTCCATCAGACGCCGACCGTGAAACTCAACCGCGTAGCGCAAATCCGCCGAATTTAACTGCTCGCCGCTATCCTTTATCGCCGCGGCATCGAACAGCACAAGCGTGATCTGGCCATTGGGTGAAGTCACCTTCACTGGCGTCGTGTTGGCGGTTTGAGCAGTTAGAGTTCCGGCGGTAAAGATCGCCAGCAAATATGGCAGAGTTGCGCGTAGAGTTGGCATGGTTTCTCCGTACGGCCCGGATGCAACGGCCCTATGTGTTCCGGGAACGCCCCAGTATACTGCCGGCCGCTCTGGCGCAGGCTCGTCAGGGCTTGGGTGCCATCGACGCAAGGCCAGCTGGCACAGATTTGAATCCCACCCGCAGCCAAAACTGGCCTGTGTCTTCAGGATGAGATATTCTTCTCTGCGGCCTGAGAACAGATCTTCAATCTACGCCCTGAATCAATGCTGATAAGCAAATGGACCGCTTTGAAGCCGGTTCTTCCATTGCAACTGCGCCACTGTTAAGAGAGGTTTTCAATGTATCCACGTTCTTTATCTTCAATAGCAAATCTTGGAGCCATTGCCGTTTTCGCGCTTGCTCCCGTCGCGATGCTCGGCGCTTCCCAGTCGCTCGGAATCTTCTCAGGCCAGCAGGACGTCGGCACAGTGCTTCATGCCGGTTCCGCGCAGTACGACAATGCGCACGACACGTATACGGTGAGCGGCAGCGGCGAGAACATGTGGTTCGGCATGGACGATATTCACTTTGTCTGGAAGAAAGTTTCCGGAGATGTTGCCCTCACTTCCAGCATCGCCATCCTTGGCACCGGCGGCAATCCCCATCGCAAGGCAGTTCTCATGATTCGACAGACCCTGGACGGTAACTCGCCCCAAGTCGATCTTGCCGTGCACGGAGTCGGGCTTACTTCGCTGCAATTCCGCGACGCTCCCGGCGCCGACATGCACGAGGTCCAATCCAACGTATCTGCTCCTCCCACGGTGCGCCTCGAGAAGCGCGGCGACTTCTTCTATGCCTTCGTCTCCGGCAAGGACGGCAAGTTGAAGCCCTCAGGCGCCTCCACAAAGATGGAGATCACCGGCGAGTTCTACATCGGCATCGGCGTCTGCGCGCATAACAAGGATGCGGTCGAGAAGGCCGTCTTCTCCCATGTAAAACTCGAACCTCTCTCGCCAGCGACCGGAAAGTCCGTTCTGCTGAGCGCGCTGGAAACCGTCGCTGTCACTTCCACTGACCGTCGTGTCGAATACGTTGCGGCCGCGCACTTTGAGGCGCCAAACTGGACCCGCGACGGCTCGGCGTTCATCTTCAATCAGGAGGGCACCCTCCGCCGTTTGGCCGTCGGCAGCGCCGAGCCCGTGACGATTGACACCGCTCCCCAGATCCATTGCAACAACGATCATGGCCTCTCCCCCGACGGCCAGATGCTGGCCATCAGCGACCGCTCACCGGAAGACCAGAAATCGCGCGTCTATGTTGTGCCGCTCGCCGGAGGCACGCCGCGGCAGCTAACCAAAGATGGCCCATCGTACTGGCATGGCTGGTCGCCTGACGGTAAAACCGTTGCCTTCACCGGAGAGCGCGGCGGCAACTTCGACATTTACACCGTCCCCGCAGCGGGCGGCGAACAAACCCGGCTCACAACTGCCGAAGGCCTCGACGATGGTCCCGAATACTCGCCAGACGGCGCATATATCTATTTCAACTCTGAGCGCACGGGTCACATGCAAATCTGGCGCATGAAGCCTGACGGCACCGGGCAGGAACAGTTCATCAACGACGACAGCAACGACTGGTTTCCGCATATCTCGCCCGATGGGCAATGGATGGTTTTTCTGGCCTACGAGGCAGGCGTGACGGGGCACCCCGGCGAGAAGGTGGTGGAAATACGGCTCATGTCGATGAAAGACAAGTCGGTGCACGTGCAGGCGCGCCTTTTTGGAGGGCAGGGAACAATTAACGTTCCTTCCTGGTCGCCAGACAGCCACAGGTTCGCCTTTGTCAGCTATGAGCTGCTGCCGGAAGAGAGCCTGCATTTGAAGTAGCCACTCCGCTGCGGTGCCAACGGCCAAACGATCGCTCAAGAAAAGTGAAGCGCGGCCTCAGCCCAGATCACAGCCTCCGCGTAGCAGCGCTGGAGTTGTTGCTGGTCCAGGTCGTCCGCCTTCACGATCGCATCGCAGGCCACCCACTCCCCGCGTTCGTGACTGACCAGCCAAGAGAGCAGGCTCCTTTCAGGAATTTGTGCACCCAGCAACGCATGGCGAATCTCTTCGCGCAACGGCAGCGCCGGGGTGAGTTCTTCCATCGGGAGCCGCAGCATTGCCGGCAGCAGGCTGAGCAATCCCAGAAGATACTGCTCGGTGGAGTTAAGTGCGCGCTGCCCGGCCGCCAGTTCGCAAAATCGTCCACGAACAAACGCCATCCGCAGCACCTCCTCGGGCTGGTCGGCATTCAATTCGCTGGTAATAGCCAGCGTGGCAATTCGCCGAAACACTTCTTCTCCCACCGCAATCAGCGCCCCCTGCACGGAACTCACCTCCTGGCGCACAGCGCATAAAGGAGAGTTGATCAGGCGCAGCAAACGATAGGTGAGGGAAGCATCGCGCTTCACCAGCCGGCTCAGCTTGCGCAGATCGATCGAGTCTTCGTGCAGCAGGCGAAGGATTTCAATATGAGACAAGCGGTTGGCAGGCACGTTCCGGTTTTTCAGCAATACCGGCCGACAAAAATAGTAGCCCTGAATAAGCCTGAACCCCTCTGCACGCGCCTGCTGGTATTCCTCGTACGTCTCCACCTTCTCTGCAATCAGCGCTACGCCGTAGCTGCTAAGTCGCTGCAGCAGCTTCTTCCGCTCGTCGGCGCCACTCAGGATGAAATCCACTTTGATGTAGTCGGCCAGCTCAACGAGCGGCTCGATGCCGGGCTGCCAGGTGAAATCGTCCAACGCTAGCCGGAAGCCCGCAGCCTTGAGTCTGCGGCAAGCGTCGATCACGACGGGCGTCGGTTCAATCGTTTCCAGAATTTCAAGCACCGTCATGCTCGGCGGCAGAACATCGACCAGGGCCTCAGTCAGCGACTCTTTTGTGCAGTTCACAAAAGCCGTCGCCCCACCGGTCAGCTTTTCCAGCCCGAAAATGACTGAATTGTCGAGCATGGTGCGGGTGGCCAGGTCGCCGTCTCCACGAAAGCCCACACCGTGGCCATCTCTGAAAAGCAATTCGTAGCCATGTACTCTGCCGCGAAGATCGAGGATTGGCTGTCGCGCCACATAGCGCAGTCCATCCGCAAACTCAGGCAGGACCGGACCAGGGCAGTGAGCGGGTGTCAATTGTGCAGCCATGCGAGCCTTCCAGTAGTCCTTATCGGAAGGCGACATCCATAACTTGAAGAATTTTGTTTCTCGGGGTCGGCGTCAGCCGCCCATGAACATTCCGCCGTTTACATCCAGCACGTGGCCGGTGATGTATGCGGCCGCATCCGAAGCCAGAAAAACGACCGGCTGTGCAATCTCCGCGTCCGTTCCTGCGCGTCCCAGCGGAATCTGGGCCATCATTGCCACCCGCTGTTTCTCGTCCAACTCCGCCGTCATCGGCGTCTCAATGTAGCCTGGAGCCACCGCGTTCACCGTAATTCCCCGCGATGCCACCTCGCGCGCCATCGAACGCGTGAACCCGATCAGCGCGGCCTTGCTGGCCGCATAGTTCACCTGGCCCGCCTGACCGGTGCGGCCCACCACGCTCGAAATGTTAATGATTCGTCCCCAGCGGTTTTTCAGCATTGGACGCAGAAGAGCCTGCGTCAGAAGGAAAGCTCCTGTCAGGTTGGTCGCCAGCACGTCGTCCCAGTCTGCGCGCTTCATCGCTATCATCAGACCATCGCGCGTGATTCCCGCGTTGTTCACCAGGATCTCAACCTTGCCGAAGCGCTCCAGTACCGCCTTTGCTCCGGCCTTGATCGACTCCTCGTTCGACACGTCGAGCGCAAACGCTGCCGCTTGCCCGCCGGCCGCTTCGATCTCCGCCACCGCCTCGGCCAGTTTTGCCTGGTTCCGCGCTGCCAGCGCCACGGTTGCCCCGGCGCGCGCCAACTCCAGCGCACACGCCCGCCCTATTCCCTGCGAAGCGCCGGTTACCAGCGCAATTCTTCCCTGCAAGTTCGCCATAAATCTCTCGTCAACCCGCGCGCACAACTCCGCGCCCTTCCGTCCATCATTATAAGTGTGCAAGAGTCACGATTTTGGTAGCAGGCGGGCCACGCGAGGAACCACTATCAACGTGATGGCAAACAGGAAGATTGAAGCGGCAATGAACTCAAGGTGCCCGTGGCGCAAATCTTCCAGCACCAGCTTTACTGCCAGGAGCGCAAGTGTGGCGTAGCCAATCCGCGTCAGCTCCATCCGGCGCCAGTGCGAACCACTGAAGGCCAGTGCAATCGCCGTCGCGCACAGTGTAAATGTACGGATGAAGGCCAGATGATGGGCGGCTGGAATGATCCCAAGCGCAACCAGTCCCAGCAGTCCTTCCACCACAAGCGCGGCTGCCGCGCCAATGGCCAGCGCTGCAAACACAATAGGGAGAATCTGCTGCCGCCACGATTCCTCTGGGCAAGGCTTCATCACGGCGTAGCAGAGCACTGCACAGGCCAAGACAAGGTATATGCCCCACCCAGGCGCGCCCGGAAGCGCCCCGGCCAGGGCGCTGAAGATAAAGTCCAGCAATCCGGAAACCGTAGCCGCCGCCAAAAGAAACACCACACCGTGAAGTTCAAGAGCCGACCGGCGCAGCCTGATACCCGCAAAGGTTGCCACGACAGCAGCCACGCTGAGCCACGGCCCCTGCCAAAACGTCGGCAGACACAACAAGGTGCCGGCGAGAAAAAGCGCGGCGCTCCAGGTAGCAAACACGAAGTAATTGCGCCGTTCAGCAGCATGATCGAAGTGGACAAGCGCGGCAGCATAACCTGCACCCGATAACGCCACGCAGAAAATCCCCAAAGCAGTTGCACTAGCGGGCGGCCCAAAGTAGATAAGGGTGCAAGCTGCCAGCAGGAACGCAATCATGGTCTGGATCGTCTCGAAGACCGTGATTGTTTTCCGCTTCAGCACGGTCCTGTAGATCAGACTCACGCCGAGGATCAGAAACAGCCCCAGGCCCGGCGCAAGCAATGTTGCCGTGCTCAACGACGGATAATTTCCCCGCGTGCTCTGCGGGCTGGAGTAGATGTAAATCAGAGCCCAGATTGCAACATCGGCAGCCAGAGCGACCAATACCCGCACGCCTGCGTCGCGATCGCGCACCGCTCCGTACTCGCAGATGAGCACCATCAGCAGAAGCAGCGCGATGAACGGCGTCATCTGGTGCGTGGCGATCGAAAGCGACAGAGCGATTGCAATTCCTGTGACGTTGGCCACCCATAACACCGGGGCAAAATCGCGCTTCCATGCCAACGCTGACGCTGCAATTACAAACCCGCAAACGACCCCGGCCGTCAACGGCGCAGTCAGTACGCTGAAGCGCCGAGTTAGCTCCCACAGCATCGGTGCCAGGATCAAAGCGGATGTGCAGGCATAGGTTGTGCCCGCCAGCCAATCTCCGGCCTTTGCGCGCGAAGCCCACACCAGCCAAGCAAGAGCGTACAAAATGGCAACTGCCGCCACCGCCGTCCTTGGCAGCGAACTCGATTCCGCCAGCGCCCTCAGCAGGTAGGCTCCGGCAATGCCGAGCATGGCCTTGCCCAGCACCGGAAACACTCCGCCGGTCAGCGATCCTGAAAGTTTTTCGCCGGCCTGCGCCTCCGGCAATGAACCTGGCTCCTGCACCGGAAGTGGACTGGGCGCCCCGGCTGGATGTTCGAGGACATAGACCCGGCGCTCCAGTGTTTCCAGGCGAGTCACGAGCCGATTTATTTCGTCGGGAAGATCCACCATCACTTCCACCCGATCCCGTTGAGGTCCGGCTATTCTCAGTCCGCGGCAACAGCCTTATGCGTGTGGTTCTCACCCCACGGAGGAAGCAGCTTCATCAGTATCCAAAGGAAGATAAAGGGCAAGATGGTCAATGCAATCGCCGCCAGTAGTCCCTCGCGCGTCACCAAGGCCATCTTGTAGGTCGTGTACCCCAGGAAGCTCTTCGAGAACAACTGTCCGCCGATCACCACGTTCCAGCGCATCGCAAAAATGCCGACCATCGTCAGGCTTCCGGCCACCGCATAAATGCGCTTGCGCACAATCTCCGGCAGCGTGGTCACTTGCGTGATGCCCAGCAGGATGATTGGTACGAGCGTGCCGAGTGATATCTGGATGACAATATGCGGAATGAAGAGCTGCGTGTGGACCAGGAAGTCCAGGCTGCGGAACGATTCATCAGCTTCGTAAATTCGGTGAATCAGATCCAACATCTCCAGGCTGAAATCGATGATGAAGATATAGAACAGGTACATCGCAATCGTGTCCACGCACCGTATGTCAATTTTGAGCCCGCGCAGTTTGGTCAGCGCCATGTACAGCAGCATCACAGCGGCGATTCCCGATACCATCGCCGAGAAGATAAACACCACCGGCATCAGCGGCGACGACCACCACGGATTGGCCTTGATCGATCCGAAGATAAATCCGACATAGCCGTGAAGCATAAATGCTGAAGGAATACCGATGATAGTTACGATCCAGCCCACCCGCTCGTCGATTGCCAGCGAACGCTTGCTGATGTTGGTTGATCCAAGCGTCATCACTTTGTAGATCAACCGCAACAAGCCCTTCGACTCCTGCGACCACAGCACGATGTCGCGCCGATAATCCAGCCAGATCTCCAACACCAGCACGGCCATCAGGTACCACAGGTACACATACCCGAACATTGCCATTGCCGATGTGCTGTGCGGGGTAAAGTACATCTCCGGCGAGCGCTCCGGATGCCCCAGGTGCAACTGCAGCGGCAGCGGCGCATCCAGCAGAAACGCCAACGCCGTCAGCAGCGCCAACCTATAGGTGGGCTTGACCGCGTCAACATTGAACACGCGCTCCAGCGACGCCAGGATGAATGCGCCCGCCACCAACCCCGTGATGAAAGGGTACAAAACGATCAGCACGCTCCATTGGAGCTCAATTTCATTCGGATACATGAAGCCTTCAACACCACTCATAACTCTTCACCAATCCTCGATAGTTCTCTGACCCCTGACATCTGATCCCTGCCCCCTGCGCTCTCACCGCACCGAACCGTCAAGGTCGTTGTAATAGACCTTTGCACCGGTGGCCATCTGCGGCTTGAGCACTTGTACGCTGTGCGTCTTCAGAAACTCGTGAATCGGGTCTTTCGGGTTCTTCAAATCCACTAGCTGGCGAGCTCCGGTCGGGCAGGCTTCGCAGCACGCGGTAGTAAGTCCCTTGGTAATCCGGTGATAGCAAAGCGTGCACTTGTCTGCGACATGCTTCTCGGGATGAATGTACCGGCATCCATAGGGGCACGCCTGTACACAATATGCGCAACCCAGGCAGTACTTCTGGTCCACCAGCACCACGCCATCCGGACTGGTGAAGGTCGCTCCCACCGGGCAAACCTGCGTGCAGGGCGAATCAGCGCAATGGTTGCAGAGCTTCGGAACAAAGAAATACTTCCCCGCATCTTCCTCTGCGACGGGAAATCCTTCCTTGCCTCCGTCGGGCGAAATCACCTGCGGGTTCACCATATTCTCGTCCGTCACGTGATAACGCTCCACCCAGGTGCGGAAGTGCCCGTCCAGCACATCGTTCTCTGTCGCGCAGGCCCTCACGCAATTGCCGCAACCGATGCACTTCGGAATGTCGATCAACATCCCCCACCAGTGATCGGTCATCTTGTAGTTCGGCGATTCTTCCGGGGTTCCCGCAAGTACGGACTTCCACGCGACCGCCGCCGCCGGCACTAAGACAAGGAAATGACGCCGGGATAAATTCACTTCGCACCTCCTGCACTTATGGCCGGACTGTGTGGATTGTGGCAGGTCTCGCAGGGCAGCCCGTTTGAGTGTTCTGCCGGCGCCACTTGCGGAAAGCCCTTGGGCTTCGCGGCGCTTGCCGTGTGGCAGCGCGCGCAAAGCACTGCCGTGTCAGGCAGCACTGGCTTGATGGAAGGGTCGTCCGCATGATTCGCCAATGCACCGTGGCAGGCTTCGCAATTTACGTGCGCATGTTTGCCGTTCTTTTTTGCGTCAAGAATGTCGGTGTGGCAGCCTTCGCAAGTCTCATGACCGGCAAACTTCACCGGGCGGGCTGCCATCTCACCGATGGCTGCACCGCGATAATGCCCGTACTGCCCAAAACTCTTTGGGACAACGTAGTGCCGCACCACCAGAAACACCAGGAAGGCGAGGACAAACAGCCCCGCAAACCGGAAAAGATGTCCTGCTTCCTTAAAAGCGCTCATGAAAGCTAATCTCCGTATGAACCCTGCCGCGAGGTCGCACATACCTGTCTCATGTGATTAGGGACACGCCTCGCATCTGTGAACGTATAAGAACTCGCCCCCGTGCCGATGTGAGTTAAATCACATGCGGCTGTGACGTCCATCGCTTTCGGTGGCGCAGATCACCAAATGAGCACATCCCCTCTTTGCCGAGGCCGTCTCATTGCCCAACCGCCTTTCGCCTGAAAGCGATACGATTGAATCTGGGAGCGTTGAATGCCAAGAATTCTCGATGGTGCTGCCATTGCCGCTGCCATCAAGCAGGAAGTCGCAGAAGAAGTCCGCGCTCTGGCCGCCCGCGGCGTCCGGCCCGGACTCGCGGCCGTGCTGGTGGGAAACGTAGCTGCCTCTGAGATTTACGTAAGAAGCAAAGTGCAGGCCTGCGCCGAACTCGGCATCTACAGCGACCTCATTAAGCCACCTGAAGACATCACCACCGAAGCCATGCTCGATCTGGTCGCCGCCCTCAATTCTCGCGACGAAATCGACGGCATCCTCATTCAGTTGCCCTTGCCTCGCCAGGTCGACTCCAAAGTCCTCCTCGATGCCATTGCGCCTGAGAAGGATGTGGACGGGTTCCACCCCGTGAATGCAGGCCGCCTGCAAGCCGGCCGGCCGGCTCTCGCGCCCTGCACCCCGGCTGGCGTCATTGAAATTCTGCAGCGCAGCAACATTCCTATCGCTGGCCAGCACGCAGTGGTGGTAGGCCGCAGCGACATTGTGGGCAAGCCCGCAGCCATGCTGCTGCTCCACCAGAATGCCACTGTGACGATTTGTCATTCCAAAACGCGAAACCTCTCGGAAATCACTCGCCAGGCCGACATCCTGGTGGCCGCCATTGGCCGCCCCGGCTTCATCACCCCTGAGATGGTCAAGCCCGGCGCAACCCTCATCGATGTAGGTATTAATCGCATCACTACCCGGGAGGAGTTCGACCGCTACTTTGCCGGTAACGCCAAGCGAGAAGCCTCCTTTGCCAAGCGCGGCTCCACTATCGTCGGTGATATCCACCCAGAAGCCTTTGAGTTGGCCGGTGCCTACACGCCCGTGCCCGGCGGTGTGGGCCTGCTCACCATCGCCATGCTCATGTCCAACACCGTGCGCGCCGCCAAAATGCGGCGAGGGCTGTAACCCATGCTCAGAGTAGGACTCACCGGTGGCCTTGGCAGCGGCAAGAGCACGGTCGCAAGCTTTTTGCGCGAACTCGGTGCCGAGGTCATTGAAGCCGATGCTTTGGGCCGGCAAGTTATGGAGCCCGGTCAGCAGGTTTACCAGGAGATTGTGAGTGCGTTTGGCCCGGAAGTTGTTGGTTCCGATGGCCGCCTCAACCGCGCTCGTCTTGCTCAGTTGGCATTTCAGGATGGCCGCCTCAACGACCTCAACGCCATCGTTCATCCGGCCGTAATCGCTGCACAACAGACCTGGGTGGATGCGGTTTTTGCGCGCGATCCCGCCGCCGTCGCCGTGATCGAGTCGGCACTGATTTTTGAGGTGGTACGCGATGCCCGAGCTCGGGGCGAAAGGGTTGGGGTGCTGGCCGATTGGCGACGACGCATTGACCGCATCATCCTGGTCACCGCGCCCGACGAGCTCAAAATCGCCCGCTATGTGGCGCGCATCAACCCGACGGCCACCGCCCGTGAAGCCGTCGAAGCAGATGCCCGCCTCCGCCTCTCCCACCAGATTCCCGATGCTGAAAAAGCCTCTATGTCTGACTATGTAATTGACAATAAGAGCGATATGGAAGCACTCCGCGCTCAGGTCAATGCTCTCTGGCAGCTCCTCAAGAGAGACAGCAACAATTCTCCTCGGGACTTGTCTTTAAAATAGGAAGTGGGAACTGCGCCTTTCCTTTGGAACTGCGGCGAGTTGCCACCGTATCTGTGTAAGGAAGGTTTTTGGGTCTACAGCGATGAGACTGCGACGGGTGATTTTTGTTCTTTTGCTTGTGGGCGGGTTCTGGTACCTAACCACCCACCTCTCCGATCATTTGGGTCATTTTTCACTCTTCAATGCGAGCGGCTCCAGCTCCCCGCTGGAACTCACCGAGGCTCAGGCTGCCCCCGCCTTCGATGCCGAAGAAGTGAACAATATCTCCGTCTATAAAAGGGTGCAGCCCTCCGTGGTCAACATCACCTCCACCACCCTGGTCTTCAACTTCTTTTATGGAACGGTGCCCCAGCAGGGCCAGGGTTCTGGGTTCGTTCTCGACAAGGCCGGCCATGTGCTCACCAACTTTCACGTTGTTGAGGGAGCCAATCGCGGCATCGAGGTCATGCTCAGCAACAAGCGCCGCTACCAGGCAAAGGTAGTCGGCAGCGACAAAGTCCATGACCTGGCGCTCCTGCAAATCGATGCCCCCAACCTTCAACCGGTCACGCTGGCTGACTCCACCGAACTCGCCGTCGGGCAAAAGGTCTACGCCATCGGCAATCCCTTCGGCCTCAGCGGTACCATGACCACCGGCATCATCAGCTCCATCCGCTCCATCCGCAACGCTGACGGCGCGCCCATTGAAGATGCTATCCAGACCGACGCCGCCATCAATCCTGGCAACTCCGGCGGACCGCTGCTCAACTCCCGCGGCGAAGTCATCGGCATCAACACAATGATCGCCTCCAATGGCGCCGACCAGAGCTCTGGCATCGGCTTTGCCATTCCCATCAATACCGCAAAGGCCGTCCTCGCTGACCTTACCCGTTACGGGCGCGTACGCCGGCCCTCGCTCGGTATCGTCTCCTATGCCATCGGACCAGACCTGGCGTCGCAAATGGGCCTCGCCGCAGACACTGGCGTCTTGATTCAGCGCGTGATCGCCGGCGGTGCGGCAGAACGTGCCGGCCTCCACGGAGGCAATCAGCAGGCCTATGTCGGCAACACGCCCATCATGCTTGGCGGCGATCTTATAGTCGCCATCGACGGACAGCAGGTAACCGATCCACAGGACATCAGCGCCCTTATGGACAAACACCAGGCCGGTGACACCATCAGCGTCACCTTGCTGCGCGGGAAAAAGCAGATCACTCTCAAATTGATTCTGGGAGAAGCGCGCGGAGAAAATACCTAAGCGGGAATTTGAATCTATTAAATTGATATATGAATCCAGCGGGCCGCTCCCATACCGGAAGCGGCCCGTTCTCTTTCTAGAAACTAAAACCCTGCCTGCACCTCATACTGCTCCGCATGCGCCACCTGCAAGCGCGCCAGCGCAACCGGCTCACCATAATGGCCGGCCACAATTTCTGCCGCCTGCGATTCGTTCAGATAAGACTGCACCGCGGCCATCTTGATCGTCGAACGAGCCGCCATCTGCGCAATTGCAGCCTTGTTTGAGACCGATTGAACCAGGGCCAGAATTGCGGTCACTACAGTTCCAACTGCCTGAATTGTCTCCAACGCATGTTGCTGGCTCGCGGGATTAACGATCCTGGCAGCCTGCAGCAATGCAGCGTTCACCTGCTGTTGAAACGTCACAACCTGGTTTTGCATTTGCGCCAGGGTGCTCGCCGAGGGGTTGGCCAGGTACGCCTTCGCCTGTGCAGAAAGCAAGTCTGAGGCCGCGTTGAATCCAGCCGTAGCATCAGCAAACACCTGCGCATCCGTCGGCGCAAGCAGCGCTCCAGCCGAATTCACCGTCGCCACCGCGCTTTGCAGGGCCGGAGTCCAGTTCACAATGTTCCGGGCCACTGTCGTTTGCGAGCAACCGCCCAAATAGGGTAACGGCAGCAGAAGCGCAATCAGCGCCCACGCGCCCATTTTTGCGGTGCTTCCAGATGAAGGCGGCGCCTCGCTCGGGTCCTTGGCCAGCAGACCCAGCAAGGCGGAAGCAAGCGCGCTCACCAGCGTGATCACCGAGCCGGATCCCGCGTTGCCCAGAGTGATACCTTGCTGCGAAAGAACTCCGGCAATGCTGACCACCGCAATCAACAACCCCACAGCCGATGTCTTTGGATGATTCCAGATATTCGAAAAAACATTCATTCAGATAGCTCCTTCAATTCACAAATTGCTCTTAGAACTTCACGCCCAGGCTTTTCAGAAATGTCTTCACCTCTGGCCACGCGGCCTTCAGATCGGTCGCTGTCTCGATATCCAGAGGAATGTTGAGCGGGTTCGCCGCTGCGCCAGCGAGTTCCGCAAGCGGCTTCTCCATTGCAGCCGCCAGGATGGCGAGCGCTGCAATCACTTTGGGTGCGGCAAACAGGACCTTCTCGGCGCCAGTCAGCCACTTCAAGACGTCCTCTGCCCCGATTTCGATCCCCTTTTCGATATTCACAAGAATGTTCGCCATTGCATTCGCTCCTCTTCATGTCATGCGTTCGTTCCGCGCTTTTCATCCGATCCCTGGATTCCGCTGGCCGGCACGTCAGGAGCCGGCCAATGGAATCGGGAGATGGAACAGCTTTCAGAATCCGGATGTTGCCGTGGTACCGGTCCTGCATCCGGTGAAAAGCTGCCCATCATGCAGACAGCGACGACCCCGCCCCCGGGGTCCCCAAGAAGCGGTTTCTGTTTCTTGGGGTGGTGCACCCCGGCGCCTTCCGCTCCTGCGATTCTCCAATCGCTTCTTGCCCAATCCGTCGCTCCCGAGTGGCTTCTTCTTCCCGGCCCCAATCGACATGTTTTCGTCGTCGGAGCCGAAGAAAAACCACCCTGCCCAGCACGGGTAAGGTCAAGTGAATTGGAAAACCGCTCGTTGGGGGAGGGAGTGCTCATTCGCCCGGCGCGGCACTTCCGTCGGCTGTCTGGCTACTCTTTAAGGTTAGGCAATCAGAGGTATATCTTCGGCAATGCAATCTATAGGAATAAGAATCGAAGGATCACGCGTTTATGTTGCGCGTTGACAATCGCCCACTTGACACCTGGCAACGAAATTGAAGAATTAGTACGTTTGTTCACAGCAAATCCTGCGCCCGGTCGCCGAGTTCGTCTAGTGAACAATCCGTTTTACAAACCGGCGCCCTCGAATCTCGTACTCTCCGCTGGCAACCATCCCGATGGCCTCGCTGTATGCGATATGTTCCTCGGTCAAAATCCGCTCCGCAAGCGAATGCGCATCGTCGCTTTCCAGCACTGGAATGGCCCGCTGCAACACGATCACTCCGTGATCCAGATCTTCGTCTACAAAGTGCACCGTGCAGCCGGCCACCTTCACTCCGTAAGCAAAAGCCTGCTCCTGCGCTGCCAGTCCCGGAAAAGCAGGCAACAGCGACGGATGGATATTCAGAATGCGACTGGGAAACGCCGCCACAAACTCCGGTGACAGCAGACGCATGTAGCCGGCCAGGCACACCAGGTCCACATCGTGCGCCTTCAGGCACGCAATCATCGCGGCGTCGTGCTCAGTGCGCTTGCGCCCCTTTGAAACCAGAACCTCATGCGACAGCCCCAGTTCCTGCGCGGCATTAATGCCCCCGGCCTCGGCCACGTTTGAAACCACGACCGCAATCTCCACGCCCTTGAGTCTTCCCGCGCGAATCGACTCGGCGATCGCCAGAAAGTTCGATCCCCGACCGGACAGCACGATCCCCAACCGCATCGGCCTATCGTCTGCCTTCGGTTCGGAACCGCTCACGTGTACTGCACCCGTCGCTCGCCCTTTACCACGCGCCCAATCACATAAAACTTCTCTTCCGCGCGGTCCAGCAGATTCTTCGCCCTCGTAAACTTCGCCGCGGGAATCGCCGCAATCAGCCCCACACCCATGTTGAACGTGCGCATCATCTCTTCTTCGGATACCTGCCCCAGCGTCCGCAAGTGCTCAAAGATCGGCAGCACCGGCCACGAACCCGTCTCGATCTGCGCTCCCGTGTTCTTGGGCAGAATCCGCGGCAAATTCTCCGTAATCCCGCCTCCGGTAATGTGCGCCATGCCGGTCGTCAGCCCCGCTGCCACCAGCTTTTGAATCACGTGCAGATAACTGCGATGTGTCTTCATCAGTGCCGTCCCGGCCTTCTCCTTGATTGCCGTTACGTATTGAGTAGGCTTGTATCCTGCAACCTCAAACAGCAGTTTGCGCGCCAGCGAGTAGCCGTTCGTATGCAGCCCGGTCGACGGCAGCCCAATCAGCACATCGCCGGTCTTGATGCCCGCTCCGGTCACCATCTTGTCGCGGTCAACCGCGCCTACGATGAATCCCGCCAGATCGTACTCGCCATCGCTGTAGAATCCCGGCATCTGTGCCGTCTCGCCGCCAATCAGCGCGCACCCGTTGGCCCTGCAGGCATCGGCCAGCCCCGTTACTACGCTCTCCGTAACCTCCGGATCCAGCCGGCCAGTGGCCAGGTAGTCGAGAAAAAACAGAGGCGTCGCGCCCTGCACAGCAATGTCGTTCACGCAGTGGTTCACCAGGTCCGCGCCCACCGTGCGGTGCTGTCCCAGTTCAAACGCAATCTTCAGCTTCGTTCCCACCCCATCCGCCGAGCTCACCAGGATCGGGTTCTTCCACCGCTGCAAATCCAGTCGGAACAGCGCGCCAAACCCGCCGATCCCGCCCAGCACGTTACGGTTAAAGGTCTTCTGGGCCAGGAACTTGATGCGTTCCTTGGCGCGGTCGCCTCGGCTGATGTCAACGCCGGCGTCTGCATAGGTCACGGGTTTTTGCTTGGGTTCGTCAGGCACAATAAGGACTTTCTGCGTGTGGAGTGTAGGCCGGCGCGGATGCCCGGAAAGGTCGATTCTAGCAGGATTAGTGCGTCACAAAATCCACCGGCCACGAATCCGATCTCACCCTCAGATCAAATACCTGCGCGAAAGAATGGAAAGTCGGCTTGACATCCAACTTCTCCCGCGCTACTCTGATTTGGAAAGTCAGCTTTACATGGCGCCTTCAATCACAAACCGGATCAAGGAATTCCGCACCGACCGCGGATGGACACAGGAGCAGCTTGCCCACGCCGTCGGCGTCTCCCGCCAGAGCATCAACTCCATCGAGCGCAACCGCTACGTCCCCAGCCTCGAGCTCGCCCTCACCTTCGCCCGCATCTTTGCCTGCCCCACCGACCAGATCTTCGACCTGGAGAGCGAATCATGACTCATTCCATCCTTAGCAGAATTCCCATCCTCCGCGCTTTTGTCGATGAACGGTTTCTGGATCACCGCCGCCGCTCCTCCAGCATTGCCGGTATCGCCGCCGCCTGTCTTGCGGTAGTCCTCTTTGAATATCGCTTCTTCTGGAATCACATCTGGAGTTGGGACCTGCTCGGAATCGCTCTCGCCTTCGTCGCCATCAAGATGTCCCTGTTCACCTGGTTCCGCTTCAGAGACTGAAACCCGAAAGGAGAATCCGCCATGTGTCTTGCAAGAAGAAATCTCACACCCAAAGCCCGCCGAATCCTTGCCATCGGCAACCTCTGTCTCGCTGGCGGCCTCTCGATGTCGCTCTTCGACAAACAGCTCGGCCCCCATAACGCAAACCTCTACGACGGCCTCCGCGGATTTTCTATCGGTCTCGCCATCGCTCTCATCTTCCGCGCGTTCCGCCTCTCCCGCAACTGCTCCGCAAACCAACCCTGAATCCGGCTCGTTCAAATCGTCGGAGGCAAAAGCATGATCCTTCACAACCTGCAGAAAGCTCCCGAAAAGATGATCCCGGTCGCCATGACGTTTGTAGTTGTTGGCTTGTCGATCCTCACCATTGGAATCGTCTGGCCTCATTTTTCGCCCTCGCCCCCGATCCCGCACCAGGGAACGGATTGGAACGGCTTCTTTCGCGGCGTGATCTTTGGCATCGCCATCGCCATGGAAGTCGTTGGCGTCGTCCTCGCCGCATCTGCCGCGGCAAAGAAGCGCAACTAGCTATAGAAACCGTTCGCGCTCCTCGGCCGAAGGCACCGGGCAACTCTCCAGCCGCCCCCAGATGCGGTAGCGCCAGCGCGCAACCAGCCGGTATCCCAATTCGCGCACCGCCTGCGGAATCAAGCGAAGCGCCACGCCAACCCAAGGCCACGGCCGCGGCAACTCCCGCAACAGCGCAACCACAGCATCCGACCGCACCAGCACAATCTCAGCCGCACCGCCCGTATCGCGCACAACCAGAATCGTCTCTGGAGTCGCGCCTCCCGCCATCGACCCGCCAACCTCGTGCCGTGCCAGCACTGTCGCTGCGCTCACCGACTCCAGCGCCACAAACCTCAGCCGATCCCGACGGTCGCGGCGCAGCAGCCACCGCACCGACGCATTGCAAAAGCCGCAGTGACCGTCAAACATCACCAGCAACCGCCCGCCGATATCGATTGATTCTTCCACTCGTCCTCTGGCGTTTAGGATGCCCCGCGCACAACTGTTGGTTCGCAAACCCACGAGAACCCGCCAACCAACTGTGTGCCCCATCCTTCTCGCAGCTCCACCGCGAGAAGGGTGGGGATACCAATCCACTCAACTCACCCCGCACCGCCGGGCCAACCCCGCTAACCCGCGCGCTGCGCGGCTAACTTACCAACTCCTTCTATACTGGACCCACGATGAGCTCTCAGACTTCACCCCGCACCCACACTCGTTCCAAGGCCCTCCAGCAGCGCGCCGAGCGCTTCTTCCCCGGTGGCGTCAACTCCCCAGTGCGAGCCTTTCGCGCGGTCGGTGGCGCACCGCCCTTTGTCGAGTCCGCCGCGGGCGCATACCTCACCGACGCCGACGGCAACCGCTACATTGACTACTTCGGCTCCTGGGGCCCCATGATTCTCGGCCACGCCTTCCCGCCCGTGGTCGAAGCCATTCAGCGCGCAGCCAAAAACTCCGCCAGCTTCGGCGCCTCCACTGGCGCTGAGGCCGACCTCGCCGAGCGGATCGTTGCTTGTTATCCAGCGATTGAAAAACTCCGCTTCGTAAGTTCCGGAACTGAAGCCACCATGTCGGCCATTCGCCTTGCCCGCGCCGCCACCGGCCGCAACGTCATCATCAAGTTTGAAGGCTGTTATCACGGCCATGCGGACGGGCTGCTGGTCAAAGCCGGCTCCGGCTTAGCCACCTTCGGCATTCCCGGATCGGCCGGAGTGCCCAATCAGATCGCCCACCTCACCATGGCCCTGCCTTACAACGACATTGCCGAAGTCGAAGCCGCCTTCGACGCCCATCCCGGTGTCATCGCCGCCATCATCATCGAGCCCATCGTCGGCAACGCCGGATGTATTCCCCCCGCTCCGGGCTATCTCGCCGCTCTCCGCGCCCTTACCCTCCGCGAAGGCGCTCTGCTCATCGTCGATGAAGTCATGACCGGCTTCCGTGTTGCTCTTGGCGGTGCCCTTGAGCTCCACAAGATCGACGCCGATCTCGTTACCCTAGGCAAAATCGTCGGTGGTGGTCTCCCCGTCGGCGTCTTCGGAGGCAAGCGCAAATTCATGGATCAGCTCGCCCCGCTCGGTCCCGTCTACCAGGCCGGAACGCTCAGCGGAAACCCACTCGCCATGGCCGCCGGCATCGCGACAGTTAGCTATCTCCAGGAACACGCCGCAGAAGTCTACCCGCTCCTCGAAGCCACGTCCAAAGCAGTCGCCGAAGGCGTAGCCGCCGAAGCCGCGAATGTAGGTGTTCATCTCACCACGAATCGTGTAGGCGCCATGTGGACCTGGTTCTTCACGCCGGATGAAGTTACCAACTACGAAGAAGCCGCAACGTCAGACACGGCCGCCTTCGGCCGCTTCCACAACGCTATGCTCGATCAAGGAATTTGGCTCCCGCCAAGCCAATTCGAAGCCGCCTTCCTGAGCACTGCCCACGGAAAAGAAGAAGTCAACGCCACCATCGCCGCCGCCCGCCAAGCCTTCAAATCCGCTCAACAGTAAGAAGCTCCCGTGCCCCATCCTTTCGCCTTGTTTCTGGCGAAAGGGTGGGACGGCATGAACTCCACCGGATAAGGGTGCCCCAACTTCGCCGCGACTCGATCGCGCTTCGTTCTACCTGATGCTGCCGAAAATGCTATTCGATGGAGCGCTCTTCGCCCAGGTAGCGGTCGGCGACAATGATCTTGCGGGCGAGGCCAAGCTTGCCGAGCCAGGTGATGAGGATGCCGTTGAAGTCCAGTTCGCGCTTGCGCAGGCCGTGGAAGGCGGAGCGCGGATAGCGATGATGGTTGTTGTGGTAGCCGTCACCGAAGGTGAGCGCAGCAAGAAGGGTATTGTTCTTGCTGTTGTTTCTCATGTTGTAGTTCTCGTAGCCGAAGGTGTGGCCGAAGGAGTTGACCGCCCACACGGAGTGCTGGAATAGCATCGTGCGAAGGCAGGCGGCGAATACGCAGCCCCAGGCGTCTGCGGGACCGCCAATGGCGTAGCCAATCAACCAGGGAATGGCGAGCGAGAGCACCGGCCAGATGTAGTGGGTCCGCGCATAGAACCGGATGATGGGGTCGCGTGCGAGGTCACGGCCGTAGATGTTCTGGTCGGTGACTGTGTCGTCGAACATCCACCCGATGTGGGAGTGGAAAAGTCCTCGAAGCGAGTTGGTGTCGTGACAATGGCCATCGACGATGGGACTGTGAGCGTCGCCGCAGTGGTCGGTTTGGGCGTGGTGGCGCCGGTGGTCGGCAACCCAGGTTAAGAGCGAGCTCTGGAAAGACATGGACCCGGCGGCACCGAGAATATAGGCGACCCACGGAGAGGTCTGGAAGCTTTTGTGGGAAAAATAGCGGTGGAAGCCGATACCGGTCCCCATGCCGATAATGAAGTAGCCGAGGATGAAGGTGACGACTTCGACGGCGTGGATGCGATGGGAGTGGAACCAGAAGAGGCAGCCCACGGAACCCGCGAGAGGGACGCCGATCAGGAAGCTATTGTCGATTTTCTTTTTCAGCGCACACCGACCGGCAATAACGCCTCGTGGGGGTGCGACCGCTACGGGCTGCTGCAACCGGGAAGTCGCCACTGCGAACCCTCCATTTCTCGATAGTCGCTCAGATTTTGGACTGCACCCGGATTCCGATTTGATGCGCAAACATGGGCGTATGGTTCGCCGAGATTCCTGAAAATATACAAGTGCGAAGCTTGCCACACTTAGATGATTGGATGCAATGAAAGTTCTGGCGGCTCCTAGGACTTGGATCCATCCAAATTCGAGTTCCCATCGTACTCAAGTTGTCGGGAAGCCTTTCGATGTGACGGGGATGGTGTTGGAGCTTACGCCGTCACTGCCGAGAGTACGATGAAAACTGCCGGGTGGATTTCCTGCATCCGAAGTTTATGTCGAACGGCTTACATCGATTCCCCCGAGGCAGGAGAAAACTATGCGCAGCAAAGCGTTATGGATCGCATTAATCGCCGGTGTCATTGTTCTCTGCGGGGTCGGTGCCAGAGCCCATGCAGCGGGCGGCGATTCTCACCTGCAGGTCGGTGCCGCCGCCCCCAACTTCAGTCTCCCATCGCAGGAAGAGAAGCCGGTCGCATTGTCCGACTACAAGGGGAGGTGGGTGGTGCTCTACTTCTACCCGAAGGACATGACGTCGGGCTGCACTATTGAGGCGCACAACTTTCAGCGAGACCTGCCGAAGTACGATGCTTTGAATGCGGTAATACTTGGGGTGAGCCTGGACACGGTGGAGAGCCACAAAACGTTTTGCTCGAAGGATTCGCTAACTTTCAAGCTGCTCGCAGATCCCGATCACAAGGTTATCGACGCTTATGGAGTTCACATCTCCGGCTTCGGCCCGATCAAGTTCGCCAGCCGTGACACATTCCTGATCTCGCCTGCCGGTAAGGTAGTGAAGGTGTGGACGGGTGTGAACCCGTCAACGCATAGCGACGAAGTACTCGCAGCACTCGCAGCTGAAAAGAAGTAAGCATCCACGCAAAGCCCGGACCATTTGGCCGGGTGCTCCAGGTCTCGCCTTCGAGACCTGGGACACTAAGAATCCCAATTAGGCCTCACTCCAAGCATCCACCCGCACAAACCGATGCGTCTCTTTATACCGGGCAACAAGCATCCCCGCCGCGGCAACCGAAGCCCCTCGATCAACCCCCTGCACCAGGTGCCCACCATCGTGAAGCACAATATTCGCCGCGCGTCCCCGCCTGCCCAGCCGATCGATCTTTGTCGTCAACTGCTCCGCAATCCGATCAGCCGATGGATCGCTCCAATCGGAAGTCATCGCATTCCACGTCACTACGCGCAACCCCAGTGACTTTGCAATCCGAAACACCGCCGGCCGCCGAGCCCCGAATGGCGGCCGAAAATACCGCACCCGCTCCCCGGTGATTTGCTCCACCACATCGCTGGTCCGCGCCAACTCCTCGCGCACTCCACCCGCTGCCGTCACCGCCAGATTCGGATGGCTCCACGAGTGATTCCCGATCAAGTGCCCTTCCGCCGCAACTCGCCGCACCAACTCCGGCTCAGTCTGCGCGCGGCTCCCCAGCATAAAGAACGTAGCTTTCACGTCATGTCTGCCCAGAGCATCCAGCAGCCGCGGCGTCCACTTGGGATTGGGTCCGTCGTCGAAGGTCAGCGCCAGCTCCCCGGCCCGCTTAGGCGCAATCAGCGCCGATCCAAAAATCCCCGACTCCGGCCAAAGCGCTGCATACGCATAGCCGCCCGCCGCCAGCCCCACGGCCCCGGCAGCTCCCATTCCGATATAAATCCCTGTTGCGAGAGGAGAAAGCATCCTGCATATCAGTGTGCGGCGCTGGGCCCCTGAGCAGCAAGCACTTGTCTCCCACCAGCCAACGCCGTCACCACTCAAGTTCGGACACCGCAGTTGCCTCCAGCCCCAATAATCGGCGTATACTGAGCTTGTTCGGGCCGCATCCTGAGTCTTCGGAGTGGCACTGGAGACAACATGAGCCTCACGCAGTTTCCGGCTGGCGCGCATCCCTCGCCGTCCGCCGTTTCCCTTCCCAAAGTCACCATGCCCGCCCTCAGCGAAATGAAGCGCCAGGGCAAGCCTATCTCCGCGCTCACCGCATACGACTACTCCAGCGCCCGCCTCGTTGACGAAGCCGGAATAGATCTCCTCCTCGTCGGCGACTCGCTCGCCATGGTCGTGCTTGGCCACGAAAACACCCTTGCCGTCACCATGGACGAGATGCTCCACCACGCCCGCGCCGTTCGCCGCGCCGTGCATCGCGCCCTCGTTGTCGCCGACATGCCCTTTGGCAGTTACCACGCTACTGTCGCTGATGGCCTCCGCAACGCTATCCGCTTCGTCAAGGAAGCCGGCGCCGAAGCAGTCAAGATCGAAGGCTCGCGCACCGAGCTTGTCCGCGCCCTCACCGATGCTGAAATCCCCGTCATCGGCCATCTCGGGCTCACTCCGCAGAGTCTCCACCGCATGGGCGGCTACCGCGTCCAGGCCCGGACCACTGAGACCGTGCAACAACTCCGGGCAGACGCACGGGCCCTCGCCGATGCCGGTGCCGGCGCTCTCGTCCTTGAAGGTGTTCCCCGCGAAGTCGCCGAAGAGATTACGGCCGAGCTGCCCATTCCCACCATCGGCATTGGCGCCGGTCCCGGCTGCGATGGGCAAATCCTCGTCTTCCACGATCTGCTGAACCTCACCTTCGCGCCTCCTGCCAAATTCGTCCGCCGCTACGGCGACGCAGGCGCCCTCATCCGCTCTGCCATCGATCATTATCGTGAAGACGTAGAGCACCACGCCTTCCCCTCGGACGAAGAGAGCTATCACCTCCCCGACGCGGCACGAAAGTCTCTTGAAGCCGAGCGAGAAGGCGTTGCCCCGATTAGCGCACTCCGCAAAGCGTGATGGAAATCCTTCGCACAGTATCGGAATTGCGCCAGTGGTCCCGCGCACTCAGAAGTCAGGCAGGCAGCATCGTCGGCCTGGTGCCCACCATGGGCGCGCTTCACGCCGGCCACGCATCGTTGATCCGCGCCGCCCATGCCGCGTGCACCCACGTTGCCGTCAGCATCTTCGTTAATCCCACTCAGTTCGGTCCCAACGAGGACTACGCCCGTTATCCCCGCTCCTTCGATGCAGACTGCGCCCTCGCAAAAGCCGAAGGCGCCAGCGTGATCTTTGCTCCCAGCGTCGAAGAGTTGTATCCCGCCGGTGCCACCACATTCGTTGAAGTCGAAGAGCTCGGCAACCGCCTCGACGGTGCATCGCGCCCCGGCCACTTTCGCGGAGTTGCCACCGTCGTCGCCAAGCTGCTCATCGCTACCGAGCCCGATCGAGCCTTCTTCGGCCAGAAAGACGCCGCTCAGGTCGCCGTCATTCGCCGCATGGTTACCGACCTCCGCCTTGCCACCGAAATCGTAGTCTGCCCCATCGTCCGCGATCCCGACGGACTCGCTCTCAGTTCCCGCAACATCTATCTCAGTTCCGCCGAGCGCTCGCAGGCTCTTACGCTCAATCGCACAATCCGTCATGTCAAAGCTCTCGCCGCTGCAGGCAAGCGCGGCTCCGGCATCCTCCACGACGCCGCGCGAAAGATGTTCGCCGAAGCCCCCGAAATTCGTATTGACTACATCGCACTCGTCGACTGGTCCACGCTTCGGCCCGCGGAAATCGCCGTCCCGGGAACCCTCTTTGCCGTTGCCGCCTTGGTCGGCTCCACCCGTCTCATCGACAACACCATCCTCAACTAAACCTGCGCACGAAACCCACCACACAACACCCCGCGCCCCATCCTTACCGCTTTTCCCCGCCGCAAGGGCCGGGAAGCGACAAACCCAAACAAGAATTCTGCCGTTGCAGATTCACCCACAGGGCTGCATTCTTGTACCAATGCCGGAACTCCCCGACATCACCGCCTACATCACAGCGCTTGAGCCGCGCATTCTCGGCCAACCGCTCGAGCGAGTTCGCCTGGCCAGCGTATTTCTTCTCCGCACCGTCGACCCTCCACTCTCCAGCGTTGAAGGCCGCGTCGTCACCGCTCTCCGCCGCATCGGCAAACGCATCGCCATCGGCGTTGATGGTGATTTGTGGTTAGTGCTTCACCTCATGATTGCCGGCCGTCTCCACTGGCGCCCTCCGCAAGCAAAACTAGCCGGCCGCCAGAGCCTCACCGCATTCGACTTCCGCTCCGGCTCCCTCGTCCTCACTGAGGCAGGCAGCAAGCGCCGCGCCTCGCTCCACGTCCTACGCGGGGAAGAGGCCCTCCACGCCATCGATCCCGGCGGCATCGAAATCTTCGCGACGGACCTCGACGGCTTTCGCTCCGCGCTCACTCTTGAGAACCGCACCCTCAAGCGTGCCCTCACTGATCCGCGCCTCATCAGCGGCGTCGGCAACGCCTACTCCGACGAGATTCTCCACGCGGCCCAACTCTCCCCCACCGCGCTCACTCACAAACTCAAGCCTGACGAGTGGGATCGCCTCTTCGCTGCCACGCGTTCCACACTCTCTCATTGGGTCGAGCGGCTTTCATCCGAAGCCAGGGAAAAATTCCCCGAGAAGGTCACTGCTTTTCGTCCCGAGATGGCCGTGCATGGCCGCTTCGACCAACCCTGTCCGCGATGCGGCCAGAAGGTCCAGCGCATTCGTTATGCCGATAACGAAACCAACTACTGCGCTCGCTGTCAGACGGGCGGAAAAGTTCTTGCTGACCGAAGTCTCTCGCGCCTGCTCGGCTCTGACTGGCCGAGGACACTGGAGGAGTTGGAATCCCTCAAACGACGTTGAAGACAGGTGCTCTCCCACGTCCCACATTCGTGTTATCTGCATTCTTTTGTGTTATCTGCTCTGAGCCTGTAGCTCTGCAATTACCTTGACTTTACCTCTCCGCTCCATCAAAGTGGTGGCGCAACTCCTTTTAGCCTGATAAGTGGTTTCACCCTTTCAAAGGGTTTCCAGGCGCTCGGAGCCGGACAATAATTCAACGCGGAGGGTTCGAAATGTATTTTTTTCATGCCAATCTCTTGGCCGTATTGGTTGCGGCCCTGATTCAGTTTGTGCTCGGATGGCTCTGGTACGGTGTGATTTTCGCCAAGTCATGGAAGGCCCTGGTAGGCGTTAAAGAGGGCGCGAAGGCCGAGAACGCAGGCGGTGTTATGGCTTTAATCTTCATTGCCAACTTCATCCTGTCGTTTGCAATCGCGCAAATCATGATATTGACCCCTTCGGCGAATTTCTCAAAGGGAACCTTTGAGGGAGTGGTGTGCGGGCTCGGCTTCGTTATCCCGCCGCTGATCGCACAGCACGTTGCCGAAAAAAGGCCGTTTAAGCTCTTCGGCATCAATGCCCTCTACTGGCTGTTCGCCATGCTGTTCAGCGGCGGCGTGCTGGCCGTCTGGCACTAGAGCGCTCCTCGCAGTTGCTTTGAGCCTGGGTCAGTGTAATCAAAAGGTGTTTTCCTCAACTGGGCCCCTGATCAGCCAGCATCGCTGGGGTGAGGAAGCGCAATTTGTCAACGCCGCAAAATTGGCTTAGGGCAATTGCGGACCTATCTTGAAGCTCGCGTAAGGGCCTGCCTGGAGTTCCAGAGCTGCGACTCTGAAACCTCAAGCAGGCCCTCTCGCTTGTCCCATTACAATTGACTGCATGAATAAAACGGTTATTGCAACCGACGGAGCGCCTGCGGCTATCGGGCCTTATTCGCAGGCCGTGCGTACGGGGAATCTGATTTTTACGGCTGGGCAGATTCCTCTCGACCCGGCGACGCAGCAGGTTGTCGCCAGCGACATCACAGGGCAGACGACCCAGGTGCTGGAGAATTTGAAGGCAGTGCTTGCGGCCGGAGGAAGCGGGCTCGAGCGGGTGGTGAAGGCCACCGTTTTCCTGAAGGATTTCAACGACTTTGCGGCCATGAACGAGGTCTATGCCGCCTACTTTGGCAAGGATGGCGCTCCCCCGGCGCGGACCACGGTCGAAGTTTCCCAACTGCCGCGCAACGTGCTCATCGAGATCGAACTGATCGCCGAGGTCTGAGGGAAGCTTTTCCCGGTTTCGCGCATCAAACCCACGTCAGGCTGGCCCGGTCTCAATTTAGGCGTGCAGGTACGAGGCCGGTTGGCGTAATGTGCTTCCCCTCAGTTGATTGCAGGAGGTTTCCATGCCCGATACGCGCGAAAAAATCCAGCGCACCGAAGTGGAATGGCGTGCGAAGTTGACGCCGGAGCAGTACCGGATTCTGCGCGAGAAAGCCACCGAGCAGCCCTTCACCGGAGCGCTCACGCAGAACCATGAAACCGGCGACTACCACTGCGCCGGATGCGGCACGCTGCTATTCATGAGCGGAGCTAAATTCGATTCCGGCTGCGGATGGCCGAGCTTTATGCTTCCCGCTGATTCCAAGGCGGTTGAGGAGCACGAAGACGTGAGCTTCGGAATGCGGCGGGTAGAAGTAACATGCGCTCGCTGCGGGGGCCATCTGGGGCACGTTTTCCCTGACGGTCCTCGGCCTACGGGGCTCCGCTACTGCATCAATTCGGGTTCACTGACGTTTACGCGGCAGAAGCCGTAAAGCAGGCAGAAGCCCTCGCAGACACAACAAAACCCCGTCCGCACCGGACGGGGTTTTGAGCCGATCCTTGCTTCTCTTAAGCCCTTGACTACGCAGTCTTTACAGCGGCTTGGCCAGCTTTGACAGCGGCGGGGCCGGCCTTGGTGATCTTGCCGCTCTTGATGCAGCTGGCGCAGACGCGGAGGCGCTTCGGGTTGCCGTTGACAAGGGCCTTCACGGCCTGCAGATTCACGTTCCAGCGCCGGCGAGTTACGTTGTGCGCGTGAGAAATGTTGTTACCGAACTGCGGGCCCTTGCCGCAAATATCGCATACCTGTGCCATCGTTCAACTCCAAATCTTTGAATGCTTTACGGAAGCCGGAACACGTCGGGACGCAGTACGCACGACTTCCCCGGAGGCTTGCCGAATCTCCAGTATACAGCGAATGTGTGCGCAACGCCAAGGGCCGGAACCAGTGGGCAGCGAACAGTGAACTGTGAACAGCTTGAATTGCAGATCCCATCCGCCGCGGCGGACGGGACTTGAGGCACCCTCGGATATCGGATCGCGTTAGTATTCGGGGTCGCGAGATGTTCGCTTATATGGTTCCGCGAAGGCACCAAGTGGTCGCTTACATGGTTGCGATTCGGGGGTAAATGTTCGCTTATAAGGTTGCACTTCTTTGAGGGGTTGACCCTTCCTGCCACCCTATTTCGCGATTTGGCTGCTGGAAAGGTGCCGAAAGTAGCCAAAGGGTTGTCGGGGATTACCCGAAAAGTGCGCAAAAGAGGCCTAAATGGGGCTAAAATTGCTTACAATCCTTCGATCCAATACGGCTAATTCCCGACAGCCTTTTCGCCGATTTCGGTCTCGCGCAGGGTTATTCCCTCGACTATCTGTAACCTTCCAAGCGAACGTTAGCGCCTGCGACGCACCACTTAAGCGACCATTTCACCCCGCCCCGCGCCCCGAATCCCAACCAGATTAGGCCTCCCAGTAGCCCGTCTTGGCCGCTGGGGTTACTGACCACTGCTCACTGTTCACTGTCCACTGTCTCCATATGTTTCAATAGAAGAGATGGCAATTCCCCGGAGATCGACGGTGCGCGGAAAGTGGTTGGCAGCGACCCGCAAGGTGCGCGAACTCAGGATGGTAACCAGCGCCCTCGCCACCACTGGGCACCCCGTCCTCGCCCAGATCGTCCCTGCCCGCTTCTGCAATCTGAGCTGTGCCTACTGCAACGAGTACGACAAGGTTTCCGACCCCGTCCCCCTCGACGAGATGTTGAAACGCATCGATCACCTGGGCCGCCTCGGCACCGCAATGATCGGCATCTCCGGCGGCGAACCGCTCACCCATCCACAACTGGACGACATCATCCGCCGCATGCGCCGCACAGGCGCCATTGCCGGAATGATCACCAACGGCTACCTGCTCAACGTCGAGCGCATCGAGCGCCTTAACCGCGCCGGGCTCGATCATATGCAGATCTCCATCGACAACCTCGTCCCCGACGACGTGTCGGTGAAGAGCCTCAAGGTGCTCGACAAAAAGCTTGAAATGCTCGCAGAGCACGCCGAATTCCACGTAAACATCAACTCCGTTGTAGGCGGCGGTTTCCGCGATCCCAACGACGCGCTGGTCATCGGCAAGCGTGCGCTCTCGCTCGGCTTCACATCCACCATCGGCATCATTCACGACGGCGACGGCCAGCTAAAGCCGCTCAAGCCAGACGAAGCCAAGGTTTACGCGGAGATGAGCGGCTGGAAAAAAGTGAACTACTCGCGCTTCGATGACTTCCAGGCGGCAATCGCCGCGGGCAAGCCGAACGACTGGCGCTGCCGCGCCGGCTCGCGCTACCTCTACATCTGCGAAGACGGCCTGGTGCACTACTGCTCGCAGCAGCGCGGCTATCCCGGCGTACCGCTGGCCCAGTACACCACCGCCGACGTAAAACGCGAATTCCTCACCGCGAAAAGCTGCTCCCCAAATTGCACCATCGGCTGCGTCCACAAGATCAGCTACATCGACCACTGGCGCGCCCCGCAAACCAGCACCGTCTCCCCCGGCAGCCAGGGAGCCGAAGTTCTGGTAAACATCCACACCGGCGATTGAATCCGGGCTGTTGACTACGGAAATCGCCCCGTTGCGTATAAATACCCGCAATTAAGCGAAGATAGATACGTATCAGCACCCATCGATATTTCCGCTGTCGAAAAAATAAAAAGAACAGAAAATAGAAATTGCACCAAAAATGGTGCACAACCCAAATCGAGCCACCCAGGCCGCGGCCCCAAATCCGCCACCCTCCCCTCCGCTCCCGTAAAATGGTCTAGCACCGATCTTGAATCCAGGACTCCCCACCCATGACCGCTGAACTGAAATCTTCCTTAGTCACTTCTCTCGAAGGCGCCGCCTCCAAGGCCGGCCTTGTGCTCGTATCCACCACGCAGGGCGCGGACTTCCACGGCAAGCCCACGGCTGTGTTCCAGCTTGGGCTCCCCGGCGCAGCTGCCGGCGCGAACACGCTGAGACTTGAGCTGAGCGAAGCCTTCGACTTCGGCAAGCCCGACCTGTTGCCTACGATTACGACTCATCTCGCTGGCGAGGCAAAGCGACTGCGCAATCCCCGCCCCGAGTGCTATGTAACGCTAGGCGGGCTCCCCATCGCTTTCGGCCAGTTCCAGTGGCCCTTCCACCAATCGACATCGGGCGCCGACACGTATATCGTCCACGGCGAAATGCACCTGGCAGACGGCGGCGCGCTCAACCTTCATGCCAAGCTGGCCGCGGCAGTCACGCTGACCTTTGCCGAGATTGTGCCTGCCATGGAACAGCCCTACGCGGAAACCTTCGTCTACAACGCCGTGCGCAAGACAGTGGACCTGGGCCAGTTGGAATTCTTGAAGTCCGGCAACCGCCAGCCAGTTCCGGTAACCACGCGCTACTACAGCCGCTGGGGCAAGAAATTTGTGTTTAACGACACCGACGACAATCAGCGCCTGAACTACCTGCTCAGCAAGGTCTACTGGCTCTCCGGCGTTCTTGGCGACAGTAAGCCCGTGTGGATCGCCGACCCGAGAGACGCGCAATATCTCAACACGACCGAGCAGGATTTGCTGCGCATGGCCACCGACAAAGCCGGTGCGGGCCTGATGATTCTGGATGGGGAATTCGCCTCGGCCACGCCTGCTCTACTGGAACGCGCTGGGCAGTACCGCGATGCGCTCGATGCCGCCCTGGACTTTACCAAGCCCAAGTTCAACGAGTCGATGAGGTCCGGCCAGGCAAACATGTAGCCCTGCGGCTCAATAGAAATGCTCCGTGCCCCATCCTTGCGGCTTTTCTCCGCCGCAAGGGTGGGAAGCCACGAAATCCTCCAAGCGAAATATCTACAGCGCCCCGCCGCAGCCGGAGCAGAAGTGCGCGTTGGGCGGGTTGGTCTGGTGGCACTGCGGGCAGGCGGCCAGCGTACTTGCCTGCCCCGCTGTTGGCACGTTTTCGGTCACGTTCGCCGGCTGGCCCCAGCCGGGAGTCGGGATACCCAGCGCCGCCGCAATTCCGGCAGCTTGTATGGCATTAAACTCGCGCACTCGCCCAGGCATGAAGAAGCACTCGATGAAGCCGAGAAAACCCGGAATCGCCGTCCAGCAAAAGCAAAGGTAGAGAATACCGAGGCCCGTGCGTCGCAAATAGAAATGGTGAACGCCAAAGCTACCCAGAAAAAGCGCCAGCAAAATGCCAACAACCTCATCGCGGCGTACCGCTTCATACTGCTGATAAAAGATCGCTTGCGGGTTCGGATAGGCGTAGGTGCTCATCTGGGTTTCTCCTTGCTCGTGCCTTTGAAGATACGCAGCCGGGTTGGGCGCGGTTCCCGGCAGCTCGTGTATTGGATTGTGCCATGTCGCCGGGATAATGCCATAGCTTTGCCGCGGAGATAGAATCGAATCCATCATGAGTGCAGAAACTCCTTCAGCAGCAGCCAGCGACACATTTCTCATCGGTGGCGATGTGCCCGTTCACCGTCTGGGTTACGGAACCATGCGCCTGGTTGGCGAAGGTGCGTGGGGCGAACCGGCCGATCCCGCCGAGGCTCGCCGCGTCCTGCGCCGTGCTGTTGAATTGGGCGTGACCCTGATCGACACAGCCGACGCCTACGGCCCGGAGATTGCCGAGCGCCTGATCGGCGAGGCCCTGGCGCCCTACCCGCAGGGCGTCGTGATCGCGACCAAGGGCGGCATTACTCGCCAGGGCCCAGCCAAGACCGAGTACGTGGGCCGCGCCGGCTATCTCATCCAGTGTGTCGAAATGAGCCTGCGGCGTCTCAAGCTTGAGCGCATCGATCTCTACCAATTCCACCGGATCGACCCCCGTACGCCGCTCGAAGAGTCGCTCGGCGCGCTGAAGCGGATGCAGGAGCAGGGCAAGATTCGCCACATCGGCCTCGACGAAGTAACGCCCGCCGAAGTAGAAGCAGCGCGCAAATTTGTCGATGTCGTAACTGTCCAAAATCGATACAGTCTCGGTGACCGACGTCATGAGGAAATGCTGAATTGGTGCCAGCAACAAGGCATCGGCTTCCTGCCCTGGTACCCCAATGCCGGAGGGAAGCTGCTGAAGGCGGATCACCCGGCAGCACATGCGCTTGGCCGGATCGCCGCCCGTCATTCCGCCACAATTGCGCAGCTCTCACTGGCCTGGCTCTTGCAGCGCTCGCCCGTGCTGTTGCCAATTCCAGGCACGTCAAAGGTCGCGCATCTGGAAGAAAACGTTGCGGCAGCGGATCTTAAGCTGAGCGCTGAGGAATGGGCAGAAGTTGAAGCTGCGGCAGCAGGCTAGGTTTGAGCCGGCGGGACGACCGATGTATCGCGCTCCCAGCCTTCGTTCTGCAGGGTCAGGCTCTCAACGAGCACGGCAGCTACATTGGCATCGAGTTGGGAAAGCGCCTGATACTCCGAGGGCCAGCAGCGGAAGACCTTGTAGGCGCGGACCAGTTGCCCGGCTTCGTTATACAGCTCAACGTAAATGTCCTTGCGGAATTCGTTCAGCGAGGACTCGGATCCCGTACCAAACTGCCACACCAGGTTCGCCCAATTCTCGAAGGCCCGGTCGTCAGTGAGGCCGCGTTCCAAAATGATCGGCGCGAACTGAGTGAGCCCCGCCGATTTTCTGCTGGTGCTGAGATCGCCACCTTCGCGGTTTTCGACCACGCCTGTGGTTCGGAGCAGGCCAGACACACGAGTGATGGCCGGAACATATTGCCCGTCCCACTTCACGCGGAAGTTGAAGTTCTTGTAGGGGTCGAAGCGTGTAGGGTTGGTGGGGAATTCTGCCATGCGTGGAAGCATACCGCCAAAAAGCTACAAGAACAACCAATTGCAGATTGTCGCAAGTTACTTTTGGGGTAAATGAGGGTGGCCTGGCGGTTTATCCTTGGCTCGATGCCGAAGAGTCTCTCCGTTGTCCTGATTACGCTGAACGAAGCGGCCAACCTGCCGCGCACGCTGGCTAGTGTGAACTGGGCGCAGGAGATTGTCATCGTAGACTCGGGGTCAACGGATTCAACGCTTGAGATTGCGCGAAGAGCAGGCGCGCGAATTCTCGAGGAGCCGTGGAAGGGCTTTGCCGCGCAAAAAAACTCCGCCATCGCGCATGCAACCTGCGAGTGGGTTTTGTCGCTTGATGCCGACGAGGAAGTGAGCCCCGAGCTGGCGCGGGAGATTCAAGGACTGCTGGCAGGCGAGCCGCCGTTCCCCGCTTACAGGATTCCGCGGCTCAATCATTTTCTGGGCAGGCCCCTGCGCCACGGCGGCTACTGGCCCGACCCCAAGCTGCGGCTTTTCCGCCGCGGTACGGCTCAGTTTGCCGAGCGGCCCGTCCACGAGACGATGGAAGCAACCGGACCGGTTAGCGCGCTGATGAACCCCCTGTTGCACCACTGCTATCCAACGCTCGAAGAATACCTGGAGCACATGAACCGCTATAGTTCGGCTGCGGCTCGGATGCTGGTCGATTCCGGACGTGCTCCACGGACTCTGCCCGCTCTACTCTGGAATGCGCTGGTGAATCCGGCGGCGACTTTCATCTATAACTACATTTTCCGGCTTGGCTTTCTCGACGGGCGCGAAGGGCTGCTCCAGCACCTGAATCACTCCGTTTACATTCACTGGAAGTTCGTGAAGGCTTGGCAGGCAGCGAAGGGCCCGAAGTTATAGCCGGTGATGCCCGTGGCCCGCGACAAAGTTAATCATCCGCAGCAAGAGCAGTATCAGCGCAATCGCTACAATGACTGCGACAAGCAGCCTCTGTCTGCGCGGCTTTGCCTTCTGCGGCCTTGCTTTGCGAGTCATGCGGAGATTTGATGCAAAACGAACCCCATCTTACCCCGAATTCGTTCCATATGCGTAAAGTCGGCGGCGCTTAGCACTTACTTTGAAGATAGTTCTATCGCTCAAACGCGCAAAAGCCTCTCGGGGATGAGAGGCTTCCGCGGGCCCATTGGAAAAGGGGGTCGCGTAGACGGACGTTACCCCCATTGCAACCTCAATGTCAAGGGAATACTGGGGCCGCCGCGAAACGCTTAGAACGGTGGCCCATTTCCCAAAACTGTGTCTCCTGAGAGCTATTGCTGATTGCATTCGGAACTGAGCGCTGCCCTAAGCAGTAACCGTCCGCGTCGGCTTCGATCCCCAAATGCCGTAATAGGCGATGTAGAGATAGCAGATGACCGGAATAATAAAGGCGTGCTGAATGCCCACCTTGTCGGCCAAGGCACCGAACAAATAAGGGATCACCGCTCCGCCCACAACCGCCGTCATTATCAGCCCCGAGCCCTTGCTCGTCATCGGTCCCAGGCCTGCGATGCCGAGCGTGAAGATGTTCGGAAACATGATCGAGTTCAGGAATCCGCAGAATACGAGTGCCCCAATGGCCACGTTGCCTGATGTGCACATGGAGATGGCGATCATGGCTGCTGCGGCAAAGCCGAAGATGCTGACCAGCTTGCCCGATTTGACTTTGGTCAGAATCCAGGAGCCGAGCAGACGGCCCACCAACGCGCCAAACCAGTAGAGCGAAACCAGGAAGGATGCGGTCTTGAGCGAACTCATTCCCTGGGTCTTGAAGTAGTTCACCGCGATGGACGCGAGTCCCACTTCCACCCCCACATAAAAGAAGATGCCGAGCGCCGCCAGAACCGTGTGTTTGTAGCCCCAGATGCTCCTGCTCAGCACCGGATCGCCCTCTTTGGCTGGGCGGAAAGACTGGGTTTCGGCGACTGGCGGCAGGTGCGAAAACGCCACTGCGAGACCCAGGACGAGCAACGCCGCGGCGATAGCGATATAAGGTCCGCGAACTGTGTCGGCAATGCTGGCCTTGCTGGCGACCTTGTCGGAATCGGTGAGAATGAATGCGCCTGCCACCAACGGAGCCAGGCTGCCGCCGAGCGAGTTGAGGGCCTGCGCCAGCGTCAGGCGGATAGGCGCGCTATGCTCAGGTCCCAGAATCGACACATATGGGTTCGCCGAGGTCTGCAGAGCGGTAATACCTGCTCCCACCACGAATACCGCAGTGAGGAACAGCGGAAAGCTGACCATCTTTGCGGCCGGGACAAACAGCAGGCAGCCTGCGACCTGAATAAACAAGGACACCACCATGGTGCGCTTGTAACCGATTATTTCGATCAGCTTCGAGGTCGGCGAGGAGAACACAAAGTAGGCCAGGAAAAACGCCGACTCGGCCAGCATTGCCAGTCCATAAGGCAGATCGAAGATCGATCGCAGGTGGGGCACTAGCGCCATGTTCAGGTTGGTGATGAACCCGAAAACGAAAAACAGCGCGGTAACGGTGATGAACGGAATCAGATAGCCAGACGACGTGAGCGCCGCCGATGGTTTGGATTGTGCTGACATAGAAAGTGAATCCCCGCTTCCTCAATTCAGTTTGCCGATGAGCCCGAGTCCAGCCTTGGCACTGCACACAACACTATACGGCTGGCCGTGCAGGTGGAAAGCGATGCCCGCCCGGCACCGGCCGGGGTGCTACCGGAAGAGCGGCAATTTCCGCTATCCTCACAAGAAGGGCAAGGAGAGACGCATGGCCATAGCAACAATGAGCGCCGCCAAACTCAAAAAGGTTCTGGCTGCCCTGGAGGGCAACTGGTACGCCGAAGTGGAGGCCTACCACACCTATCAGACGCTGGCCGACCGCGACACTGACCCGGTGCGGGCGCAAGTGCTGCGGCACCTGGCCAGCGCCGAGTGGGAGCACGCAGAGCTGTGGCACGGCCGCATTATCGAGTTAGGTGGCCCGGAGCCTGTCTACAAAGGCAGCCTAGGCGGCGAGGCCAACTCGCTGGCGAATCGCGCCGGTGGCGTCCGCATGGCCCTGCGCCGGCTTGAAATCGAGGAGAGCCGGCATATCGCCAACTACGGTGAGCAGTTGAAGGCACTCGGCGACGAAGGTTCCAACGCCATCCTCGACCACGTGATCGAAGACGAAAAGGAGCACTACCGCGAGCTTGGGTCGCTGCTTCGGGGCCACTACACAGCCCCCGCCGGCGCGCCCAGGATCGAGGCCAAGGCGGTTCTGGAAGAGATGCTGGCCAAACGCAACCAGGGGCGTAAGCAGCCTGGAGCGTGGATTGGCGACGCCATTTACGGCGTCAACGACGGCCTCGGCGCCATCTTCGGCATCGTCTCAGGAGTCTCCGGCGCTACCGCCGGCGACAGCAAATATGTGCTGCTGGCTGGGCTCTCCGGCCTCATCGCATCGGCGCTTTCCATGGGTTCGGGCGCCTATCTCGCCGCCAAAAGCGAGCGCGAAATCTACCACGCCGAGTTGGCCCGGGAAAGGGAAGCCATTGAGATGAACGGCCCCGAGGCCCGTGAGCTGCTCTCGCTTTATTACCAGGTGAAGGGTCTGCCCGAGGTCGATGCCCTGAATATGGTGAGTCACATTGCCAACGACCCAGACCAGTTGCTCCGCGCATTGGCCAGCGAGCGGCTTGGCTCCTCTGAAGAGTCGCTCTCCAACCCCCTTGTTTCGGCCAGCTCCGGAGCGCTTTCAACAGCCGTCGGCGCAGCCATCCCAATCATTCCCTTCTTCTTCCTGCAGGGTATCGAGGCGGTAATCGCCGCTGCGGTGGTTTCTCTGGCCGCGCATTTTGCAGTCGGCGCCGCCAAATCGCTCATCACGGTGCGCTCGTGGTGGTCGTCTGGCCTCGAGATGACGGTGGTCGGCGCGGTGGAAGGCGCTGTGACTTACGGGATCGGAATCCTGCTGGGCAAGGGCGGCATGTAGTGGGCGGTTTGATCCCACTGGGCGACGCATCGCGCCGCCCGCGCGGATTTGCCGTCGTCACCACACTCATCATTGTGGTCAACGCGTACGTCTTTCTTCAGGAACTTTCTGGGGGTGACCACTTTGTGCGCACCTGGTCCGCAATCCCCATTCGCATCACCCACGGTCATCACACGATCACTCTCATCAGCTCAATGTTCATGCACGCCAGTTGGATGCACATCATAGGCAACATGGTCTTTCTGTGGGCATTTGGCCCCGCAATTGAGGACGCGATGGGGCATGTGCGTTTTCTCTTCTTCTACCTCGCCGGCGGAGTGACAGCCATGTTGGCGCAGGTCCTCACCGACCCGTCTTCTACAATCCCCTGCCTCGGCGCCAGCGGAGCCATCGCCGCAGTGATGGGCGCATTCATCGTTACGTTTCCACACGACCGCATCCGAGCCCTGATCTTTTTTCTCATTTTCTTCCGCGTCACCTACGTCCGGGCGGTTTTTCTCATCGGCTTCTGGTTCCTCATGCAGGTTCTCAACTTCGGCGTCGTCGCCGACGTGCGCACAGGCGGGGTCGCCTACATAGCCCACATCGCCGGATTTATCTTCGGCGCAGTCACCGCTCGTGTCTTTGATAACCCGCGTCGCTTAGCGTTCCAGAGCGGTCCGTATCAATAGTCCATTTCGCTGCAGGGCAGGATGATGATGCGGCGGAGGTCGCTCGGCTCCCACTTCTCGGACAGCGCAGTAGAAGGTGATGCCACTTATTGGATTGGTATTTTGTTAAGGAAGGGTGGGATGTAAGCCACGCCGATATCGCTAACCGCATTGGGCAGTTGGCACTTATTGAAGACGCACGGTGACCCAACGGGCGTACACTAATCGGGACGGGAGAGGAGACTGCGTGAGCAAGCCACAAGGCTATAGGCAATGCGCTGCTGAAGCGATATTTTGCCTGCTTGTGCTGTGCCTGCCGTACTATCAATCTCTCTTGTTTGCAGGACTTGGACGGACTATCTTTCTCCTCTTACTGACCTGCTTACTAATGTTTTTGGTCGTACGCTCGACGGATTTCTGCCAGGCCATTGCGGCATGCCTTACGCCGTTCCCGTCCTCATGGCTCGCTCCAGTTCGTTACCAAGGACTCCGGGCGATCTCTTTAACTTCCTTGCTTGTGCCCAGCGCACCTAGTCTCTCTCCGCTGTTTCAGCGCCCCCCACCCATCAGTTCTTAATTCTCCCTGTTGACCTCAAGAACATGGAACCGCCATCGCGGTTCTGCTCTTCCTTGTCTTCGAACAGTTTCCCTATCTTGCGCAGGGGAAAGAGGGTGGATTAGTGAACGTTTCTTCAGCTCCGGCGAAAGCCGATGCGGTACTAGCCGAATACAGGTCAAGGGTGCAGAGTCTGCAGGGTAAGATAACTGTTCTGCGAATGCGCAAACACTGGGCCTTGGTAGCAACTCTCACATTTGCTGTTCTGTGGGCAGCTCTGCTCATTGCGGCATTGAATGGGACAACACTGCATTTTGCAGCTCTAGTGATTCCTACGTTCGGGGTGATTTTGGGACTCCAAACATTCCTGCGGTCCCGCGCAAAATCAATTGCCCTGGCACACAAGTCGAGCTTTTATGAGCGGGGCATTGACCGCCTGGAAGACAACTGGCGTGGCAAAGGGAGCACCGGAATGGACTTTGCGCGCGACCATCATCTCTACCAATATGACCTGGACATACTGGGAGAAGGCTCCCTATTTGAGTTGATCTCAACGACCCGATCCGAGGTTGGCGCTGAGCGTCTTGCCTCTTTCCTGCTTGACCCGCCTGCGCTCGAAGAGGCCAGGGCTCGACAGGAAGCGGTGAAAGCGTTGCGCGACGCCACAAGCCTGCGTGAAGAGGTTGCGGTGCTCGGAAGATACCAGTTCCAAAACTGCCGCGGGGAGTATTTTCGCGAGTGGCTCAACCTGCCCATTCTGAAAGTTCACCGCATTGTTCCCATCTTTCTGCTCTTCTCGGGCACTGCCACTCTGGCGTTGGGCCTGCTCGGCTACGCCGGCATATTTCATTGGATTCAAATTGCGCCTTTGCTCATCCCGTTGCTCGCCGCACAGGCAGGGATCTGTCTGGCGCTGGTTCGCCGGATTCGTGTCCACATCAAGACGCTCCTCGCGATTGGCGGCGGTGTGGTGGTGCTGCGGCAAGGGGTTGGGCTCATCGAGCGCCAATGCTTTCAGTCCGCAAAGTTGCGTAATCTCGTCGAGCGACTTCGCTTGCGGAAGGCCGCAGCTAGGTTGCGCAAGCTTGAACGTCTTCTTGTTGCAGTAAAGCGGAGAGAAGATATTACCCTTTACGGGTTTTCATTGTGGCTGGCGGCTGGAACACAGTTGGTTTTGGCCGTGGAGAGATGGAGGGCAGTGCACCAGAAGGATCTCGAGGATTGGCTGGATACATGGGCCGAATTTGAGGCATTAAATGCGCTGGCTTGTTATTCGTGGGAACACCCTGACCATACGTTTCCAGAACTGTTGGACGGCAGCGCACGGTTTGAAGCGACAAATTTATGCCATCCCCTTCTTCCTCGTGATTGTTGCGTCGGCAATGACGTATCGCTCAACAGCGCGACCGCATTTTATGTGATCAGCGGCTCAAACATGGCGGGAAAGAGCACGTTACTGCGCGCAATTGGATTGAACGCGGTTCTGGCTTCGGCGGGCGCGCCGGTTTGTGCAATTGGCGCCCGCATGACTGTGTTCCATGTATGTGCTTCTATCTCCATTAAAGATTCGCTCTCAGAGGGGAAGTCAAAGTTTCTGGCGGAGGTCGAGCGTTTGCGGGAGTCGATTGGTTTTGCCGGAACGGGCAGGCCAGTTCTGTTTCTCGTCGATGAAGTTCTGAGTGGAACGAATTCCAGAGACCGCAAAATCGCCGCTGAAGCCTTGATTAGGGCGTTGGTCGCGGGCAGCGCTGTGGGCGCGCTTTCAACCCATGATCTTGCCTTGACCGAGATTGGAGAGAATCCGGAACTGCGCGGCGTCAATATGCACATGCAGAGCGAGAATCCCGAGGAACCTCTGGCATTCGATTATCGCTTAAAGCCCGGAATATCACAGCAGACAAACGCACTTGCAATTGTGCGGATGATGGGCATATCGGTTTAGGTTGCGCTCTATGCGGGAAAGATTCAGCCGGGAGCTCCCAGGGCGCGGCGACAGGTCTTCGTCCCTGGCGTGAGGATTCGATTCTCAGACCTGGGAATCGAAGAACATGCTAAACTCATGCCCCACGCCCGGTCCGCGCATCCGCAAGATACCCGAGCCATTCGTCCATCCCCGCGCCGGTTTTGGCTGAAGTTTCGAAGATCCGAATCCCCGGGCGAATCTCGTTGATGTTCTTTAGCGCGAGATCACGGTCGAAGCCGCACGGCTCCGCAATATCCATCTTGGTAATTACGGCGGCATCGGCTGAGTTGAAGAGCGTGGGATACTTCAGCGGCTTGTCTTCGCCTTCAGTCACGCTTAGCAGTGCCACGCGGATCTTCTCGCCCAGGTCGTAGCTCGACGGGCAAACCAGATTGCCCACATTCTCAATGAACAGGTATTCCAGGCCCTCCAGCGACACGCCCTCCCAGCCTGCGAGGTGCTTATCGATCATCTCCGCATCAAGATGGCAGATGCCGTGGGTATTGATCTGGCGGACCGGGGCGCCGCTGGCGGCAAGACGGCGCGCGTCATTGTCGGTTTCAAGATCGCCCACCAGAGCCGCCACCTTCGCTCCCCGCGCTCGAAGTTCGCGCAGCGTGAACTCCAGAAATGCTGTCTTGCCTGTCCCGGGACTTGAAACCAGGTTGAGCACCAGTACGCCTGCAGCGCCGTAGCGCCCGCGCAGCCCCGCAGCCAGTTCGTCGTTCTTCTTCAGGATTCCCCGCCGCAGTTCCACAATTCTGGTCGTCATAGTACCTCCACCCCGGTCGTCATACCGCTTCTTCCACTTCGTCTATCTCTATGGAATCGATCTCCATCTCGCGCCCCTGGCGAAGGTCGCTGCAAGGCTCGCCGCAATGAGGGCAGCGGAAGCTCTGAAGGCTCTCCAACTCGCCATCCTGGCCGCACGCTTCGCAATGCGTAACAACCGGCAGGATCTTGACGACGAGTTTCGCCCCTTCCAGCGGGGTTCCTTCCGTCGTGATTCCCCAGCAGAACTGCAGCGAGTCCTCAATAACTGAAGCCAGAGCACCCACTCTCAGCCGCACTTCCTTGACTCGCGCGCCGGGGTAGGCGGCCGCCGACTCGGTTACTGCGTCCACAATGCTCGCCGCAACTGAAAGTTCATGCATGAAATGTCGATTTTACGCCCACGGTACAGTGACGCTCCAGGCTCCGTGGACGGGATGTGCGTTAAAGCCTGCACAAAAGCACCTTTGAGCGCATTTGGCCGTCCTGAATGGGCGCAGCATTTACAATCGAAAGGTGGAGTCAGAAGCATCTTCGCAAATCATTCTCGCCGAAAATCTAACCAAGGTTTATATGGCGGGCCGCATCCAGGTGACCGCCGTTCGGGGGGTTTCGCTCTCGGTAACGAAGGGCGAATTTGTGGCTATTGTTGGCCCTTCGGGTTCGGGTAAGTCAACGCTTTTTTACCTGCTGGGCGGCCTGACACGGGCTACCGAGGGGCGGGTGGTCATCGACGGCGTCGACTTTGCCACCCTTGACGACGGCGCACGGACCAATTTGCGCAAACACCGCATCGGCTTCGTATTTCAGAAATTTAACCTGCTGCCAACGCTCTCGGCTCTGGGGAACATCGAGATTGCCTATGCCATCAGTGGGCGTACTGAGCCGCTGGACCTTAAATACCTCGACTACCTGAGCGAGATGCTTTCGATCCAGGGGCGCCTCAAGCACAGGCCTTCGGAGTTGAGCGGCGGCGAGCAGCAGCGTGTAGCGATTGCGCGGGCGCTGGTGACGCGGCCGGCAATCGTTCTGGCCGACGAGCCCACCGGCAATCTGGACACCAAGAACTCCGATGCGGTGCTGCAAATGCTGCTGCGCTCGAATCGCGAGCTGGGCCAGACCACGTTGATGATCACCCACAACCCCGAGGCAGCGTCGGTTGCCAGCCGAATCCTATATATGCTCGACGGTCAAATTGTCCGCGAGGAGAGGGGTTCGCGTTCGGGCGACGACCTGCCGGTTTGAGCCGCACCGATGCCAGGCTGAGCTGCGGCATGGAGACAGCAAATGCAATATCGAGCGCGGTTTGACCCAATTTCGGCGGCCCGGTATACTCGTAGTTGCATCAAGCGGGAGTAGCTCAGTGGTAGAGCATCGCCTTGCCAAGGCGAGGGTCGCGAGTTCAAATCTCGTCTCCCGCTCCATTCCGCCCTCCGGCGCCTGCCGGTTTGGCTAGGACGGTTTGGACAGAATCAAATAAAAGGCAGCCCTGCCAAGGCGCGGTACCCAAGTGGTAAGGGAGAGGTCTGCAAAACCTTTATGCGCCGGTTCGATCCCGGCCCGCGCCTCCAAACTTTCTGGTCGTTCCCATCTGAGCTCAATGGTTTAGGAGAGATCATCGGATCGCTCTCGATCGTTAGCGATGGGCTGAAATCGGCCTCAATTGGCGCCGATGTCGGACTTTAATCGGACCGTGATCAATTGACTCTGGTTTCTGCAGGTCCGAGCATCTGGGTTTCAGTGGCCAACTGGACCTCCTCAAATCTCCGCATTGCTTGCTGCTTATGGTCGGCCGTCGGGTGAACGTACTTCTCCACAATGCGGATCGAATTGTGTCCGAGGATTGCCGCCAGCGTGGCAAGATCAATGCCCGCCTGGGCCATCTGGGTGGCGAATGTGTGCCTGAAGTCGTAGAGCACAAAATGGAGTGCGGGTCGGCTCTTTGTGGCCGCACAGGCCGAATCGTGGGCGCCGTTCAAGCGCAGTATATGCTTTCCGGATTTTCGATCTGAAGGGAAAATCCATTCGGACGGGTTTTTGCACCGAGCCGCCAATATGCTTCGACTCTCGCCCGTGAGGTCAAGGGTCCGCCGAGCCGCCTTCGATTTACCCGATCGGATATAAAGCTGACCCCGGTCAAGGTCTACGTCGGCTTTGCGGAGAGATATGACCTCGTCAGGCCTCATCCCTTGGTTACGAATCAGCCGGGAGAGATCAAAGAGATTTCTATTCTTTGCTGCTCTCTTGAAGTACTCCTTCTCCTCAGTCGGTGTAATCACATGAATCCGGATGGCATCGGCATCGGACGGGATATTTACATTGCGGACGGGGTTCTCTCGCGTCCACCTTTGCTTGATCCCGTACTTGAAGAAAGTGGAAAGTGCATGGAGGTCGTGGCGTATGGTGAGTGTCGCGCTCCGCAAAAAGAGCGGCCATCCTGGCATTGTAGGCCGCCAGCTTCTGTTCGGCTGCGGTCTCGGCCTGTTCGGTGTTGTCCTGTTCGGGCATCGTGACGCCTCTACATGTATCTACATCGGTCGAGTCCGTTTGGGGACAATTGCTGTTCAATGAACCTGAAGTGAGTCAAGATTTGGCAGCAAGGGAGCTATTTCGGTGGAGGCGCAGGTTAATGTCTCTCAGGGAAAGCACCTCCGCATTGAATTTCTCACCGGCCCACTCGCGCATGTGTTGGAAATCTTCGTGATTTGGGTCTGTGAGGATGTCAAGGAGATCGGCATAACCACCGGTACCGCCACAGTCTTCCGGCGGGCAACTCCGGGCTCCGTCCAATACGCGGGGGTATTCAATATCCAATCGGGCAGGCTCGATTTCTTCGAGCATGACGGCGTGCTGCCAGTAATCACCGAAATCGTAGACGTAGTGAATCTGTGCCCCTGGGGTAGACAGGACTTCGGAAAGACGAACCTTTCCCTCTGCAATGACGTCACCCGGCTCATCATATGTCGGGTCGGCAACCCCGTACCTATGCCTGCCTACCAGGAATTCGTGCAAATGGGAATTCTCCCACCCCATGGCGATCTGGAGAATCCGGTGGAGCTGTCTGAGCGTGGTCTGGCTGGAGAGTTCGATGCGCCTCCAGATGGGAGGCTTGATATCGAGCAGAGAGACATGGATGCGATAGATATTCACGGGAGTCCTCTGAGGTTCAAGCAGCCGATTCGGGCCTGTGATCGAGGGTAATTGGATCGAAGCGGAAGCTGTAGGTCATCCCGCTCGTTCCTCTGCTTCGTCGGAATTGCCGAAGACCTCTTCTCGGATGATCCTCTCGGTCGCCTCATTCAAGTATTCGTCGAGAGCCTTCTTGATCTGGAGAAATTCAGGCCAGAGAGTGTTGTCGATGAATGACCTTGGCGCCCGCAGGGTAACCGTCGAGTAGCGTTGGCGCGGGTACCGGTATGGTTTCAGTCCGTAGCGGCGGCACAGCGCGGTGAACAGGCGTCTGTTCCAACGATCAACGAGCTTGAATTGCGTTTCTACAAGTTGTTCAATTTGTTCTGCTGCGGCAAGGGCTTTCCGCACCCTGTCGATCGCTGCAGCCGCCGCGTCTCGTTCCCCAATAGTGGTGGCGCCTTCGAACAGCGCAGATATCTTGCGCAACTTCTGGCGGAGTTCCTGTTCAGTAGTCATTGAAGTTGGTCATCTCCATGAAGGCGGGACTAGTGAGGCTGGCAGAAGTTAAATTCTACTGTCAATGCCCGCCTACCATGGTCACACCGTAAATATCAAATCCCAGATCAACCATCCAAGCACATCTGGAATCGACGCACCATGAAGAGATTGAACATCCATGTCTCTGTTCCTGCAGAGTGGCGGCTTCAAGGTGACGACGGAGCTTCCGCAGCATCTGCGTTCTCAACGTGAAGCAATCGAAGCAGGGGCCCGCTGTAGACTGAGGGTACCGATGAAAGCAAGCGAATCTAGAAACATTGCGATCCTTGCTGAAAAGCCCTCAGTGGCGCAAGACATTGCCCGCGTGCTCGGAGCCAACACTCGGGGCAAAGGCTATCTCCAGGGTAGCGGCTATGTTGTTACCTGGGCGATTGGACATCTGGTTTCCCTGCCTCAACCTCATGAGATCAACCCGGCATGGCGCCAGTGGCACTTCGAACAACTGCCGATCCTGCCCGGGCAATGGCCACTGGTTGTCTACGAGAAAACCAAAGACCAGTTCGAAGTTGTGCGAAAGATACTGACGTCCGCACGCGTGTCGCAGATCGTCTGTGCGACCGACGCTGGGCGGGAGGGAGAACTGATCTTTCGCTACATCTACGAGGCGACCGGGTGCAAAAAGCCCTTCAGCCGACTCTGGATTTCCTCATTGACCCCGGACGCAATCCGCAACGGTTTCGACAAACTTCGTCCAGGTAGCGAATATGATCGACTGGCCGACGCTGCCAGTGGCCGGAGCAGAGCTGATTGGCTTGTCGGCATGAATCTGTCGCGTGCCTATTCAATTGTCTACAATGAGGAGCTTTCGGTTGGGCGTGTGCAGACGCCGACCCTGGCCATGATCGTTGACCGGGAATTGGCTCTCCGTAGTTTCGTCCCCGAAGACTACATCGAGGTTGTTGCCACATTTCAAGGACAGGAAAATCTAGACAAGGAAGGCTATCAAGGAACCTGGTTCCGTTCCCAAGCGAAGGCGGGCAACGACAAAGACTTCCAGGCAAAGGCATCCCGATTGCCTGCCGATGGCGAGGAAGCCAACCGCATCGTGCTGCGAGGTCGAACAGGGAAAGCGGTCATCGAGTCGCTCTCTTCCGAGGCGAAGCGGATGCTGCCGCCTCTGCTTTACGACCTTACGGAACTTCAGCGCCATGCCAATCGTCTGTTCGGCTTTAGCGCCCAACAGACCCTTGACCTCGCCCAGGCTCTCTATGAGCGGCACAAACTGATCAGCTATCCAAGGACGGATAGCCGTCACCTGTCCGTTGATGTTGCCACTACGGTTCCAGGGATTGTGGCTGGAGTGTCGTCGAGCTATAAGCAGCAACTGGCTCTCGGCACGGGAGAGCGGCCTTTGGGAAAGAGATACGTGGACGACAGCAGGGTGAGCGACCACCACGCCATTATCCCCACAACAGTCTCTCCTGAGAAGGCCCACCTGGCGGAGGACGAACGCAAGATTTACGGTCTGATCTGTCGGCGCTTTCTCATGATGTGGCATGACGATTACATCCAAGCGGTGACGACCGTAATTACGACGATCACGAATGGAGAGATTGTGGACCGCTATCGAACCACCGGAACCGTCGTGCAACAGATGGGGTGGCAGGTCCTCGATATCGGATCGGAAGGGCGACGGCGAGACACGCGAGGCGGCAGTGAGCTAGAAACTCCAGAGCAGGTCCTTCCCGTAAAACTTGCGAAGGGACAGCTTCAGGATGTTGCCGATATTGAGGCCCGGAAGAAAAAGACACGGCCCCCGAAACGATTCACCGAGGGCACACTGCTGACTGCGATGCAGACGGCAGGCCAAACCTTAGACGAGAGAGAACTGTCCGAAGCGATGAAGGAGACCGGACTGGGTACGCCTGCCACACGGGCAGCAACGATCGAGGTGTTGCTGAAGCGGGGATTCATCGTCCGCGAGGGGAAGAACCTCGAAGCAACGGATAAGGGTATCCATCTCATTGAGGTGGTTCATCCTGAAGTCAAGAGTCCCGCGATGACCGGCCAGTGGGAAGCATTTCTCAAGAAGATTCAGAATGGCAAGTCCGGGCTTGAGCCATTCCTGGACGGCATCAGTCAATATGTGCGATCAGTGGTCACTAAGGTTGGCCAGGCTTCGCCGGTGCAACGAGCAACGATCCCCGCCCCCGTCAAGACTTCAACTTCTTCTGATCTCCCGACCCTCAAGGATTTCTCGAGCTTCACGACTCTGCCCGAGCTTCTGAAGAGTGCGTTCGGCTTTCCCGCGTTCCGGCCGAATCAGGAAGCCGTCTGCCAGGCCGTTACAGCGGGAAAAGACGCACTCCTCGTCATGCCGACAGGGTCAGGCAAGTCCCTCTGCTACCAACTCCCAGGGTTGGCGCGTGGTGGAACGACTCTTGTGGTGAGTCCACTCATAGCTCTGATGGACGATCAGGTTCACAAGCTCAAGGAGCGAGGCTTCGCGGTTGAGTGCATCCATTCCGGTCGCGATCGCGAGACATCCCGCCGCGTCTGTTCTGAATACTTGGGTGGCAGGTTGCAGTTCCTCTTTATTGCGCCAGAACGACTTCGGGTGGCTGGCTTTCCCGAAATGTTGGCCAAGCGCAAACCGTCGCTGATCGCGATCGACGAGGCCCACTGCATATCGCAATGGGGCCACGATTTCCGCCCAGACTATCGAATGCTTGGTCAATACCTGCCAAGTCTTCGCCCGGCTCCGGTGTTGGCGCTCACGGCCACGGCGACGCCTCTGGTCCAGAACGACATCGCCGCCCAGCTCGGTTTGAATGAGCCAACCCACTTCATTCACGGTTTCCGACGCGAGAATATTGGGATCGAGATTGTGGAGGCATTACCTTCACAGCGGCCCTCGCTCGCTCGCCAGATTCTGATCGAAACAAAGCACCGGCCAGCCATCGTGTACGCACCGACTCGCAAACAGGCGGACAGTCTGGCGAAGGAATGGGCAGGCGAGTTCAGGGTGGCCAGCTACCATGCCGGACTGGATTCCGAGAGGCGGAGTCGGGTCCAGGAAGAGTTCATGACAGGAAAGCTGGATGTCATGGTTGCAACGACTGCCTTCGGGATGGGTATCGACAAGGCGGATGTTCGCACCGTGATTCACACCGCGCTGCCGGGCAGTCTTGAGGGGTACTACCAAGAGATAGGCCGAGCCGGACGAGATGGAAATCCGAGCCGCGCAATCCTGATGCATTCGTATGGCGACAGGCATACTCACGACTTCTTCTTCAACCGAGACTATCCGGATGTTTCGCTCTTGGATCGAGTGTTTGCAAGTCTTCATGCAGAACCCCAGCCCAAGGAAGAGCTTCGAAAGGCACTGGCCATCGAGCCGGAACTATTCGACAAGATTATCGAAAAGCTCTGGATTCATAAGGGCGCAGTGCTGGATTTTACGGAAAATGTTAGCCGGGGCGAGGGGTTATGGAGAGAGTCCTACAAACAGCAAGGCGAGCAAAAGCGGGCGCAGATTGACCAGATGATTCGCTTTGCAGAGAGCAATCAATGCCGCATGATGTCCCTGGTTCGTCACTTTGGCGATAGGTCGGACAGCGCTACCGGGTGTGGTACGTGCGATTTCTGTGCCCCGGCCAAGTGCGTTGCACAGAGATTCCGGACCGCAACGGAAGCGGAGCGAGCAGCGCTCTATCGAGTATTGATTGCAATGCAGTCGATGCGTACCAGATCGACAGGCAAGCTGTACTCAGAGCTTTATCCGGAAAAGGAAATCAGCCGGGACAACTTCGAGGAAATATTAGGGGCCATGGCCCGGGCAGAACTCTTGAGCTTTGCCGATGCCGTTTTCGAAAAAGATGGCAAACAGATTCCCTACCGCACCGTCGGCCTTACTGCGTCCGGACGAGCGACCAATCAGGCCACACCAGTGCTCTTTGTCATGAAAGATGCCGGACGCCCGGCATCAAGGCGCAAGCTTACGAAGAGGCCCAGCAAGTCGAAGGGGTCTCCGGCAGCCACCGCTAGAACGCGATCTGTGAAAACAGGAGTGGTAGTGTCCGCGTCCGGGGCAGAACAACAGACTCGGGTTGAGCAGGCATTGCGTGTATGGCGATTGGGTGAGGCCAAGCGTAGGAAGGTTCCGGCATTCAGGATTTTCAGCGACCGGGCGCTGCAAAGTATCGCGGTTTCCTCTCCAAAGAATGAAGCGGAGTTACTGGCTGTGCCGGGCATCGGGACCGGGATTGTTAAGAAATATGGAGCGCATATTTTTCGCCTGATTGCGGGCTCTCGATGACATCGCCTTTGGCCGTGCTTCCTGTGATGGCTGTTCGAGTCGTCCAAAAACTCATCTTGAGTAATTGGGCCCTTTCACTGTCTCCTGGTGAACCGGATGCCCAAATTTATGCTGGTTCAGAAGGGCACCAGAACATGGGCTGGTGAGCTCTTCATTTTCAAACACAGCTTTTGTGGAATTGAGTTGGTCCGCAAACTACAGTCAATTGACGCCGCTCACCAAAAAGCAAACCAAGGCCGTGGAAAAGACGTTACCACCGCCTCTACGGCTACTGGATGATTTATCAATCCGGACACTTCACTTGCTTGGAAAACCGGACATTTTCACTTGCTAAGGACACTGCCGGGTGGCCGGTGACACGGGCGTCATACTAACGAAATATGATTATGGTTATGAACGATGAAGCTGGATTCCAGCACGTGTGCCAGATTTGACGTGGCCGGTTCAGTCATTCGGTATCAGGAGATAGCAGAGTTGCAGAATTGCCGATGCATGCATCCCCTTCTCGCCATCGCTTGGGCCTTCGCTTTAAGCGTCACTATCGCCTCGCATGCACAGAATGGGAAGCAGCATCCTTCTTTCGAAATACTGACGCATCGGATGGATGTCGATGTAGATGGAGCTCCTAACGCCTAAGGTGTACTCTTCGACCCTGCCAACCTCAATGCCGAGGAGGAACCTCGGATTGAGGGCTTTACTTCCGCGCAGAATGACTCAACCGCAAGCAGAGATTCTATTGTGAGCTTCCTTCAGAAAGTGGCCATCGAACACGGATACACCTTGTGCGAAGTACGTAGCCACTTCAAAGGCGCCGATGATCCATACGACACGTTATTCTGCAGTCCTCTTCACCATAACAATGGCGCCGTCTCGTAGACAGTTCCGCTCGATCCCGCTCGACCTTTTCGCCGGGCGGGGGCTCTTCTGCGGCCCTGTTCCCGCACCTAATTTGCCGTGAATGCGATGGTA